>Ga0182030_10006264_pt1 | contig 25135 bp, 25 predicted proteins | sample 812S3MmetaG_FD_121299 | JGI IMG/M metagenome (GOLD analysis project Ga0182030, IMG submission 121299) | Permafrost microbial communities from Stordalen Mire, Sweden - 812S3M metaG (Illumina Assembly) | ecosystem: Environmental > Terrestrial > Soil > Wetlands > Permafrost | place: Sweden...
CAGCGTAACAGGTTAATTTAACCACTCATTAACGAGATTCTCTTCCCCTTTAAGGTACCTCTTAACGATTTAGCGCCAGAGATAGACAATGCAAAAGCCCGCGCTGCCGGCGGGCAGGATTTGTGTTGTTTGATGAGTAAACCTGCCGATAAGCCTGAAGTCGTCCAGCTTCCGGCTGAAACGCCCGTCGCAGCGCCGGCCAATACTCGCCGTGCCGCCGCCCAGCGGGTGCGCGAGGCGCGGGACCGGTTAACGTCGACCAGCGGAACCCGCCCCGCCTTCGATCGCGAATTGCTCCGGCAATATGCCCAAACCCGTATCTCGGCGTCCTATGTCGTGATGCTGCTGGTGGCGGCGACCGGCCTGCTGTTCGGTTTCTGGATGCAGCCGGTGTCGGCGGCTTCGTGGACCGTCGGCATGCTCTGCATTCATGCCGCCATCATCCGCAATTGCGGCCGGTTCCTCGCCGAGCCGGCCTCGCTCACCGCGACCCGCAGGTGGCGAACCCGGTTCGTGCTGCTCGACCTGCTCTACGGCCTGTGCTGGACCGCGATCCTGATCCATCCCGCCGGCCTCGATGTGGTCTCCAACACGCTGATGATGTTCCTGATGCTGCTGGTGATCGCGGTATCGAGCATGCTGGCCGCCAGCCTGCCGATCGCAGCGCTTGCGGCAACCGCCCCGGTGACCGCGGCGATTGCGATGAATTTCGTGCTCGGCGGCAGCTTCGACGATTACGTGCTGGCCCTGCTCGCGCTCGCCGCCGAAGGGTATTTTGCGCTGCTGGCCCATCGCCTGCACTCCACCACGCTGGCGACGCTGGAGGCGCGCGCCGAAAAGGATGCGCTGATCGGCGAACTCGAGCAGGCCAAGTCGATCTCCGACGAGGCGCGTCACCGCGCCGAATCCGCCAACGTCGCCAAGTCGCGGTTTCTGGCGCAGATGAGCCACGAGCTGCGAACGCCGCTCAACGCGATCCTCGGATTTTCCGAGGTGATGAAGAGCGAAATCTTCGGCGCGCACGCGGTGGCGGTCTACAAGGAATATTCCGCCGACATACACAATTCGGGCGTGCATCTGTTGAACCTGATCAACGAAATTCTCGATCTGTCGCGGATCGAAGCCGGCAGGTACGAGCTCAACGAAGAGGCGGTATCCCTGGTCCACGTCGTCGCCGACTGCCATCATCTCCTGAAGCTGCGCGCCTCCAGCCGCGGCATCACCATTCACGAGGTGTTCGAGCAGGGCATGCCGCGAATCTGGGGCGATGAACGCGCTACCCGCCAGATCGTGCTGAACCTGTTGTCGAACTCGATCAAGTTCACGCCGCAGGGCGGCGAGATCTGGCTGAAGGCGGGATGGACCGCGTCGGGTGGACAATATCTCAGCGTCAAGGATACCGGCTCCGGTATTGCCGAGGATGAAATCCCGATCGTGCTGGCTTCGTTCGGCCAGGGCTCCAATTCGATCAAATCCGCCGAGCAAGGCGCCGGTCTCGGATTGCCGATCGCCAAGAGCCTGATCGACATGCACGGCGGCACCTTCACGCTGAAATCGAAGCTGCGGATCGGCACCGAAGTGATCGTCACCTTCCCGCCGGAACGGGTGATGTCGGCGCTGGCGCCGATGACCGAGCAGGCGCCGCCGCTGCAGCCGGAGACCGCAGGGGCAGCGACCGCCGAGGAGCGGCGGCGGGTTCGCACCAAGCCGATCATGAGCGCCGGCACCGGCCTGTGACGGGAGCGCTTGCGCAAACCACCGAAACCATCCCACACTTCGCAAATGAGCAAAGAAACGCCGTGCATCGCAGTCTGTATGATCGACCCCAAAACCAGTCTCTGTCTCGGCTGCGGACGCACGCTGCCGGAGATCGCGCGCTGGCACCGCATGGACAGCCCGGAGCGGCACGCGGTGATGGCGCTGCTGCCGGCGCGGATGCAAGCGGCAGGACTGCCCGCGATGGCCGAAGGCGGCAAGCCCGACTGAGGCCGGCTGGCGGGCGAGGCCTGCGATGAGCCGGGTGCTGCTCGTCCTGCTGGTGCTGGCCGCCACCGCCGGCGCCGTGGTCGCCTATGGCGATCCCGACCAGATCGCGAAAGCCGGCGACACCGTCTCCGAGATGCTGCACCGGCGGGCGGCACAGCCGGCGCGCGCGGTGCAGATCGCGCGCGGCCAGAGCGGCGAGTTCGCACTGCAGGCCAGGATCAACGGCGTCCATGCGCCGATGGTGATCGACACCGGCGCCACCTCGGTCGTGCTGACCTATGAGACGGCCAAGGCCGCAGGCTTGCCGCTGGAACTGCTCGACTATGACGTCGATGTCGAGACCGCCGGCGGACACACCAGGGCGGCCCGGCTGACCCTCGACCGCCTGGCGATCGGCAAACTGGTCGAACGTTCGGTGCCGGCGCTGGTGGTGCCGCGCGGCCAGATGAAAACCAACCTGCTCGGCATGAGTTTTCTGGACCGGCTGGAAAGCTGGGAAGTGCGCGCCGACAGCCTGGTGCTGCACGGCTATCCCTGAGCGGATTGGACGACGGAAGCCGCGCGGCGCGCTCGACAAAATATCGAAAACAACCCCATGCACAGTAGCCAAGTGCTTGAAAGCATTGAGGTTCTGTTGGGAAAAAGAAAGCAGGCGCCGAAGCGGGATGGAGAAAAATCCTGGAGGAAAATCAGTGGCTTATGAGGCAACCCCTGAATGGAAGCCGCTCCCCGTCCAAACCTGGGCGTGGGCCGGGAACTGCGGCTTGATCTTGACCACGACATGCGACTGGCAGGACATCGGGTGAACATAGACGTCCAGCACGCTCGGAATGCCGCAGCCGCGAAGCCCACTGAGCAGGATCGATTCCATCGCGATATCCTTGATGCACTGCCCTCGCTGGGCGGCATCTGCTCCTGGAAGCCCTGGTGGATCGTACCGTTGCGATAGATGATCGCGGTTCCTTGTCGACCGACCTGGTGATGCGCCGCAGTTTTCCGACCCTTCCAAGATGGACGAGGAGATCCCGCAGGGACTCGAACTAGGAATTATTGGGCACGTGCAACATGGGGCTTATTGCTTGCGCCCGGCCAAGATGATTGTCCGGGCGGCTTTGCAGCAACCATGCCAAAGTAAAAAATGTTTCATTTCACACGACTTCGGTCATTTCCCCGAAACTCTGCTCAATTAACAGCCGCATTAGCGAAAACATTGAGCAGCGCCGCCATCATCCGCATCCGCCACCGCGTAACATGAAACATTTTTCGTGCGTGACTTTGGCATGGTGCTTGCTAAGATCGGCCCGCGGCACGCGATGCCGTTGGAGGCCGGACTTGGACACCTTTGCCAATATCGCTCCCGGGTGCTCGATTTCGCTGCAACCGATCTGTCTGCTGTTCTGTTTCATCGGCGTGGCGCTTGGCGCGATCGTCGGCATCCTGCCGGGGCTGGGGTCAGCGGCGACCATCGCGCTGCCGCTGCCGATCACATATTTCCTGGATACCGCGACGGCGATCATCATGCTCTCGGGCATCTGGTACGGCTCGATGTACGACGGCTCGATCACATCGATCCTGCTGCGGGTTCCCGGCGAATCCACTGCCCGAGAACGCCGTGATGGCGCTGATGCTCGGCACCTTCATGCTGCACGGGGTGACGTCGGGTCCCACGCTTATGATCCAGCATCCCGAGATGTTCTGGGCGATCGTCACCAGCATGTTCGTCGGCAACTGCATGTGCGCTCGATCGGGATAGTTTGCCTGCAAAGTGCAGGCCACTCCTCCTCCCCTCCTTCCACGAACAACAAGGCCGCAAGATGAATGCCATTCCCGACAAGGTTCTCACCACCTGTCCGCGCGATTGCTACGACGCTTGCGGCATCGTCGTCGAACGGCGCGACGGCAAGATCGCGCGCGTGCTCGGCGACCCGAACCACCTTGTTAGCAAGGGCGCACTGTGCGGAAAATGCGCTGTCGCCTACAATGCGGGGTTCATCAAGCCGGAGTCCCGGCTGCTGCACCCGATGCGGCGTATCGGCAACAAGGGCGAGGGCAAGTGGCAAACCATCAGTTGGAACCAGGCGATCGACGCCATCGCCGAGAAGCTAAGGCCGCATATTGCGGCGGGAGCCGCCGCGAAGGTCATTCAAGCGCATTACACCGGCACGGTCGCGCTGCTCGCAGGCAACTTCCCGCTGCGCTTCTTCAACGCGATAGGCGCGACCGAAGTCGATCCTGACACCGTTTGCAACAAGGCGGGACATGCGGCCCTGCAATTGATCTTCGGCGACAGTCTCAGCGGCTTCGATCCGCGAACGGCCGGGCACGCCGAATGCATCATGGTATGGGGCGCCAACCCGTCGACGTCCGCGCCTCATGTCGACCGTCATTGGCTGAAGGCCAGCAAGGCGAAGCGGATCGTCATCGACCCGATCAGGCACAAGACGGCGCAGGAAGCCGATCTCTATCTCCAGCCGCGTCCCGGCAGCGACGCATCGCTCGCGTTTGCCATGCTGCATGTGATCCGGCGGCTCAATCTGCTCGACCGACGCTTCATCGAAAGTCATGTAATCGGGTGGTCCGCGGTTGAATCGCAGCTCGACGCCTGCAGCCCGGAATGGGGCGAAGCCGTGACCGGTGTCCCGGCCGACCTGATCCGTCAGGCCGCCGAACTATATGCCAAGGGGCCGTCTCTGCTGTGGCTCGGACAGGGACTTCAACGTCAGCCGTTCGGCGGCAACGTGTTCCGCGCCTGCACGCTGTTGCCGGTGGCGACCGGAAACATGCTCAAGCCCGGCACCGGCGTTCTCTATATGAACGGCTTCCAGTTTCGCGGCGTCGATATGGACTGGGTGACCGGCGCCAAGCTCGAGCCCGGCAATTCGCCGGCGATCAGCCATATGGATTTGCATGAGGCCTTGGCCGACCCCGAGCGGTCGTCGATATTCTTTACCTGGAATTGCAATCCTGCGGCGTCGAGCCCCAACCAGAAGAAGCTTGTCGAAGCGCTGAAGCGAGAGGACCTTTTCCATGTCGCGATCGACATCTTTCCGACCGACACGGTTGATCTGGCCGACATCGTGTTGCCGGCGGCAACCTTCCTGGAGTTCGACGATTTGGTGATGTCGTATTTCGATTGGACCGTTTCGGCGCAGACCAAGGCCGGCGAGCCGCTCGGTGAGGCTCGCTCGAACATGGCGATCTTCCGGGATATCGGCGCGGCCTGCGGCCTCAAAGAGCCCGCGATATTCGAGACCGACGGCGTCATCATTGGCAAACTGCTCGATCAGAGCGGTATCGACCTCAGCTTTGCAGAGCTTTCGGCGCGTGGCACCGTGGCCTGGCGGAACGAAACGGGGGTAGCTTTCGAACACGGACGGTTTCCAACTACATCCGGTAAGATCGAGCTCGCGGGGCCGGCCTTCGTCAAGGCGGGGCTGCCCGACGCGCCGATGCCGCATGCCGACGCGCCGCCGCCGATCGACACCTGGCGCGTGCTGTCACCTGCGAGCAGCTGGCTGATGAACAGCAGCTACGGTGGCGAAGAACGCATTCGTAGGCAGATCGGTGCGCAGACTGGCTTTATCAATCCAGCAATGGCGTCGGCCGCCGGCCTGAACGAAGGCGACACGGTCATCCTGTTCAACGATACCGGCGAGCTGCCGATGCGTGTCGGCTTTGATCCCGGCGTGCCGCCCTCGACGATCCTTCTTCACAAGGGACGCTGGCCGAAATTCGAGTTGGCGGGCGCCAACGTCAATATTCTCAATCCAGGCCGCAAGACCGATATTGCGGAGAGTTCCTGCGTGCACGGCGTCGAAGTGAAAATCCGTCGAGCTTTCAACGAGGCTGCGGAATGATCAGGCGTTGCGTCGTGATTGAACATCTTGCGGTCGAGCATTCCGGCACGCTCAAGCCTGCGTTGGAATCCGCCGGATATGAGGTCAGCCCGCTGCCGGCGGCATCGCTCAAGGTATCACGCCGCAAGGCGGAAGATGCCGATCTGCTGATCGTGATGGGCGGCCCGATCGGTGTTTATGATGCGCCGGAATTTCCTTTCCTGGACGGGGAGATGGCGATCATCCGCGAACGGCTGGCTGCCGGTCGGCCAGTGCTCGGCATTTGCCTGGGATCGCAGCTGATGGCGGCCGCGCTTGGCGCCAGGGTCTATCCCGGGACCGCCGGTTTCGAGTTGGGCTGGGCGCCGGTTTCGCTGACCGAACACGGTCGCAGACATCCCCTGGCGCGCGTGGCCGGTAATGACGCGGCCGTGCTGCATTGGCACGGCGACACTTTCGATCTGCCGGTTGGGGCAACGTTGCTCGCATCGACGTCGCGCTATCCGAACCAGGCCTTTGCAGTCGGCAATTATGGCCTGGCTCTCCAGTTTCACGTCGAGACTGACGAAGCTGAGCTCGAACAGTGGTTTGTGGCTTTCGCCGGGGACATTAAACGCATGGGCCCGGATACCTTGGCGACACTGCGCGCCGATACCGCCGGACATGCGCGGGGCCTCGCGGATCGCAACAAGCAATTCATTCTGGAATGGGTTGCCTCGCTATGAGCGCGGCGCAGACAAACGCGCTTCCTTACCCCGAACAGGGTCATTAGATGGCTGTCGTCGTAACCGATAATTGCTCGGGATGCCGCTACACGGAGTGCGTCGCCGTGTGCCCGGTTGCCTGCTTTCATCAGGACGATCTCATGGTCTATGTCGACCCGATCGAATGCATCACTTGCCGCGCATGTCTGGTCGCGTGCCCCGTCAATGCCATCTACGATGTTGAAGACCTGCCCGAAGACAAGGCGCATTGGATCGAAATCAATGCGCAACGGTCGGCGAGCCTGCCGGCGATTGTTGATAAGCAGCCAGCGTTGCCCGACGCGGATGCGAGGAAGGTGAGCTACGGATTCTGATGTCGACAGGTCCCGAGATTGCAATCGTTGGAAGCGGACCAAGCGGCTTCTTCGCGGCGGAAGCGATCCTGAAGTCGGACGCCCGCCCCCGGGTGCACATGTTCGAGCGGCTGCCGACCCCGTTCGGTTTGGTCAGGTCGGGCGTGGCGCCCGATCACCAGCAGATCAAGCAGGTCGCCAAGGTTTTCGACAAGATCTCCAAGCACGTCGACTTTTCCTTCTTCGGCAATGTCGAAATCGGCCGCGACATCACGCTCGCGGCGTTGCGCGCCCGATATGATGCGGTGGTGCTTGCCTATGGCGCGTCGTGGGGGGTCCCGCTCGCCATCCCCGGCGCAAATCTGCCCCAGAGCCTGACCGCAACGGCCTTCATCGGGTGGTACAACGGTCACCCCGACTTCGCCGGACTAACGCCCAGCTTCGATCATGAATCGGCTATCGTTGTCGGCCACGGCAATGTCGCGATCGATATTGCACGCATCTTGCTCAGCGGCCATGCGCGGCTGGCCAAAACCGATATCGCCGATCACGCGCTCGAGGCCTTGCGTCACAGCCGGATTCGCAACGTGCGGCTGGTCGGCCGTCGCGGTCCCGCGCAGGCTGCATTTACCAGTGCCGAATTGCGCGAGTTGCTCGCAATGCCCGACGTGCGGGTCGTCATCGATCCGGCCGCGCTGCAGTTCGACGCCGCGGAAAGCGCATTCCTGGATCTGCCGGCCAATGCCGTGGTCAAGCGCAACGTCGCGCTCCTGCAGGACGCGCTTGCGCGCCCTGCCGGCGACACATCGAAGGATTTGCACGTCGATTTCCTGGCTAGCCCGCTGGCCATCGAAGGGTCAGCTCGCGTCGACGCCGTCCGTTTCGGGCGCAATCGACTGCAGGGCCCGCCCGGCGGCAAGACATGCGTCCCGAGCGGCGACGAATTCAGCATACCCGCCGGCCTCTCGATCGCCAGCATCGGCTTTCGGGGACGCCCGCTCGACGGCGTTCCTTTCGATGGCCGACGCGGGATCGTTCCCAACTTCGAAGGCCGCGTCGACGGCAAAGTAGCTGTTGGCGTTGCGCCTCTCTACGTGGCCGGTTGGATCAAGCGCGGAGCCAACGGCGTGATCGGCACCAACCGCGCCGATGCGGTAGAAACGGCCCGAAGTTTGATGGCCGATTTGCAGGCCGGGCTCTGGCCGGTCAAGACCGACGCTGAACGGGTTGCGCTGTCAATGAAAGAAGATCGCATCGACTTCGCAGGGTGGAAGCTGATTGATGAGGCAGAGTGTCGCGCCGGCTGCGAGGCAGGCCGGCCGCGCCGCAAGATGGTTGATATCAAGGCAATGCTCGAGACCGCGGGCGGCACGGATTTCGCCGGAAAACTAGTGACCACAGGTTGATGCGCACGGCTCATCGTATTGATAGATCGAGTCAAAGTTTGGGAATGCACCGCAGTTGCACCTTGAGGGTAGATCGATTCGCAGCTAGAAGTGGAGACCTGAAATGAAGCATGGATGCCGGCATGGCACGCAAGTTGAAGCGGTCGAATCTGAGCGAGGACGCTTATACCGTCGTGCGCGACATGCTGCTCAATGGCAGCCGGTTCAACCCCGGCGACAAGGTCAGCGTTGAGGAGCTCAGCCGCGAGCTCGGTGTCAGCCGCACGCCGTTGTGGGCGGCGATCAATCGTCTCGAAGCCGAACACGTCGTCGAGGTCGTGCCCCGGCAAGGCGTTTACCTGGTCGACTATGATCCCGGCCGCGCGCTGGAGATGTATGTCGCGCGCGAGGCGCTGGAGGGAATGGCCGCGCGCTTGGCGGCGATCAGCATCACCGACCGCCAGCTGGCGATCCTGCAGCGCAGCATCGACGAACAGCGGGATTGCCTGAGCGCCGGCGATTCCGATGGCTACTACACGCGGGCGATTGAATTCCACGAGGAAATCGTTCGCGCCGCCAACAACGTGACGCTGGAACGGCTGCTGAAGTCGGTATTCGCGCAAATGCGCGCGATGCGTATCCAGCGCAATTCGATCCCGACGCACCTGCCGCAATCGTGCACCGACCACGAAAAGATATTGTCGGCGATCCGCAAGCGCGATCCGGATCTGGCCGAAAGCGAGGCCCGCGGCCATATCAAGGATCTCGCGATGGCGATCCGCCAGGAACGCGTTCCGGCTCATCCACCCGCTCCCGCGCGGGGCCGCCTTTCGACGCTGGCGCGCTAGGCCGACCTGGATTTTCACGATTAATTTCACGGCACATGCTCGCCGATCATCCTCCGGCGAGCCCGCGCGCCCGACACGCCAAGCCAGATACCGCGCCAACTTCCCTAGTAATCTTAGCGCCTTACCAGGATCCCTAAAATCCAGCGGCCTTGGCATGCCACTTGCTTATTTGTGAAATGAAACACGAATACTTTGCAGGCGCGCATGCTGGCTCAGCAAATCGTCAACGGGTTGCTCCTGGGCGGGATTTACGCGCTCGTCGCGCTGGCGTTCTCGCTCACGATCGGGATCCTCAACTTTCTCAATTTCAGCATTCCCGCGCTGTTCATGCTGGGCGGTGTCGTGTCGTGCGCCGTTCTGGCAAAGGGCTACCCCATCGCGGTCGCCGTTGCCGCGGCGCTCGCCGTGACCGCATCGACCTCGTTGATTATCGAGCGCTTCACGTTCCGCTGGCTCAAGCGTTCCGACAGCCACATCCCGCTCGTGAGTTCGCTGGGCTTCCTGATATTGCTCGAAAATCTCGTGGTGATCTATTTCGGATCGGATGCGGTCGGCTATCCCAGCCCATTCGGCGCAGCCAGCGTACGCATCGCGGGCGTGCTTGTCAGCCTTCCGCAACTGGCAAGCTTCGCGCTCTCGCTGGTGATGATCGCCGCCTGTTACCTGATCGTGACGCGCACCAAGCTTGGCCGCGGGCTGCGCTCGATTGCCGAGAGTCCGGCGGTTTCCGAAATGCTCGGCGTCGACGTCGGACGCACCGTGTCGGGCATGTACCTGATCTCGGGTTTGCTCGCGGGCATGGGCGGCGCGCTGTTTGGCATCAGCTATCTGCAGGTGTCCTGGGACATGGGGTCGGAGGTCGCGCTGAAGGGCATTTGCGCCATGGTTCTCGGCGGCATGGGCAACATCTGGGGGGCACTGCTCGGCGCACTGATCATCGCGATCATTGAGGTCCTGACGATCTCGTACCTGAGTTCGGATGCGGTGAACGTCGTCGTCTATAGCGTATTGTTGGCACTGATCCTGCTGATGCCGAACGGGCTGCTCGGCGATCGCGCCTTGCTGGTGGAGCGCATGTGATGAGCGGATACGCCCTGCAGATCACCGCCATCCTGATCGTCAATGTCGTTGCCGCCTATGCTGCCTACATGCCGTTGGCATGCGGCCAGTTGAACCTTGGCGTCGCCGGCTTCATGGCGATCGGCGCCTATACCGCCGCCGTAGTCAGCAGCGCCGGATGGCCCATCTTCGTTTCCATTGCAGGCGGCGCGGCCGCCGCGACGCTTGCCGGCCTGCTCATCTCCATTCCCGTACTCCGGGCGCGGGGCATCTATCTGACTATCGCGACGCTCGCGTTCTCCGAAATCATCACCGCCATCATCCTGAATCTGCCCGCGGTCGGCGGGGCGAGCGGCTTCGTCGTGCCCGATCACATCACCGTCGCGCCGATGCTCGCGACCATGGCTGTCGTCGCTGTCGTTGCGATTTGGCTGAGCACCACGCGGTTCGGCCTGTGCATGACGGCGGTGCGGAACGACAGTCGCGGTACCGCGGTGTTCGGCGTCGGCACGCGCCGGCTCGAAGTCACGGCCCTGACGATCGGCGCCGGTTTTGCCGGCGTCGCCGGGGCTCTCTATGCGCATCATTTCAATTACATCGAGGCTCAGCACTTCAACGTCCTGCTAAGCACCTATGCAGTGCTGTTCGCGTTGCTTGGTGGATTGCAGACACCGCTCGGACCGCCGATCGGGGCGGTCGTGTTCACGTTGCTGCCGGAACTGCTCCGCAGCACCGACCAATGGCGCTATGTGGGCTTCGGCATCTGCGTCATTCTCTTGATGCTGTTGCGGCCGGAAGGCCTGCTCACACGGCGGCTGATCCGCCGCACGGTGTTCAGGAGGGCCTACACATGAAGCCCATGCTGTTCTTGCACGGCGTCACTCTCGCTTTCGGCGGCTTGTCGGTCGTCGACAACCTCGACATCCAGGTCATGCGAGGCTCGCGCTGCGGGCTGATCGGCCCCAACGGCGCCGGCAAGACCACGATCTTCAATCTGTTGAGCGGAATTTATCGCGCGACAGCAGGAGAAATCCTGCTCGACGACCGGCCAATCGACGACGTCCCGCTCGATCAGCGCATCCATCTCGGCATCGGCCGCACATTTCAGAACATGCGCCTCATGAAGCACCTCACCGTGCTCGAGAACATTATGCTCGGCCAGCATCGTCTGGTCGCGCCATGGCGTCGTATCCTGGCCCCGCTTGGTTCCCCGCTCAACAGGGCCTATCGGGACCGAGCCACGGAAACTGCCCTGTCGCTGGGGCTCGGCGATCACATGCAGCGGCTTGCCGAGGGGCTGTCCTATGGCGTGCAGAAGCGCATCGAAGTGGCCCGCGCGCTGGTCGCAAAGCCGCGTTTGCTGTTGCTCGACGAGCCTGCGGCGGGATTGAATTCGACCGAACGGGCCGAACTCTGCAACATCCTTTCAAGCTCGCTCCCGCCGGACATGACGGTCCTGGTCGTCGAGCACGACACCGAGTTCGTGAAATCGCTCTGCAACCATGCGGTCGCTCTCAATTTCGGCAGGAAGATAGCCGAGGGCGATCCGGCCGAAGTTTGCCGGGATCCGATCGTCGTCGAGGCCTATCTCGGCATGGATGAACCCGTTCACCCCGCGGCGCTGAATGCGAATCGGAGGCGAGGCAGCAATGCTGCTTGAGGTGCAAAATCTCGGCGTGTCGTATGGCAACGTCGTCGCGGTAAACGACGTGAGCCTTCGTATCGAAGAGGGCCGAATCGTCACCGTGCTTGGCGCCAATGGCGCAGGCAAGACGTCGCTCCTGAATGCGATCATGGGCCTGACGCGAGCCCGCGGCAGCATCCGCCTTGACGGCAAGACAGTTTCTGGATTGTCGGCCGGCCGTCGCGTCGCCAGCGGAATCGCGCTGGTTCCGGAGGGCCGCCGGATTCTGCTGTCGTTGACGGTCGAAGAGAACTTGCAGATGGGCGCATACCAGCGCCGCGACAGCGAGATCGCTGTCGATATCGACCGCATGTATGGGCTGTTTCCCAACCTCGCGCGCCGGCGCCACCAGCCCGGATCGGTGCTGTCGGGAGGCGAGCAGCAGATGCTGGCCATCGGTCGCGCATTGATGGCGCGCCCCCGCCTGCTGTTGCTCGACGAGCCCTCATTGGGTCTCAGTCCGCTGTTTGTGAGCGAGATCTTCAACTTGATCCGAAGTCTCAACAGCACCGGCCTGGCCGTCCTGCTTGTCGAGCAAAACACCCGGATGGCGTTGAAGACTGCAGGTTATGGGTACGTCCTGAGGCTCGGCCGCCTGCTGACTGAGGCCACGACCGCCGAACTGATGAAGTCGGGCGAGTTGACCAAGGCTTATCTCGGCGGGGACACCGCCGGGATATCAAGCGTTCCCGCGCAATACGTCGAAAAGGACATGAAATGAAACGGTTCAACATCGTTGCGTCCCTGCTTCTGGCCGGGCTGGCATCCGCCCATGCGAACGACCTCACGATTGGGTATCTCGCGGCCAATACCGGACCGTTCTCGGCACTGGCGAAGCGAAACGCGGTGGCTGTCGAAATAGCAATCGACGACATCAATGCGCAGGGCGGAGTGAACGGCAACAAACTCGCGTTATCGATCTTCGATACCGGCGGCAAGCCGGACCAGGCGGCGGCGGGCGTTACGCATTTCGCGCAGGACGAGCCGGTTCTCGCGATTGTCGGTCCATTCAGCACCAGTGAATGCCGGGTGTCATTCCCGACCGGCGAGCGCTTGGGCATCCCGCAGATGTCGATGGCCTCGTCGGCGCCGAAAGTGGCCGCGTCATTCACCTATGCTTTCCGCAACACCACCGACGAAGCCTACACCTATGAGCGCCTGTTCAGGACCATCAAGGCCAAGGGCTACGCGGACAAGTCGGTGTCGATCGCCTACGCGACCGATGACGCGGTATCCGAATCGCTTGGAACAAAAGTTCTGCCGGCGGCGATTCAACAGGCGGGCCTGCCGCTCGAAGAGACCGTTTCGCTCCGCGTCGCCGCCTTCGATCTTGCGCCGCAGGTTTCTCAACTCATGCAGAAGCCGACCGATCTGATCGCGGTGGGAACGCCGCCCGAGCCCATGCTCAAGCTCGCGGCGGAACTTCGGCGTCAAGGTCACAAGGGGCGGATGCTCGGGGGGTCGACGGTCGCCGATGCCGAACTGCCGGCACGCATGGGTCCGAATGGCGAGGGAACGCTGATCACGGCGACGTTCTTCAGCGGCCTCGATGACGAGCGGACCCGGGACTTCGTCGCCAAGTTCCAGGCCAAGCTCAAGGAGAAAGGCGAGACGGTTGTCGAGCCCAATCAATTCGATGCCGCCAGCTATGACATCGTGTCGATGTACGCTTACGCGATGAAGCAGGCCGGAGTGACGGGCGACAAGGAGAAAGTCGCAGCAGAGCGCACTGCCATTCGCGATCAAATTCGCAAGCTCAGCAAATTCCCGGCGCTGGTCGGACCGCTGACGATCAACGCCGATGGCGACGCAATCAAGGTGGTCTACGTCCTGGAAGCCAAGGGCGGCAAATGGACTTTGGTGGATCGCCATTACAATTGAGCGGGAGTAGCCGGGCGGACTGAAAGGCCCGGCTTGACACCGGGGGGCCGCCCCTATACTGAAATGAAACACGAATAATATAATGGCGCATCTGGCAGAAAAATCGATTGTTCCGGACGACTTCTCGATGGCGGAACGGCTTTACAGGCCGGTTCCACAGGCCGGATGGGAACAGCGTCTGCGTGACCTCGAGATGCGGATCCAGGCCGATCTGGAGATGCTCCGCTACCCGGCCGAGCCGCTGCCATACCGCCCGCGGGACGGCATGCTGGAGGTCGCGGTCATCGGAGCCGGGCAGACCGGCAAAGCGGTCGCATTCGGGCTCGCGCATTATGGCTTCCGCAATGTCCGGGTGTTCGATCGCAGGCCGCGGGGGATGCAGGGACCGTGGCGGACCTATGCGCGCAACCATCTGTTGCGCACCCGCAAATCCGAGACCGGCGGACTGCACTGGGGAATGCCCAACCTGCACTTCCAGCGCTGGTGTGACCTTAAGTTCGGCGAAGACTATTTTCGCAGCATCAAGAAGATACCGCGTCTCATTTGGGCCGACTATCTCGACTGGTTCGGCGACACCGTAAAACTCCCGATAGACTACGACGTCAATGTCTCCGACATCGTCTGGGTGGCCGATCAGGGTTGCTTCGAACTCGAAACGTCGCAGGGCACCGTCCGGGCTCAGTTCGTCGTGCTGTGTACCGGCATCGAGAGCGCGGGGCTGCAGCGCTTTCCCGACATGGTCCAGGAAACCCTGCCGACATCGGCTTATTGCCATACCATGAGCGACCTTCCGGCCGATCGTTTGGTCGGTCGGGACATCGTGGTGATCGGCGGCGGCGCGAGTGCGTTCGATACCGCCAACGCCGCGCTGGAAGCCGGCGCGCGCTCCGTCGACCTTCTGGTCAGGCGCCGGGGACTGCCGCCGATACACCGTGTCTGTCTCGCCAGCCGCTGGCATGGCTATCACCGCCACTACGTCGAACTACCGGACACGATGAAGTGGGCTTATTCGCTTGCGGATCTCGATCTTGGAGTGCCGCCGCCGCGCGATACTTACTACGAAGCAATCCGTGACGATCGTTTCAACATCTATGGCCGCGCCGGCATCGAATCATTGCGGTTCGAAGGCGGCAAGATCGTCGGCCAGTATGGCGGCCAAGAAATGCGCCATGACTTCATGATCTGCGGCACCGGTAGCCGCAACTCGCTGGCGGACCAGGACGAGCTAAAATCGATGCTGCCGTCGATCCGGCTCTGGAAGGACGGATACATTCCCAACGGGATGGCTACCCATCCGGAGCTCGAGAACAGCCCCTATCTGGGTCCATCCCTGCAATTCGTGCCGCTGCGCGACAGCGACCAGTTCGTCAGCCGCGTCTATTATCTCTGCTCTGGCGTCGCGCATCTCAGCGGCTTCCGCTGCAATCTATCCGGCCTGCAATATGCAGCACAGCGCGTTTGTCATGACATCTCCCGTACGCTGTTCGTCGAAAACCAACAGCAGATCAAGGCGGCCTTCGACCGGCATACCGGATGGGAATAGTTGCAAAGCGAAAGGGTCAAGCATGAGCGTCGTTGCACCGATTACCAAAAATCCCAAGTGGAGTCCTGAGGAAACCAAGCTCCGGATCGAGCTCGCCGCCGCCTATCGTCTGACCGCGATGCTCGGCATGGACGACTTGATCTACACCCACCTTTCCGCGCGGGTCCCGGGTCCCGATCTGCATTTCCTTCTCAATCCCTACGGCATGCTTTTCAGCGAAATTACCGCGTCATCGCTGATCAAGGTCGACCAGAACGGCGAAATGGTCGATCCATCCGAGAACGGGTGGGTGCATAATCCGACGGGATTCGTGCTGCACAGCGCAATCCATCGTTCCGGCGACGACCGCGTTTGCGTGTTCCACGGCCATCCGATCAATGCGATGGCGGTATCCTGCCTCCAAGGCGGACTGCTGCCTCTGACGGTCTGGTCTCATCAGTTTTATAATCGGATTTCCTATCACCCGTATGAGGGGCCGCCGGTTCGTCTCGACGAGCGCGACCGTGTGCTTGCCAACATGGGCAAGACCCAGGCGATGCTGATGCAAAATCACGGCGTACTGACGACGGGTCGCACCGTCGCCGAGGCATTCATTCTGATGTATTACCTGGAAAAGTCCTGCGAGGTGCAGATCAAGGTGTTGTCCGCGGGGCAGAAGCTGATCCTGCCCTCGGACGAGGTCTGCGAATACTCCGCTAGGCTTCGCTATTCCGACGAACAGCTTACTGCCGACGCCGGCGCCCTGGAGTGGCAGGCGCTGGTGCGGAAGCTCGACAGCATCGATCCCTCCTACCGCAGTTGATATCGCTACGCGAGTAGCCTGAAGACGCAGAGTACTGGAAAATCAATGGCGCGCCCGACCACGATGTCAATGAACGGGATGGTGACGACACCTCACTATCTCGCCTCGCAATCTGGATTGCGGATCCTGCGCGACGGCGGCAACGCCGTGGAGGCCGCGATCGCCGCGGCGGCAACCGCGGCGGTCGCCTATCCGCAAGGCAACAGCATAGGCGGCGACAATTTCTGGCTGATTTCGCGCGACGGTTCGGCGGTGCCACGGGCGTTGAACGCATCGGGCCGTTCCGGCAGCAAGGCGACGCTTGAGCACTATGCGGAACAGGGCGTATCGACGATTCCCGCGCGCGGCTATCTCGCCGCGAACACGATTCCGGGCGCGGTTTCGGGCTGGGAAGCCGCGTATCAGCACAGCGTGAGATCGCTGGGCGGCAGGATCCCCTGGCGGGAGCTTTTGTCCGATGCGATCGGTTACGCCCGCGACGGCATGCCGGTGTCGTCGCATCAGGACCTTCGCGGCCTCGTCGATTTCGACGCGTCGGACAAATCGTTCGGAAATCTGCAGCGCTTTGCGGAAATGCGGAAGCATTTCTGCAAGCCGGACGGAACTCCGCTGCGTGCCGGCGACGTGATGCGGCAATCGAATCTCGCAAGCACGCTGCAGCAGATTGCGACCGAAGGCGCCGTGGCATTGTACAAGGGCGACGTCGCCAAGGCGATCAGCACCGAGTTGCTGGCAAATGGCGGCGTGCTGACACGAGAAGACTTCGCAAATCACCTCGCCGACTGGGTCGATCCGATTTCGGTGCCGTACCGTGGCTATACCGCGTTCAACCTGCCGCCGAACACGCAGGGCATGGCCGCGCTCGGCATACTCAACATCCTGAACAATTTCGATTTATCGCGCATCGAGGACGGCTCCGCCAAATTCTATCATCTGATGGCGGAGGCCGTGAAAGCGGCGTTCGCGGATCGGGATGAATGGCTCACCGACCCGACATTCCTCGAGATTCCGCTCGCGCGGCTGTTGTCGGCGAGCCGCGGCAAGGCACAGGCCGACAAGATCAGAAAGTCGCTCTGCGCGGCGCCGAGTTCGTCGGTGGTGCGCGGTGGTGATACCGTGTGGATCGGCGTGGTCGACAAGCAGGGCAACGCAGTGTCGCTGATCCAGAGCATTTGCGACGGCTTCGGCTCGGGTATCATGCCGGTTGGAACCGGCGTCCATCTGCAGAACCGCGGAAAATACTTCGTGCTCGACAAGACTTCCGCAAACCGGCTCGAGCCGGGCAAGCGCTGCTTTCATACGCTGATTGCCGGAATGTTGTTCAAGGATGGCGCGCCGGAACTGGTCTATGGAACGATGGGCGGCGAAGGCCAGCCGCAGACACAAGCAGCCCTGGTCGCGCGCATTATCGATTACGGCATGTCGCCGCAGGACGCGATCGAGGCGCCGCGCTGGCTGCAGGGGCGCATGCTCGATTTGTCGCAGCCCGGCACGCTGCTGAATCTCGAGGGCCGCGTCCGCGACGACGTCATTCTCGAGCTCAGGCGGCTCGGCCATCGCATCAACCTGACGCCGGATTATTCCGACATCATGGGGCATGCCGGAGCGATCACCATCGATCGGTCGACCGGCGTGCTGAGAGGCGGTGCGGATCCGCGCGGCGACGGCGCGGCGGTGGGATTTTAGCCAAATGGCCGGTGCGCTGTCGATGCAGCCATGCAGCCGGCGCTCTCCGGATGGCAAGCAAATTGCTTCGACCGGAGTGGCCCTGCGTTACGCCCGCCTGGCCGCAGAATGAAGGGATAAGCTGTATGACCACCCCAGTTCGCATGGTCTCGGAAAGCACCGTTCCCGACGCCGCCCTGCTCAATGATTGGCACGTGGTGGCCTTCACCAAGGATGTTCCGGCAGGCAAGATCATTCCGGCCACGTTGCTCGGCGAGGACCTGATCCTGTGGCGCGACGCATCGGGACAGGTTCATGCCTGGAAGGATTTATGCATCCATCGCGGCGCCCGGCTCTCGAAGGGCTGGATCGCCAACGATACGGTGGTGTGTCCCTATCACGGCTGGCGCTATGACGGATCGGCAAAATGCGTGCTGGTGCCGGCGGCGCCCGATCAACCTCCACCGCTGAAGGCACGCGCCTTTCCGCACACGGCGGAAGAACGCTATGGCATGGTGTGGGTATCGCTGGGTGAGCCGAAACATGCGGTGCCGCATTTCCCCGAATGGGACGATGGGAGTTTTCGCAAGTTCAACACCGGTCCATATTTCTTCAAGGCCAACGGATTCCGCTCGGTCGAGAATTTCATTGACGCGACGCATTTCCCGTTCGTCCATGGCGGCCTCAATGGACTCGAGGATGCGCCAGACAAGGTCGAGGACTATAAGGTGTTCGAAGATGAATCCGGCATCAGCACCAGCGGCATCCGGGTTTTCCAGCCGTACGGGGACCACCGACAGGTGCCGGTCAACGCCACCTACACCTACCGCGTGTTCCGTCCGCTGGTGGCGTATTTCTCCAAGCAGGTCGAGATCGCGGATTCCGAAAGAAAGCATCTCGGTAATCCCGACGACCGCTTCTGCACCTTCCTCACCGCACAACCGGTCGACGAAGTCACATGCATCATTCGCCTGTGCGTCGCAATCAATTTCGGCGAGAACCTGACCGAGGACGACATCCTGCGCCGCCAGGACAAGGTGTTTTCCCAGGACAAGGATATCGTCGAAACACAGCGGCCAGAGCGCATTCCTGTCGATCTGCGCGCCGAGATCCATCATCGCACCGACAAGTTCGGCCTGTTGTACCGTAAATGGCTGGGTTCGCTCGGCCTCACTTACGGCATCGCCTGAGCACCATGGCCGTCGTCGTCACCGACAAGTGCAGGGACTGCCGATACACCGAATGTGTCACGGTCTGTCCGGTCGTGTGTTTCCACGGCGACGATCGCATGCTGTATATCGATCCGGTTTCGTGCATCCTGTGTCAGGCCTGCATTCCGGTTTGCCCGGTCCAGGCGATCTATGACGAGGTCGACCTCCCGCCCGAGATGACGCGCTGGGTCGAAATCAACGCGGAACGCGCCGCCGCGCTGCCCCTCATCGAGGACAAGCAAACGCCGTTGAAGATGATGACATGAAAGCTGGCGGTTCGCCGCGCGCGTCGGGCTGGGCGACGATCTCAGCGGGGTTGCAGGCGATGGAACACCCGGCAATGCCGGCCGGTCCGGTCCATCATCGCGGCAATGCACAAGCCAGGATCCAACATATCGTTTTGGTTCGATTTTCTACCAGGATCCGGCGGCTGAGCGACGGAAGCCCACCGGGCACGCTCAACAAAATAACAAAAACCACCCCCTGCACGGTAGCCAAGCGTTTGAAAGAATTTATGATTTTTTTGGGAAAAGACAGCAGGACATTGCTGTCCCTTCCAGCACACTCATGGCGGTTGACCGGGGTTGGCCTTCTCTAGAGCGGGAATGCCGCATATCGGGCCAAGGCGCGAATATTTTCTGCGAAGTTGACAGCCGATCAGAGTCACAAGGATCGAACCCAAATACGATGCGGCCGCCGAGTACAGTATGAAGCCGGCTATCATTTGCCAGGCGCGCTCATCGGGAAAGCGGTACTGCGGTTGGTTCTGCACGATTTTAGGCGACCGCGGTTGCCCCGGCGCCACGCAGCCGATCGAACAGCCGGTCCGGCTCGCGCGGGACATCGGCACCGCGCCAGGCGATGTGGGAATCCGGCCGCACGATCAGCATCTTCTCCGGAAAACCAAAGCCGGTTTTGCCCGGGTCCACATCGACCAGCTTGAGCGGAACGCCGCAGCGCGCAGCGGTTTCGACCATGGGCGCGGTGTCGAGCGCGGCGTCGAAACACAGCAGCGTGTAGCCCGGCCCGAGTTCGTCGAGCAACGAGCGGCCACCGGACAACCAGACATGCGGCACCCGCGCGCCCGGTACGGTCGAGGCGGTGAAGCCGCCCATGCTGTAGGATGGCGGCGTCTCGCCGTCATAGGCGATGATCGGCGAGCGATCATAGTAATATCCGAAGTTCAGGCCCGCGCAGCAATATTGCTGGACGTTCAGGTCGTAGGCCGCCTGGCCGACATGGCTGCGCAGCGCGTCGCCGGCGGGACCTTCGGCCTCGATTTCCGCAGGCACCGCCTTTCGCTGGCTCATGACCGCGAGCGCATGGTTCATCGCAAAATGCGACACCTGCTCGGTGATCGGCTGCCGTTCCGCCTCGTAGGCATTCAAGAGCGCCGGGCTTGCCCAGCCCTGCAGCACCGCCGCCATGATCCAGCCGAGGTCGACGGCGTCGGCGATCCCGGCATTCATCCCGTAGCCGGCGTAGGGTATCCACAGATGCGCCGCATCGCCGCAAATGAAGGCGCGTCGGTCGCGAAAGCGATCGGCCACCAGCCGGCGGCCGATCCAATCCTCCTTGCTGATGATGTCATAGCGAAAGCGGTCGTCGACGCCGAGGATGGTGCGGAGCGCCCAGTCCCGGTCGACGCTGTCGAATTCGGTTTCCTCCGAAGCAAGATGGTTATGGATCAGCCAATTGTCCCGGCCATCGATCGAGACGGTCGTGCCGCAACGGCGCGCATTGAGCGACATCGTCATCCAGGCCGGCTTCTGCGCGATCAGATCCTTCAGGGCCGGGGCATGAATATAGGTGGATTGCACCCGCTGCACGACCTCGGTGCCGGTCAAGTGCGAACCGATCAGCTTGCGCACCGCGGACCGGCCGCCGTCACAGCCGATCAGATAGTCGGCGGCAATGGTGAATTGCCGGCCGCTGTCGAGATCGCAGGCCGTCGCCAGCACGCCCGCCGACGTCTGCTCGAACGTCTCGATGCGGACCCGGTTCAGCATCTTGATCAGCGGCTGCTCCTGCGCGCAGGCAAACAGGATCGGTTCGAGATAGATCTGGTTGATCCGGTGCGGCGGTTCGGGCGTCGGCCAGTCGGTATCGGGCCCTTCGGTCGCCGTGTAGCGATCGGCCCGGCAGGGAATCGGAATGCGGCTCAGCTCGCGCCCGACGACGGCGGTGCGATAGGCGCAGTCGTTGGGAAAATCGGCGGGCAAACCGCCCTCCCTCACCCGGCGCACGATACCGAGACGGCGAAACACTTCCATCGAGCGCGCCGACACGTGGTTGCATTTGACGTTCGGCGGCTCGCCTGCCCGACGGATTTCGGCCACCACGACGTCGATGCCGCGCGAGGCCAGATCCAGCGCCGCCGTCAATCCGACCGGGCCTCCGCCAACCACCAGAACCTGAGTTTCCAACCGCTGCATCTTGCTTCCCATTTCCTGTTCAGGCGCGTTCGGGGACCGAATGCGAGCCGGCTGGCGCGCCATCCGATGTCGTGGGGCGCCGGCGCATGCCGAACAGCGCCAGCGCGAGGATCACCAGCGCCGAGCAGAGCTGAGGCACGGCGCTCGCCTGGAACAGCGAGGGTATCGCCCATTGCGCGGCCAGCATCATTCCGCCGATGGTCACGCCCAGGATCGACCCCAGACGTCCGACACCAAGCGCCCAGCCGATGCCGGTGGCGCGGATGAAGGTCGGATAGAGCCGCGCCGCATAGGCGTTGCAGCCGATCTGGCCGCCGATCACGGCGACACCGGAGACAAAGGCTGCCGGCCCCAGCACCGGCAGGAAGTTTCCGGCGGCGGCGATCGCCATGATCGAGGCGAAACCGGCCAGATAGGTGATGAACAGGACCCGGTGGAAGCCGAGCCGCTGGATCAAAAAGCCGAGGCCGACGGTACCCAGCATTCCGCCGAGTTGAAAGGCAATGCCGATCGCGATCGCCGCCTGGACGTCGAGCCCGACGCCATGCGCCAGCGTCGGCAGCCAGCTGTTGAGGAAGTAGATGTCGAGCATGTTCATGAAGAACATGATCCACAGCAGCAGCGTCGGCAGCAGCCGGTCGTTGACAAAGAGCTGGGGCAACAGGAAGCCGCTGCCGCTCTCCTCGACGATCGTATAGCTTGCATCCGAAGCAAAGCCGGCCGTGCCATCGATCCTTGAAAGCAGGTTCCGCACCCGGTCGTTGTTGCGCGGATCGAGCGCCATCAAGGTGAGCGACTCCGGAAGCCAGACCATCAGCACCGGGCAGAGCATCAGCGGCAGAATGCCGCCAATCAGGAACACGCTCTGCCAGCCATGGACCGGCACCAGTTCGGCCGCGAGCAGGCCGCCGAGCGCCGCGCCCAAAGTCGTCGCCATGAACATCAGCATGATCATCAGGGTCCGGCGACGCAGCGGCGCGTATTCGCCGGTCAGCGCGATGGTATTCGGCAGCACGCCGCCCAGTCCAAGCCCGGTTGCAAAGCGCAGGATCGTCAGCTCGGACACGCCGGTGGCCCGGCTGGTCGCCAGCGTTCCCAGCGCGAACACCAGCACGCCCGCAATCACCAGCCATTTGCGACCGAAATAATCCGCCAGGGCGCCAAAAACCAGCGAGCCGACCATGATGCCGAACAGCGATGCGCCGAACACCGGTCCCAGCGCCCCGCGCGCCAGCTGCCAATCCTTGCCGAGCGACGGCGCAACGAAGCCGAGCGCCTGGGCATCGAAGCCGTCCAAAGCGGTCACCAGCGCGCAGAGCACGATGGTGCGGATCTGGAACGCCGACAGCGGACGATCGTCGATATAGCAACCGATATTCACCAGCTGCGCCAAATTCCCCTCCCGGGATCGTGTTTTGATTCGTTGCCCGGAACATCCGCGCACGGCGATGGCCAGCCGGAATTATCTTGCAGATTATCATTCATTCGTTTAGCCACAAAATTCTGATACATTCATTAGGTGACCTGATGCTTCCGACGATCCGGCAACTCGAGGCGCTGGTTCTGGTCTATCGCCACGGCAGCCTGACCAAGGCCGCGGCCGAACTGGGCGTCACCCAGCCGGCGATCAGCCTGCTGATTCGCCAGATCGAGGAAAACTTTCGGCTCAAGCTGTTCGATCGTACGACCCGGGCGTTGCACCCGACCTCGGCATGCCGGGACACGGTGCCGATCGCCGAGCGGATACTTGCCGACGCTCGCGGCTTTTCGCGCCAGATGCGCGATCTGGTCGACGTCAAGAGCGGCCGCATCAGCCTTGCGATTTCCGCCGGTGTGGCCTCGGCCGTGCTGCCCCGCCTTCTGGCGCGCTACAGATCGAGCCATCCCGAAGTGAAAATCGACCTGTTCGATATCGCCCCGGACGAGTTGCTGCCGTTCGTCATGGCAGGCAATGCCGAGTTCGGTATTGGAAGCATCGAGGACGAGGGCGCGCCGGAGGTCAGGATCGAGAGCCTGATGCGGAGTTCGTTGTCCGCGATCGGCCTCAGGGACGGCCGCTTCGAAAAGCTCCGGCGCCTGACATGGGCCGATCTGGAAGATAAAAAATTGATCGCCATGCGGCGTGGCACGCGCATCCGGGCTCAGATCGACGCGGCCCTGGCCGAGACCGGACGCGCGCTGAAACCGGCACTCGAGGTTTCGCTGATCACGACGGCCCTCGCCCTGACCGCCGAGGGCGGCGGGATCAGCATCCTCCCGGCGCACATGCTTCCCAAGGCGCAATTCCCCTCGCTTGCGGCGGTCGCCCTCTCCCAGCCGACCATCGTGCGCCACGTCTCGTTGCTGAGCTGCGCCGGCCTGGCGCTGTCGCCGGCGGCACAGCGGTTTGTGGCGATTGCCAGGCGCGCCCTGTCAAGCCATGGGGCCGCTTGATGCCAAGGACAAGACCGACGCCAAGAAACGGCGCTGCCGACTTTGCGTGCGCTCCCATCGCAGCAGCAACGCGTTGACCTGTCCACCTTTCCGATTTGTGCTGTTGCAAACCGACCTTCCGCAAGCGGAAAGGCACGAGAGTCACGCGGCGATCGGCGCCGCCGCGCGTGATTCGACCAGCGCGATCGCGTCGCGCAGCACATCGACGCCGGCATCGGGCCGGACGCCGTTCTCGGCGAGGTGGCGGCGGAACGCGCGCGCCCCCGGCACGCCGTGAAACGCGCCGACGAAATGCCTGACGATCGAATGCAGGCGAACGCCCTGCGCGAGCTGGGCTTCGATATAGGGCATCATGGCCTCGAACACGTCCTGCATGGTGGCGTGCGGCGCCGGCTCGCCGAACAGCTCGGGATCGGCCGAAAGCAGGCGCCAGGGCTCCTGGTAGGCGGCCCGCCCCAGCATCACGCCATCGACCCGGCCAAGATGCGCCCTGGCCTCGGCAAGGCCGGCGATACCGCCATTGATGATGATGGGAACGTCGGGCAACGCGGCCTTCAGCCGATAGACCCGGTCATAATCCAGCGGCGGGATGTCACGGTTCTGCTTTGGCGACAATCCGTTGAGCCAGGCCTTGCGGGCGTGGACGATCAGCGCATCGGCGCCGGCGGCGACGACGCTGCGGGCCAGCGCATCCAGCGCGATTTCCGGATCCTGATCGTCGATGCCGATCCGGCACTTGACCGTGACCGCGATGCCGACGGCGCGCTTCATCGCGTCGATGCAAGTCGCGACCAGCGCCGGCTCCGCCATCAGGCAGGCGCCGAACCGGCCGTCCTTGACCCGGTCCGACGGGCAGCCGACATTGAGATTGATCTCGTCGTAGCCGAATTCCTCGCCGATTTTCGCAGCCTTCGCGAGCTCGAGCGGATCCGAGCCGCCGAGCTGCAGCGCCACCGGATGCTCGCTGGCGTCAAAGCCCAACAGCCTCTGGCGATCGCCATGCAGGATCGCGCCGGTGGTCAGCATCTCCGTATAGAGCCGGGTCCGCCGCGTCATCAGGCGATGGAACACGCGGCAATGCCGGTCGGTCCAGTCCATCATAGGTGCCACGGAGAATCTATGTGATTGATCTAGCTGCATTTTCCAAGTACATTCAAGTCGTTAGGTCGCGTTGTGTGCACTCTATTCTACGCTATGGCGCGACGTTTTTTCCGGCTTTTCGACGCCTCAGTGCACACGGAGCGCACACGCGTGGCAACTATCACCAGACTGAAATCAGGCTCCTGGAGAGTCCAAGTTCGACGAAAGGG
>Ga0182030_10006265_pt1 | contig 25135 bp, 28 predicted proteins | sample 812S3MmetaG_FD_121299 | JGI IMG/M metagenome (GOLD analysis project Ga0182030, IMG submission 121299) | Permafrost microbial communities from Stordalen Mire, Sweden - 812S3M metaG (Illumina Assembly) | ecosystem: Environmental > Terrestrial > Soil > Wetlands > Permafrost | place: Sweden...
AGCCAGCAGCCGGTCGCAGGCCGAGAAGAAAGCGTCATAAAACTCCAGACCCACCGCTTCGAACATCTCGATGCTCACCAGCCTGTTGAACGAACCCTTCAGATTGCGATAGTCCTCCAGCAGCAGCTGAATCCGCCCGCCCGCTTCACCGGAACGAGCGAACAAATCCCGCGCTTCGTCGTGCTGCTCGCGGCTGATCGTGGTTGTCGTCACGCGGCAGCCGTAATGGCGGGAAGCGTGCAGTGCAAACGCGCCCCAGCCGGTGCCGATTTCGAGCACGTGATCCTTCGGCCCCAGCTGCAGCTTGCGGCAGATGCGGTCCAGTTTCTCGACTTGCGCATCTTCCAGCGAATCGTCGGGGCCGCGGTAGACGGCGCTTGAATAGACCATGTTGCGGTCGAGGAACAGGCGGAAAAAATCGTTGCTCAGGTCGTAGTGCGCCTGAATATTGCGCCTGCTGCCTGTCTGCGAGTTGCGATTCCTGCGGTGGCGCAGCCGATGGAGCAGACGGCTCGCGACTGAGAACAGCGGGTTGCCGCCTTCGAGCGCTGCCAGATTGCGCGCGGCCAGGCGCACCACCGCGACAGGGTCGGGAGAAGACCAGTCGCCATCGACATACGCATCCCCGGCTGCGTCGTCGCCTCCCCACAGCAGGCGCGAAAAGAAGTTCTCGTTGTGCACGGAAAGGCAGGCGCGCAGCCCGGCGGTCTCATCCCCGAAGTTCCAGATCCCGTCCGGACACACCACCTCCAGAGTCCCGTGGCGGAGATTCTCCAGCATGCGGAACACGGCCTTACGTGCAAAAGTCATAGCGGTTTTGTTACCTCCCCGACTCTGGGTTCGATACGGTCCGGATGGGTGAACACCGGAACCCGCTTGATCCACAGACGCAGCGCCTCCCTGTGAATGGCGCCGATCACCTGCGCCGTCATGAGCGGATATCTCGCCAGCGCCGCCGCGAGATTGCGCGATGTCCACGCGCGGTGTTCGAGCGTCAGCGTGGCGTCGAAGAACGGTTTGTCGCTGCCTTCGGTCGTATTCATATGGGCTACCAGCCGCTCGCCCGGCTCGGTCAGCACAAACTCGTAATCAAGGTTCATCGGATTGAACGGCGACACGTGCAGCGTCTTCGGACACACATGCCGGAACGCGTTACCGGCCGCCAGCCGGTTCTCAGCACTCAGCCAGTAATTGCGGATCTCGCCGAACGTGTTGTGCACCTCGCCCAGAATACTGTGAATCCGCCCCGCTTCGTCGTAGCAGTAGAAAAATGAAATCGGATTGAAGCAGTATCCCAGATACCGCAGATGCGTAAGCAGAAAAACCGGACCATCGGGCAATTCCACGCCGTGGGAGCGCGCATCACGGATCACGCGCTCGCGCAGGCTCAGCTTCGGATCTCCGAAATGGTCGCGTTCTTCAAAGCTCGCCCAGTTGAACCGGTTGTAGGCAGTCCACGGGCATGCGGCCATCATGGCAGGAATGCGGTCGATATCCAGCCACGCCATGAACAGGTTGTACGTGAACTCATGCCGGCGCGGCAGAAATCGCCGATGGCGCAGCTTTCCGGTGTAGAGGCCGGCCTCCGGAATCATGCGCAGCTGACCCCCAGAGCCTCGGCCACGCGCAGGCCGCTGCGCACGCCGTCTTCGTGAAATCCGTAAAACCACCAGGCGCCGCAGAAGTGAGTGTGATTCCTGCCGCTGATCTCGGCCCAGCGATCCTGCGCCCGGATGGCCGCGCGTGTATACAGAGGATGTTCGTAGACCATGCGCCGCACGGCGTGCCGCGGGTTGACAGAACCGTTGGCGTTCAGGGTGACGCAGAAATCCTCAGCCGTCTTCAGCGACTGCAGCCGGTTCATGTGATACGTCACTGTTACCCTGCCGCGCTCGCCCAGCAGATAATTCCACGAGGCCCGCGCACCGGACCGCTTCGGCAGCATACCCGAATCCGTATGCAGGCACGTTTCGTTGCGCGTCGTCGTAAAGCAGGTGAGGATTTCGCGCTCCGATTCCGTCGGATTTGCCAGCAGCGGCAGAATCTGATCGCCGTGGCACGCAAACACCACTTCGTCGAAGCTCTGGGCGTTCTCATCGTCGCGATCGGCGAAGTAAAGCGTCACGCCGCGCTCTGTGCGCGCCACGGAACGGATGGCGGCACTTTTCTGAATGTTCTTCCTGAATCGCCTCGTCAGCGGTGCCAGATACGCCTGGCTGCCGCCGCGAATGGCCTTCCACTGCGGATGCGTGTTGATCCCGAGCATGCCGTGATTGTGCATGAACTGAATCAGGGTGCGAGCCGGGAAATCCGGCATGGTTTCGGGGGCCATCGACCACACCGCTCCCGCCATCGGAACCAGGTAGCGATCGATAAACACCTGCGCGTAACGGCCTTCATTGAGAAACTCGCCCAGCGTCATGCCGCCGGTATCAGGATGGGTCAGAATCTTCGGCGCTTCCCGGTTGAAGCGCAGAATCTCGCGGAACAGTATGTAATGGGGGGCTGAGAAGTAGTTCCGCTTCTGGGCAAAGAAGCCGCCCAACCCCCGGCTCGAATACTCGAAAGTTCCGCCGTCCGTCACCGCAAACGACATGTCACTGGGCTGCGCCTCCACGCCCAGTTCGGCGATCAACCGGCAAAAACTCGGATAAGTACGGTCATTGAATACGATGAAGCCTGTGTCGACGGGCACCGGTCCGCTGGCCGATTCCGCCATCACGGTATGCGTGTGGCCGCCTATTCGGTCGTCGCTTTCGAAGACATGCACCTCATGGGCCCGGCTCAGATAATGGGCCGTCGAAAGGCCCGAAATGCCCGAGCCGATCACCGCGATTCGTTTCATGACTGTGCGGTCTGGGTGGTTAAGGTGCCTGCCGTGGCTTTCCGGAACGGACGCAGATCGCGCGCGATGCCGATCCAGCTCAGAACGCGCAGCACCAGATACGTAATGTCCAGTTCCCACCAGTGCTCGCCCTGACGGCAACTGCCGGGCGAATGGTGGTGGTTGTTGTGCCAGCCTTCGCCGAACGTCAGCAGCGCCAGCCACCAGTTGTTGCGGCTCGCATCCGGCGTATCGAAGCGCCGCGTGCCCCAAAGATGCGCCAGCGAATTGATTGAAAACGTGCAGTGATAAAGGATCAGCGTGGAAACCACATAACCCCACAGGAACGCCGGCCAGCCGCCGATCACGGCGACGGTGGCGCCGAAGACGACCGTAGGCACCCAGTGATGCCTGTCCAGCCAGCGGATCTCCGGGTACTTCAGGAACTCCGCGACCGCGCGGGTGTCGTAGTCGTCGAAGTCGTTCGACAGCACCCAGCCCACATGCGCCCACCAGAATCCGCGCTGCAGGGGAGAATGGACGTCGCGCTCGCGGTCCGACTCCCGATGATGGAGCCGATGGTGCGCCGCCCACCAGAGTACGCCCTTCTGCGCCGAGCTTTGTGCCAGGAACGCCATCAGGAACTGCGCCGCGCGTCCCAGCTTGTAACTCCGGTGCCCGAAGTAGCGGTGGTAACCCGCCGTCACGCCGAACATGCGTATGGCGTAGGTTGCAGCCAAAAGCCCGAGCAGCTTCCACGTCGGCGGCGTCCACCACACCAGTACGATCCCCGCGTGCAGGAGCAGGAAGAACAAAACGGCGCCAAACCGGTACCTCGCCCTGTGGGCGGGAAAATACATTCTTTCATTGTTAGTCAAACGATTCCCCGAGAGTCAAGTATTTGTCCAGGACGCCAAATTGACAGTATTTTTGCCGCACGGCTATAGTCATTACGAGTGGAGACCCGTTATCCGATTCGCGCGGTCGCACAAATTACAGGCTTGAGCCTTGACACCCTCCGTGCCTGGGAACGGCGCTATCAGGCGGTGGTTCCAGTCCGCTCCGGCCGATCCCGCCAGTATGACGCAGGGGATATCGAGCGGCTCTTGCTGCTTACCCGGTTGGTCGAAAAAGGGCATGCCATCGGCGGGGTCGCGCGCCTTACCGACAACGAATTACTGAGTCTGCTCAGCGAACACGGGGGCCCAAACCGGCCCGAACCCTCGGCCGAACCGCCCGCGGACCTTCTGATACCTGTCATCGACGCCATCGGGAGGTTCGATTCCGAGGCCCTGAACGACAATCTGAATCGCATCGCGGCTACCCTTTCCCCGCGCGATGTGGTCTACCGGCTGACTGTTCCGCTCATGCAGGAGGTTGGCGACCGGTGGCACGATGGCAGGTTGGCGGTGGCGCAGGAGCATCTGGTGTCGGGGTTGATTCGCAGCCTGCTTGGGAGCCTGATGCGCGTATGCCGCCCGCCTCGGCCTTTCGCGCGCATGGTCCTTTCCACGCCTGTCGGCGAACAACACGAGTTCGGTATTCTGTGTGCCGCGATGCTGCTGGCGATCGGCGGGATCGAACCCGTTTACCTCGGGCCGAACCTGCCTGCGCACCAGATTCTGCAGGCTGCCGAGTGGGTTTCCGCTGCAGCCATAGTCCTCGGCGTCACCATGATCTCGGATGTCACGGTTCGCGAGGTGCGCGCCATCGAGGCTTCTATGCCGCGATCCAGTGAACTGTGGCTGGGCGGCGTCGCGAGCGGCGATCTCGGGGTCACAAACCTGCCCGGTACCGCGCTGCTTTTGAACGATTTGGCGGCAATCGAACGGGAGTGCCTGCGCTGGAGACACTGAAAAATGAAAACTCTGCTTAAGATTCTGTTCGGCGGTATTTTTGTCTGGATGATCGTGATGACCGTCCGGACGAGCCTCAAAGTCAGCCTCTGGTCGTCGCTCGATTCGTTCGCCGGAAACCCCTGGGCCGTGGCGACCCTGTGGGACGCTTACTTCGGCTTTACCACCTTCTGGGTTTGGGTGGCATATAAGGAATCCACCTGGCTGGCCCGGATCGTATGGCTGATTGTGATCCTGGCCCTGGGGAACATCGCGATGTCGTTCTACATGCTGATCCAGCTCTTCCGGCTGAAGCCTGAGGACGGCATGGAGGCGCTGCTGCTTCGCCGATGATGACCCTGACGACAATGATCGCGATCGGCGCGGCGAGCGTCGTCGGCCTGATGCTGATCCTTTGGCTGATTCACCTGGCCACCGGCAACGCCTCTATCGTCGATCCCGGATGGGCGGGAGGGCTTGCCATCCTCGGCATCGTCTATGCGGCGCTCGGCGGGGGCTATTGGCTGCGCGCGACGCTGGTTGCGGCGATGGCCGGGATCTGGGGATTTCGCCTCGCGATCTATCTGCTCGTGACGCGCGTCATCGGGCATCCCGAAGAAGGCCGCTACCAGGAACTGCGCCGGCAGTGGAAAACGAACATCCCGTTCAAGTTTCTGATGTTCTATGAGTTCCAGGCCGTGCTCGCGATCGTAATGGCAATTCCGTTCCTCGCGGCGGCGCGCAATCCCGATCCGGCGATCTCACCGCTGGAGTGGACCGGCGCCGGGCTTTGGATCATCGCCATGCTGGGCGAAATGACCGCAGATGCGCAGTTGAGCGCCTTCAAATCCAATCCGGCGAACAAGGGCCGCACCTGCCAGGTCGGCCTGTGGAGGTACTCGCGGCATCCGAACTACTTCTTCGAATGGCTCATCTGGATGTCATTTGCGATTTTCGCGCTGGCATCGCCATATGGATATCTCGGCGTAGTTTCTCCCGCGCTGATCCTGTACTTCGTGCTGCGAGTCACCGGCATTCCGGCGACGGAAGCCCAGGCTCTCCGCTCGCGCGGCGATGAGTACCGGCGGTATCAGCAGACGACCAGCGCCTTTATTCCTTGGTTTCCAAAGAAAGTGACCTAATGTCTAATTGCAAGAGTTCGCATGTGCCGCTCCCTCACGGTCACGGTTCAGCAGGGTTTCCGAACCGTGACCGTGAGGGAGCGGCACCGAGAATCCGGGGTACGGTACCAAGGGACGCAGCTTAATGGACGCCACTGTTGCCAGTGAACCGATCGGCGAAGCCAAAGCCGCATGGTACGAGCCGCTCGTTGAGCGCGACATGGTCCCGGACTGGCTGCTGCGCCCCGCCATTCGCCGCCTGCTCGCCGCACGTCTGGGCGAGGAAGACAAAGGCGATCCCGAAGCGCAGCAGGCGCACCTGATGCGGTACATCGAACAGCTCAAAGGCGGCCCCATCGCCATTCATACGCCCGCCGCCAACCGCCAGCACTACGAGGTCCCGGCTGCCTTCTACGAACTGGTGCTCGGGGATCATCGAAAATACAGCTGCTGTTACTGGCAGGACGGCGATACGCTCGACAGCGCCGAGCGCCGCATGCTTGACCTTACCGCTGAACGCGCCCGGATCGAAGACGGCCACACCATTCTCGACCTGGGCTGCGGCTGGGGCGCCTTCTCCCTCTATGCCGCGGCGCGCTTTCCGGCGAGCCAGGTCACCGGGGTTTCGAACTCCGGGTCGCAGCGCGAGTTCATCATGGCTCGGGCGCGCGAGCGGGGCCTCACCAACCTGCGCATTGTCACCGCGGACATTAATGGCTTCGAGGCCGGCGAGCGCTTCGACCGAATCGTCTCAGTCGAAATGATGGAGCACGTGCGCAACTACCAGCGCCTCCTCCATAATTTGGCGTCATGGATGAAACCCGAGGCGCTTTTCTTCGTACATATCTTCACGCACCATCGATTCGCCTATCCCTTTGAAGTGCGTGACGCCTCCGACTGGATGTCGCAACATTTCTTCACCGGAGGGCAGATGCCGAGCCACGACCTGCTCCTTTATTTTCAGGACGACGTGCGGATTCGGGACCACTGGGCGGTCAGCGGCGTGCATTATCAGAAAACGTCCGAGGCATGGCTCTCGCGCATGGATGAGCACCGGGGCGAAATTCTGAGGCTCTTCGGGAGCATTTATGGTGCTGGCGACGCCCTGAAATGGTTCGTGCGGTGGCGGCTGTTTTTCATGGCCTGCGCGGAGCTTTGGGGCTATCGGGGCGGCGCGGAGTGGATTGTCTCCCACTACCTGTTCGAGCCGGCGCGGGTCTTGAAATCGTGAGCCGGGTCTACACGCTCGAGCGCGAACAATGGGTTGCGCGCCCCGTGGAAGAAATCTTCCCATTCTTCTCCGACGCCCGGAATCTCGAAAGAATTACGCCCCCCTGGCTTAACTTTCGAGTACTCTCGGTGTTTCCCGAGCCGATTATCGCGGGAACACAGATCGCCTACCGGCTGGCTTTGCACGGCATTCCATTTCGATGGAAATCAGCGATCCGCGACTGGGATCCGCCGCGCAGCTTTACCGACGTTCAGCTGTCGGGCCCTTACAGCCAATGGGTTCACACTCATCGGTTTGAATCTCGCGACGGAGGCACCCGGATGACCGATAAGGTGGATTACGCTCTGCCTCTGGGATTCCTCGGCAGCATCGCCCATGCGCTCAAGGTGAAACGCGACGTGGAACGAATTTTCGATTATCGGCGTCAGAAAATTGACGAATTATTTCGAAAAATGGATTGACCAAGATACCCCATAGGGTATATGATAAACTAAGAAAAGGAGGATGTTCAATGCCCGAAAGCAACGGAATTCAGCGGCGGGAGCCTCCGATTCTGCGCGGTCTGCGCGCGGCAGGTAACTGGATCGGGCGGCTGCTCGATGCACAGCTGCCTATCGCGGCGTCCCACGGCCTTCGCCGGTAACGTTTGCCGGTACCCACACCGCCCCCACTAAGGTGATATGCGGAATACCCCGCATGAAATCGCGCCATACGGCCCATTGAGCCGCACCCGCCTCCGCCAAGCCGATGTAAACACGAATCTCCCGGGTTGGCCGGGGAAGTGCACTTCCCGTGACACATGTTTCAGATTCGTATCCACGGGCGCGGCGGTCAGGGCGCGGTTTCGGCCGCGGAGATTCTGTCCGTAGCCGCCTTTATCGAAGGCAAATACGCGCAGGCGTTCCCGAGCTTCGGCTCGGAACGCAACGGCGCGCCGGTCATGTCGTTCTGTCGCGTCGACGACAAACCCATCCGGCTGCGCGAACCCGTCATGCAACCCGATGCCCTCATCATTCAGGACCCGACTTTGCTGCATCTGCCCGGGCTGTTCGAGGGCCTCGCACCCGAGGGTCTGGTACTGATCAACTCCACCAATCCTCAGATCGAGTGCCCCGTCGGGAACCGGCTCGCCGTTCCCGCCACGGAGTTGGCCATGAAATACGTGCGCCGGCCGCTGCCGAATGCGGCGCTGCTCGGCGCGTTCGCAGCGCAGAGCGGGCTGCTGCACCTCGAATCGCTTTTCTCCGCCATCCGCGCCAAGTTCCCGGGTGAAGTGGGCGAAGCCAATGCTGCCGCTGCCCAGGCCGCCTGGGATTGCGCGCAGGAACTCATGGGGGCTTATGCTTCAGCAAATTGAAGGTTCGCGGGCGGTTGCGGAGTCAGTTGCGCTCTGCCGCCCGGAGGTGATCTGCGCCTATCCGATCACGCCGCAGACGCACATTGTCGAAGGCCTCGGCGAAATGGTCAAGGCGGGCCGCCTGAAGGGCTGCGAATTCATCAACGTCGAATCCGAGTTTGCGGCGCTGTCGGTCGCCATTGGCTCCTCGGCAGCGGGGGCGCGCAGTTATACGGCGACGGCCAGCCAGGGACTTCTCTATATGACCGAAGCCGTTTACAACGCTTCCGGTCTCGGTCTGCCCATCGTGATGACCATCGGCAACCGCGCCATCGGCGCGCCGATCAACATCTGGAACGATCATTCCGACTCGATGTCGGTGCGCGACTCCGGCTGGCTGCAGCTGCATGCCGAAACCAATCAGGAAGCTGCCGATCTCCATATTCAGGCTTTCCGTCTGGCGGAGGAACTCTCGCTCCCGGTAATGGTCTGTATGGACGGCTTCATCCTGACGCATGCCTACGAACGCGTGGATGTGCCGACGCAGGAACAGGTGGACGCGTGGCTTCCACCCTTCCAGCCGCGTCAGATGCTCGATCCTTCAGCGCCGCTTTCGATCGGATCGATGGTCGGGCCTGAGACCTTCATGGAGGTGAGATATCTCGCGCATCAGAAGCAGTTCCAGGCGCTGGCGCGCATTCCGGAAATCAGCCGGGATTTTGCGCGGGCGTTTGGACGCGAATCGGGTGGTCTGGCGCGCGGCTACCGCACGGAGGGTGCGGAAATACTGGTAGTCGCTCTCGGATCGGTCAACGGCACGATTCAGGAAGTCATCGACGAGATGCAGGAGGCCGGTGTTCCGATCGGCAGTGTCAGCCTCTGTTCGTACCGGCCGTTTCCGGTCGACCACCTGCGTACGATGCTCGCACACGCGCGGCATGTGGTGGTCGTGGAGAAATGCCTCGCGCCGGGGCAGGGCGGGATCATGTCGATGGAGATTCAGACGGCGCTGACCGGTCTGGCGCCCAATGTCGCGACGATCATTGCCGGACTGGGCGGACGCACGATCACACGAAAGGCCCTGCGGGCGGCGTTTGAGCGCGCGCATAACGGCATCCTGCCGCCGCTCACGTTCCTCGACCTGAACGAGAAGGCAATCGCTCGCGAACCAGAAATCACTTCCGGAGAACTGCTATGCCGCTAACCCAGATCAAGTTCTACCAGACGGGGACGTTCACCGTCGGAAACCGGTTGCTGGGCGCCGATGCCGCCGCCGAGCAGGCGTCGCCTGATCGTGCGAACTCGCTCAACTGCGGTCATCGCGCCTGCCAGGGATGCGGTGAAGCGCTGGGCGCGCGCTACGTCATCGACGCCGCCATGCGCGCCTCAAAGGGGCGGCTGATTGTCGCTAATGCGACCGGTTGCCTCGAAGTCTTTTCGACGCCGTATCCGGAAAGTTCGTGGCAGATCGCCTGGCTGCACTCGCTCTTCGGGAACGCCCCGGCCATCGCCACCGGTATCGCGGCAGCCATGAAGGTAAAGAAGCATGACGACATCCGCATCCTCGCGCAGGGCGGCGACGGCGGCACCACCGACATCGGCTTCGCCTGTCTTTCGGGCATGTTCGAGCGTAACGACGATGTTCTCTATGTCTGCTACGACAACGAAGCCTACATGAACACCGGCGTGCAGCGATCGAGCTCCACTCCGGCCGCTGCGCGCACCGCCACTACGCCCGTTGTCGGACCCCAGCCCGGAAACGTGTTCGGTCAGGGCAAGAACGTTCCGCTCATCGCCATGGCGCATTTCATCCCGTATGTTGCGACCGCGTCCGTCGCCAATCTGCACGATCTCGAAGACAAGATCGAGCGCGCGATTCTCATGCGCGGCGCGCGATACGTGCATGTCCATGTGCCGTGTCCGCTGGGCTGGGGAACGGCATCGGGCGACACGATCCGCGTGGCGCGGCTTGCCGTTGAGAGCGCCATGTTCCCGCTGTTTGAAGCCGAGCACGGCGAAGTCACCGGTCATACGGCGATTCGCCGCCAGGTCCCCGTTGAGGAGTACCTGCGGCTGCAGAAGCGCTTTGCGCACTTATTCAAACCGAAACCGGACGCCGATCGGATCGCGCGCCTGCAGGCCATCGCCGACCGCAATATCGCGCGTTTCGGCCTGCTGAACTAAGGAGCCACTGAATGATGCAAAAGCCCTTCGCCACCACGCTCGACCCGGGGTCCAGCCTGACGAACCACACTGGTACCTGGCGCACGTCTCGTCCCGTTTACGTCAACCGGTTGCCGCCCTGCAACCACGCCTGCAATGCGGGCGAGAACATTCAGGGTTGGCTCTACTATGCCGAGGCAGGCGATTACCGCACCGCCTGGGAAACGCTGACTTTGGATAATCCGATGCCCGCAATCATGGGGCGTATTTGCTATCATCCATGCGAGTCGTCGTGCAACCGCGGCCAGCTGGATGTGGCCGTCAGCATTCACTCCGTCGAGCGATTTCTCGGCGATGAAGCGATCCGCCAGGGATGGAAATTCGACATGCCGCAGTTTCGCGGCAAAAATGTACTGGTTGTCGGATCCGGTCCTTCGGGCCTTTCGGCTGCGTATCACCTGCGCCGCCTCGGACACCGCGTCACTATCTGCGACGCCCAGGCCGCGGCGGGCGGCATGATGCGCTATGCGATTCCGCGCTACCGGTTGCCGCGCAATGTTCTCGATGCGGAAATCGCGCGCATTCTCGACACAGGTATCACGCTGCGGCTCAAGACGCGCATCGACGATCCGGTGGCGGAGATGCAGGCCGGCGGCTACGATGCGGTGTATCTGGCGGTCGGCGCACAGATCGCCCAGCGGGCCTACATCCCGGCCGGTGACACCAAACGTATTCTCGATGCGCTTGAACTGCTGCGTTCAACGGAAGGCTCCGAGCCGGTCCATATCGGCCGGCGCGTGCTGATCTACGGCGGCGGCAATACGGCTCTCGATGCGGCGCGCACGGCCAAGCGCCTCGGTGCCAGCGAAGCCATTGTGGTGTATCGGCGCACGCGCGAGCGCATGCCGGCGCACGATTTCGAAGTGCGTGAGGCCGAGGAAGAGGGCATCCAGTTCCGCTGGCTTTCCACAATTAAGAAAGAAGAGAACGCGACGTTCACAGTCGAGAAGATGCAGCTCGACGAGAAGGGTTTCCCCCAGCCTACCGGGGAATTTGAGACCATTGAGGCGGACGCGCTGGTGCTCGCGCTCGGGCAGAATGTCGATCAGGAGTTTCTGTCGCACATCGACGGCCTGCAGGTGGAGAAGGGGTCGGCGGTGGTCGATGCGCACATGATGACCGGCGTTCCCGGCGTCTTTGCGGGCGGTGATATGGTGCCTTCCGAGCGTTCCGCGACGGCGTCGATCGGTCACGGCAAGAAGGCTGCGCGTAACATCGACGCCTGGCTGCGCGGCACGGAGTACACGCCGGCTGAGAAACACCCGCTCGCCACATTTGACCGGCTCAACACCTGGTATTATGCAGACGCGCCGAAAACCGTGCAGCCTGTGCTCGATCAGGCGCGGCGCCAGTCGACATTCAACGAAGTCGTCGGGGGGCTGGACGCGGATAACGCGTTGTTCGAAGCGCGCCGCTGCCTCTCGTGCGGGAATTGCTTCGACTGCAATAACTGCTACGGCATGTGCCCGGATAACGCCGTTATCAAGCCAGCGAACGGTGAAGGATTCCGCATCAACTACGAGTACTGCAAGGGATGCGGTATGTGTGCCGCCGAGTGCCCATGCGGCGCGATCGATATGGTGCCGGAGCTGGTTTAGCGCACAGGCCGACGGGTCCGTTGTGCGCGCCAGAACTAAGGCGCCTGTAGTCCGACCGTCCGCCCGGCGAATCCCGCGGCGTCGAAGTACAACGTGGACCCGACGCGCTGCAGGTTCAGAATCGTGGTCCGTCCATTCTCGGCTGGTTTCGACTCGACGGTCTGCCGGTCCCACTTGACCGCCTCGCCGTCCTTAAGACTCTCCGTCAGCACGCGGCCCGTCAGTTTGCCTTTGCTCTTCAGTTCGATACCGAGGACGCGCCCCAGTGTGTGCGCGATGTCGGCATTACTCGCCGGCGCGTCATCGACAAAACTCTTTTTGAAGTCGGGCCCGGTTGCGGCCATGAAGTTGTTTGTTTCCCCCCGGCTGAATCCGCCGTGGTTGCCCTGTCCTTCGCGAAGATTAGTGTCCGCGGCGATGTCGGTGCAGAGCAGGGGTTTGGTGCAGTCGGATGATACGGACCGGTACGAACGGAAATTCACCACTATGTCAGGCACCGGAGTGACGGCACTTCCGATCAGATTGATGCGGCTCATCGGCAGCGTTCCCGCGACCTCACCGTACACATCCTTCACGAAGATCCCGCTGACGTAATCCTCGGTCAGCAGAACGTTCACCACATCGTTCAACAACGCCTTGTCTTCGCCCTGCGGAAGCCAGATCAGATCGGAGCCGCCGTTCGCACCGACCACAACGTTCGGCTTCGCCGGGTCGGAGCCGATCAGCCCGTTTCCAAAAGAAGGCGTCTCAGTCGGGGAACAGTTGACGACACGAAGCGAAGCGTCGGGATCGGAGAGAGGCATGCCGAGTCCCCTCGCGAGATCGATGGCGAGGAATCCGGAGGGCAGGACCGGCGATCGCGGATTCTGGACTGAACAACGCGCCGCCTGGCTGGTGCCGGTGAAGGTCTGTTTGTCGATGGTGCCGAATCCATGGTCGGCTGTCACGAAGATATCGGTCGTGTCCTCGAGATGAAGATCGCGCACGGTTGCAACGAGCGCCGCCAGCCGGTCGTCCGCGTTGCGAACACCGGCGTGTGCCGTCGGGCCGTTGATGCCGGGGTCGACCTGGCCCACGCTGTCGCGCGCATTGTGCTGCGAGTAATCCGGGTCGCGCGACCAGAAGACCAGCAGGAAAGGGCGTCCGGAGGCTGCCAGCCTGGGCAGCACAACTTTGGTCGCGGCCTGCGTCAAATAAACCTCCTGCTCGACGTCCGGCACGGTCGGCTCGGGAGCCTGCACGGGGAGGTTCGCGGTACGCAGGGCAGCGAGAAGTCCCTCTGATACCGGAATGCCCCCATCGCGGCCGAAGATGTCGTCGATGAAGATAGTCTCGCTGCCGTCATGCTTCGAGGTCACGTCCTGGATGAGCGCTGGCCCGGCCTTGCCGATGACCGCCGTCGCAAATCCCGCCCGGCGCGCGGCGGCGACGAGGGATTCTTCATTCAGATAATTGCCCGCGTAATGCTGGCTCAGTTCTCCCAGCACGGCGTCGTTTTCAAGGAAGGTGACGGGAGCGCCACCGTGTGACCATACGGGAAATCCGAACCAGAGGGTGTTGCCGAAGTCCCCCGTGTCGCCGAGATAGTGGCCTGTGGCGATGGCGGAGGCGTTGGCTGTGGTGACGGTCGGATAGAGGGCATGGCTGTTGGCGAAGTCGACGCCTTTCGATTTGAGCGCGGACATGGCTGGGGCGGATTCGGGCGTCACACTTGCAGAGCGCAGGCCGTCGGCGATAAACAGAATCGCGTTGTGTCGCGGCGCGGGGACCTGCGCTTGCAGGAAGACGGGGAAAATGACAGCCGTTGCCACAGAGATAAGAGCGCGCCGCGTGTGGGGCATACTTGACTAGTGTCGCGCGGTGAGGCATTCGAATTCGAAGGTTGTACATTCGCGTGGCGAACATTCGGATCCGGTCCGCCCCTGGTAAATATCCAGGGCGTTGGCGTTTATGGAACGTCGCCCGACCCTTTGACCGAAATACTCAGCCAGTATTTCACCGTTCTCAGCTTCGATAATCGCGGTGTCGGTCGCAGCCAGCCTGCGGCGACGCGGCTGACGGTTCCGCAGATGACGCGAGACACGCTCGCGCTGATGGATCATGCGGGCTGGGAGTCGGCGCACATCATGGGGCACTCTCTTGGAGGGCTGATCGCGCAGGATCTCGCACTGACGGCCAAGCCGCGGGTGCGCAGTCTGTCGCTGCTTTGCACATTCGCGAATGGCGCGGACGGTACGCGAGTGTCCGGGCGCGTTATCTGGATCGGTTTGCGCATGCGATTCGCCCCGCGACCGGTGCGACGCGACGCATTTTTGGAGCTTGTTCTGCCACCAGGTGGGGAACGGCACAACCCGGCCGAGGTGGCCGCGGTGCTCTCCCGCGCTTTCGGACACGACATTGCCGATCTGCCGCCGAAGTCCGATGAACAGCTGAGCGCGATGGGAAAGTGCGACGTCACGCCGCGGCTCGGTGAACTCTCGGGCATTCCGACGCTCGTGATCAGTGCGGAACACGACCTCATAGCGCGCCCGTCTTCGGGTCGCGCCATTGCGGATGGCATCCCCGGGGCGCGTTTCATGGAAATCAAAGGCGCGTCGCACGCGTTTCCGGTGCTCGAGCCGAAGCGCTGCGCGGCATTGCTTATTGAGCACATCAGCCGGTCCTGACGCGCGGACGCACGAAGAGCACCAGCACGCTTGCCATCAGCGCGCATCCGCCGAGGAACAGCATGCCGGAGCGATACGAGCCGGAGCTGTTACTCAGGAAGCCGACCATGTACGGGCCGAGGAAGCCACCGAGATTCCCGAAGCAGTTGATGACGCCGATCGCCATCGCGGCGCCGCCGCCGGTCAGAGAAAGTGTTGGCAGCGTCCAGAAGCTGGCGCGGTAGCCGTGCAGGCCCGCGGCGGCAATGGAAAACAGCACAATCGCGACGGCGACGTTCGCACCAAGGCGTTCGCTCGAACTGAAGACTGCGAATGCGAGCGCACCGATCGCAACGGGGACTGCAACGTGCCACGGACGCTCGCCGGTGCGGTCGGAGTGCCACGCCAGCCAGAAGAGCACAGGAATTTCGACTACGAACGGAATGCCGCTGATCAGGGATACCTTGAGCGAACTGAGTCCAGAAAGCGCCTGCATGATTTTCGGCAGCCACAAGGTGAATCCCCAGGTGGCGCTCAGGATGCCGAAATAGGCGAACGAAAGCAGGATCACGCCCGGATTTGTCAGCACCTGCCACATGGTTGGAGACGGCGGCTTATTGCGGCGGTCGCGTTCCAGTTCGCCGGAAATCCAGTCGCGTTGCTCGGGAGTCAGCCAGCGCGCCTGTTCGGGGCGATCCGTGAGATAGAAGATCGTGATCAGCCCGAGCAGGACGGCGGGTATGCCTTCGAGGATGAACAGCCAGCGCCAGCCTTCGAGGCCCAGCCAGTGAACCTGCAGCAGAAGCCCGGAAAACGGTGCGCCGATGATTTCCGAGACCGGGATGCCCACCATAAAGAATGCGACGGCTTTGGCGCGATCCTGCTCGCGGTACCAGTGCGAAACGTAGACGAGGACGCCGGGGAAGAAGCCGGCTTCGGCGAGGCCAAGCAGGAAGCGCGCGGCGTAGAATTCGTGTGCGCTGCGAATGAAGCCCGTGAGCGCGGCGAAGGCGCCCCACGAAATCAGGATGCGGGCGATCCATTTGCGCGCGCTCCAGCGCTCGACCAGAATCGCACCGGGGATTTCGAGCACGATGTAGCCCAGGAAGAAAATGCCGCTGCCCGTGCCCAACACCACGTTGGCGAAGTGCAGGCTGCGCGTCATTTCGAGACCCGCGTAGCTGACGTTGACGCGGTCAAGGATGGATGTGAGGTAGAGAAGAAAAAGGAACGGCATCAGCCGCAGCGTGATGCGGCGGCGGGTTTCACGGGCGACGTCGGTCAGAACTGCAGTGTCTTTCAGAACACGACCTGCCCTTCGTAGCCTGTCATTTCGAGATAACCAACTCCTTTGTGCGTTCCTGAATAATCGACGGCGCCTTCCCAGTAGTTCGCGCCACCCTGTTTCGAATGCAGCGCCTGGTCTTCCAGCACGGGCTTTTCCGACAGATCGATATTCAGCGAGGGCACGCGGATGCTCCACGCTACGGGATACTTGCCCCAATGGGACAGCGGCTGCAGGGTGAAATCTTCGTGTTTCAAATGGTGTGCTGCGCCGCGTGCGTCGATGAACGTACCTGACGAATACGGATCGGTCGAGCCGTCTTTGCGCCGGAGATCGAAGAGCATCAGCTCGGTGTGATTTTCGAGCTGAATGCTGAACCAGTCCCAGCCAACCTGATCCGGCGCCAGCTGTTCGGTGAACCATTCGTGATCCATCCAGGCCGTACCGGTTACCGGATGCGCGTCGATCGTTCCCGATACGGCGAGACGCGGGAACGACACGTAGTGCGAAGCGCGGCCTGCGCCCGCGGCTTTCTGGCTCACACCTTTCTCACCGTGAATTACGAACGGTTTCTCCGGCGTGAGCTGCAGGTGAAATCGGAAGTCCGGTGTGAGCGCGTCCAACGTTTGAGTTTCGCCCGTCTGATTTTCGCCGCCCCATTGGGCGGACCAGTTGCCGTTCCAGATGCGGCGGCGGTCGAAGCTGGCGCCCGCGATGCCGGGGCCTTCGCGATTGAGCCGTTCTTCGTACCGGAAACGCTTGCCGTGTGCGTCAGTGAGTGCAGCGTGAGCGAGATAGATGTTCTTAACGGCCCACGAAGACTGGCTTTGCTCATCACCTCGTTCTCCCTGACGAAAGAAGACGAGCTCAAAGCCGTACCGTTCACCCGCCGGACCGGTCACGTTACCGGTGTAATACCACCATTCGGTGCGGAAGTCTTGATGATCGAAATGATCCCGTGGAAACTGATACGAATAACCAGGCAGAGCCTCCCGATAGTCGATGTGGGCTGCCGCAAGCGGAAATATGCAGAACAGAAAGGCCAGAATCCGCAAGAGCCAGATTATCGCAGTATCCTGCTATTAACCGAACAATGATTGTTGAAGCGCAATGTGCGCGATTCCAGAGCATCGCCCTCGAAGGCGGCGCTACCCTTTCTCCCGTCGAAGTCGCGTATGAAACATACGGCGGTCTGAACGCCGATCGCTCGAACGCCATCCTGATCGCGCACGCGTTCACGGGCGACGCGCATGCTGCGGGCATCAGCCACGACACCGGAAAGCCCGGGTGGTGGGACAACATGATCGGTCCGGGCAAGGCGTTCGATACCGACCGTTACTTCGTCATCTGCTCGAATGTTCTGGGCGGATGCCAGGGAACCACGGGTCCTGCGTCGATCAATCCGCCGACGGGCCGGCCGTACGCGATGTCGTTTCCCGTATTCACCATTCGCGACATGGTGCGCCTGCAGAAGATGCTCATCGATTCGCTGGGCATCGAAAAGCTGCTCTGCGTCGCCGGCGGTTCGATGGGCGGGATGCAGGCGCTCGAGTGGGCGGTCAGCTATCCGGATGTGGTGCGGTGTGTCATTCCGATCGCAACCACGTGGCGGCACAGTGCGCAGCAGATCGCGTTCAACGAAGTGGGGCGCCAGGCGATCATGGCCGATCCGGACTGGGGCGAAGGCGATTACTACGACAGGAAGCCGCCGTCGCGCGGCCTGTCGGTGGCGCGCATGATCGGGCACATCACGTACATGAGCGATGAATCGATGCGCGAGAAGTTCGGGCGCAAGCTTCGCGAGAAAGAAAAGTTCGGGTTCGATTTCGGCGTCGATTTCGAAGTGGAAAGCTATCTGCGATACCGGGGCAATCAGTTCGTGTCGCGCTTCGATGCGAACTCGTATCTGTACATCACGAAGGCGGAGGATTATTTCGACCTCACCAACGGCACAGGCAAGCTGAACGAGACCTTCCGCAAGGTCGACACGCGGTTCCTTGTGATCAGCTTTACGTCCGACTGGCTCTACCCGAGCTATCAGTCGCAGGAGATCGTGCGCGTGCTGCGGCGCATCAACGGTGATGTGGCGTACTGCGATCTGCAGTCGAACTACGGGCATGATGCGTTTCTGGTGGATATTGCCGAACAGAGCGAAATCGTGCGCGGCTTCCTCGACAGCACGGCAAGAGTGGCGCGGGCGGCATAGAATAAGGCAAGCACGCAAATGGGGGCCACCGTAATCGAATATCCGCAACCTGTCACGCTCACGGAACGGGGGGATTTCCACGTCATCGGCGAGATTGTAGAGCCGGGGAGCCGTGTGCTGGATCTGGGATGTGGCGAAGGCGAACTGCTGGCCTGGCTGCACGAAAACAAGAATGTAACCGCGCGTGGGGTGGAGATCTCCTCCGCGCAGGTGCGGCGCGCGATCGGGCGAGGGGTTTCGGTGTTTCAGGGAGACATCGATGAAGGCCTGGCCGACTACCCCGACAAAGCCTTCGACTATGTGATTCTCAGTCAGACGCTGCAGGAAACGCGCGCGCCGCTCGATGTGCTGCGTGAGATGCTGCGCGTGGGGCGACGCGCCATCGTGTCGTTTCCCAACTTCGGCCACTGGATCGTGCGGGCAAATATGGTCGTGCATGGACGGGCGCCGAAGACCAGAGTGTTTCCGTATAACTGGTACAACTCGCCCAACATCCACTTTCTGAGCATCAACGATTTCGAGGCGCTGTGCCGGGAGCAGGGGATTCCGATTGAGCGCCGATACTTTCTGTCCGGCGCGCGACGTGTGAGGACGCTGCCCAACCTCATGGCCCAGACTGCGGTTTTCCTGCTGGGCTGAGGCCTATTCCAGATCTTCAAGCAACGCGGCAATGCGGCCGGAACGGTCCTCGACCTGTCGCAGTTGCCTTTCCGCGGTACGCAGCTTGTCGGCGAGATGAAGGCAGGCCAGCACAGCGACGCGCGTGGAATCGGCCGACGTATTGTGGCTGGCGATCGTCGCGACAAGCTCATCCACCTGCTGTGCGACCTCCTCGACCTCGCGAGGATCGCCATCAACAAGCAGCGAATAGCTTTGATTGAATATCTGTACCCGGACGGGCTGCTTCGGCATACCAGCCTGTCCTCATTCTAAGCGAGGCCTGCGGTTAAGCAGCGCCCAGCTGATCGATGTGGCCCAGCAGCTTTTCGATGCGCGCTCGAACCTGGTGACGCTCCGTACGCAGTGCCTCGAGCTCGCCAGCGAGCTTTGCGTTCGCGTCCTGCGATTCCGCGTGTGCCGCCTGTGTGGCCGCGAGTTCCTTCAGCGCCGCGTCCTTCTCCTGACGGAGACGGTTTACCAGCGCGACAGCCTTCTGGATTCGCTCTTCGAGATGGCTGAGAGAATCGACTTCCGTTTCGGCAGCCGGCATTAATTAGGCGCACCTTCCAGAGCGGTCTTCACCTGGGCGATGATCTGTGCAAACTGCGCGGCATCCGCTGTGGCAGTCTCGGCGAGCACTTTGCGGTCGAGATCGATGCCAGCCAGCTTGAGGCCGTGCATGAACTTGCTGTAGGTCAGTCCGGCTTCGCGGGCGGCCGCGCCGATGCGGACGATCCACAGTGAACGATAGTCGCGCTTCTTGCGCTTGCGGCCCACGTACGCGAACTTCAGACCGCGTTCGACGGCTTCCTGCGCAGAACGGTACAGCTTGCTCTTGGTTAGAAAATATCCGGAAGCCAGTTCCAGCGTTTTGGCGCGACTGGCCCGGCGTTTGGGACCACGTTTTACTCTGGGCACGTTTTCTCCTTTTGGCTAGTGTTGACTTGCGGCGAAACGGGCACGTGCGGTGGCTCCGCTCACTCGCCGATCCCCGTTGGGGGATCTCAAAAGATCCCTAGTAAGGGATCATGCGCTGCAGCTTCGCCTGATCGGCGGGATCCGCCAACACGCTGTCGTGCAGTTTGTTTTTCCGCTTGCGCGCCTTGGACGTGAGAATGTGCCGGGCAAAAGCGTGCTGCCGGACTACCTTCCCCGTCCCGGTTTTTTTGAACCGTTTGGACGCACCTTTATGTGTCTTCAGTTTTGGCATTGAAATATTTCCGGGAAACATGAATTTTACCACAGACTGGTGGAGCGGCGCGCGCTCACTGACCGCAGAAGTACCCCGCGGGATTGTCGCGGCGAAGCATGGCAGTTACAATGAATACAGAAATGCAGTCTACCAATGGGGTGGCTTCGGGGGATGGAATTTCATTGCCCCGCGAGACGCAGGCCGTCAACGAGTGCGCGGCAAGCCAATTTGCACTTGTCGCTTACATACCTGATCCGCTCGGCCGTTTTCTGGACGATCTGCGACTGGAACTGACACCGGGTTGTCGACCGCACGCTCATGTCACTGTCCTCCCGCCCAGACCGCTCGATCACGAAGTCTCTGAGACCGTCCGGCAGATCAACGAAGGGCTGAAGTGCGCTGCGCCTTTCCGCGTCGATCTCGGTGAGATCGAGATCTTCGATACGTCACACGTGGTTTATCTCGGCGTGAAGCGCGGCTACATGGAACTGCTGCAGTTTTATTCTGCGCTCAACTGCGGCTGCCTCAGCTATACAGAGCCGTTTCCGTATCACCCGCACATCACGATCGCGCAGAACGTAACCGCAGAGGATGCGGCGCGGCTGGCGGCGGTTGCGTCAGAGCGGTGGGCCGATTACGACGGGCCGCGCAGTTTCGAAGTGGCAAGTCTGTCCTTTGTTCAGCAGGTGGCGCCCAACGTCTGGGTGGACGTGGCAAAGGTTCCGGTGGGCGCTCCCGTGCCTGTGGCCGGTTAAGAGCGCAAAGGGCGTTGTCCCGCGCCGCTACACGATAGAAGGGAACTCACGAAAACACTCCGCCGTCAGTCGAGCTTTTCGGGCGTGAGCTCGATGTTCTTTTCGCCGCGCGCCTTCCTCTCCCAGTACTTCCTGAGCCAGGCTTCCCAGCTTTTGCCCGCGGCGGTGTCCCGACCGGTGAAGGCGAGGCTCGCGATGTCGGAGTACGAAATCGAGATCTTCACGCCCTCGCCTTTCGGGAAAAGGCGGATTACCGACTCGGTAAGCGTTGCACCAGCGCGGCGATCGAAAATGTAGCCTTCCACCCTGCTGCCGTCTTTCCGCGTGATGGTGACATCGCCGCGGTAGTCGAACGCTTTTTCGATGCCTTCGCGCAGTTCGCCCTCGGTGGCCGGCTGCCACACGCTGTCCTGCAGGTGCTCGTGTTCGAACCCCGGTACGATTTCGAGTTCTTCAACATTCACCGCTCCGTTCGCGGCGTCGGGATTCACGCTTCGACCTCTTCGCGCTCGCTTGCGCTCACCTGGAGCTGCACGAGGCCTGCCGGAGCGTGCACGGGCTTCACCGGCTCATCGAGCATGCGGAGAGCGTCCGGGTCCTCGTACTTCGAGAACCACGCGCGAACCAGCGAGGCGAAACCGCGCAGGCTGGCAAACTGGTCGTGTACGGCAGAGGCCTCGTAGCCGCTGTGCACCATGCAATTGGCGCACTTCGGGTTGCCCGATTCGGTGCCGTAGTTCTCCCAGCTGGTCTCGGCCATCAATTCCGCGAAAGTGTCTGCATATCCGTCCTGCAGCAGGTAGCAGGGCTTCTGCCAGCCGAAGAGATTGTAGGTCGGCATGCCCCACGGGGTGCAGGTGTAGTGCCGCTTGCCCATGAGGAACTCAAGGAAGAGCGGCGACATGTTAAAGTTCCAGGCCTTCTTCCGGTTCGACAGGATCGCTGTGAAGAGGCGGCGCGTCCGGGCGCGGCCAAGGAAGTGCTGCTGGTCGGGCGCCTTGTCGTAGGAATAGCCGGGCGAGAGCATCATGCCCTCGACGCCAAGCGACATCATCTCGTCGAAGAAGTCGCGTACGCTTTTAGGGTCGGCACCATCGAAAAGTGTCGTGTTGGTGGTGACGCGGAAGCCGCGTTTGACGGCCTCGCGGACGCCATCGAGGGCCAGTTCATAGCCGCCTTCCTTACACACGGAAAAATCGTGATGTTCCTTTTCGCCATCGAGATGCACGGAAAAGCTCAGGTATTTGCTCGGCTTGAACAGGTCGAGCTTTTCGCGCAGGAGCAGGGCGTTTGTGCAGAGATAGATGTACTTTTTGCGCGCTACGAGACCCTCGACGATTTTGTCGATCTGGGGGTGCATGAGCGGCTCGCCGCCGGGGATGGAAACCATGGGCGCGCCGCACTCCTCGACAGCCTGGAAACACTGTTCAGGAGTCATGTTCATCTTGAGAACATGGGCGGGGTACTGAATCTTTCCGCAGCCGGCGCAGGCCAGGTTACAACGGAAGAGAGGCTCGAGCATCAGGACGAGCGGATACCGCCTGTTCCCGGACACGCGCTGCCTCACGACATACGACACGACCGTCCACATCTGCGATACGGGTACGCCCATCCGGTCCACCTCCCAGGGACTGAAACTATGCTGGTCAACGCCGCGCGACGGGCGCGGAGCCTGAAACGCTATTGTCGCACGATGTTTGTACGGCCACCTACCGGGATGCCAGTGCGGGTCCGCCGCCTGTCCGCGGACGCGGCAGCAGACTCGGCCCCGAGGCGTTCAGGACCTGCCCGACGTCCGTATGAACCGGCATGATGAAGCCCAGGAACACCGACTGCATCTCATCCCAGTTCTGCGGTCCCCACAACACTCTCTTCGTCGGATCCGGGTTAAACGGGTTGTTCGCCGAGTTGTCGTAGTGCGCCACGGAGACGATCCGGGTGCCCTTCGGCAGCAGAATCGGTTTTGCCAGATCGTATCCCAGCTGCCAGTTGAAATCGAATTTGCCGCGGAATACGGTCTCCTTCTCGCCTGTCGGATAGACGACCGTGATCTCGAAATCCCTGCCGCGCAGGTGCGCATGCGGCTGGATGTAAACCAGCTTCAGTCCGTCCACTCCCACGGTCGATTCCGAAGCCACTTCGACGTTGCTCTCATTTGGCGGAATCACCAGATTGGTTGCGGCGGGCGTGCCGGGCGACGTGTAGTAGCGCATCTCGGGAGCTTTCTTTGCCAGTACGAGTCCGACCCTGGAAACGTCGGATTCCGGCTTGCCTGTCGCCGTGTAATGCAGTTCGAACACGAAATCGGAGCCCTTCGGAATCAACTTCGCCGACCCCCCGTGTTCCGGATCCGCGATGTCAAATGTCTGTGCGCCCAGCCCCGGATTGAACTTGCCGATGATGTCGTTGCCCTCGAAGACGCTGTTGCGGCCCATGCCACTCGAGTAAGGTACGCCCGGGGTCGCATTCTCCATCCAGTGCGATCCCGGAGGCCGCACCCAGACCTTGCCGTGATGCAGCACCGCGTTATTCGACGGCCGCATCTCGGCTTCCTTCACCCAAATATCCTCGGTGATGTTGCCTTTCACGAGCATGTACTGGTAATCGATGGTGCCCGTCGCCGGCAACTGGAAGGCATTTGGCATCTCGATCACCATGTCCGGCTTGATATTCCAGGCGGTCTGGAATTTGCGGGGCGCGGGCTTGTCTTTTGCCTCGCCTTCCGGCGCGCCGTTATCGGCCCATGCCGCGAGGGTCTGAATCTGCGCCGCGCTCAGCCGGCGGTCGTTGGCGAAATGCCCGACTTTCGGATCGGCAAACCATGGTGGCATTTTCTGGCTCACCACGGCGGCTTTAATGGCCTTCGCCCAGGGCCGCGCGTCCTGATAAGTCAGCAGAGACATCGGCGCGATCTCGCCCGGCCGATGGCATTCCTGGCAGTTCTGCTGAAGGATGGGAAGGACGTCCCTGTTAAACGTCGGCGGGGCAGCGAAAGCTGCCGCACTCGCAAGGCAACCACTTAAAGCGATTCGGAACAGACGCATCAGACCACGACCTCCATCAGCCTGATTGTATTGAACCTGCAATATCTCCCGCAAGGCGCGGGAGCCGACTTAGCTCTTAATTTGAGCCGAGAGGGCCGCTTCGATCTTCGACGCCAGGAGTTCGTAACTGGCGTTGCCCGGATTGTACAGGGTGACGATCCCGCGCTTATCCACCACCACCATCGTCGGCGTGGTGCTGACACCGAATTTCGTGAAAGTCTCCTCGCTCAGCGGAACCTCAACTGGACCCAGCGTCGCATAGTAATGCGCGAACACCTCGCCAATGTACTTTGTCTCTACTGCAGGGGGAGCCTCCTGGCCGCCCGCGACGTAGCCGTAGTGCTGCGTCGGGGCTACCACAACCAGCCCGCGGCCCGCGTAGTTCGCTTCCAGTTTCTTGACGATCGCGATCTCATTCTTGCAGTCTGCGCACCAGTGGGCCCAGAGAAAAAGCAGCACAGGATGGCCGCGATGCGCCGCGAGCGGCTGTGGCCGGACGCTGCCGATTCCCTGCGAGATTTCGATCGCGGGCACGGGCTTGCCTTCGAGGGTCAGAAGATTGAAGTTCTTCTGGATGCGCGCGCTAATGGAAGTTTTTTGCCACTTCTTAAGCTCGTCGTTCAGAAAAACAACCGCTTCATCGCGCCGGTTCTGCGCGGCCAGCGCCTGCGCCTGAACCTCGATCGACGCACCGAGCGCAGTCGGCAGATGCGGCTCGGCATCGAGTGGTCGTTTGGACAGCTGGGCGAGGGCGAGTTGCCTGACGGCATCCGCGTTCTGCGCCGCGCTGTTGAAATCCTTCTTCGCCAGTTCGGCTCGCCCGATCCAGGAAAAGGCTTCAATGTACTCGGGAGTCGTCCCAAGCGAGGTCTTGTACTGATTTAGCGCCTTCTCGGCGGTGGCGAAGTCCCCACCGGTAGCAACGGCTTTCACGAAGTCGATAATCGAAACGCGCTGCTGGGCGGACATTAGACACACGAACGCCGGAACCAGCCACCAAAGTCTTGTGCTCACAACCCTCACTCTAACAAGTTCTTTATTCTGATCTGTGTGTATCTGTATCCATCTGTCGCTGAATCAGAGCTTCAGCGACTTCAGATACTCCTTGAAATGTCCCCCGAGGTCGTGCCGCTGCAGCGCGAACTCCACGGTCGCTTTCAGGAAGCCGAGTTTGTCGCCG
>Ga0182030_10006267_pt1 | contig 25129 bp, 16 predicted proteins | sample 812S3MmetaG_FD_121299 | JGI IMG/M metagenome (GOLD analysis project Ga0182030, IMG submission 121299) | Permafrost microbial communities from Stordalen Mire, Sweden - 812S3M metaG (Illumina Assembly) | ecosystem: Environmental > Terrestrial > Soil > Wetlands > Permafrost | place: Sweden...
CGAGAGGCCGAGGCCGGTGCCTTTATGCTGGCCCTTGGTAGTGAAGAACGGATCGTAAATGCGGCGCAGGTGCTCGGGGGCTATGCCATGACCGGAATCGGCGACGTCCACCTTTACGGCGCCGCCGTCCCGCCAGGTGCGCACCTCGAGAGTGCCTCCGCCAGACATGGCGTCGCGGGCGTTGAGGAAGAGATTCAGGAATACCTGCTGCAACTTGCCGGTGTTGCCGTGGATGGGCGGCAGGCTGGCGTCGAGGTCGGTCTTGATCTGGATGCCGGACTTCTGCAGCTGGTGTTCGAGCAGCGAAAGTGTCTCCTGTACCACTTTATTCAAGCTGACGTCCCCGAATGAAGTGCTCGATGTGCGCGAGAAATTGAGCAGCGAATTGACGATTTCGCTGGCACGGAAGGTCTGCTTGGCGATCTTGTCGAGGATCACAGTCTTCTGCGGGGAATCTTCCGCCATTTGCTTGGCCAGCATCTGGGCGTACGTGGAGATCACCGCCAGTGGGGTGTTTACCTCGTGCGCCACGCCAGCCGCAAGCAACCCGATGCTGCTCAGTTTATCGGCCTGTACCAGACGCTGTTCCAGTTCCGCGCGATCAGTGACATCGTCGAAGATGATCAGGCGGCCGATCTGCTCCTGGTCTTTGGAGACCAGGGGCGCAATGGCGATATTCAGGGTGGCCTCGCGGAAGAGCGCGGGAATCGGATGCCCGTTGCCGTTACCGTTCCCATGGCCGTTCCCGTTCCCGGCGGCGGCCACTGCACTCACCGCGGGTTTGAGCACGAACTTATAGATATGGTGGATGCCTGTCTCGCCACGTACCAGGTCGAACTGGTCGGTCAACTCCTTGGGGAAGATCTCGGAGAGCTTGCGGCCCAAAGCCTTCTCGCGGGTGACGCCGCTGAGCTGTTCGATCTGCGAATTCCAGCTTTCCACACGGTCGTCCAGGTCGGCGGCCAGGATGCCGACGTTGATGGATTCCACAATGTTCTCGCTGAATTCCTTTAGCTTCTCGTATTCCTCCACCTTGCGTTGCAGGGAGCGGTAGAGGGAAGCGTTCTCGATCGCGATGGCCACGTACCCGGTAAGCGTGAGCAGGAGTTCCACGTCCACGCTGGAGAGGTACTCGCCATCCGTCGAGCGGCTCACTCCGATGTACGCGATGGTCCGGCCGCGTACCTTGCAGGGCAGGTAATAGGTGAAATCCAGTTCCGCGATGGTGTTGCGGACGGAGGCCGGCCAGGAGCGCGAGACGGCGTCCAGTTGATGGTGGGTACGCTCGAAAAACAGGTAAGACTCCGGCAGTTTCCAGTCGAGGAAACTCAAATCCAGGTTCGCTTCGGCGCCGGCGGGCATGCGCGGATTGCTGCCCATACAGCTCTTGAGGCCGAAGACCGGTCCGGCCGGTCCGTCTTCCGCCAGGAAAAAACCCAGGTGCTTGATGGAAAGCGTCTTCAGCAGCCGATCCCCCACGGAAGCCAGCATGGTGTCCAGATCCATCTCCGAACCGAGCTCGCGGGCGAACTCCACCAGAGTGCGCCGGTAATCGTAGCGATCGCTGTAGAAATACTTGTCGAGCCACTCCTGGATCCAGTCGCGGATAGGTTGAAACAGGAAGGCCGCGGTCAACATCACGATCAACGAAGTCAGGTTGCGGAGGTCGGATGGTTTGCCGTCCGTGCCCGGGAACCATTTCGCCACCAGATTGCCCAACCAGAAGACGGTTCCGAAGAATGCCGCCGCTACGCAAAGAGTCGCCAAGGTGTAGGCATAGACCCGGCGGAACAGAATGTCGACGTCCATCAGCCGGTAGCGCACGATGGCGTAGGCCAAGGTGAGCGGAATCAGCACCATCGACAATACCGAAAGCGCCTGATAATAGCCGGGGATGGCGCCCAGGGCGTAGGGCAGGGCGTAGAACGCGCCATACGGGGCCACGCCACAGACCGCGCCATTGCGCAGCCATTTCAGCTGCTGCCGGACAATCGGATCTTCGGCCTTGCGGTACGCTGCGTTGAAGATGTAGGCGCCGAGGAGGAACAGAACCGGAGGCAGCAGGACCCACGGGCGGTCTAGCAGCCAGCGCAGATCGACGTCCGGTATGCCGGTCTTGAGTGTCCCGGTGGATACCGCCAGATACAGCGATGTCAGCACGAGCGCGGGAAGGTAAAGCAAAACCACGTGGACGGGTTTGTGAAACCAGGTCCGCCGCTCGGGGAAAGTCAGGCAGAAGTGCAGGAAAACGGTGGGCGCAAACAGGCCGGCAGCCACGTTGACAAAATAAATCAGGGCGTCGAACGCGTCCAGATTACCGGTGTAGTGAAAGGTATAGGCGGCGAACGAGACCAGACAGAAGATAAAGAAATGCTGTGCCTTCTGGGCACTGCCGCGGCGGTAGTACACGAAAAGACCGATCAACAGATAGGTCACACCGATGGCGTCGAGGTAGAGCACTGCGGGGTTACGGGGAGCTTCTCCCACGATCACCGTGGTCTCAATCGCGACGCCGCTCCGTAAGACCGTGTAAGTGGTTCGGCTCCAGGCGCCGAGCCGGGCCAGGATTTGGGGAACGTCCAGAGCGTGGTGGATCAGCGTGCCTTGAATTCGTTGCAGGCGATCGCCGGGGTGAATGTGCGCCAAGTCCCTGGAACTACCTGGGGCGACCGAGAGGGCTTCTACGCCGCCGGCGCGATCCACCCAAACCACGCCGTCGTCAGGCAAATGGAACTTATGATACTGTCCGAAGTTAACCACTGCGGCGACACTGGCGCCTAGCGTCAGGATCGTGAGGATCGCAGTGGACATCTGGAACTTGAGTTCCTGGAGCATAGAGCTTATCGATACACGCCTAGCGACACAACATTCCGAGTCGATCCAAGCACGTTTTGTGCCGTTGCGAATTCGCTGATTGGTATCCAGAATATCAATGTTTTCAAAAGCTTACAAGTTGCGGCGGGAGCCGGCTCCGTTTTTCGGGATATTCACACTACGTGGAAGTGTATCTGGAAAGGAACAGGGGTACCAGCGGGGCATCGGAAAGTCACGTAAGTGTTAGAAAACGACCGATTACGCTAGTTGTGTATTGGGAGTCCTGGACCGCGTGGATTTGACGGCAAATGCTGTACACTAGATATGATTTAGCAAGAGGCGCGTGTCGCGGGCTCAGCCGTGAGAGACGCGGAGGAGATTTGTGAGCTTGCTGAAAGTCGCTGAGGATACCAAGATGAGAAGTTCGCTATTGCTAAAATCCGTAATGTTGGTGGCGGGCGTGTTTGTCTTAGGTTGTGCGGGCCATTCGCAAACCGCCACGCCACCGCCACCTGCACAAGGCGATAAGCCGCCGGTTTCGTTGTCGCCGGCGATGCCGGTGACGAGTCCTACCACGGATCCCGCCAAGATGGCGGAACCGGCGGGTGCCAAGCCCCCCGCCACCACCGTTGACACCAGTACCTTTATTCTGGGTGTGGAAGACCAGATTTCCATCTCGATGTGGGGTGAGCCGAAGTTTGACGGCAGCTACGCCATCCGTCCCGACGGCAAGATCAACATGCCGCTCATCGGTGAGATTTATGCGGTTGGGCTCACTCCGATGCAACTTCAGGAAACCATCAATAAAGCGGCTCTGAGCGAATTGAAAACACCTCGTTGTACGGTCAACGTGATCGGCGTACACAGCAAACGCATCTATTTCGACGGCGACGGCATAGCGCCTGGTGCGATGGATCTGGTGATCCCCACTCGCATTCTGGAGGCCATCTCGGCCAGAGGCGGCTTCCGGGATTTCGCCGACAAAAAGCACATCAAGATTCTGCGTGACGGCAAATTGTTCATGACAGTCAACTACAATGACCTGATCAGCGGCAAGCGTCCGGAGGTGAATATTCTGCTCCAGGACAAAGATCACGTCATCGTGAAGTGACGGCGCGAGTCTCGCAAGGAATCGGAGGCATCGAAAGTAATCATGGCAGCTCCACAAAATTTCGTGAGTGTTTCCCGGCGTCCACCCGACATCGAAGACTACATCGACATCCTGCGGCGCTACCGTTCGTGGATCGTCGGGCCTACCTTCGCCGGCCTGGTGATCTCGGTGGTGGTGGCTTTTTTTACGCCTGACGTATACGTTTGCACCGCGGCCATGCAGATTCGGCCGAGCGTGGTTTCGAGAGATCTGCTGCCTTCGGCGATCAACGGGCAGATGCAGCAGAAGTTGCAACAATTGAGTCTGGATATTCTTGGCCGCGATAACCTGATCTTATGGATTCAAAAGCTGAATCTCTATCCCAAGGAGCGTGCGCGCAGCACGGTTGAGGATGTGGCGGAAGACTATTTCCGTAAGGCGGTGCATATCGTTCCTTACGCTGCCGACGGATCGAGCGGGGCGCAGGCATTCAGGATTGTGTTCTCCTATCCCGACAAGTACGTAGCTCAAAAAGTGGTGAGTGGACTGGTGACCGACTTCCAGAACAAGGACTTGTCGCTCCAGGTCGAGACGAACACTGCCACCAACATGCTTTTCAGTGACTTGGTTAAAAATGCCAAGGATAATATGGAGGCCAAGCAGGTAGAACTGGCCAGCTTTACAGCCCAAAACCAGGGGAAGCTGCCGGAGAACTTCGGGTCAAATTCCATGGAAGTGCAGGCCAGGCAAGCCGCCATCGCTCAGATCAACCAACAAATCTCCCAGGAAAAGCAGCGGCAGGCACTGCTCGAGGCGAATCTGAACAATAACAAGAACACGCAGAGCGGGGTGGAGCCTACCCTGACCCAGTCGGTCAGTACTCCGAATCAGCAGGTCCGCAACACCAACCTGACTAACATCGAGGGCTCCATCCAGAACAAGCAGCAGGAATGTATCGCGATTGAGAATAAGTATCAGGAAAACTATCCGGACGTGATCACCTGCAAGCAACAGTTGAAGCTGCTGGAAGACCGTAAAGCAGAGATCGAAAGGGCTGAGCCGGCGGGTCAACCGGGAAGCACAACCCGTATCGCGATCAACACCGCCGCCAAGCAGCAACTGGACAAGCTGAAACAGGATGAGCAGGCCATCAGAGCGGAGATCAACGCTTCGGTCTTGCAGGTCGCGGTTCTCGAGAAAAATCTGAATGAAGAAACCAGGGACCTGAAAATAGTGCGGGACAAGATCGATTCCAGCCCCCCAGTGGTTCAAACGTATAACCAGCTGGCTAGCGAACTGCAGATGGCCAAGGAGGAGTATACTAATTTGAGTAGTAAGAAAGACACCGCAGGGACGCAGCAGCAGGTGCAGGAGCATCGGGTCGGCGAGAAACTGCAGACCCTGGAAAGCCCGATTCCGCCTGACAAGCCGACTTCGCCGATCCGCGGGGTTTGGGTGGGAATTGGAACCGTGATGGGCTTGGTTTTCGGCATCGCGCTGGCCGGTGCCAAGGAAGTCAAGAACACCTCCCTGAAGAATTTGAAGGACGTTCGAGCTTACACCAACCTGCCGGTTTTGAGCAGCATCCCGCTGTTGGAGAATGCCCTGTTGGTCCGCCGTAAGCGGCGGCTCGCGTGGCTCGCATGGTCGAGCGCTCTCATTGTGGGAACCCTATTGATGAGCGGCGCGATGTATTACAAATACGTCATGCTGCCGCAGGGGTAGTTGACGACGGGCCTGCGTTAGGAAAATTTGACGCTGTGGCGTCACTGGACTTGACGCCATGGCGTCATGGGATTTGACGCTGTCGCGTCAGGGAGAAGAAGATGAGCCGAGTACACGATGCTTTGCGCCGCGCGGAGATGGGGGGCAGCCCGATAGACAACCTGCCGGCCCGTCCGGAGGTTGCTCTCGAGTTCCTGCCTACCAACCTGGGCGCGGCTCCCACCGTGCGGCTGAACATCCACCCCGGCATGCTGGGCGACGTGGAAGTGGTGAAGTTCGACCCGGCGCCCGAATCCCATCTGTTGGACCTCAATAATTCGCACGAGACTCCCGCGGAGGAATTTCGTACCCTGCGCACCCGCCTGAATCATCTGCAGACGCTGCAGCCCCTGCACACCGCCATCGTGACCAGCCCATCGCCGGCCGAAGGCAAGACTTTCACCGCCGTCAACCTGGCGTTGGCGGAAGCCCAATTGACCGAGAGTTCGGTGTTGCTGGGCGATTTCGACTTGCGCCGGCCGATTGTCCATAACCTGTTCCAGATCAAACGCTCCCCGGGCATCTCAGACTACCTCATGGGACAATGCACCTTCGCGCAGGCGCTGCGCAAAGTGGACGGCATGAATTTGTACCTGCTGCCGGCCGGCTCGGCAGTGAAGAATCCCCTCGAGCTGTTGAACATGCGGCAGGTGAAGGCCCTCTTCGAAGAGTTGCCGCGGACGTTCAACTGGTCCATCTTCGATACTCCGCCGCTGCTGTTCTCGGCTGACGCCAACCTGCTGGCGACGCTGGCGGATGGCGCCATCCTGGTAGTGAAAATCGGGTCTACGACCTTCGACAATGTGACTCGCGCCATGCAATCGCTGTGCGAGAACAATGTGCTCGGCATCGTGGCCAACGGCGCTCGCGCCTCGGAGCTTTACAGCAAATATACGTATTACTACTCCAAGACGGAGTAGTCTTGGGCCACGCCAAGATAGCGAAGAATCGAAAGCGCGCGGCCAGCCGCGAAGGGCCAGGCGGCCGGACCCGGCCCGTACTGCGGCATGCGCTGCTGCTGGCCGCGGCGATCGGATTCTGCTGGCTGGCGTACTCCAACTCCTTTCATGCGCCGTTCCTGCTGGATAACAATGGAATCGTGCTGCAGGATTCGCGCGTTCACGCCGTCACTCCGGTGGCACTTCACCGCATCCTGACGGGGCAATACTGGCCGGCCGCCAATACCGGACTGTATCGCCCTCTGGACACGCTGTCATTCCTCTTCGACTACGCCGTGCTGGGGCACGGGTCCGATCCCTACGGATATCACTGCCTCAATTTCCTGCTGCATGCCGCGAATATCGTGCTGGTATATCTGCTGGGGCTCGAGATCTTCGCTTGCAAAGCGGGGCGTTCCGCCCACGCGCTGGTGCTCGCCGCTCTCTGGGGAGTGCATCCCGTGCTGACCGAATCGGTCACCAATATTGTGGGGCGGGCGGATTTGCTGGCGGCATTCGGAGTCATGGCCGCGCTGTTGTGCCATCGGCAAGCGCTGACTGCTGTTGGTCTGCGGCGGGCCGCATGGCTGGCGGCCATCGGGCTGGCGTCGGCCATCGGCATCTTTTCGAAGGAAAGCGCCATCGTGGTGGTGGCGGTATTCGCGATTTACGATTTCACGTTCGCGCGGGACGTGGCATGGGCGCGCCGGCTGCCGAGCTACGGCGCGGCGGCAATCCCGTGCCTGGCTTACTTGTACGTGCGTTCCCATGTGCTGGCCGGCGGCTCCTACCGGGCGACTTCGTTCACCGACAATCCGCTTCTGGGAGCGGGATTCTGGACTGCGCACCTGACCGCGATCGAAGTGCTCGGGCGGTATTTCGGACTCCTGCTATGGCCCGCGCGATTGTCGTGGGATTACAGCTATCGCGCCATCGCGCTGGCCGGCTGGGAGGCTGTCGCGGCGCTGTTCGGTTCGGCGGCCGCGGCATTGGTCGCCATACGATACAGGCGCACGCAGCGGCCTTTGTCCTTTGCCATCGCGTTCTTTTTTGCCACGCTGATTCCTACGGCCAATCTGCTCCTCCCGATCGGCACCATCATGGCCGAGCGGTTTCTCTACCTTCCGGCGGTTGGTTTTGCGATCGCGGTAGTCTGGGCATGCGATGCGGTGTCGCGGCATCTGCCGGCGGGGCGGATGTACTACTTGCATGCTGCTGTCCTGATTCTGCTGGTGGGGCTCGCCGGCCGCACGTACGCACGCAATAGCGTTTGGGCCGACCCGCAAAGGTTCTGGCTGAGCGCGGCGGAAGCCGCCCCGGGCAGTTACAAAGCCAATATGGCAGCCGCCACCGCCACCGTGATCACGACCGACCAGGCCATGGCCCGCTCCATTCAGTATGCGGACCGTGCTCTGGCGATACTCGATGGCCTGCCGGATTCCGAGAACTCCGGCACGGCATACCGCGACGCCGGCATCTTCTATCGGAACGTGGGAGATCGAGCGGCATCGCGCGGCGGGGAGGCGGCTTCCTGGTATCGGAAGGCCTTGGACGCACTCCTGCGTAGCGAGAGGATCGAGTTGCTATGGGACGAACGCTACCGCGCGGAAAACGCTGCGCGCGGGAAAGCGGGATTGACGTCTCTGCCCTCGCAACTCTACCTCGCGCTGGGCCGAACTTACCTTCGCGCCGGCGATACGCAGCATGCGCAGGCCGCTTTGGAACGCGGGCGATCGTTAGAGTCGTCTCCGGAACTCCTGGAAGAACTGGCGAAGATCTATCGGAATGCGGGCGACTTCCACCAGGCGGCCGCCGCGCTGGTGGAAGCGCTGGCCGTCGATCCGCAGCGGGTAGACTTGATCTCGACGCTGGTGGAGCTGTACGGAGAGCTCGACCCCAACGGCTGTGCCGTGTCTCATGAGGGGGGAGCGGTCAGCCTCAATCAGGATTGCCCGCCGGTGCACTCCGACATCTGCTCGGCATCGCGAAACGCGATTGGAAATTATCTGCGGCGCGGACAACAGTTTGAGGCGGATTCCATTCGTAAGATTGCCGAGAAGGATCTCGGCTGCGTGGTTGGGAAGTAGACCGTGCACGAACTGCGCTCGCCTGCGCCGAGACTCCGAACTCCCGAAGCCGGTGGCGATTTTGGGGTAGGGGAAGGGAATTGAGGTTCTTTCGACTGGAACTGCCACCAGCACATTACGCCGCGGTTCACAGAAAAGCAAATCCGCGAAGCTGGTCCTCTCGATGAGAGCATGCAGGCGTTGGAGAATGAAAACCGGAAATTGCAAGGTGAAATCGCGGGGATGAGGGCTCGATGATCCGTTGCAAACCATCGGGCCTGCTACCGCGTTTTTTGTTAGCTGTTAGAATGGCGATACCGACACGAACTCCCGGTCAGACGCCACTACTCTGATCCCATTCACGGACCACTTGCCGGCGAAAGGCACTGACGGCAAGCCGATGAGAATCCTGCTCTACAACCCTGACAACGGCGTCACCCAGAACTTCATGCCCCACCTGTGGATGTTCCTGCTGCAGGCACTAACGCCCAGCGGACATGAGGTGGTGCTGATCGACGGCAACACGCAGCCGATGAGCGACGCCGAACTGGTGCAGTTCGCACGCGACCGGCAGATCGGCCTGGTGGGGATCGGCGCCATGACGCGCATGATCGCCAAAGCGTATCGCGTGGCGGACGCCCTCCGGGCGGCCGGCATTCCGGTGGTGATGGGCGGGCCACACGTGACGGAGGTTCCAGGAGAGGCTTTGGGCCGCGACGGCGGACCGCGTCACGCCGACGCATTAGCGCTGGGCGAAGCAGACGAGACGTGGCCTCGCATTGTAGAGGATGCCGCGCGGGGCGCGCTGCAGGAGGTCTACTCTCCGGTGGACGCCTTCGGGCAGGAGCGCAAGCCGACCTTGCAGGAGTATCCAGCCATACCCTGGGATTCCATCGATTTGCGGCAGTTCAATCGGATTCCAGGCTTCTTCCGCCCGGTGATGCGCCACTTCGGGGCGAAGTGGGAGACCTTCCACATTATTCCCATCGAATCCGGCCGCGGCTGTCCGTATGGATGCGAATTCTGCACTGTGACTGGATTTTTCGGCGACTCGATTCGCTTCCGCTCGAACGCGAGCATCGTCGACGAGATGCTGCGGATCAAAGAGCGCGCGCGCGGCAGCAGCGGCCAAGCCGCCATCTTCTTCGTCGACGATAATTTTGCGATCAACGTCAAGCGGACTAAAGCGCTGTTGCGGGACATCATTGCGGCCGGGGCAGAGATGTCGTGGGTGGGGCAGATCAGTGCCAATCTACTGAAAGATGAGGGACTGCTGGACCTGATCGCCGCGTCGGGCGGGAGATGGATCTTCATCGGGATGGAGTCTCTCGATCCGGCCAATCTCGCCAGCGTCGCCAAGAGCTTCAACAAGCCGGCCGATTACGCCGGGGTGCTGCAGGCTCTGGCACGGCGCCACATCTACGCGATTACGTCGTTTATTTTCGGACTGGATAACGATACGGTAGGGGTGGCCGCGCGAACCCTCGCTGAGATGCGTTCCTGGCCTCCCGGGTTGCCCGTGTTTGGACAGATCACGCCCTTTCCCGCCACTCCTTTGTATGAGCGGCTGAACAGGGAAGGGCGGTTGACGCGGCCGAAACACTGGCTCGAGTTCGCGCCCTTCCAAATGGCGCACACCCCGTTGAAGATCTCGATCTCCGCGGTACAGGATGAGGTGCGATACGCCTGGGCGAACTCCTACAGCCCCGATGCGATCGAGAGAGCCATCGAGTCGATTGCGGACGAGCCGGCGGCCTACAAGATCAGCCACCTGATGTCGCGGCTTTTCTTCCGTGGGATCTATTTCCCGCAAAAGGGAGCATGGAGCTGGGTGAAGCTGGCGGTGCGGAATCGGCGTGCGATCGGTCGCGTGGTCAAGGACTGTTTCACTCAGTGGCACGGTGCGGCTGGCAGCAGGGAGGCGCTGGAGTTCCCTCTCAAAGATGCCGCGGAGGAGAGCGCGGGAGCGGATTAGTATGGTGTGTGTGCGCAGCATTGCGACGATCCCTGAGCAATGAGCGCATCGCCAGGCAACGGCGCGCGGTAAAGGGCCAAAGTCGAGGGGCGGCCTGAAAGGCCGCCTGCGGCCAGGATTGGCTGCCACACGCGGAGGCTGGGCTGTAACGCTGCCGCAACATTGGTCGGTTACACTTGCCAATTCGGCACGGTATGCTCAAACTCCTCAACTCGGCACTCCCAGTCCTGTTATTGACACTTTCCGCGATCCCTGAGACCGGATGGGCACAGCAAGATCAATTGATCGGCCGGTGGCGTTCGGTAGAAATCTCGTCCACCGGTGTAAGCTCCATCTTCGAGTTTCACGGCGACAACCGGATGGATTCCTCCTCGGCTGCCATATCGGAGGGTAGATACCGGTTGGTCGGGACCGATACGATTCTCTTTCAAGCCAAGAATGGTGAGGAGAAACAGGAAGTCGAATGGGATAGCCAGGACCGGGCGCGAATCGAGGATGAGGCGGCGGGTAAGTCCATGGAGCTGACTCGAGTCGGGAAGATCTCCGACAGCAAGAATCCGTTAACCGGCGACTGGAGCACCACGCGCCTGTGGAACGGCACGAAATATCCCACCCGGGTCTCTTTCTTTCCCGACGGGAGAGTTCTCTGGGTTACCACCTTACGGACCGAACATGGACGCTACTCCGTGCAGAGTAAGAGTCTCCGGTTCGAAATCGCCGGCCGGCCGGCAGTGGAAGGTAGTTTCGATCGGAGTGGCGATCGCCTGACGCTTCCCAACCCCAAGGGTGGCAGGTCGGACTTCGAACGCTTTTGAAACCTATTTATCACCCAACTGTCAGTATTCAGACATTTCGGCTTGCTAGGCTTTATCTTCCGCGATCTAAAGTATTGCGGCAAAGAGGAGCAGAAATGGTAAATAGAAGGCTACGAGTCTTGCCGATCTGGGTTTCCATGCTGATGGTGTTTCAGCCTTTAGGCGCGGGATGGGCGCAAGAAAACCGCGCTGTTCCCGAGACGGATGCCGCCCTGGCGCACTTTCGCCAGGCACACGAGCGAGCTAGAAGAGAGGCCACCGTACGCCTTTCAGGCTTGCGGCCGGAACCGACGCTCGATTATGAGCAGTTGGTGAGTTTGATTCAGCAGAAGATCAAATACGTCTTCGTGATCTATCAGGAGAATCGGTCGTTCGATTCCTATTTTGGGACATTCCCGGGTGCCAATGGGCTGTTCAGCCAGTCTGCCACGAACACGCCGGGCTTCACCCAGACGATCGTGAATACCGACGGAACCACTAGCCCCATCTCGCCGTTCCGCATCGGTCCCACGCAATTCGCCGCGGATACCGACGACGTCGACCACTCGCACCCTCGCACCGTTGCCAAGATGGACATCCAAAACGGCGCCGCACTGATGGACAAGTTTGCGGTCACCGAGGAGTTGAAATACAGCCCTACGGGCAACCCGTCGCTGCAGGCGAAGCAGATGGGCGAGTTGACCATGGCCTATGAGGATTGCGACACGATTCCGCTGCTATGGGCATACGCCGACCGGTTCGTTCTCTTCGACAACATCTTCGAAGCTATGACCGGACCCTCCACGCCGGGCAACCTCAGCATTATCGGGGCGCAGGCCGGCGCAACGCAATGGGCCCTGCACCCAACCAATACCACGGCCACCGTGCCGGAGCTGAATGATGACGATCCGTTCTGGGGATCGCCTTCGGACAAGTCGGCGAGTCCGTTGCCGGTGAACCCGGGTGATTATCCGGGCTACACGGTCGCGTCGAACCTGACGTTCGCCACGCTTCCACTCTCCATGCTGCAGAGCACTGCCGGCACGGTCACCGCGACGGACCCGGCCGCTTCCACCGATCTGGTGGACGTCACCGACGACGTGGCGTTTCTCAGCAAGCTGAACCAACCGGCGATTACCTTCGGTTGGTATCAAGAGGGGTACGACAAGGAGTCCACGGACACTGCCGGACCGGTGACGGCCAATGGATCGCACGCTTCGTACATTACCCACCACAACGGCCCTCAGTACTTCGGATACGTGGCCAACACACCGGCGCTTAAGGCGCAGCTGCACGGCCTGGGGGATTTCTATACCGCCCTGCAAGGGAGCACACTGCCGAAAGCCGGCGGCGTGTTCTACGTGAAAGGCGGCTACACCAACACCATGGGTCTCACGCCGGCCGATCCCGATGCCACCGTGCAGAAGAACTTCCTGGGCGATGACGACCATCCGGCGTATTCCGACGCGCAGATCAGCGAGGCCATGGTGGCTACTACCGTCAACGCAATCGCCGCCAGCCCTTACTGGGCGCAGAGTGCGATCATTATCACCTGGGACGATTCCGAAGGCGATTACGACCATGTGGCGCCGCCGATCGTGAACTATGGACCTGACAAAACGGCGCAAAGCTTTGGGCCGCGCGTGCCGCTGATTCTGATTTCCCCGTATGCCAAGCTCGGATACATTGCGAGCCAGCAGGGAAGCCACTCTTCGGTGGTCAAATTCGTCGACACGGTATTCGGTCTTCCGCCATTGGCGACGTTGCCAGATGAACTGCTGGGCCGCTATCTCGGCCTTGTGACGCTGGGACAGGAGGACCTCGGCCCGCAAGACGCGATCACGCCCGGGATCTCGGACCTGACGGAAGCCTTCAGCACTTCTCGCCTGATGGGACTGTCTACTCCGCTCACCCCGGACTACGCCGTTGTGGCACCGAGCTACATCACGAAGATCCCGCAAACCACCGGGCTGGGATGTTCCAATCTGGGAATCCTCACCACGGACCGGCAGCTGGGGCTCACGAATAACATACCGGCGGATTTCAATCCGCGTCCTAAGACGAACCCGACTCCTGCGACGGGTCAGTAAGCGCAACTTGGGCCGTGCCATGGTTCGCCTGTGGCACGGCCCGTTTGTTTTGACGCGATAATAGAGGTCAACACCTAAACATATGAAACGCTCTCTTCGATGCGTACTGCTTTTTTTGCTCCTCCTTCTCCAGCCTTTCGGTCCGATCGTGTTACGGGCACAGGTAGATCGCACAGCCATCACGGGAATCGTGACCGATCAACAGGGGAACCGCGTTCCCCAATCGAAGGTGCGCGCCATCGAGAGCGCGACCAACTTTCAGAGAGAGACGCTAACGACTTCGACCGGTACTTATGAATTGCCTGGCCTGCCGCCTGGCGTATATTCGGTCCAGGTTCTCAAAGCCGGTTTCGCGGTGTTCACCGCGAAGGGTGTGGAACAGGTGGTAGGCCAAACCAGGACGCTGAACGTCCGGTTGGAGTTGGAGCATGGCAAGGACCAGACCACGGTGACGGAACCCCTGGTGCAACTCGACAAGGTAGACGCCACGATGGGCGCCGCGATCGAGTTGACCCAGATCGACGATCTGCCGATCAATGGCAGGAATTGGGCGACATTGACGGCCCTGGCGCCCGGCGCGATCAACAACGGCGCGGGCGATCAAAGAACCATTCGCTTTGCGGGGCATGGATTGGACGATAACAATCTGACGCTCGACGGAATCGACGCGACCGCTGTCTACAATCAGGAACAGCGAGAATATATGCGCCTGAACATACCTCTCGATTCCATTGAGGAATTCCAGGTACAATCGCAGAATTTTGGCGCCGATACGCAAAGCGGTACGGCGGGCGGACAAGTGTCGGTGGTTTCACCCCACGGTACGAACAGTTTGCACGGGCAGGTATTCGACTATTTCCGCAATAATGCGCTGGATGCGCGCTCCCCGTTCGACGCGGCTTCTCCGGCCCCTTTTCTGCTCAATCAGTTCGGCGGTGCGGTGGGCGGACCCATCGTTCATAGCAAGACTTTCTTCTACGCCAACTATGAGGGTCTGCGGCAGAGATTAGATGGAACGCAGATTGGGCTGGTCCCGAGTCCGAGCTTTGCGGCACAAGCAGCGGCCGCTTCTCCGGCGCTGATACCGATCCTGCAGGCTTATCCGGCGGGCACTTCGGCAACTTCCAATGCCAGCGTCTGGCAGTACGATGCGCTCGGCAGACAGGTCGACAACGAAGATTCGGGAATGATCCGGATCGACCATTACTTTTCCAGCCGCGCGACGGCATTCGTTCGCTTTAATTCGGATGAGGCCGTCGAGACGCTTCCCACGGGACAGCTTGCCGCCAAAACGGAGTACGATACGAAATTCAACAACGGAGTGGCGGCATTCTCGTACGTGTTTACGCCGTCGCTGGTGGACGAGATCAAATTAGGGGTCAATCAGACGATCTACCATACGGCAAACCTTTCTCCGGTGCCGTTCGGAATCGCCGTGTCCGGCTTCAGCTCTTTGACCGGAGCTTCCACTACCGACTATCCGTCGAAAACTTTCGACCTCATCGACGATCTCTCCTGGGCCAAGGGCCGGCACATTCTCAAGTTCGGGTTCGAGACAAGGTGGATTCTGCTCAACCAAGGGACATCCCAGAGCGGAACATTGACTTACACTTCGACTGCCGCTTTCCTGAATAACAGTATGGGGTCGGCATCCTATACTGCGATCTTGCCTCTGGTGCGGCAGCGCAAGGTTCAGTACTGGGGTTATGTGCAGGACGAATGGAAAGTGACTGCCAATTTGACCGTCACGGCCGGACTTCGCTACAACTTTTTCAACGCGCTGCATGCCATCCACAACGACGACATCCCCTTCGATTTCGGTACATGCGGCGGGTACTGCCCCAATACCGACTCCTTCTTTCATCCCCGATACGACGATTTCGACCCGCGTCTGAGCATCGCGTGGGCGCACGGCGATACGGTGCTGCGCGCGGGCGGCGGTATCTACCACACCGATGGCCAGGAAGACGACCAGAACCTTCCGATCTCCAACACCGTCGACCGTTACTCGTTTAGCAATACCGCGTTTCCTACGCTCTCTTTTCCTTTGACTCCCTTCCTGCAGTACGCGGAAGCTGGCGGGCTGGGCGTCGTGTCGCCGCGCGATCTGGACCGCAACCGGAAAGACGATTACGTCGCGGCTTGGACCGCATCGGTACAGCGAAAACTACCTGGTAATATCCTCGGAACCGCCAGCTATCTGGGGAATAAGGGAACGGATGTTCTGACTACCACTTACACCAATCTGGTGAATCCGCAAACCGGCGTGGCGCCATACCCGGCATTCGGTCCGGTCTCGTGGCGCGGCGACGTTGGAAACAGCACCTTCCATGCGCTGCAACTGAACGCCCGGAGAGCTTTTCAGAATGGCCTTCTGTTCAGCGCGAATTACATGTGGTCGCATTCCATCAACGACGGGAGTATCGGAGGCGGCGAATCAGACACACCGCAGAATTCCTTTTGCAGGTCGTGCGATAAGGGGAGCAGCGACGACGATGTGCGCCAGGTATTCAATCTATCCGCGGTTTACCGATTGCCATTCGGAGCGGGGAAGCGTTATCTCGGCAGCCCCGGCATCGCGAGGACGGTATTGGGCGGCTGGACGCTCAGCACGGTGGGAACGTCGCAAACCGGGCTGCCGTTCAACATCACCATCGATCGTTCGAACGGTTCCGTGCCGGGCAACTACGCCATCAGCGGACAAGAACGGCCGAACTATGTGTATGGCGTCTCGCTCACTCCGGCGGGCGGATCGACTCCCGGAAAATGGGTGAACCCGGCGGCGTTTTCCACGCCCGCGTCCGGGACGTTCGGCAATCTGGGCCACAATGCCTTTCGGGCACCGCGCATTTCGGACGTGGAGCTCGCCTTGGCGAAGGACGTCTCGATTGCGGAACGCACTACGGTGCGCTTCCGTGCCGACGTGTTCAATGTTCTCAATCGCGCGCAGTATGGCGCTCCCAACGCGGACTGGTCGCAGACCAATTTCGGAGCGATTACCACGACGATCAGCAGCTATGCGACGGGGCGCGGTACACCGCGAGAGTTTCAGCTCTCGGCCAAGATCTCGTTTTAGGTTCGAGGTCTAGTCCCTTCTCTTTCAGGCGAACGGCGTTCAGCTGGATCGCCGCGCGGGCGTCCGTGGAAATCGGCGACTCTTTGGCAAGATATGTCACCACGGAGCCACGGAGACACAGAGAAAACCTTAAGAGCGAGTTGGCCAGGCAAGGGCGAGTTGCTTGTCTTGCTGTAATCTTGAGCTCACAGAGGTGGGGGAGAACACGGAGAAAAGAGCTGGCCGGGGCGACTTCAGGAGTTCGGAGACTCGTCTCGACCTTGCAGACACGAGTGTCCGCGCCACATCCGGCGTCACAGAGCAAGGGTGGCTCACCTCAATGGCGCCGGCATGAGTATGCCTGCGCCCTATCAGTCACCGTTCCCTACTCGCTACGGAGTGCGCTGGCGGGGTCGATGCGCAATGCGCGGTATGCCGGAATGGCCGTGGCGGCGGCGCCCACTGCGGTGAGCAGCGTCACAATGGCGAGGAGGGTCGGGGCGTCCAACTCACCAATGGCGCCGATGCCGGCGGAGAGCAACCGCGCCACGGCAGCGGAAGCGGCCATGCCCAGCGCGGTGCCGGCCACCACCAGGATGGCGCTCTGACGAAGGAGAAGCGACAGCACGCCGCTACGCGATGCGCCGAGGGCCACGCGTACGGCGATCTCAGGCGTGCGTTGGACGAGGAGTTGCGCCAGCAGCGCGTAGAGGCCGGTGATGGCGAGGCCGAGCGCGGCGAATCCCAGAGTGCCGAGCAGGAGCGCCGCGGCGCGCTGCGGTTCCAGCCACACTTCGAGGCGCTGGTGGCCAGTCTCGGCCGTGATGGCAGGAAGGTTGGGGTTGAGGCTCTGGAAGGTCTGACTTACCTGCGCGGCGAAGTTGGCGGCGGGACCTTCGGTGCGGATTACCAGGCAGGCTGACGGCTGATCGAACTGTGCCGAAACCTGGTAGAGGAACGGCCGGGGGGACTCGATGAGCGACCAATACTTACCGTTTGCCGCGACCGCGTTGACAGGGCCGAGAAGGAATTCGCCGAGGCCATCGCGGTTGGGCCACAGGCGTCGCGCCAGGGTCTGATTGACGACGGTCGAGCCTTCGGTAGGCCGTGGCTGGCGGCCTCGAAGCAGAGCGATCCCCATGGTTCGAAAGTAGTCGGCGTCCACGGTGGCGCTGGCGACCTGTCCCAAGCCAGGCACTTGATGCTCGCGGCGGTTCGCCAGCGGGAATACATCGGCGAGGGCGGCAGACTCTACGCCAGGCAGGGCACTCACTGCCTGTTTGACCTGGCGATAGAAGTCGATAGTCTGGGCTTTCGAGTAGCGAAGGTCGTGGAGATTCAAATTGACGGTGAGCAGATGCGCAGCATCGAATCCGGGATTGAGCGCCTGCGTCTTCTGAGAACTCCGGATGAAAACGCCCGCGGTGGCCAGCACGAGAACCGACGCGGCGACTTGCGCCACGATCAGGAACTGGCGCAGGCGCGGTGTGCGTCCACCGGATGCGGTGTGGGTGCGGCCTGCCGCGGCGAGATTCTGGTCGGAAGCGCGCAGCGAAGGCAGCAGTCCTGCGAATAGGACGCTGGCGACGGCCAGTGCGAGGGTCCAGGCGAGCACATGCCGGTCGATGGAGTGCTGGAACTGAAAACCGTGGCTGATCGATTTGGGGAAGATGGCGCCCAATGCGTTGCCGGCCACGAAGGCGACGAGGGTGCCGGCAGCGGCGGCGAGCAGGCCCAGGAGCAGACTCTCGGTGAGCAATTGGCGGATTAAGCGGGCGCGGCTGACTCCCAGAGACAAGCGGATCAGAATCTCGCGGCGTCGTGCGGCGGCGCGGGCGATGAGCAGTCCGGCAACATTGACGCAGGCGATCAGATAAATGATGCCCACTACGGCCATGAGCAGCGCGGACATCACCAGGAACACGCTCCAGACGGGCGAGCTCGATAGCCCCGGGGGTTGGACCGCGATTGGGTCGGGAGAGGGGCGGCTCAGATTCGGGTGTTGCCGGGCGATCTCGGCTTCCAGGCTGTTCATGACGGCGGCAGCCTGGCGCGGCGTGACGCCGGTTTTGAGGTGCGCGCCGACTGCCAGCCATCCCATGCGGCGATCGGATGTACGGTCGTTTCGTAGAGTAGCCGTGGCCCAGACTTCGGTGCTCCAAGGCGCCATCATGCCGTGGAACGAGGCCGGCGCTACACCGACGATAGTGAATGGCTGGCGGTTGATCCAGATGGTCTGGCCGGCAATCGCGGGATCGGAGTGGAAGCGGTTGCGCCAGAGTTGATGCGAGATGACCGCGGCAGGCTGCAACTCCTCATCGGGCGTGAGTAAGCGGCCGGCGGTGGGGACAACACCGAGCGTCCGGAAGTAATCTCCCATGATCGTTTCGCCCAACACTTGTTGAGTGTCGAGACTGCGGCCGACGGTAAAGACTTCGCCGGGGCCGTAGGCGAAGATGCCATCGAAGACTGAGTTCCCACGCTTCCAGTCCCGATATTCCGGGTACGAAATGGGCGTGCCGGAAGCGGGTCCCACGCGCACGACGCCGGCGGGGATCGGCTGAAAGAGGAAGGCGTTGACGAAGCTGAAGACGACGGTGTTGGCGCCGATTCCGATGGCGAGACAGGCCACGGCTGCCGCGGTGAAGGCGGGGTTCTTGCGCAGATTGCGGGCGGCGTAGCGAAGGTCCTGCCGGACGGCGGCGAGCCAGGCGAAGGTCGACTGTTCGCGGCAGGCTTCCTTGGTGCGCGTCACGTTGCCGAAGCGGCGGAGGACGTCGCGTTGCGCGTCTTCCGGCGTTGCGCCGGCGGCGATCTTCTCGCGGACCCGCATGTCGAGGTGGAAAGCGAGCTCCTTGTCAAGATCCTGCTCGAGTTTTCGGGTGCGCAGGGAAGCGGTGAGACGTTCGATCCACGACATAGGTCACCTCTATGCAAAACGGAGAATCTTGGAGACGCCGCGAGTGAGTTTTCGCCAGCGCTGCTCTTCCGACTGTAGTTGCTTGTGGCCGGCTGCTGTGAGGCGATAGAATTTGGCGGGGCGGCCGTTCTCGGAACGTTTCCAGGTGGCGCGAATCCAACCGGTCTGCTGGATGCGGTGCAGGGCGGGGTAGAGTGAGCCCTCCTCCACGCGCAGTAGTTCTTCGCTCACCTGTTCGATGCGAGACGCGATCCCGTACCCGTGCATGGGGCCGATTGCTAGCGTCTTGAGGATCAACAGATCGAGCGTTCCCTGCAGTACGTCGCCTTTGGCTTTTCCCATGGTAGCGCCTAGACAGCTAGGGATACTATGATGCACTGCGACGGCGCCTGTCAAGTCGAAAAGCCACTTGACCGACCGCCGAGTCTGTCGCATAGTATACCTAGCCGTCTAGAGTATGCGCGACCTGATTCAGCACTTCTTCACGAGGTTTTTCGACCGGGAAGCGCTTGCGCCGCAAGGCGAGCCAGAGGCCAACGTCACGCAGACGCTGGGCTTCCTCGCGGCGCCGGGCGCCTTCTTCGTTCTGCTGCTGCACGACTTTCGCGGCTGGGACCTGGCGGAGATCCGCTGCTTCTTCCTCTCGTTCTCGATGATCGTGGTGGGTTTCATCGTGGTTTTCGAATGGGACGCGCTCTTTCCCGACCGCCGCGACTATCAGATTCTCACGCCCCTGCCCGTCAGCCTGTTCAGGCTGTTCCTCTCGAAAGCGATGGCCTTCGGTCTGTTCGTCGGGCTGTTTCTGGTGGACGTCAATTTCTTTTCCACGCTGCTATGGGCGGGAGTCGACCCAGCCCACGGACTTCTGGCAATACTGGGCGCCCACTTCGTCACGGTGATCCTCAGCGGTCTGTTCGCCGCGCTGTCCATGGCGGCGGTACAGGGCGTGCTCATCTTTGTGCTGCCGGCGACGGCATTCCGGCGCGTTTCCGTGTGGGTGCAGACCGCGCTTATGGGCGTGCTGGTGATGCTGTTGTTCCTCTCGCCTGGGCTGGCAACGATGCTGCGCGGTTTGGTGAGACAGCGGAGTCCATGGCTGTATGCGTTCCCGCCGTATTGGTTCTGCGGCTTCTACGAGCGGCTGCTTCCGGCGGTGAAGAGCTCCGCGCTGCTGCGCCTGGGGGGCCTGGCGATGTGGAGCTTGGGAGCCGCGGCAGCGCTGTTTGTGCTGACCTATCTTCCCGGTTATCGCAGGCTCGCACGCAAGGTTCTGGAAGCGCCGCAGCCCGGCCCGGCCGGGCCGTCGAGAATGCGGCAGGCTATTGCGCGGTGGATCGATCGCCGTATTCTGGGCGACCCGGTACAGATTGCGGTGTTTCACTTTATCAACCAGACCATCACGCGAAGCATGAAGCATCGCCTCTTCTTGGCGACGTATGCGGGATGTGGCGGCGCGCTGGCGGTATGGTCGTTTACGTCTCAAAGGCATGGCCTGTTGGTGCTACCGCTGACGCTCGCGTTCATCCTGCTGTCGGCATTGCGGGCGGCGTTCAATTTCCCCTCGGAGTTGGGCGCCAACTGGGCGTTTCAGATCAGCGAGTGCCGGCACTTTCGCGATTGCCTGGCGGCCATGCGGAAGTGGCTCGTGGTGTGCGCCATCGCGCCGCTGCTGGTGCTGCAAGCCGGCATGGAATTCATCTGCTTCCACTGGAGCACCGCGTTGTTTCATCTGGCGTTCGGAGCGGCTCTGGCGCTGCTGCTGATGGAGTGCATGTTCGTGGGATTTCGAAAGGCGCCGTTCACCTGCTCGTATTTTCCCGGCAAGGTGAATTTGGTGTTTCTCGCGGTGATCTACGTCTTGGGGTTCACGATTTACAGCGGGACTATGGCCGGGCTCGAGGTGTGGCTGGAAGGGCGGCCGCTGGCGGCAGCGAGCTTCCTTGTGACGGCGGTTGCGGTGTGGACGCTGCTCGCGCTCTGGCGTGGCCGCCTCGTGGACGACGAATCCATGCTGGAATATCAGGACCCGGGCGATCCCGTGGTCCGCACCTTGGAACTGTCGGCTTGAAAGGGGGGATGGTGCTTGAAATTAGAGGATTGACCAAACAGTACCGCAACGTCGCGGTAGTGGACGATGTGAGCTTCACGGTGCGGCCGGGAGAGGTGACCGGCTACCTGGGACCGAACGGGTCGGGCAAGTCGACCACCGTCAAAATGATTACTACGCTGCTCGATCCGACCAGAGGACAGGTTCTGCTCGATGGCCGCGACATTCGCAGCGATCTGGCGCGCTTCAAGCAACGGCTGGGATATGTGCCGGAGGAGCCGATCCTCTATTCGTACCTGACCGGGCTCGAGTATTTGCAGCTGATAGGGCGCTTGCGCAGGCTGCCGGCCGAGCGCGTGGAACGAAAGGCCAACGACTTACTGGAGCTCTTTTCGCTGGGGGCTAACCGCCACGCGCCTATCGCGACTTACTCGAAGGGGATGAAGCAGCGGGTGTTGATCTCCGCGGCGCTGTTGCACGATCCCGACGTGTTGATTCTCGACGAGCCGCTCTCGGGCATCGATGTGACATCGGCGCAGTTGTTCCAACATTTGCTGACGGAGTTAGCGGGGGCGGGTAAGACAATCCTATACATTTCGCATGTGCTGGAGGTCGTCGAGAAGGCGTGCGCGCAGGTGGTGATCATCTATAAGGGTAAGATTCGGGCGTGCGATTCGGTGGAGAAGTTGCGCGATCTGATGCATCTGCCGTCGCTGGTGGAAATCTTCGCCCAGTTGGCGGAAGAGCGCGATCTGCGGCTGGCGGCGCGGGATATTGTGGGCGTGATGAAGGCTTGAGCATTTCAGGGCGTCGGTACAACTGACGCGTCCCGCGGGTGAATGGCTGTGATGCCGGGATATCGGGTGAAGTCTCGCATGTTGAAGGTGAGGATGTGGGTGATGCGGTACAGGGTCATTACTGCGACAAGCCGCGCATCGTGGACCTTCTTGCCCGAGACTTGCTGATCGGTCACAAGGCGCTCCCACTCGCCGAGGATTCCCGCGGTCTCCGGCAGAAGTTGGAAGAGCCGCTTCATCATGAGCACCTGTGCGAGCGTCCACCTTATGCTCATGCCCAAGCCGTTGGAATCCACGGGACGCGTAGCCACTGCCCAGAACTCAATCAGGTTCTGAGATGTGAGGAATAGCCCGTGGCCCTGTCGACGGAGCACGATAATGGCGCGGCGGACGGTCCGGTATTGTTGATGATGCCTGTCCAAAGCCCTGAGGAGGATGTTCGTGTCGAGGAGGCAATCCATCTACAGACACTCGTCTTCGCGAGTGTAGATGGTTTCCCGGCTGATCGCTTCATCGGAGAGAGACGGCACATCCGGCAAGTCGTCGAGCCAATCCTCAAACTCCCGTTCCCACTGCTCGCCGGGAAGTTGTTCGTCTGCTGGGGCGGGGGGGGCCGCAATAACTTGGAGAACTGCTTTGCGCAGGAGAGAATCGACTGACACGCCCTCGGCTTGGGCGCGAGCGAGAAGCGCCGACTGCTCCTCGGGGCTCAGGGAAACTGGTACGGTGACAGTCATTTTCTCCGCTCGTTCCTATCCTTATTGTCCTACAACACAGCTACCAGGCGTGAGGGCTTGCGATTTGGCGGCCACTGCAGGGCCGCAGGGTTGGCGGCCATGTAATTTACCTCGCCAATGCCCGCGTGTGGAAATGCTATGGCAAGCATGACCGTCCAAAGTTCTCGTTGAAGACCGGCACCGTTTTCGAGGACTCCCCCATCGGCCTGGACAAGTGGCTGGCTGCTCTGTGGTTGGTGGTCAACTGCAAGAATGGTGTAATGGTGTAAGCTCCTGCGAGACGGCCCGCGACCTGGGAGTCACCCAGAAGACCGCATGGTTCATGAGTCACCGTCTCCGCTTCGCGTTGACCGATGGCGGATCTGGCCTGCTCTCCGGCGAAGTGGAAACGGACGAAACTTTCATCGGGGGCAAGGCGCTCAACATGCACGCATCGAAGCGCGCCGAAAAGATCACGGGTACCGGCGGCAAAGACAAGACCGCTGTTATGGGCATCCTGGAGCGCGGTGGAAGGATCCGCACCAAGGCGGTACCGAACCGGGAGAAAAAGGCGCTTCAGGCAGAAGTCCGCGAGCACGTCGAGACTGGGTCCGCGATCTACACCGATGCCCTGAAGTCCTACGAAGGCATGAACGAATTCGAGCATCAGGTAGTTGACCACGCCGTGCAGTACGTTGACGGCAAGGCGCATACCAACGGGTGCGAGAACTTCTGGAGCCTGCTCAAGCGCGGCTTGAACGGAACATACACCAGCGTGGAACCCTTCCACCTGTTCCGCTACCTCGATGAACAGACGTTCCGCTACAACAACCGCAAAGAGATGGACGATTACGACCGCTTCAGGCTGGCGCTCTCGCAGGTAACCGGCAAGCAGCTCACCCACAAGCACCTGCCGGGTAAGGACCGCGCCGAAGCTCAGGAGCCTGCGCCGACGGCCATCTGAGGCGGCAGAAGCGCGGGAAACGAAGGCAAGGGGGAAAACCAGAATGGCGCGATTCGCAGTCGTGCCATTCTTGAAAAGTATTCCTGGGCAATTTGACGATAGCGCAGGGTGTGCCCCGATGCAATCGCCGTCCGTAGAGAACGCAGAGGAAGGGAATGCAATGACTTTTCAGATAGGCTTGGTGGGAAGTGACGGATCAGTGATTGCGAGCGACACCTTTTTACAGCAAACGGAATACGGCGCTCGGAGCGTCGGAACGATTAGCAAGTTTTTGAGCGGCCAGGGAGTGCTCTGTTGCTGGTCTGGCGATTCTGTAGCACAGCATGCAGCCAGCATTGTCTGCGGTTTGAACTGGCCCGGCATACCTCCAGACAAGGGATCCATCGAGGAAGAATTAAAAGCGCGCTGGCGACAGAGCGTGGGCTGAGATGGAAAGAAGTGGGCGCACACCTTCAGGCATTGCGAGAAAAGTGATTGTGGCGTGCCACGACATGCTCGTGTTGCTTGAAGTCGGGCTGCCAAGTTCGGTTGCCACCCAGCGCCGTGATCGAGTGGTGGCCGGTGATGCGGAAAATACGGCTAGGCATTTCATAAACAAGTATGCGGACCGCTGCCAGAAACTCCCAGTCAAGCAACTGATACAGTTGGCGGCGTATGCGGTGTTTGTGGCGGGAGAAGAGAACCCGCATGGAGTCCGAGGGGTGGAAGTCGTGGTGATACACAATGGTGCTCCGCTGGTGTTTCTATCCAAGGAACAGGAGCAGGAATTGGAACTGGTATCAGAAAGTCTGAGTACCAAGATCAGAAACGAACTTTTGCGAGTGTTCGATTACGCCAAAGTTTGACCACTCAGTCAATCGCCACGCCTAACGATTGCAGGGTTTTCTTAGTGGCCTGGAATTTGGCTTCAGTCTCCTTGAATTCCACGAGCGCTTGGCGTAACTTCGCCGCGTCCACCAATTCCAGCGAATTGTTGGCCACAAGATGGAGCGCCCGATCGAGCTGCAACAATTCCCCGATGGATTTGAGCGTTTCACCGAGTTGCGCAAACTGTGTAGGCGATCATCGGGAAGCGTAGCTTTCTGAACTTCGGCCGGCG
>Ga0182030_10006268_pt1 | contig 25126 bp, 18 predicted proteins | sample 812S3MmetaG_FD_121299 | JGI IMG/M metagenome (GOLD analysis project Ga0182030, IMG submission 121299) | Permafrost microbial communities from Stordalen Mire, Sweden - 812S3M metaG (Illumina Assembly) | ecosystem: Environmental > Terrestrial > Soil > Wetlands > Permafrost | place: Sweden...
AGCGGGGTCGATTGAATACCGATTCAACTTGGGTCGTCGGGTGCATGCGGGGCGGATCTCCTCCACCTCACGCGTGACACGTCCTTCGACCCTCCTCTACACGCCCTTCGTGAACGGGTTACGCTCAAAGACACGCGTATGAAGCTCAAAGACACGCGTATGAAGCTCAAAGACACGCGTATGAAGTTCAAAGACACGCGTATGAAGTTCAAAGGCACGCGTATGAAGTTCAAAGGCACGCGTATGAAGTTCAAAGGCACGCGAATGCGGCTCAAATGCATGCGATTGAAGTTCGGTATGGCCGGGTGAGCGGCCGAATGGGTGACAATGTAGCGTGCACTCCGGCAAGGTCCCCTCGACCCCAGCGAAATGCGTGACGGACGCATCGATGGATCGCGAGGAGATGTCCCCAATGATTTCGACGCCGTGCAAACTGCTCGTGACGATCACGTCGATGCTTGTCTCGTTCCCCGCGGCGGCCGCTTCGCAGCCACTGATTCATTACTTTCAGCCAATGCCCATTGTCGGGAAGCTTTCTACGACGGTGCGGGGCGCAGCGGCCGTCGGTCCGCGCGATCCAGCCAACGGTCTTGAAGACAACGGCGCAGCAGGGGGAGTAGCGCCCCAGAAGGAATCTACATAGGTCCAGATGATCGATTCTGGGCGACAGAGCGGGCCGGGTGCATCATGAGCAGCGACCAGGTTCTGGGGCCATACAATGTCGAGACCGACAGCATCCTTCCAGACCTCGAACATGGCGATAACAACGATGCAGAAGATGAGGTGATCTGGTATAGCGGCGGCTATTACCACATTGTCTATAATTACTGGAATTTCCAGCGCGCGTATCACATTTTGTCCAAGGATGGCATCCACAATTGGACGAGCACGGGTCTCGCCTATCAGGGCACTCAATCCCCGTCGAATTCGTATTCGAATTGGCTCCGGTACACCGATGGCACCGTCAACACTTAGCACAATATGGAGCGGGCGGGGGTCTATCAGGAAAACGGCCACGTTGCCTATTTCACCTTCGCCGTCACCGACCAGGACAAGAACAGCAGCGCCGTCGACACGGGCGGGAGCAAAGTCCTGGTCGTGCCGTTCAATGGAGTGCAATTCGATTGCGACAATGGCGACCAGGATTCGTGCGATGAGTTAGCTGCCGACGCCGGACCCTCGGACAGCGGCGTAGACGCTGCGATCGATGGTGGCGCGCTCGATGGTGCGCTCGATGGCGCAGTGGGCGGTGCGAACGATGGCGAAAGCGATGGTACGGGCGGCGGTGCGAGCGACGGCGGCAGGGATGGCGCGATCGACAGCGCGTTCGGAGGCGGCACCGGGCGGGATTCCGGCGTCGGCGTGGACGCCACAGCGATCGCCGAAGCCAGCGCTTCCAATCTCGACGCTACGGTTGGCTCCCCTTCGGGAGATGCTGCCATCGTGAGTGCCCGCGACGATGGCGGTGGCCCGGTCGATGCCAGCGCAGACTGCGGTGCCACGACGGGCCCCTCCGGCTCGTCGGGATGCTCTTGCATGGTCGGGGGAGGTTCCCTCCCGGGACCCATTGGCGAGCCCATGGTCGTGCTGTTGGGCGCGTCTTTCATCCGACGTCGGCGGACCATTTATAAATGATAGGCAATGCACAGTCGCAAAGAGGGTTTGCAGCGTCGTCGAGATCGACTTGCCGCCGGATCTCTGACGGCTGACAAAGCGGCATTTCTGGGCGTCCAGCACAACGCTGCCCGCTTTGGCGGCCGCGCACGTTCATGGCCTGCCTTGTGGTGCGCAATGGCCTTCGCGGAACGGGCATGTACTTTGCTTGGAGTGCGCGGACATACGCCATGGGTACACACATCCCGAGCTCTTCCGTCCCTCTTCACGGCCGTCGCATCCTCGTGTGTCTTGATCGCTCAGCCTTCTCCGAAGTGTGTCTACTTTACGCGATTTCGCTTACAAAAACGTTCGGCAGCGCCGTTACGCTCGCGTACGTCATGGAAGCTCGCCATGAGCGTACCGGACCGCAGGCGAGCGACGCCCTCGGATGGGAAATCGCCAGGCAAGAAGCGAAGGGCTACCTCGAGCGACTCGAGAAGGAGGTCTCGCAAGCCTTGGGCCAACCCGTGGAGGTCAGGCTTGAGCAAGGGCGACCCGCCGAGCGCATCGTCGATCTCGCGCGCGAAATCGAGGCGGAGATCACGGTGCTCGGAAGTCGCGGCGAAGGCTGTGCGCCCGCGTCGTCGCTAGGCCGTACGGCGCAGCAGATCCTCGCATCGGCCCACAATTCCGTCTTTATCGCTCACTCGTCGTCGGTCGCCCCCGCCGCGGCGGCACCGAAGCGTATTCTCGTTCCGCTCGACGGCTCCATTCGTACCGAGAGCGTTCTGCCGGCCGCCGTGCGAATTGCAAGTGCTCACGGCGCCGAGCTCTTGCTCGTCCACGTCGTCCAAGAGACGCTCCAAACGGAATTGCTATCCGCGCCCGAGGACATGGCTCTGGCGCATACGCTCACCGACCGTCTCGAGTCAGGCGCCAAGCGATATCTGGAGCGTCTTCAGAGGCAGCTCGAGCACCGGCTCGCGCCGAATCGTACGCTTGTCGTTCGGCATGCGAACGAGCGGCAGTGCCTCCTCGAGATCTCGCAGCGGGAGCAAGCCGATCTCATCGTCATCTCAGCGCACGGATACGGCTGCGATTCGGCTCGGTCCTTCGGGAGCGTCACGACTTACCTCCTGACGCATTCGACCGTGCCATTGCTTGTCCTCCAGGACCTCCCTGGGCACGATAGTCCCCAAGCCAACGAGGTCGACGGCGTGCATTTGACGCCGCCGTTGCGAGCCAGTTACGCGCCGGAGCACGTTTGACCGCGCTTGCGGTCATTGAAGCGCCGAACCACGCGGAGGAAACGGCTGCCCTCGATGCGGACGTGCGCTCTCTCGCCGAAGCACAGCGCGGCGTCAAACGGGCTGCTCGCTTGGTCACGCGTGTCTTCGCGCCCCGGCCACTCGCTCGCCCGCTCGAACGTGCCAAGCGGTTCCTCGCGGCGAGCTCCTCGGGTGACGTCGCTCTCGAACGAACTGCTGAGTGGTTTCTCGACAATTACTACTTGGTCCGTCGCATCGCACGACAGGTAGAAGAGGAGCTTCCGCGCGGCTTCGTTCGCCACCTCCCACAGCTCGCGTCAGGGCCGGGAGAGGGGAAACTGCGTATCGACGGGATGGCCCAATGGCTGGTCGAGAAGAGCGACATGGTGCTCGATCTCGCCGTCCTGCAGCGTTTCGTCCGCGCCTATCAGGACGTGTCGCCGCTCACGATTGCCGAGCTGTGGGCGCTTCCCGTAATGCTTCGGGCGACGGTGCTGGAGGAGCTCCTTCGATCACTCCATGAGCTCAACGTGCCCGTCGACGACGACCGTCAGGTGCTCCGTCCCCACTCGCTCGGCCCCGGCGCGGGAGTCGAGCGGTCAATCCGAGCACTGCGTGTGCTCGACACCATCGATTGGACGGTTTTCTTCGAGAACGTCAATCGGGTCGAGTCCATCCTGCGTACCGATCCCGCCAACGTCTACGCGCGGATGGACTTCGAGACCTGCGACTCCTACCGGAAGGTCGTCGAAACGATCGCATGGGGCGCAGATTGCGCCGAAGAGGAAGTGGCCGACCTCGCAGTATCGCTCGCGCGGGAGCACTCGCTCGACGAACGCCTCGGACACGTCGGTTACTACCTTGTCGCCGCAGGCAGAGGCGCACTCGAAGAGCGCGTTAGCTATCGCCCGCGTGGACTCGAACACGTCCGACGGGTGGCTAGGGCTTGGCCGACGGTCTCCTACTTGCTGCCGCTCGCGCTACTGACCGCCGTCCCGCTCCTCGCGCTCGCTTGGTGTCTCGCGGAGACGTTCGAACCCGGGAATGTGCATCTTATCTCGATCGCCATCTCCGTCGCCATCGCGATCGTGCCGGCGTCCGCCATGGCTATGGCTATCATCCAATCCGTATTCGCACGGCTCCTTCCGCCCGTCGCGCTACCCAAGCTCGACTTCACGAAGGGCCTACCCAGCGATACGCGAACACTGGTCGTGATTCCGACCTTGCTCGGCCGCGCCGACGACGTGGGGGGCATGCTTCGGGATATCGAGCTTCATTACCTTTCGAATCCCGATCCGCAGCTCCAGTTCGCGCTCCTCACAGACGACGTGGACGCGAAGGCGCAGAGAGACCCCGACCGAGAGAGAACGTTGCTCGAGAGCGCTTCGCGGGGAATCGAAGCGCTCAACGCCAAGCACGGCAAGAGTGGGTGCGGTCCGTTTCACCTTCTGCACCGTGACCCAATGTGGAATCCGGCCGAAGAGCGCTTCATGGGGTGGGAGCGAAAACGCGGCAAGCTCGAGGAGCTCAATCGCCTGCTCCGTGGCGACACCCAAACGAGCTTTCGCCACCAGGTCGGCGACCCCGCAGGCCTTTTAGGGATGAGGTTCGTGATCACACTCGACAGCGACACGCAGCTCCCCATGGGGAGCGCTCATCGACTCGTCGGTCTTCTCGCTCACCCGCTAAACCGAGCTGTTTTCGAGGCGGAAACGGGGCGCGTCATCGCGGGGTATACGATCGTTCAACCCGGAATTGAGACCTCCCCCTCGATTGGCCGCCCTTCGCCGTTCTCGCGAATCTTCACAGACGACGTCGGATTCGACATCTACACGCACGCGTCTTCGGACCTGTACCAGGATCTCTTCGGCTCTGGGATCTACGTCGGCAAGGGTATCTACGACGTAGATGCATTCATGCGGAGCGTCAAAGGCCGCGCGCCAGAGAATGCTCTCGTCAGCCACGATCTTTTCGAGGGGATCCACGGACGAACAGCGCTCGCGAGCGACATCCGCCTATTCGAAGGTTTTCCGCCCGACTACGCGACGTACGCCCTGCGACTGCATCGGTGGGTTCGCGGCGACTGGCAACTTCTCTCATGGCTACTTCCAAGGGTGCCCTCAGCGAAGGGCGCGAGTCAGAAGAACAGGCTCGCGCTCATCGATCGATGGAAGATCGCCGACAACCTCCGTCGCAGTCTGACGAGTCCGTCTTTTCTCGTGCTGCTTGTGCTGGGCTGGATCTGGCTGCCAGTGAACGCTTCACTATGGACTCTCGGGGTCCTCGGGATCCTCCTCGCGCCGATGTTGCCGGCGCTCGTGGGTTGCCGTCGAATGCACCTCGCGAGCCTGGAGAGGGGAGCTCTTTCGATTACATTTCTCCCCTTTGAAGCGTCCGTTGTAATCGATGCCATTGTTCGCACGCTCGTTCGACAGACAATTACGCGAAAGCGCCTGCTGCAGTGGACGAGCGCCGCGCAAGTGGCCTTCGGCATCGCTGCAAAATCTCCGCGGGCGATGTTCTGGAAGACGATGCTCGCGTCGCCACTGCTCGCGGTATCGGTCGCTGTGCTCGTCGCATGGCAAAGACCGTCGTCGCTCGTCGCTGCGTCGCCGCTCCTCGTCCTCTGGCTCTTCGCCCCTGAGGTTGCGCGCTTCATAAGCACTCCTCTGCGCTCGCACGCCGATCACGTCACGGAGAGCGAACGCCGGATGCTACGGATGCTCGCACGTCGAACGTGGCGCTTCTTCGATACGTTCGTGGGGCCGACTGACCAATGGCTACCCATCGACAATTACCAGGAAGAGCCGCGCGAGCAGACCGCCCATCGTACGTCGCCGACGAATATCGGCCTCATGCTCATAGCGACGCTTTCGGCTTACGACTTCGGATACCTGGGGCTTAGCGAGCTGTCGCTCCGCGTGCAAAGGGCATTCGAAAGCCTGGCGCGCATGGCTCACTACCAGGGGCATCTCTTCAATTGGTACGACACGAAGAATCTGCAGCCACTCCTTCCACGCTACGTTTCGACAGTCGACAGCGGAAACCTCGCCGGTTGCCTCCTTGCGCTGATGCAAGGGTGCAAAGACGTGGCCGTCGCCCCCATCGTGCGCTCCGAGGCCTGGGACGGGCTTCGCGACTCGATCGAACTCCTCGATGAAGCTGTGGACGCGGTCCGGACTGGCGCGGTCGACTCGCTGCGTTCGGTCATCGTTCGGATGCAGCAGCTGAGCCAGCATGCTCGGGACAACCTGCATGACTCATACGCGACGCTCCAAACCCTCGGGAACGAAGTCTCCAGCGAGCTCGATCGGGAGCTGCTCGCCTTCGTCGCAACGGGCGCGCACCGCCATGAGGCCGATCTGCTCCATGCTCTTCGCACGTCGATCGATGGGCTCTACCGGCAGCTGCAACAGATGCGACGCGAGCTCGACGCCCTCGTCCCCTGGCTTGCTCTGAAGGACGAAGCGAGCGCGCACGGGATCGCCCTGCCAGTGTCGCCTCGCCTCGACCAGCTCGCGGCTCTTTCGCGCGATCTTCGACTCGAACTCGAAGCCAAGGAAGGTAAGCGACGCCAAGGTGGGATCTCGTCTCCGGAGATGGACGCTTCCGCGCAGCGACTCGAGGAGGCCTTTCGAAACGCCGAGGCAAGCGGCACCGCGCTCGTCAATGAGCTCCTCGCCCTCGCGGCGTACGCAGACCGCGAGCTCCGCGGGATGGACTTCAAGCTCCTTTACGACAGCGAACGGCGCCTCTTCCATATTGGCTACAACGCCACCATCGACCAAGTCGACGCGAACTACTACGACCTCCTGGCGTCGGAGGCACGGCTCGCGAGCTACGTGGCGATTGTTAAACGCGACGTGCAGCAGTCGCACTGGTATGCGCTCGGCCGGCCGCTCACGCAGATTGCGGGCTCCGCCGCGCTCTTATCATGGGGCGGAACGATGTTCGAGTACCTCATGCCCGACCTCCTGATGAGGAGCCAACCGGGCACGCTGCTCGCTCGAACCAGCGCGCTCGCCGTCGAGGCGCAGATAGCCTACAGGAGGCGCAAGAACGAGCCGTGGGGCGTCTCCGAGTCGGCGTACGGCCGCGTCGACGCCGATCAGACTTATCAGTATCGCTCCTTCGGGGTCCCTGGACTCGGCCTAAGACGCGGGCTCTCGGAGGACCGGGTCATCACTCCCTACGCGTCGCTCCTGGGGTTGTCGATCCGGCCGGGCGCGGTCGTCGAGAACGTGGGGGCGCTCAAAGTCGCAGGGATGTTAGGAACGTACGGATTGTTCGAGGCGCTCGACTCGACCCCCGAGCGCCAGACCGCCGATTTGTCCCACGGCCAGCCGTTCATCGTCGTGCGGTCGTACATGGCGCATCACCAAGGAATGCTCCTCGTTGCCCTTGGCAATTTCTTGAACGGTCGAAATATGGTCGATCGGTTTCATTCCGATGCGTGGGTCAAGACCGGGGAGCTGCTCCTGAACGAGCACGCGCCTGACAACGCACCCCTTGAATGGCCAATCAAAGATGATCCCAAGAGCTCCAGTGACGAGCCCACCGCGACGCCGCCCGCACCGTGGCTGGCCGTCGAGACAGCGGGTCCGCAAGCGTTCGTGCTCAGCAATGGTCGCCTCACGAGCTTGTTGACCGGCTCGGGCGGCGGCGGTCTTCGCTGGCAAGGGCTGGCACTCACCCACTATGAGCCCGATCCCACACGCGCGGACGACGGCAACGTTCTCTACCTACGTGACGACGAGACGCGGCGAATCTGGCTCGCGACGTCGCCCCAAGGTCGAACGACGTTCGCGATGCATAAGGCCGTGTTCTTTCACCGGAACGAGGGGATCTCGGTGCGCGTCGACGTCGCGGTTGCGCCGGCTGACGACGTCGAGGTACGGCTCGTCACGCTGCATAACGAGACGAGCCGTCCGCGAGGTCTCACGGTGACGAGCGCGGCGACGCCTGTGCTGTTTGACGCGACACGCGCGTCGGCCCATCCGGCATTTTCGAGCATGTTCATCGAGAGCGAGGTGGTTGGGGAGCTAGACGCTCTTCTCTTCGCGCGCCGCCCCCAAACGGCCGAAGAGAAGCCAGCCGTACTCGTCCATCGCTTGGTGCGGGAAGGAAGCGCCGTCTCATTCGCCGGCTACGAGAGCGATCGCTGCGCGTTCTTCGGGCGCAACGGCAGCGCTCAGGCTCCCGAGTCGCTAGTCAAGAATGGCGGGGGCCTTCGCGGTCGGGTCGGAGCCGTCCTCGACCCCATCATGAATCTAATGGCACACGTGAATCTCAAGGCGAAGGGCTCGGTGACGCTCGCCTTCGTCACCACGGTCGGCCGTTCCCGCGCTACAGCGATCGAGCTAGCTCGAAAGTATGGCTCGATGCACGCGGTTCGATGGACGTTTCGAGACGCCGAAGACGAGAGCCCGCGACGACTCCTGCGTACGCGGCTCGAGCCGGCGCTCCTACCGTCGGTCCAGCGTCTATTCTCGGCCCTTCTCTTCGCCGATCCGACGTTACGTGCGTCGCCTGCTGCGCGTGCCGCCGCGCCCCCATGCCAGCGCCGCCTTTGGGGTCACGGGATCTCGGGCGACGACCCCATCGTGCTCGTGCGCGTGAACGATCCGGAAGCCCCGCTACTCCGCGAAGCGATCGCGGCGCAACGGTACCTTCGCTCATGCGGCGTGCGCCTCGATCTCGTTCTCCTCGACGAGCAAGCATCGGCATACGCAACGGCCGGCTCGGGGACACTGCGTTCCGTGCTGATCGAGAACGAGACCAACAATTGGCTAGGGCGCCACGGCGGCATCTTCGTGCTTGCCGTCGATCAGGTCCCTGAGAGCGATATCCGTCACGTCGAGGCGTGCGCACGGATCGCCTTGGATACACGGGACGGCTCCCTCGAATCGCGTTTGGGTCGCGTCGGCGAGAGTACGCCCAATCTGCCGCGGTTCGCATCCACGCTCGTCAACGACGCCAAAGACCAGCGCCGGCCACGACCGCCACTGCTTTTCGACAACGGTACAGGCGGCTTCACCGAGGACGGTCGCGAGTACGTCATCGAGGTCAACCCCGGACAGCCGACGCCTGCGCCCTGGTGCAACGTTATCGCGAATCCGGTGTTCGGCTGCTTGGTGAGCGAGTCGTCGTTCGGCACGACGTGGTCGCTCAACAGCGGAGAGAATCGGCTCACGCCTTGGAGAAACGATCCCGTCTGCGACACGCCCTCCGAGGCGCTGTACTTGAGGGACGAGGAAACGGCCGCGGTCTGGTCGCCGACACCGCTGCCCGCCGGGCAGAGCGGACCGGTGCTCGTCCACCACGGGGCTGGATACACGACGTACGAGCGCGAGAGCCAAGGGCTCCTCCAAGAGCTCACGGTGTTCGTCCCACACAACGCCTCGCTCAAGGTCGTTCGGCTTCGATTGAAAAACACGCTCGCGCGGCACCGGAGGCTCACGGCGACGTACTATGCCGAATGGGTTTTGGGCAGCCGTCGCGAAGGGCAACGACCGTTCATCGTGTCGGAGGTCGCGCGAGAGCACGCGTGTATCCTCGCGACCTGCAACTGGAACGCCGAGTTTGGAGGCCGCGTCGCGTTCCTGGCCTCGAAGGACGAGCTTCACGGGTTCACCGCTGACCGGACAGAGTTCCTCGGTCGTCGCGGCGACTACGCGCGCCCCGAGGCGCTCGAGCGCTGGGGCCTCTCCGGCCGCGTCGATATCGGCGCTGATCCCTGCGCCGCGCTGCAGGTACACATGGACCTCGCTCCAGGCGAGTCGAGGGAGACCCATTTCGTTCTGGGGCAATCGACGAATCGCGACGAAGCGTTAGCGCTCGTGGCGCGCTTCCGCGACGCGACTGTCGTCGAGGCGGCCTGGAATGGCCTGCACGCATTCTGGGACGATATTCTCGGAAATATCCGCGTTAAGACACCCGAGCCATCCATGGATCTCATGCTCAATCGATGGCTCCTCTATCAGAGCCTCTCCTCGCGCATTTTCGCCCGGACGGCGTTCTATCAATCGAGCGGCGCGTTCGGATTCCGTGACCAGCTCCAGGATGTCCTCGCCCTTCTCCATGCGGCGCCACATATGGCACGCGCGCACATCCTGGAAGCGGCCAAACACCAATTCGAAGAGGGCGACGTACTGCACTGGTGGCATCCACCTTCGGGTCGCGGCGTGCGGACGCGTTGCTCGGACGACATGGCATGGTTGCCCTACGTGGCCGCCGAATATGTCCGCGTCACCGGCGACGCTGACATCCTCGACGAGTCGGTGACGTTCCTGAAAGGCGAGCCTCTCGGGCCCAACGAGCACGACCGGTATTCCGAATACGAGGTGTCGGGCGGCTCGGCGCCGCTCTTCGAGCACTGCAGAAGGGCGATCGCGCGCGCCGCAACCAAAGGGGCCCACGGACTTCCATTGATGGGGGACGGCGACTGGAACGACGGAATGAACCGCGTGGGCGCAAAAGGGCTTGGTGAGAGCGTTTGGCTCGCCTGGTTCTTGTGCGCGACGATGGATCGCTTCGCAGCGCTTGCAATGCACAAGGGAGACACGGTGGAAGGTTCGAAGTGGCGGGCTCGCGCCGGGGTCCTCCGCGCGAAGATCAAGAGCGTCGCTTGGGACGGCGGCTGGTACTTGCGCGCCTTCCATGACGATGGCTCGCTCGTTGGATCGGCCAGGAGCCGCGAGTGCCAGATCGACTCCATCGCACAATCGTGGGCGGTCCTATCGGGGGGCGATAGCGGCAGTCCCGAACCAAGGACGCTTGCGGCGGTGCGCGCGGCCGACGACCAGCTCGTGCGCGAAGCCGATCGGCTGGTGCTTTTGTTCTGGCCGCCGTTCGACACCACCCTGCATGACCCCGGATACGTTAGGGCGTATCCCCCTGGCATCCGCGAGAACGGCGGCCAGTACACGCACGCTGGAACGTGGCTCGGTTTCGCGCACGCGGCGCTCGGTGAGGGTGAGCGTGCCGAGCGAGTCTTCCGCCTACTCAATCCGGCTCTGCGCGTCCGCACCGCAGAAGACGTTGCGCGTTATCGAGTCGAGCCCTATGCGCTCGCCGGGGATATCTACAGTTGTACTCCGATGGTGGGGCGCGGCGGCTGGACTTGGTATACGGGCGCGGCGGCGTGGATGTGGCGCCTCGGCATCGAATCGATTCTGGGGATTCGAAGGGATCAGGGCCAACTGCATATCGATCCGTGCATTCCACCAACCTGGTCAGGCTTCGAAGCGTGGATTCGCGTGGGCAATCAATGTGTCCACGTCGTCATCGATAATCCCGATCATGTGGCCAGGGGAGTCGCAGCCATGACGTTGGATGGCCATGCCCTCGGGTCGCAGCGCATCTGCGTCCACCCTGGTGAAGCGGGCATGCACGAGGTACGCGTACGCCTCGGAGAGAGTGCCCGCATGCAATCGTCTCCCAGCCCGCAGCGCGACACGATCGAGCACATCAAGGTGGATGACGTTACCGGCGCATGCGAGCAGCATCCTCTGAACGAGCTCAAACCATGAGGTAGTGCGTCGATCATATCCGGCGCCGAGCTCTTTGCGGCATGATGGGTGGGTGGAAGCAAAAGCGAATCGGATTGTGGTGCTGCGATGCAAATCGTCGGCGCGGCGCTTGCAGGACACCTGAACCCATGTGGCAACCGATGACCTACACAGCATTGCTAGCAGCAATATCCGTGTCGGGCTGTTGGCGCGAGCGGGGCCCCGATGCAGCGTCCGCGGAGCGCAGTCACGACGGCGACCATCACGCGGCGAGTGACCGCGACCATCGAGAGGACCACGACCCGGGCCATCCCGACGAGAGGCGCTGACCCTCGTGGAGGGTGGCACTCGGTCGTAGTCGACTCACGTGGTAGCTCATGCAACGACTGTCGGACCGCTGGATCCTACCTCCGAAGATTCTTCATCCCTGTCCCGAAGAGCGCTTTGACCCCAAGACCCAAGGAAGGAGCCGAATGCGGTAGTTCCGCTCGCTCGGATCTGCGCGAGGGCCAGCCCGAACCCATCACGGGCGAGGGGGCTGTCCCTCCCGCGATCTACTAGGACGCGCCGTCCAAGGGGTGCTCGGCCGAACGTGGTCTGGAGCCACCCCCCTCATTCGCCATGTTATCTCCCGCATCCCAACCGGGACGCCGAGCGTCGATCTTGTCCTCGGCGCCGCTGTATAGCTTTCCGATCCATTTGCGAAGCTCGCGCCCTGGAGGCGCAAAAAGGAACACGGTTCCGCCAGCAAGGGCCGCGACGCCAGCAATCCAGAGAACCAACCGAAGGCGATCCGGCTCGCGGCGTCCCGCGACGTGGTTTGCGAGGGCGGCTATTTGCGCTCCGAGATCCACCAGAGAGTTGCGAGCGGTTAGTGCCGTTCTTCTGGCGACATCGGCCATTTGCTCAGTGCTTTTCGACATGGACTTCATAGGCGTCCCTCCTCCATTTCAACGGTAAGCCAAGCAGCTTTCGAGCCACTATGGCGGCATTGCGCGTCCCGATAGCCGGGGGCGCCCATACCATCGGTTGCGCAATGGATCTGGCAGGACTGAGACCGGATAAGAGGGCCCAGGATGCTTTTCGTGCCAGGCAGTCTGCCAAGCGCTCTTGGCAGAACCTACTGATCACGCCCGGCTCGTCCGCTTGCGAGCGCTGACCCCACTTAGGCGGACTCGAAGATGGCAGGCATAGTACGTTTTTCAGCACCGCCCGCATGACGATTCGCAAGCTGAACTGTTATTGGGTGAGAGGCGGACCGCAGCGCCATCCCGACTGGGTGCCTAACAAGGGCACGCTGCATCGCGAATACAAGACCTGCAACCTCTCCGAGGCGTTCGGCTTTGTGGCCACTGAGGCGCTAGTGCAGCGTCCTAACCGTTGACGCTATCTCGCATTCGCTGCACTAGTTTGTGCTGCGGCTTCCTCCATGCGGCGCAAAGGTTGCTTCACGCGCAGATGGGAGAGTAACCAACATGCAGATCAAATCATCTGGCGAGATCGGCACGGCGGAACTCATCCAACACGCATTGACAGATGCTCGCGAGCTCACAGGTCTCGAGATAGCTTTGGCGAAGGATGAGTTGCGGCGGGATTTCGTGGCGGCAAAGTCCGCCGCCATCATGGCGTCAACTGCCGGTGTGCTTGCTCTGACCGGCCTCATATCGTTGGCGTTGGCCTTGGGTCTTGCGTGTGGACCGCCTATCGCGCTCGCTGTTGGGCTCATGCTCTTCGCTGCTGCGGCTGCTCTCGGCCTTTCGGCCTTCCGACGTCTCCCAAAGAAGCCGATGAGCGCCACCGCGCTGCGGCTCGAGGATGACAAAAATGTTCTTAAGGAGCACCTCTCATGACCTTTGAACTTCTAGGTCACGCCCATACGGCACGGACGGAAGACGCCGGGAAGGATGTAGCCGCACTTCCTGAGCGGCGCCGCAGCCTCGCGGCACACGCAAATCTCGTTCGTGCGAGGCTCATCGAGGGCATGGACGCACTGCTCGAGAGAAAGCGCCGGCTTCTCAATCCTGCCGAAGTCGTGAGGCGTCATGGCACGGCGACGATCGTCATCGGTGCAAGCGCGGCGCTCGCGCTCGCCATGGGTGTTGCTTTGGCCGTTAGTCGAAATGCGGCGCGTAAGAAGCGGACGAGGCAAGCTAGGGGGGAGGGGTGGATGAGCCTCGTGAGACGCCCTGAGAGTGTAATTCCGAAGCCCCGCAGTTTTGTTGTGGGGCTGCTCAAGAAGGGGACCTCCGCGGCTTTCGCGGCCACGATTGCGGTTCTCGCAAAGCATTACGTCGCGCAGGCGCTGACGGACCCTGGTGAGAGGCCAGTTCGTAGATTGCCTCCCAAGCGAGATCCCCATTCATCCCACGCCTCCGTCATCTGACGAAGTCATCAATGCGAGCTCGAGACAGTCGCTGGCTTCAGTAGCGATAGTGCCAGACGATGTCCGCGAGGCTGCTTCCGTAGTCCCCGAACGTTGTCTCGAGCGACCAGTTGCGAACGAATCGCCAATTGATTGTCGCATAGCTCGTGTCGGGGTTCGTCCCGGGGGGCGGCGTTCCCAACACAAACGCGAGCTCAAGCGAGATGTCTTTCGCGATCTGCATCTCGACCTCTGGGCGGGGATTCGCCGAGTCGCTCGTATCGATCTTCGTCGTAACATTCATGCCCGTGAGTTGATCGAGCCCCTTGCTGAGCCCATCAGTCGCAAGGCCGCCTACCGCCGTGCCGGCCTGCGTGCCTGTGCTTGGAGACTTGCTCGCGTACGGGGTGGCGGAGGAACCATCCGCCGTGCCGAACAGGATGAGTGAGACGATCTCGTTCTTTGGGTGCGGGGGTTCCGAACGGAGGTTCACCTTTCCCGTTTTCACCGGGCCAACGTAGTCGGCATAGATTCGGGTGCCGTCGGGGGCCGTCCACCCAGCCGTCACGTTCACCTCCGGGTTGCCAGGGTCGTCGCCCACGAACGATATGGTCCCCTTCTCGATTGCGAATTCCTTGCTTTGGACATTGAGCTGGCCGGATTTCAGATAAATCTCGCCCCGGACGACTGTGGCTGCGCCAACCTTTGCACTCACGTTACCGTCGAGATCGATGGTGAGCTGCTTTCCCCGCAGGACTTGAACGTCCCCGATGTGGACCGCAACGTCCAGCAACCTGCTCGGGAAGCTTTCGTTGGCGGATTCCGTTTGTCCCGTGGGGGGTGTCACGAGCGTTCCGGGGGCAATCTCCCCCGCACTCAGGGGAGGTTGGACTGCGACGTTGCGCTCGGCTACGAGCTTCGCAGTCGCCCCGCTCATAGGCAGCACAATGAAACGATCCGGCGTCCTAAAGACACCCACATGAACACTGGGGGCATCGCCGAGCTCTTGCGGCGAGCGCGGGAATCCCACGTCCGGCAAGTCCACATGAAAGTGTGGGACGTTAATCGCCACATGGATGGATTTCCCGTCGGAGGCGCCGGTCGCTTTGACTGTCACGTCCCCATAGACTGAGCCGAGGTTCAAACCTTGGATATCGAGAGGGATGCCTTCGCCTTTGCGGATGGCGACCGCGAGGTCTGCGCCTAGAAGAGTCGCTCCGTCCAGGTGAGCCGCCCCGGACGCGGTGAGCCTCCCGGACAGGCCGCGCGCCTCGACATCTTCGACCTTTACGAAGCCGTCCGGCGAGAGAGTCACTCTCGCCTTAACTCCGTGGAATTCTTCCCCGATCAATGGCGCTTGAATGGTCCCCTCCGAGAATGCCATCGACCCGCTCATGCTCGGCTTACGGTCGGGCACGAGCGATACCTTGGCATCTGCATCGATCCATCCCGACAACCGGCTAATGTCGCCAGAAACGAAGGGTGCAATCGCATCCGCTGAAAAGTGCTTCGCGCGCAAGGTCGCCTCGAGACCCGTCCCGTCGGACGCGGGCGCAAGCTCTCTCCCCCACTTCATCCCCATCTTCGCAAAGGCTTCCATGAAACCTTCCGGGGCCTCGAGCCGCGCCTTGGCGTCGAGTCCGTGGTCGTCGAGCGTCACGTCTACGTTCCCTTTCGTAAACCTCGCCTTCCCCACCTTGAGGTCGTCGAGCGCGACACTGACCTTCGCTTGCGCGTGGTCATGCAGCCCGATCAGCGAGAACTTGCCGCTGGCGAAACCCCGGACCTGGTCATCGCTCAGCATCGAGATGGCACCGAGTGGGAATCGCGCCATTTCAGCGTTCACGGACGCACCCCACTGTGCCTTCGCGCCGCTTCCGGCAATAAGATCCTCCACTCTAGCGTGCACTTCCACGTCGCCCTTGGCGAGGATGCCCGTCGAGGATCGCAGTTCCCCGCGCAGATGGCCAAGGACCCCGTCGTATTCCCCCGTCACACCCCCGTCGATGGGGGTATTCGGAACAGCGGAAAAGGAGAGCGCGTGAGTCTGCACGGACAGTTCAACTCTCGGAGCTATCGAGCTCCCGGTCATGGCAAGCGTCGCTTCAACGACGCCGGCGACGCCTTGGGGTCGGATCAAAGGTGGTAACTTGTCGAGGTCGCGACGTGGCACGTCCATGCGCACCAAGATGGGCAACCGTTCAAGTTGCCCGACGAGTTTGCCAGCTTGCACACCTCCGAACATGGCGCCAAAGGGTAGAGGTGCCGTCTTCACATCGAGCGCGACAAGTCCGCCGAGCTCGTCGATCACGCGAAGGGAGAGCTCACCGGAGCTGTCATTGCCGTGGATAACCAGGTCCGCGTCAACATCGAGGCCATTCAAGGTCCAAGTTGGTGGGCCCGCCATGAGAGGGCCTCCGGGCTTGCGGACTGGAGGCGTCGCTTGACCCGAAGCGGTCAGCGCTTGCGTTCGGAACGACAGACGGACCTCGGGGGTGACGTCCGCGACCGAATCACGTGCGATCTGTCCATCCAGCAGGAGACGTCCGGTGAGGTCGGAAACTTGGAGCGAGCTCGGGGGCAGGATTGCGGCAACGCGCGCGAGGTCGACATCGGCCGAGACCGCGGCCTTACCCCACGCACTTCGCCACGAATGTGCATCGAGAGCTCCTTGTCCACCGATGTGCACGTCCATGTCGAGGAGTTCGAACGACCCGACGTCGCCGAGGGCGGCATGAAGGTCTCCCGTGAGATGGCGCTCATCGAGATCCAAAGCCACATGCGCCTCTCCACCATGAACGGCGCTCAAATCTCCGTGGGTCAGGTCGATCGCGACCTTCCCCTTGGCATGGTCCTTCCGGGCGTCGACGTCCACATAGAGGGCGAGGTTTCCACCGATCTTTTTGTCCTGGCCAGCAAGATATCCGAGCGCACTCAGGTCGAGCCCCAACGATTTCGCCTTGATGGCTAGCGAGCCGGGAGCCACCTTGAAGCTCCCTTGCAGGGCCTCCCCGACCCCTTCCACATCAATGCCAGACGCCTCGATGGAGCCACCCTCGATCCGCACAGAATCGACCTTCGCCATGAGCGCCCTTTCTCCTCGCTTCAAACCGAGCGCGAGGCCCTGGACGTGGACGCCGTGCGCCAGGGCTACTTCGCCGTTGGCGGTCAGATCTGGTGTATTGACTCCCTTGCCTCTCACGGCTATCCGCGCGTTCGCAAGGCCGCCCGCGACTTCCATCTCGAGCCAAGAGAACTTATATCCGGACGCCGATATGCCGTTGGCTACAACGCGCGCTTCTAGATCAGGTTTCGCGAGGCTACCGCGTGCCTTTCCGGCGAAGGTCAGATGATCCACATGTGCGCCGCCATGCTCGAACGCTTCCACGGTTGCGTCGACCTGTGTGGTGAACGTGATGCTCGGACTCAGCTTGGCGTGGGCCGCGATGGTCAGCTCTGCCTTGCCCGTCCCCAGGTTGGCGACACGCTTCACGTCTGCGAGGTGTGGAATGTGTACTTTCGCGGCCACGTTCACGGTCGAGACCCCAGCCTGAGAGCGCGCGTCGGCGGTGAGCACCAACGGCGCGCCGGGCTCATCGACGATCCCTTCAAGATGACCGCTAAGAGTCACCGGTCCTTTGTTTTGTGCCAATTGAGCGACATCGACGCTCAGCGTCGTATGGGGCACTCTCTGGCCAACGGCCATCCCGATCGGGATGTCGATCGAAGCATGCCCGAAGATACCTTGGTTGGGCTTGGACTCGGCCGAAGCCAAGATCGTTATCCCGACGTCCGTAGCGGGCCCATTCTGGACGAACGTTCGTGCGTCGAGGTCTTTGGCGATAATAGTCGCGCGTCCGCCGAGGGGACCCTTGGCCACGACGCTTGCGTCCACATCAAGAGATCCGCGTCCAAGCTTGGCGCGGAGGGTCGTCTTCAAGTTCGATAGGTCGCCATGCACCTCGCCATGGGCAGAGACTGGCTCGTAGATGGGAACGTCGTCGATGGAAGCCTGAATCTTCGCCGCTGAGACCTCAGGGACGTCGAGCACCGCGTCGAGCGCGTCCCCGTCCATCGTCACCGCCGTAGTCATAGGAATATCGCCGATCCCCCCGATTAGAGCGCCACGGAGTCCCACGCTCCTTCCGCTGGCCGACGGCATCGCTACGTGGGCGGCGATTACGCCGTGAGGCGTAATGCCTCTTGGAAGTCCGCGGGCGATGAACGTGAAATGCGGCACGTCGAGCTTCGTGACGTTCGTCGCCGTCAACAGCGAGGCTTTCAGCATATCGATGTCCGCGTCGAGCGGTGGAGCCCCAACGATTGCCCCGTGGACCCAGGTGTGCTGAACCGAAATATCTTGGAGCTCGATCTCCGTCCCGTGCGCGCCAGGTTTCGCGGGCGGCAAGGGCGTCCGCAGGTCGAACGCGCCGAGAAGCTTTAGAGAGCCATCGGGCTGGCTGTCCAGGTTCGCCTCGATCGCCTCGACTGCGATCGAAGCCACGCCTATGCGCAAGTCGCCCTTCGCGAAGAGCGCTCTCTTCACAAGTGCAAGCAGCGCGATCTGGACGGAGATGCCCTTCGCGACGATAACCTTGGTACCGTCCGCGGCGGTCACAGTGGCGTCCGCCCCCTTGACCCCGAAGATGCTGAGGTGTGCCAAGCGGTCGACGGTGATCTGGCCCTTGAACGGACGGGCCAGTATGTCGTTCAGCTCTCTGACCGCAAACCCGCGAGCGCTTGGAAGATCCAAATGGAGCAGGACTCCGCTGACCACGCAGAAGACGATGGTCAGGACGACTCCTAGCGTGACCGCGATGGCGCGCAGGACGCGCAAGGCTCGGCAAAGAGGCCGCTGTTCGAGGGGGGACACGGTCAGTACGCTTCTCCAATGCCGAAGGCCAAGGCGATGGGAACTCCGAACAACGTGGGCTGTACTCCCTCCTCTGAATGCTGACTGTTGTATGCAGCCTGCGACGCGTATCCGAGTATTTGCGCCGGTTGAATGCGGTATCCGACGTCCAGGCGGATGGGACCTACCGGCGTGTCGTAGCGAGCGCCGAGCCCGCAGGACAGATGCAGGTGGCTCAGCCGAATGCTGTTCTCCTGGGGTGACACATCGCCCATGTCGCAAAATGCTGCAGCAGAGAGGGGGCCTTTGAGGTGGATGCGAAACTCGTCGGACCACTCCCACAGGGTGAAACCACCGATTGGGATCGAACACTCACTCGGGTTCGGGTTGAAGCCGTTCTGCGCAGTGGGGGTACAGTTTAGCTGGACCTGCTGAGACGCGGTCGCAGGATTCAAGAACGGGACGACGCCATGCGGGGCGATGCCTCGAATCGGAAACCCGCGATTCGACGACGGACCCCCGGAGTAAAGTCCCCGGAAGAACACGGTCTCAATATCGCTTACCCGCTGTGCTCGATTCCCTGGTGTCGTCGCGGTATCGAGCTGATTGTCCTGGATGGTTGCGCCGTAGTTCGAAGCCCAGAGAAATCCCAACGACGCACGGGTCGCAAATGTGACGCCAGACGACACCGGGAGGTAAGCGCGCACCTCCGGCTGGAGTTTGATGTCTCGCGCTGTGCCGCCAAACGGCTCCCCCGCAATCTGGAAGTCATTCGCGAACGCGATCCCCTCGTGCGGGTGCGTCCGGTTGTCGACAAACTCCAGACGACTGACCAGCTCCGGATAGGCAATCACGAGCATGTGCAAATCCGGATCGAGGCTTCCTTTGTAGGCGAACGGATCCTCGAATTGCACGCTATAGCTGAGGCTCGTGAATAGTCTTCCGATCTCACGGTCGGCCCCCACGGTCCCTTTCCCTTCGACGTAACCGACTACCGGCTGACTAGGGTCGGGATCGGTCTGCACCAGGAGAGGGTACACGTTGACCTCGGGCCTGATGAAACCCGTCGTGCGCGATTCGATGAAACCCGGTTGCCGAAACTGCAGTTGGAATTTTTCCTCCGGAAACAAGTACTTCGGAGATACGAAACTGTCTATACGAGTGGGAAACAGCACGACGCCGGGTTTGAAGTCGACCTTGAAATCGCGTAGTCCGCCCAGGAAGTTATGGTTCTCCCAGCCCGTAGTGGCGTGAAGCTCGGCCTTAATCTCATCGAGTTCGAGCCCTCCGCCGAGCCGAACCTCCCGTAAGCGCGTCGGTTCGGCATGAATCCTGAGCGAAACCACCCGGGTCTCGGGGTGGCTCAAGTCCGGAACGATTTCGACAGCGGAGAATACCTCGAGGTCGAGCAGCGCTTGCACGGCGGCGTCGATCGCGATGGTCGAATAGGATTGCCCTACGTTGATCGCGATGGCGCGCTGCAGGGGCGATTCGGAAATTTCCTGCTTGCGTGGCCCGTTGCCGTCGGGGTCAAGGCTCTCGATGACATACGCGCCAAAAGTCGCAGTTTCGCCCGGTGTCGTGTTGATGACGACGTTGGCGACGTGGTGGACAACGTCCACGTATACGTCGCGCGTGGTCTTCGCGTAGGCGTATCCAGCGTCGGTCAAAGCCTTCTTCACCTCGCTTTCGGCAAGGACGAACTGGTCCTCGTCGAACGGCTTGCCTTGCGGCAGCTTTCCGCGCGCCGCGTCGTACACCCGCTTTGCCACGTTTGGGGGAATCCCTTCGAGTCCGCGCACGACAAGATCGTTGTTCAGCGTGGGAGAGCCCTCCTCGACTACCACCTGCACCCTAACGTGCTGGTCCTTCTCGAGCTCGACCCGACCCGCCCGCACGTGCGCGTCGTAGTAACCTCGAGCCCGGTAGAAGCGCTCGACGCGTGCCAAGTCACGCTGCATTGTATTTTCGTCGAAGACTTCGTAGTCGTAAACGACACCGCGAAAGAAATATAGAAACTTGGGGCTTGGGGCGGTAGCGAGCTTGTCTTGGATGTCGGACTTGCTTAACTTGTCGGTGCCACGAATCGTCACATCGTCGATCGGGGAGCGCCCCGAGGGGATCTTGACACATCCGGTCGGGCAGATCGCGAGAAGCGAGAGCGGAGCGAGCGTCCCCCAGGTAAGAATTGACCTGGGGCGAGAGAGCGCCGTGCGCAGACCGGTGGGCATTTGGAAAATCGGGTTTAATGGTTAGTGGGACAGGATGCGCCGACGTGCACTCAACGGACCAGCGGTGACACTTGGGTTTGTGCTCACATTGTTTTGCTTCTGCGACAAGGACCTTCCACGACCGAGGTACGTCCAGCAGAAGTTCTCTGCGCTCGCGCCCGTTGGCTACCCGCTGCCTCCCGCACGCGTGGAATTTATCCCCCAAATGCCGCGCGCAGACGCGGTATGGCTTGACGGTGAGTGGACGTGGAGTGGTTCGAAGTGGGGATGGAAATCGGGTCGTTGGGTGGTTGCCCCGATAGGCGCGAGCTTTGCCCCGTGGACAACCGTGCGCGACGAGCAAGGGATAGTATATTTTGCGAGCGGCGCTTGGCAGGATGCCAAGGGACGCACTCTCCCCGACCCTATGCCGCTCGCCATGGGAGCGGCTTTGCCGGGTGACGTCACATCTCCCGAAGGCGACAATCAGAAGACAGCCGCTTCTCCGATCGCGTCGACGTCCTCCACTGCTGCGCCACCCACTTCGGGTCACCCATGAAGGATGGGATTCTCCTTGGCGTGGTGATCCTCTCTTTCGCGGGAGCGCTCGTATGCCATGTGACGCTCGCCTTCGGATTGAGTCGTCGCTCCTCAAGGCTCTGTGGCCTTGTCGCGTTCGTCGTCCCGCCGTTTGGCCCCTACTGGGGCTGGAAAAAACACATGCGGTTCCGCTCTGCTGCTTGCGTCGCCTGTCTCGTCATTTACGCATTGGCTCGACTGATCGAGCGTCGGTGATGCCCGCCGCGCGAGGCTACCATAACGTTCGGCATATACCCGCGTGAACTCCGCGCCGTAGAACGTAAAGAGGCTCGCGAGATAGATCCAGGTGAGGAGCCCAAGAAAGCCTCCGATCGCACCGTAGGCGGCGTAGCTTCCCAGGTGGCCCAGATACCAAGCAAGCACACTCTTGGTGCCGGTCAAAAGGAGACCGGTGAGCAGCGCGCCCCCGAACACGTCGCTCCACTTCACATCCGTCCGTGGGATGAGGCGGAACATGGTAGCGAGTGCCAAACTCAGGATGCCGACGGACCCAACCGCTTCCGCCACAATCCAGAGGGTCGCATGAGTCACCGCGCCGGGTGCGAGGCGTTCGACGGTTTGGTCCACCGTAGAGAGCGCTGCGCTTACTATGAGGGAGGTGAGGAGAGCCACCGCCGCGCCGATGACGACGGCGAAGGACAGGGCCTTGTCCTTGACCGCACGCAGCGCAGTTGTCCATATGCCTTTCGCCGAGGAAATCTTGACGCGCCAGATTTGATTCAGGGTCGTTTCGAGCTCGGAGAAGACAGCGCTCGCGCTGACGAGGAGCGTTACGACACCGATGACCGCACCGACACCACGAGCTGTCTCATGCGCTTGCATATTCCGAAGCGTCTCGTCGAACACAGTCTTGAAGCCAGGCGACGACGCCGATGTAACAAAGTCGAGCATGTAGGCTCGCGTCCCTGGATCGTGACCAAGGAAGAAGCCGACGCCTGCGACCGCGAGCAAGAGGAGTGGAAAGATGGAAAACACCGCGAAATATGCGAGGGACGCCCCCAGCCGCAGGCAGTTGTCATCGTACCAGCGCACTCCAGCGTCCTTCAAAAGGATCGCAAAGTCGACGACATAGCCCTGGGGGCCACGCCTAGGCGCTGCCTCTAACTTCACTTTCATCGCAAGGATCTTCCCGTCTGGGCGCTTTGCCATGCATCGATGCACTCGTGCGCTCGCCGTGCCACCAGGAGCCGGGCGCCCGAAATACCCACAACGATACGTCGCGGACAAAGCTCACGTTCCCATTCGTCGACGAGCGGGGCAAGGCGGACCCAAGCTTCCGCCGAGTTCCAGGGAAATGCATCCGAAGGCACTTGATTCACACAAATGTTGCTGTACGTCTAGGAGACAAGGGCGTGCACGATCGCAAGCTCCTGCACAATCTGATCCTCCACGCACAGCGGCTCGCGTCGCTGGCCCCTACTGGTCTCCTAACTCGTCTGTCAACGTCGACGCAAACCTCGAGAGGCCAACTTCGCGGTTACGCTGGCGAGTGACAGCATGGCAAGTTCTTCTCCCGCGCGCGAGCCGTTCGCCACCGAGCCGCCGCTACACTAATGCGCACCAGACGCGGATGGTTGGTTGCCGGTTACATGAAGCAAGCGGCTCAAGTCGCGAGGCCGTAGGCTTTGGACGCTTTGAATTTCCATTTGTTGTTGGTAATGGAAATGAGAGGACGATGCCGTCATGGGCCAAGTCGCTCAGACTGCGGATCACCAGGTCATGGACGGTGAACGCGAGACACAGCATCGAGCGCGTGAGCTTGCGGAAAAGGCGGCTCGTGATCTGATGCCACGAAAACCCGTCGGGGATGCTGCCGGTCAGATCTGGCGCGCCGCCCGACAAGCGGTCACATACTCACGCCGCGGAGAGACAAACCTCCCCGCTCCGTTCCGCAGCCCGCTTGATAGACCTCGGAATCGACATGAGGAGCTGCAGCTCGTGGGTCAGCGGTTTAGTCTCGCCAAACGCATGGAGAAGTGACCTGAAGCAATCCGAGAGAGCCCGCATCGAAAATGGCTTGCAGAGAAATGCGTTCGCACCGACATCCTCGGCATGTGCCATGTCCGTGGGAGTGGCGCGGTCGCTTGTCATGAGAATCGGAAGGTCCAAGACACCGAGAACACCCCGAATGTATTCGCAGACTTGGTATCCTGACTTGCAAGGGAGATGGACGTCGACGCAAGCGATGTTCATTTCATCCGATGCCAAGTGCAGAATCGCCGCATGGTAGTGCCTTGCCGACAGCACTCGGTAGCCCATCTGAATGAGATGACGGATCATTACCCTTTGCAGTTGCGGATTGCCGTCGACGATTAGCGCGGTCAGTTTGGTTGCAGGCGGTTCCTTGCCCTGCAAGGGCATCGTAGGAAGCATGGTCGTCTATCGTGCATATATCGAGCCATTGGTCGTCAGTCGTGGCAGTAGCGTAAAGGCAGGCTATTTTGTTTGCAATGTGAGAATCCCATTGATCGCGATCGCTCTGCCTTTGCCCGTAACACGATGCCCAACTCTTGAGGTGGCTTATAAAGCGGACATGTTCACCGGCATTCCCGCCGCTCCCGTCGCGCTACGATTCCGAAACCCGGAGCTCATACGTTCTCAATACCGCTAACGACAGCGAGACAGCGACCCGACCCACAAAGACGTATATACCGCCGAAGAGCGCAATGAACATGACAACGGAACGATTACTTTCCAGCTCTCGACGAGCTTTGGATGGATCACGTAGTACGGCGCGATCACAACTAACAGCACGCTATAGATAAGTTCGATCAGCCCGGCCACACTGTGTCCGCCCAGGACGCGGACAACGCCGATGAGGAGCCAGACGAGGACCGTCGCCACTCCCGGGACGAGCGACGCGACCGTCGTCAGCGCTCCGAAGAATGATGGTTCGGGCAGGCCGGTCATCCAATACCCAATTCCAACCAACACGCCTTGCATAATGCCGGTCACAAGTGTGCCTAAGATGCCGTCACGTCCGACACTGCGATGCTGGCCCAACAGTGCTCAAGTGTGGCGCCGTTCGAAGGGCAGCAGTCGTCCGCTTCGCTCGACGATAGACGTTGTCCCCCGAGCAAAGACGTCCGCCGACAGCCGACGTTGGGAGGATGCCAAAGTCCGGCGACGGCGAACAGCCCGGGCCATCGGAAGAGCCACATCCGTCGAAGAAACGCTTGAAAACGAAGATGTCTGCCTCAGCACAAAAGCTTATCCGACACGCGAGAAACATGTTCCCCTGCTCCGCCGCAGGCAACATGAGGTAGTTCGCACCGCAATGGTCGCTGTAATAGCAGTTGTCGTGGTGGAGCAGGTTGTCTCCGAACGTGATGGCCAGATTGCCGAGGACTCGCTTGAAAAGGCCAAAGACCACAGGAATCGACGCCATTAGGCCAGCACCGAACCCCGTAGCACCGAAGACGTTCTCGGCGCCGAAGGTGACGTGAGGTTCGACCTCGATCGGATACACGCGCTCGCGCGTCCTGCTCGTACTTTAGAGCGGCCCCCTACTCCTGAGCGCAGGCGGTGGTTGTGGCGAGAACACATGAAATGGTGAGACCCGTCACGACGCCCAGATGGCTCCACCTGATTGATCGATGTGTCACGAACCGATGCCGAACAACTGGCACGCCAGGTCGTGGCGCCTGAGTTAGCTGAGTCACGTAGGGTCGCTAGTTATTGACTGCGTCTTTGACGGCGTGTTTGACGTCCTCCACGGCGCCCTTCAC
>Ga0182030_10006269_pt1 | contig 25125 bp, 20 predicted proteins | sample 812S3MmetaG_FD_121299 | JGI IMG/M metagenome (GOLD analysis project Ga0182030, IMG submission 121299) | Permafrost microbial communities from Stordalen Mire, Sweden - 812S3M metaG (Illumina Assembly) | ecosystem: Environmental > Terrestrial > Soil > Wetlands > Permafrost | place: Sweden...
CCTGGGCTATGCTCTTTCGCCCCGCGGGGCTTGTGACGGGAGAATCTTCGCGGCCTAGGGAGAGACTTGTGGATGCCAATATAAAGAGCGAAGGGCGAAGCGGCGCGGACGCTGGGGTTAAATTACTTTGAGGCGCTCTATTTCCTTGACACGTCACTCGGAATCAGATATAACGAATTCCGAATGACTGGCGAAATCAGATCGTTCCGTATTCTGTGCCGTGACTTCCTGACACGGATCCTGGACCTGGAACTGATTTGGTCGCGCGGCGAAATTGAGCGGCTGCTGGTACAGTTTGCGGCAATACTGGGTGGCTTGAGCTTCACTTTCGCGGTGGTCACAGTGCTGGGGGTCGTCCGGCAGCAGCGAGGGCGGCCGCGGGGGCTCATGGCTCGATGGGAGTTCGCCGGTGCGCCGGCGTGATTGGCGTAAGTGGGCGGCCGCGGCACTTTTCCTATGCGCGGTGGGCTTTGCGTACGAACGCTTCGGGGAATGGCGCGACAACCGCAAGTTTCCGCAAATCGGGCGGTCCGTTGACATTGGCGGGCGGTCGCTGAACCTGCACTGCGCGGGCTCAGGCGGACCGGCGGTGATTCTCGACAGCGGCGGAAACCAGCCAGGATACAGTTGGGCCCTGGTGGCGCGGTTGCTCGCTCCGGAAGTGCGCGTCTGCTGGTACGACCGGGCCGGTTATGGTTGGAGCGACCCGGCGCCCGGTACGCACGACAGTGAGAGGGCTGCGGACGATCTCTACCGTCTGCTGCATTCGGCTGGTGTCGCTCCGCCGTACATTTTGGTGGGCCATTCGTATGATTGTGTTGACCGGCGGAATGTCGGCTCCGCCGGGCGCACCGCGCGTCTCATTCGGCTTCCGGTGGGTGCATGTAATTCAAGCACGGATGGCGGGTCTTTCGACTCGGGGCCGCCAGTTCATCGCGCCGCGTTCCGGCCACGGAGTTCCGGTTGAGGACCCCGAAGCAATAGCCGCGGCGGTTCACGAAATTCTGCAGGAAGCGCGTTAGGAGGTTGTGGCGGGAGTGCGCAGGGGCTAAAGCCTCACCCTTTAGCGTCCCGTCAGCCAGGATTGGCTGTCCCACAACTTGAACGGCGAAAGGGGGCGGTTTACTTTGCGAGGCTTGACAACTCACTCGGAAATCGATATAACTGAAGCCGAATGATAGACGATATTACTCCGTTTCTGCCGCTGTCACCGGCCAGCTTGCACATTCTGCTGTCGCTGGCCTCGGAAGACCGGCACGGTTACGGCATCATGCAGGAAGTGGCGCGCCAGTCTGAAGGGCAATATAAGCTGGGGCCCGGAACACTGTACGACAATATTCAAAAGCTGATGACGAACGGGCTGGTGGAAGAATCCAGCCGCGCGTTCGCCAATGAGGATCCGCGCCGGAAGTATTACCACCTGAGCAGCTTCGGCAAACGCGTGCTGAGCGCGGAGGTCGGCCGGCTGGATGCGGTGGTTCAGGAAGCGCGCCTGCATCTGCGCAGTCCCCGGAGGGCTATATGATCCGAACGCTCTACCGCTGTCTGGTGTGGCTCCATCCGCCGGCTTTCCGGCGTGAGTTTGGGGCTGAAATGAAATGGATCTTCGATCGGGCTCGCCACGAGCGCGGCCCGAAGACGCTGTTGGCGGATGCGTGCGGCTCACTGGCGCGCCAATGGCTGCTGCGCACCGGATGGTGGAAAGTGGCCGCGGCGATGGCCCTGGCGGTGTTGCAGGTGACGGTCGGCGGACTCGCTATGACGATGTTGGGCAGGCATGAAGTGGCGCAGCTGGCGGCGCCCATGGCGATGTTCCATGCTCCTCTGAAGCACGCCCCGGTTACGGCAGAGATTTTGGTCTTCGGAACGGCTGTGCTGGTAGGCTGCCTGGTCCTGATGGTGCTGGTGCTGGTTTCCTCACTCAATCGAATTACACGCAGGAGACGCCTGTGCTCGAATTACGCTCGGTAACGAAACGGTATCCCGGCCTCACCGCCGTCAATGATGTCAGCTTCACGGCGCGCGCCGGAGAAGTGACGGGATACCTGGGGCCGACCGGCTCCGGCAAATCGACCACGCTCAAAATGATCACCGGGCTGATCGATCCATCGGATGGGCAGATTCTGTTTCGCGGCGAACCGATTGGCCGCGATCCGATGGCGTACCGCCGGCTGCTGGGCTACGTGCCGGAGGAGCCGCACCTGTATCCACACCTGACGGGCGCGGAGTATCTGGAAATGGTGGGGCAATTGCGCCGGCTGGACGAGGCTTCGCTCGCCAACAAGATCGACGGGTTTCTGCGGCTGCTTTCGCTGCAGGAAGACCGGCACACGCCGATTTCGTCCTATTCCAAAGGCATGCGGCAGAAGGTGCTGCTGGCAGCGGCGCTGCTGCACAACCCGGAACTGGTTCTGCTGGATGAGCCGTTTTCCGGGCTGGATGTGAACTCCGCGCTGGTGCTGCGCGACTTGATCCGGCAGCTGGCGGCGCGCGGCAAAGTGGTGCTCTTCAGTTCGCACGAAATGGAGACGGTGGAACGTGTCTGCCAACGCATCGTGATTCTGCACAAGGGCCGCGTGGTGGCCAACGATTCCATCGAGCAGCTGCGCGCGCTGATGTCGCTGCCCACGCTGGAAGAGATCTTCTCGCAACTGGCGATTGAACAGGACACGCAGGCGATCTCCGAAGAGATGGTCCAGTTGATGGAGTCGTAAATGGCGCAGTTCCGCATTCTGTACCGCGACTTCCTGACGCGCATTCTGGATCTCGAACTGATTTCGTCGCGCGGCGAAATTGAGCGGCTGCTGGCGCAGTTCGGCGCCATGCTGGGCGCTTTCAGTTTCATCTTCACGGTTTATTTCGTACCGCGCTACGCGCTCTCCACGCTGCCCTATGCGACGATGGCCAGACTGGCGCGGGTGGATCAGGATTTACTGATTTCGACGACCATGGCGGTGACCGGGCTGTTCACCGTGCTGGCATGGAACACGGTGCTGCCGGACCGGCGCGACTGCCTGATTCTGGGGCTGCTGCCGCTGCGGCAGCGCACCATCTTCCTGGCGAAACTGGCGGCGCTCGCCACCATTCTTGGATTGGGCGTGGTGGCCATCAACAGTTTCACCGGGTTGACGTATCCCTTTGCCGCCGCCGCGCCGGGCGCCGGCATCGTTGCGATTCTACGATCGATGGGGGCCTGGTGGCTGACGATGACGGCGGCGGCTGCTTTCGTTAGCTGCGCGCTGCTGGGGGTTCAGGGGATTGCCGCGCAGGTGCTGCCGTATCGGCTCTTCCTGAGGATCTCCAGCGTGCTGCAATTGGGCGCGTTCTTCGCGATCCTGGGCGCCTATTTTCTGAAGCCGCCGTTTCCGCACGAGTTACCCTCGGCGTGGTTCCTGGGACTCTATCAACAACTCAATGGCACTGGCGACGCACTGCTGGCGCGGCTGGCGGGACGCGCTCTGACGGCGCTTACGATTGTGATTCCCACCGCGGCCGTGACGTTCGCGCTGGCGTTCCGGCGCCACAACCGGCGCATCATCGAACAGCCGGATATCGCACCGGCGCGGCGATCCTGGCCGATGGCGAAGCGCATCTTTTCTCAACCGATCGACCGGGCGATTGTGTTGTTTACGGCACGCACGCTGACTCGCAGCCGTCATCACAGATTGCTGCTGGCGGCGTACGGCGGCATCGGGCTGGCGGTGGCGCTGGCGTACGCGCGCGATCTGTTCTATGGTGCGTGATCCATCGAACGGCTGTGGAGCAACCTGCGCTGGAACCAGCCCAACGCGCCGCTGCTGGTGGGCAGTTTTGTCCTTCTCTTCTTTTCGGTGATTGCCACGAGGGCGGTGTTCTCTTTGCCGCTGGCGCTACCGGCTAATTGGGTGTTCCGGCTGACGGCGGTGGAAGAGCCGATAGCTTATCGGGCGGCCACACGCAAGGCGCTGCTGGTGCTGTGCGCGCTGCCGGTGTGGCTGTGCTGGGCGGCGCTCTACCTGGCGATCTGGCCGGTGCAGCCTTCGCTTCAGCACCTGGCCATACTGGCGCTGGCCGCTGTGATCATGACGGATCTGGCGCTCTACCGCTTCCGAAAAATTCCCTTTGCGTGTTCCTACCTGCCGGGGAAGGCGAACCTGCACGTGCGGCTGGCCATTGGCGCGATCGCATTCACCTTCATCACCACGCAAGGCGTGGAACTGGAATTCTGGACGCTGCACAACTCTTCCGCGTTCCTGATCCTGGTTGCGGTGTTGGGGTTGATCGGGCGATGGGCTTACCAGCGATGGGCGAATTATCCGGTGAGCCAGTTGCAATTCGAAGAGCCGCCGCCCGAAGACATCGAGAGCCTGAATCTGCACGGGGATGGTGGCAACGGCGCGGCGCGGATAGAACTGCCGCCGATGGAAACGGGGCCGGCGCCTTCGTCCTTCGGACAGATATTTCAGAGCGGGGAGAGCGGCGCAGGTTCTTTCCGGGCGACTTCTTTCCTTACGGCGGCGGCTCCGGTGGAGGTTCCGCGGACGCCGTTTTCCTTCGAACAGCTCTTCCGGGACTTCGTTGGCGGCACGCGCATCCTGACGCGGGCACCGGGTTTCAGCGCCGCCGCGATCAGGCTTGGCGACTGGTTTGGCAATCTGCGGAGTGGCCAGCGGGGCACTGGCGCGGCTGCTCTTTGGGATTACGCCAACCGACGGCGTCACCTACGGCGCGGTGGTTGTGCTGCTGACGGGTGTATCGCTAGTGGCATCTTATTTGCCGGCGCGAAGGGCGTCGCGGATTGATCCCGTACAGTCGCTGCGGGAAGAGTAGGCGGCTGAGCAGGGATGCGCCTAGTGGCGGAAATGTCTCACGCCGGTGAAGACCATGGCTACACCCAACCGGTCGGCGGCCTCAATCACTACATCGTCGCGCATCGATCCGCCGGGTTGAATGAATGCGGTCGCGCCATTCTTGACGGCCTCTTCCACGCCATCCGGGAAGGGGAAAAAGGCGTCGGAAGCCACGGCTGTGCCGGCCAGCGGAAGCAGCGCTTTTAGGGCGCCGATCCGCACCGAATCCACGCGGCTCATCTGCCCCGCGCCCACCGCGGCCACCTGGCCGGGGCGTGCGTAGACAATGGCGTTGGACTTCACATGCTTCGCCACTTTCCAGCCGAATTCCATGGCGGCCCATTCTTCCACCGTGGGCTCGCGTTTCGATTTCACCACGGCGGAAGCGCGATTCAGGCGGGCCGTATCGGCGGTCTGGGCCAGATAGCCTCCGGAGATCGACTTCACAACCAGCGGATCAGTGCCGGGGACCACTTCCATGAGCCGCAGGTTCTTCTTGCCGCGCAGAATCTGCAGCGCTTCGGGCGAATAACCGGGCGCCGCGATGGCCTCGACGAAGAGTTTGGCGACTTCTTGCGCGGCTTCTTCGTCCACCGTGCGATTGATGCCGATCACCCCGCCGAAAGCGGAAATCGGATCGCACTCGAGCGCTTTACGCCAGGCTTCAGCCAGCGAGGCCTGCTCGGCGCAGCCGCAGGGATTGGTGTGTTTGATGATGGCCACGGCGGGCGATTCAAACTCACAGGCCAGCTGGAAAGCCGCGTCCAGGTCCACCAGGTTGTTGTAGGAAAGTTCCTTGCCGTGCAGTTGCGCGGCGCCCGCCAGGCCCGCGCCGCGGGTGCCATAGAGAGCGGCGGATTGATGGGGGTTCTCGCCGTAGCGCAAGTCCTTCAATTTGGGCGCGCGCAGGTTCAGATCGGCGGGCAGAGGAGTGGTGGAGTCGATCTGTTCCAATCGCGCGCTGATGGCGGCATCGTAATCGGCCGTGGTGCGGAAGGCTTTCTTGGCCAGGCGCCAGCGCGTGTCGAGTGAGAGCTTGCCGGAAGAGGCGCGAAGCTCTTCGGTGATGGCCGGGTAATCGGCCGGCGAGACTACCACGGCCACGCCCGCGTAATTCTTGGCGGCGGAGCGGATCATGGCGGGGCCGCCGATATCGATATTCTCGATCAGGTCTTCCATGGTGGCGCCGGCCCTGGCGGCGGCGTCCGCGAAGCGGTAGAGGTTCACCACCACCATATCGATGGGTATGATGGAGTGCTGCGCCAGAGCCAGGGCGTGGTCCGCGTTGGCGCGAATAGCTAGAATGCCGCCGTGAATTTTGGGATGGAGAGTCTTCAGCCGGCCGTCGAGCATTTCGGGAAAGCCGGTGATTTCGGAGACATCGCGGACCGGCAATCCGGTTTCGCGGAGAAGGGCGGCGGTGCCGCCGGTGGAAATTAATTCAGCGCCCAGGGAAGTAAGCGAACGGGCAAATTCCACGATTCCAGTTTTATCGGTGACACTGATCAGGACACGCATCTACCGCACGATAACATGCGGAACGTGCTGTCCGGGCTACGCCGCGCACTCTCCGCGGCCCAGTTTCAGCGAGAAGGCTTCGTGGTCGCCCCAGTCCTGATAGATCTCCGGGAATAGCTCGGCGGGTTTGGCCAGATCGGCGGTGAGCGAGCGGAAGGTCTCCACCTTGTGGCGGATGACATAATCGCGGAAGCTCTCGCCCGCGATGCGGTGCTCCAGGAAGTGGTCCAGCACGCGCGCCACGGCTTCCGGCGCCAGCCGCGCCGGGATGGACTGAATCGCCAGGCCGAATCGCATCACGCCCTCGGTGTCGTATCCGCCGCCCAGCAGCATCTGGTAATAAGGCAGCTCCCGGCCGTCGATCTTGCGGGCGTTGCCATAGAAACCGAAGTCGGCGATCCAATGATGGCCGCAGGAATTCGGGCAGCCGCTGGCTTTAATGCTGAGCCGGCGAATTTGCGGGTCGTCATATTCGCGCACCGTTTCCGCCATAGCCACGCCCAGTTCCATGGTCTTGGTGAGTCCCAGGTTGCAGGTGTAAGCTCCGGGACAAGTGACTACGTCATCAATCTGGCGCGCGCCCGATTCGCCCAGCCCGGCCTGGTCCAGCGCCGCGTGAACCCGCGGTAGACGCGCCAGCGGGATGAAGGCCAGCAGCAGGTTCTGTTCAATGGTGACGCGCACCAGGCCGTCGCCCGCGGTGGCAGCGATGCGGGCCAGCGCATGAAGCTGGTGGCCCGTCAGGTTGCCCTGCGGAACTTTCACGGTGACCGCGGCATAGCCCGGTTGTTTCTGATAAGTCACGTTGGTAGCCAGCCAGTCCTGGCCGGCCTGCGCCGAACCAAATACCGGCAGCAGTGCGCCATTGCCCAGCGGCGGCGGTACGGACTGGTAGCCCCCGAACCCCTCGGGAACCATCCCCGGCCAAGCGATTCCGCCTTCCGCCAGGATGCGCGCAAACTCACGCTCAATCTGTTCCTTCAGCCAGGTGAAGCCGCGCTCGCGCATCACAAACTTCAGGCGAGCGGTGTTCTTGTTCTTGCGGTTACCGTATTCGTTGAAGACCCGGACCACCGCTTCGCACTTCTGAATGAGGTGTTCTTCCGGGACGAACCCGTCGAGCAGTTGCGCTTCCACCGGGAGCGGACCAAGCCCGCCACCCACCGACATACGGAAGCCGCGGCGGCCCTCGCGAATGACGGCGCGGAGGCCAACGTCATTAATAGCGCCCGCCTGGCAATCGCGCCCCGCACAGCCATCGAAGGCGAACTTGAATTTGCGGGGCAGGTTGCTGGTGAGCTCTTTACGAAGAAACGCGTAGGCCAGCCGCTGGGCATAGGGACGAACGTCGAAGACTTCATCCCGGGCAATGCCGGATAACGGGCAAGCCGTGACGTTGCGGACCGTGTTATAGCAAGCTTCGCGGTTGGTCATGCCGACGTCGGCCAGCAGGTGCATGAGGCCGGCGACGCGATCAAGCGGAATGAAGTGATACTGGATGTTCTGACGCGTGGTGAGGTGGGCTTTGCCGCCGGCGAACTCATCGGCGATGCGGCCAAGTTGATCGGCCTGGGCAGCGGTCATCAACCCGCTGGGGATTTTGCAGCGTACCATCTGGACGCCGGCCTGGCGTTGGCCGTAAATGCCGTGTTTAAGGCGAAAGGGGCGGAACGCATCTTCGGTGATGTGGCCCGCCAGGAATTCCTGAGCGCGCTCCTGGAAGGTCTCAATCTCCTGACGAACAACGCCATCGTATTGAACCTCAAGGCGTTGCTGGTCGGTCTGAATCTCCGGGGGAACTGCTATCATAATCACCCTTTAGTTGATAGGGATTAAATGCTACTGCTCTATAGAGATTACCGAAGTTGCCGGAAGGATGCAAGGTTCCGGCGGCGGAAGGTTCCGGCGGCAGCCCACTTGTCCGGCGGCTTTGTGTACAATAGACGGCGGCGGCGAGGGGAAGGCGCAATGACTCTGAAATGGTTGGCGATGGGATGCGTGGCCAGTTGCCCCGCGGTTGTTCTGGGTCAGGGGTTCGGGGCATCCAAGCAAACGGTAACGCTGGAGCGCAAGCTTCCCGCTGCCGCGAAACTGCCGGGCAGCAGTTTCGCCGTCAAGGCGACCGCGGAAGCTGCCATGGGCGCCAACTGCAAGGCGCTGGCGGCGGACAAGCTGCAATCCATCGTCGAAACCGATTTGATCAAATACAACAACCAGCTGACGCCCAACCAGGCGGCGCCCGATACCGTCATTTCCATCCGCGTGCTGAACTGCTCCGCCTTGGTTACGCAGGAATATGCTCCGCAGTTTGGCAAGGCCGCGGGCAGGGGGCAGGCGGTGGGATATAAAGTGGCGGCCGACCTTTCGGTGACCTACGAAGCCCGCAGCCGCTCCGGCGGCTTTGTGGACGCTGCGCCGCTGAACGTGAAGTACAACCACCAGAACAACGGCGCCAAGGCGACCATCACCGGCATCATGGGAAAGGCCGACCAGGAGCCGCATACCACCGAGGAAATCGTGCAGTTGCTCGCCGATCGCCTGGCTGAGCGGGTTGCCGCGCGCCTGGTGAACACCAACGAAAAAGTGGACGTGCTGCTAGGCAAAGGCGGCCCGCTCGATGAAGCCAACCGCTACGCCGTGGCGGGGCAGTGGAGCAAGTACGTGGAAACGCTCGAGACGCTGCCGCCGTTCTCCAAACCGGAGGACGATGCCTACCGGCTGTACAACATCGGTGTTGGCGATGAGGCGCTGGGGTATAAGGCGGAAACTCCCGCGTCGGCCCGCAAGTATTTTGAGCAGGCCGTGGTTCAGTATCGTAAGGCCGGCGAGGCTAATCCGAAAGAGAAGTATTTTATCCCGCCGGTGAACCGCATTGAAACGGCGCTGGAACATTACCGCGCGCTGGAGCAGCCGGCGCGGCCGATCTCCGAGCCGCTTCCAGCTGTGTCGGTTGCTCCACCGGCGCCGCCCACCGCGCCTGCTGCTGCGCCGGCGGCGCGCGTGCCGGCGGCCGCCGCGCCTGCCATACCGCCAGCGGGACGCGTGGCGGCTGCGGCCTCCACGTGGAGGCTGACCGAGATCATCAACAACGTGCCGGTGGTCTGGGATGTGATTGCCGGCGCCGATCTCACCTTTCGCGGAACCATGGGCGCGGCCACGGTGGCGACCGGCACGTGGCAATACGACACCGCCAAACGGAGTTTCGACCTGACGGGCTATAACCTGGTCTTGAAGGTGCCCTTCACGTGCGCGTTCAGCCTGTCCAGCCCGCAGGCCAGAGGCATGAACGGAGTCTGTCTGGATCAGGCGGGGACGAAGTACAAAACGGACGGGGTCCGGCAATAAGATGCGGGCAGCGTGTTTCGAAGCGGGACAGACGATCGGTTCTTGTCGTCTGTCATCTTTGGGATAATACGCCGCTTGACAGACGACAAAAACCGATCGTTTGTCCCACCCTTGTCGCGCTTACTTATCTTTGCTCAGCTTCTTGAAGTATTCGGCCGTCGCGCCGCTATAGCCTGGCGGAATTTTTTCGGTGCCTGGGCTGCGGACGGATCCGCCGCTCTCGTCCACTTTGCGCCGTAGTTCCATTTCTACCTGCTCGGTGGCCGGCAGAATGGCGGCCTGGATGCGTTGCGCCAACATCGGGTCATTGGCGTACATGTACGGGTCGGCCTGGCGGAGTTGGTTAATCAGCTGGCCGATGTCGTGGGCCATAGCCGGGTCGCTCTTATATTGCTGCTGCAGCTGCTGCAGGCTCTGCATGGTATTGCGGTATTGATTCTGGAAGTCGGGAACCTGCAGGTCTCCCAGATGCGCTTGCGGATTCACCACACCGGCGCCGCCATAGTTCCCGCCATTGCCGCCGTTGTACATGCCGCCGTTGAAGCCGCCCCCGCCTCCACCACCGGCGGTGTTGCCGCCGGGTTGGCCGCCGCCCTGTTGTCCCTGACCCTGACCCTGACCCTGACCCTGACCCTGGCCCTGACCTTGCTTGCCTTGCGCCTGCTGTCCCTGCCCTTGCTTGCCTTGGCCTTGTTGCCCCTGGCCCTGCCCTTGTTGTTGCCTCTGGCCGCGCCCGGCGGCTTGCTGCTGTAACATCTGGCGCAGGCTTTCGAGGTTGGCTAAGCCTTGCGCGGTGGCGCGGTCCTGTTGCGCGTTCTTGGGATCGTTGCCGCCGCCGCCCAGAGCCTTCTGGACCTGCTGCAACTGGTCGCGGACTTCATTCAGGCCCTGCGTGAAATTGGATTCCGACATCACGGCATATTCACCCAGGCCGCGCCGGATATAGCCGGCGTTGCGCTCCATGTCGCGCTCCATGTCGGATTGCTGAATGCCGCTGAGCGCCTCGCGCATTTTGATAGAGGCGTTGCGTTCCGTGGCTTGCAGCTCACGGGCGGCGGACTGCATTCCGGATTCGAGCTTTTTCAGGTCGTTCACTTCCGCGTCTTTCTCGGAAGCCAGTTGGTTGGCCTGCTGCGGCGTGAGTTCCTTGCCTTGGGGGCCGTAGGCGCGGCGCATCTCGCCTTCTACATCCTGCTGCTTCTTAGCGAGGTCGTCGGCCTGTCGCGTGAGTTCTTCGATCTGGCTCTTGGATTGACCGGCCCGGATGCCGGAGAGCGATTGCGTCGCCTGGTTCAGTTTATCGGCTGCCCGGCGTGCGTCGGCCTGGCCTTGCGGTGTGCCGGCTTGCTGGCTGGAAGCAGCGTGACTCATCTCCTGCAGGGCCTGTTGGAGGTTGCTGAGGGTATCTTGCAAGCGCTGCTGATCGGCGCCGCGAAGGGCGCCGTTTTGTCCCTGCTGGTTCTGGCCGCGCTGCGGCTGCTGACCCTGCTGCTGGCCTTGGCTGCCGCCTTGTGCGCTCTGCTGACCGGACTGCCCGGCCTGTCCCGATTGTCCGGATTGCCCCGACTGACCAGCCTGGCCGGATTGGCCTGACTGTCCCTGCTGTCCGGACTGCGCCTGTTGTCCTTGTTGTTGTCCCTGTTGGGGTGAGCCGTTGCGGCTCAAACCGCCGGCTTGCTGCAACTGCTGGCGAAGCTGCTCCGCCTCGCGGCGCAGCATTTCCTGTTCCCAACGCTGCTCGGTGGTCTGCTGCTGCCCCTTGGCCTGCTGTTCGGCCAGTTCCTGCTGCCGCTTGGCCAGTTGCTGCAGTTTCTGCAGCGCGTCATCGATGTCTTTCTGCTGCTGGTCGGCGCTCTGGGCCTGGCGCGCTCCTTCGTATTGGTTCTTTTCGGTATCGAGTTCCAGATCAAAGAGCCCCTGCAAGTCGCGGGCAGCGCCACCGCCGCCACCACCACCACCACCACCGCCACCACCTCCACCGCGCTGCCCGAAGGCAACCTGAATGTCGCGGAAGGTGGCTTCGGCGCGCAGCAGGTAGCGTAGAGCTTCCTGCTCCGGCGCGACCGCGTCCTGCCACTTCGCCACTTTCAGCTTGTCGGAAGCCGGGCCCATCGCGGCGCCGGCCTTTTGCATGTCGTCCACAAAGCTCTTGAAGGAATCGCCGGCTTCTTCCAGTTGCCGGCTCTTCATACGGTTGGCCAGCGAATCGGCTTGTTCCCGCAATTTGGATTGCACACCAGCCAGGAACGCCGCGTTTTCGGCGTCGGTACCGCGGGCGCCGCGGCCTTTCAACTGGTTCCAGGTGGCGGTGATGATTTCTTTCTGCCGCTGTGAGATCTGGTTCTGCTGATCGTCGCTGCCGCCGCCGCCCCCTCCGCCGCCACCACCGCCGTCATCCTGCGACTGCGTGTAATTGCGTTCGAAGGGCTGCGCTTCAATGAAGAACATGTCCGTGGTGGTGGTCTTGCGCGCATCCTTGGCCGTGGCATAGAGGCTGACGATGTCGCCGGGTTCCACTTTGAAATCTTCGAGCGAGAGCACGGTAGAGCTAGTGGACGTCTTGGCGTTGACGTTGGGAAGCAAGGCCACGGTCTTTTCGGGCGCGCCGTTGACCGAGTAGTGCAGTTCGACGGACTTCAGCGCGAAATCATCCTTCGCATCCACGGCCACGGTCACTTCTTCGATGGGCGTGGCTTTGAAATCGTGCCCGGGCCGGCTGATCTTCACTTCCGGCGGTTCGTCTTTCTGTGCTTCGATGAAGTAATCTTCGCTCAGGCGAACGTCATCGCCGCCTTCCACGGCGGCCAGATGGTAGAGGCCGTCCTTTTCGATCGGCACGGTGGCGACCAGGGTGTCGGCACCGGTCTTGCGGAGCGAGATCTTGGTGCCGTCTTCCAGCAGAATGGCGCCGTTGGCCAAGGGCCGGTCGGTCTCAATGGCGACTTCAGCGGAAGTGCCTTCCACGGCGCGCAGATCGCCGCCCGGGTCTTCCACCTGATCCTTCATGTCGGCCCAGGCCGGGAAGTGGTAGGTGACCTTGATCTTCTTGACGTTCGGCAGGTCGACCACATTCAGCTTGTAAGTGGCGGACTTCACGCCGCCGGCTTCCACGTAATAATCCAGCGTTTCGGGCACGCCGGCAATCAAGAACTGGTAAGACGAACCGCCGGGAGCCGTGCGCATTTCGGCCTGCTCCCACTGCGAAGCGCTGGCATATTTCGCGAAGAAGCGTACGCTGGGAGCGCTAAACCCGCCCAGCGTGGCGGAGATCAACTGGTCGGCGCGTTTGCGCACGGTGCGGTTGCCGGGATCTACCTGGATGGAATAGAAAGGCTTCAACGTCCCCTTGGGCAGGCCGCCCCACAGCAAGGATGTGCCGTAGCCCATGAAACCGGGCCCGGAAATGCCCAGCCAGATGAGGACGCCGGTTACGAAAATAGCCGCGGAGGAAAAGCTGACAATCCACGAATTGCGGGTGACGTGGTTCGGCTGGGCCTGGCTGGCAACCGTGAGGGTGTCGTCGGCCAGCAGTTCCAGGAATGGGTCGGTGGGGTTCTGTTCCACCTTTTCCGTGAACGTGAGCAGCCGTTCTTCGAATTGCGGGTAACGGGCTTCCGCGGCGCGGGCCGCGCGCCGGCGATTCAGCCGGATCACCGGAACAATCAGCGCCGCGGCCAGGGCCAGGGCCAGACCAATAAAGAGGAAGAAGCGCGCACCCAGTACGCTGCCGCTCGAGAACGAGAAGTAATTGGCCATTAAGACGGCAAGTACCGTCAGCGCGAGAGCGGCCAATGCCGTCACTGCGGCCCCACGGGTGAAGGCCAACAAACGCATCCGCCGTTCCACGGCGCGTAAGTAATCGGACAGCCGGTCTAGAGATTTCATGCGGCCTCTTTATCGACGGATAGATGTTGATTCCCAAGCAGCGACTCGGCCACTGTCAGCAACAGCACAACTAGCATCACGTACCACCACAGGGAAAGGGGCTTTTGTTCGCCAGCCACTGACCCTCCCGCGTCCACGATGCCGTTGGCTGTATTCTGCCATAAAGCGAGGGTCTCTGGTGGAGCGGGTGTCAGATCGGACTCATGGCGGTCTGCATTCACGGCCACCAGTTCATTGCGGCCGTTGGGCCGGTGGATGTCATAGAATCCAGCCATGGTGAACTGCACGTTTTGCGCTTTGGTGGCTTCGTCCAGCGAAAGAGCGCGGTCACCCTTGGGATCCACGACGTCGACGGCGGCGCCCTTTTCGCGGGATTCGCGCAGCTCGGCGAAGGAGTCCACCAGGACGCTGGGCGGGCCGGCATCGATGCGCGCCAGGTAACGGGCGGTCTGGTCGATGAATGGCACGAAGGAAACGTGCTTCGGAAAATCGTTGCCGACGTTATCGAGGGCTGAGGCGAAGGTGAGAACATGGCCTTCGCCAATCTGCTGATCGAGCAGCAGTGGCGTCTGGTCCGTAAGGCGCGCGACGATTCGGGCGTCCCCCGGGGTTACTTTAATCGCCTGGTAAAACTTGACGTCGTCCCAGCGGTCGTCCTTCAGAATGGAGGGATGCGAGGTGTCGAGCCATGCGGCGGTCTGGAACATTTCGCCTTCGCGGCCGGAATAGCGGGAGCCTTCGATGGCCGCTCCGGTCACCGGCACTTTGCCGCGCGCCACGCTCCGGTAGCCCAGAGCCACGAAGACCGACCCGCCGCCGCGCACATAATCGCGCAACTGATTTTCGAAGGACGCCGGGATGGAGGCCGCATCGGAGAGCACCACCATCGCATAATGCGACGGGCTCAGGTTGGTGGTCTGGTCCGGCGTAGCCGGGTCAATCTCAAAGGCCGCTTGCCCGGCTGCTTCCAGAGCGGTCTTGAAGTAGAACATGCCGCCATCCGTGCCCGGCTCGTGAACAAATAGGATATGTCGCGGGTCGATGCGTTCCACGGAGAAATAGAAAATATCGTCGGCGGGCAGGGAATCGCCCGAATCGATTTTGACTTCGCCTTTGTTGGCGTAGCCGTACGGCACTTCGAGCGAATTGAACTCCACCGTGGCGCGCCCGCCTTCGGGCACCTCCACCGCCTTGGTTTCCACCGTGCGGCCGTTTAACACCAGTGAGACGTTGCGAATATCCTTATGAGTGGCGAAGCCTGCGACGGTGGCCAGCACGCGGTACTTCCGGCTGTCGAAGACGCGGCGCGGCGCCACCACGTTATCCACCGTAAAATTGGGCGTGTCCGCCTTGCCGATGCGATGCGGTTCCAGACGTACGTTGGCGTTCAACCGCAGATCGTTGAAATTCGAAGGCATGCCCGTCTGCTGCATGTCCGAGAACAGATGCACGGTCAGCGGCAGATGTACGGATTGTGAGATGGAACGCGCCGTGCGCGCCAGTTCCGCAAAGGCCGTGCGCTCGTCGGAGGGTTCGATGGCGTCGATGGCGGCATTCAGGGACGAGTGGTCGTCGGTTACTTCGCTCATCACCTGGACGCGCGAGCCGAAGGCCAGCACCTGGGCGCGTTCGCCCACCCCCAGCCCGCCTACCAGGGACTTCGCTTCCTGTTTTGCCTGCTCCAGGTGGCCGGTGGCGCGCATGCTCAGCGACCGGTCGATGGCCACCACCGTGATTTCGTTGGCGCGCGTATGCGGCGGGATGGTTTGGCGGACGAAGGGGCTGGCGAAGGCCAGAACCAGCAGCAGCACCAGCGCCGTGCGCAAGGCAAAAAGCAGCAGGTAGCGCAGGCGGCGGTGCTTGATGGAACTTTGCGTGCGCTTTTCGAAAAACATCAGTGAGCTGAACGGCAGCGGCGTGGTCTTGTGCTTGCGCAGCAGGTGCAGCCACACGGGCAGACCCACGGCGGCGGCGCCGGCCAGAAACCAGGGGGTCAGGAAGCCCATCTACAGCCTCCCTTTGCGCACCGAAAGATATTCGCGAAGGCCTTCATCCAGCGGCCGCCCGGTATCCATCAGGAAATAGTCCAGACCGGCGCCCCGCGCGGCGGAACTGAGGGCTTCGATGTGAGCGTCGATCTTGCGCCGGTAGTCGTGGCGCGCGTACTCGGGGGAGACTTCGAGCGATGTGTGGGCGTCTTCCATATCCACCAGCATGACCGGCTCGCGAAACGTTGGTTTGATCTCCTGGGGATCGAGGATATGGAACAGGATCACCTCGTTGCCCTTGTAACGAAGCGGTTCCACCGTCTTGACGATGGTGGCCGGGTCCGCATAGAAATCGGAGAGCACCACTACGATGCCGCGGCGGTGCAGAAAATTCTGGAAGTGAACGAACGGCGGGGCGAAGTCCGTGTGGGTCCCCGGCTCCACCTTTTCGATGGCGTGCAGCAGGCGGAATAGCTGGCCCTGGCGCGTGGAGGGCGCCACGTAATTCGAAACGTCGGCGTCGAAAACAATCAGGCCGGCGGCGTCGCGCTGCACGTTGGCCATATAACAGAGGGACGCGGCCACGAAGCGCGCGTAATCCAGCTTGTGCACCGAGTGCGACCCATAGCCCATGGAAGCCGAAGTGTCCAGCAGGATCAACAGCTGCGAATTGGTTTCACCCTGATACTTCTTCAGGAAGCATTTGCCCGTGCGGGCAAACACGTTCCAATCCACGTGGCGCAGGTCGTCGCCCTGGGAGTACGCGCGGTATTCGGCGAACTCCTGGGAGAAGCCGAAGTCCGGCGAGCGGTGAAGCCCCGAAACGAAACCGTCGACCACGGTCTTCGCCACCAGGTCCAGGCCGGAGATGGACGCGAGAGTCGCGGGGTCAAGAAAGCGCTGCAGCATGAGCGGGGGCCCCTATTGGCTCGGCGCCGCCTTCCATTCGAGGATCTTCTTCAGGATGTCGTCCTGCTTCAGGCGATCCGATTCGGCGTGGAAGTTCAGCAGGATGCGGTGCCGCAACACCGGAATGTAGAGTGAGCGGACGTCCTCATACGTGACGTGGTAGCGGCCCTTCATCAGGGCTTTGGCCTTCGCGGCGAGCACCAGGAACTGGGCGGCGCGCACGCTGGCCCCATAGTTCACATACTTCTTGACGAAGTCGGGGGCGTTTTCGTCGCTGGCGCGCGAAACCCGCACCAGTTCCACGGCGTGGCGGGCCACGCTTTCCCCGATCGGCACCATGCGGACCAGTTGCTGGAAGTCGATAATCTCCTGGGCGTCGGTCACCGGGTCGGCCTGCGGGATGGAAGTGACCGTGGTCAGGTCCACTACTTTCAATTCCTCTTCGGCATCCAGGTAATCCAGCACCGTGTTGAACAGGAAGCGGTCCAGCTGCGCTTCGGGCAGCGGGTACGTGCCTTCCAGTTCGATGGGGTTCTGGGTCGCCAGAACGAAGAACGGCGCGGGCAGAATGTAGTTGTTGCCGCGCACCGTGCAGGCTTTCTCCTGCATGGCTTCGAGCAGCGCGCTCTGGGTCTTCGGCGGGGTGCGGTTGATTTCGTCGGCCAGCAGGATGTTGGCGAAGATCGGCCCCGGGACGAAAGTCCACGTTCGCCGGCCGTTGCCTGGATCCTCTTCGATAATGTCCGTGCCGGTGATGTCGCTGGGCATCAGGTCAGGCGTGAACTGAATGCGCTTGAAAACCAGCCCCAGCGTCTGCGCCATGGTGCGCACTAACAGCGTCTTGGCCGTGCCGGGAAGCCCGGTGATGAGGCAGTGGCCGCCCACGAACAGGGCAATCATTACCTGTTCCAGAACCTCCTGCTGTCCGACAATCACGCGGCGTACCTGTGTGACCATCTCCACTTGCACCTGGCGGAAGCGAGCGATGCGATTCTTCAGTACTTCGGGTTCCAACTGCGGCACGGTAGATGACATTGATACCTATTCCCTTTTCTTGAGAGGTGCGGCGGGAGTTTCATTTTCACCGCCGCTCAGTTCCAACAACAACCTTTGCGCCGCCCGGAAACCGGGCGCCACTTCGAGTGAAGCAAGCAGTTCGTCCTTGGCCAGATCGTCCTGATGGTTCAGATGATAGGCGCGCGCCAGATCGTAATGCGCCTGCGCCGGATCCGCTGGGCTGTGTCCCACAATAGCCTGGTATTCGCGGATGGCCCCCGGGGCGTTCTTCAAATCGAACCAAAGGGCTCCCAGCTTGAAGTGCAGCTCATTGTCCATCGGATAAATGTAATTGATACGGTCCAGCACCGCGGCGGCTTCCTTGCGGTTGCCGGCGTTGGTGAGCTGGGTGGCAAGCCGGTTGAGCATGTCGGGATTGCGGCCGCCGATTTTCGCGTAGAGTTCCAGTTCCGCGATGCCTGCCGCCTTGTCGTTCTTTTCGAAATACGCGTTGGCCAGGAACTCATAGGCGTTGCCTTCTTCCACGTAATCCGGGTAGAAATCGCGGGTTGCCGGGCCTAGCTTGATGATGGTGTCGTAATCCTTGGCTTTGGCCGCCTCCGTCATCGCTTTGAGGTTGGTGCGCCACTGGTCGAAATGATCGATGGTGTTCTTGTTCTCCGCTTCCACCAGTGCGCGGAACTGCTTATCGAAGTCCACCGGTTCAATCTTCAGCTCTTTGCGGATCACCGTCGCGGTATCGGTCTCTGAGGCGAAATCGTGGAGCATCGCGAGGATGGTGTCCCACCCCCATTTTTCCGTGATGTAATCGCAGATCCGCCCCGCCTGGTAATAGCTGACAATCACCTGCTCCTGATTCGTGGGATGCACGAAGCCGCGGTCCAGATCGGCCACCGGAAGCAGTTGGCGGTTTTTAATGGCCATCAGGATTTCCGGCGTGATGCGGTCGCCCCATTCCGGGTTCGAGGCGGTTTCTTCGTGCACCGCGATGCCTTCCGTGAACCAGCGCGGCACCAGCGAATTCGTCATGGTGAGCGTAAATACGTGGCTCATCTCGTGCCACAGCGTGGAATCCCAGTGGAAGTCGCCCGGCCTGCGCCCGGAAGGGCTGTCCATCGCGATGGTTGAGCCGTAGGTCCGCGAAGTAAACGTCACACCCAGTGCGCCCAGCCCCGGCAAGCCTATCGTGCGGACTTCGAAATCCGGGTGGTTGGGGTATGCCTCCACCTGCAGCGGGCGGTCCAGCTTGATCTTGTATTTCTTTTCATACGTCGCAATGACGCGGTCGATTTCCCCCTGGAAATACGGACGCAGCAGCCCCGCTTCCTTCTGATCCAGTTTGAGAGAGATCAGGCCTGTCCTGACCGTGGTGAAGTTGTCGAACTTGTCAATCAGTTTGAGCGTGTTCTTGGTGGCGGCGTCCTGCAGCCCGTGCTTGAAACAGTCGGCCAGTTGCTCCATGGCCTCCTGGTTCTGGCCGAAGCGCATCAGGTTGATGCCCAGTTCCGAGCGGGCGCGCCACAACTGCGGGTCCAGGGCGATGGCTTTGCGGTAATACTGAATGGCCTCGTCATAGCGCCGGTTGAGCATGAAGAAGTGCGCCGCGGTGGAATATCCCAGCGCGGCGTGCGGGTCCCAGGCGGTTTCGGTTTTGCCGCTCAACCAGTCGATGGAAGCCAGCACGGCCTTGCCCACCACGGAGCCTGGGTCGATGGCGAGCGCCTTCTTGGCTTCCGCGGTGGCCTTGGCATCGTTGTTGTCTTCGAGCGCCAGCCGCGCCAGCAATTCCTGCGCTTCCAGAAGTTTCGGATCGGCTTCAATCGCCTGGCGGGCCAGTTTCTCCGCGCCGCCATCGTATACATCGGCGGCAATCGTCGCCATGCCCAGCAGCGCGCCGGCATTGTTCTTGTCCACCGCCAGCACTTCACGGAAAAGGTCCGTGGCGTTGCCGATATCTTCCTGGGCGCCATGGTCCATGAACATGCGCCCCCAGCGGACTTTGTAATCCAGACGATCGGGATTTTGCTGCACCAGAGTTCGAAATATTTCGTTGGCGTCGGTGAAGTTGCGCGCCCGCCACAAAGCTTCCGCCTGCTCCAGAGTCTGCGCGCAGACCGCCAGTTGGAGCACCAGCGCCAGCAGCCCCAGCCGCGCAATCGGTTTCACTTGTCGAGCTCCGCCTGGGTTTTCGCCAGTTCCAGCAGCAGCCGCGTCAATTGTTTCTTATAATCGTCGGCGGGCATGCTGGCCTTCTCGTACTTTAATTGGTCGATGGCCTGTTCCAATTCTTCCTTGTGGTCCAGCAGCGTCTTCTTCGCGGGGTCCTGGCTGGCAGCCGCATTCGCGCCCAGGCGCACCACAGTGAAGGATGCAGCCAGGCGGCCTTCCGCTTCGTCGGCGCCGGGCGCCCCGGCGGCAGCCACGCCGTTCCCTTTGCCGGTGTCTTCGAAAATGCTGTGTTCGGTAGCCAGGCGTTTTTGCGTGTCGAAGAATTCCTTGGTCTTGCGCTGCGCGTAGCGGAAGGCTTCCATGGCGGAGATGGATTCGTTCTTATCCAGATCGGCCGAGGGCTCACGCAAGGCTTCAGCCCAATAGCGCGCGAAGATGGTGGCGTTCTTCTCCGTCCCCGCTTTGGTGGCGGCGATCACGATGCGGTTCGGCTTGCGCAAAAACTCCACCACGCCGCCGGAACTGCTGGTGGCCACAACCACTAACTGGCGCGCCGCCGGAATCCGGTCGAGCAGCGTGGAAAGCTCCGCGCCGCTGAGATCCGGGCCTTGCAGGTTGAATTTGTACTCCACACCGTCGAAGCTGCCGTGGCCGATCAGCATCAGCACCAGATTATCCGTGGGTTTCACCATGGATGCCAGCGCTGTCAGGCGGCCGCGCACCTGCTCGCGGGTGGGGTTGATCAGCGTGATGGCATCGGCATCCGGCGTGCCCGCCTTCTTGAGGCTGGATTCGATATCCTGGGCCCACATTTTGAAGCGCTGATCGTAATCCGGTTCGCCGCCCAATCCGGAAACCGTCACATAAAAGGTAGCCGCCGGCGCCGCCAGCGCGCCCAGCAGAACCATTGCGCCCAGCCGAAGTAGCTTCAATTTCCGGTATCCTCTCATACCACTCCCCATTTTCGCCGCAGCAGCCATTCGCAGGCGCGGATCGCCAGAACCAGTAGAAACAGCGCGGGCATATCCCACAGGTCGCGGGTTTCACGCGTGGTGATGCCCGCTTCGGAGTATGAGATTTCGTTTGATAGCTTGGACGTTTCGGACGGCTTATAGTACCGGCCGCCGGTCTCTTCGGAAAGTTTTTCCAGCAATTCGCGGTTCTGCGACGTATGGAAATTCTCCGCCACGCCGTCTTCCCGGCGGAATGTCAGCATGTCGTGGCCCAACTCTTCCTGCTCGCGACCGGCGATGATCTCGGCGGCGTATGACCCCGGTTCTTCGGCCGTCCACTCGCCGGTATAAACACCTTCTTCGAGCGGTGCGGGGCTCAGTTCCAGGGTGGCCGTCGTGCCGTTGGGCTTGATGAAGCGGGCCTGCACCTTGGCGTTCGAGACCGGCATATATTCCTTGTCTCGCACTTCAACCCGCAGCGGCACGCGAGTCTCGTCGGACAGAACCTGTTTGGGAGTCGTCGAAACCACTTGCCCGGGCGTCTCGTTCACCAGGTAGCGGAACATCTGCTGCCAGAAGGTGGCGTGTGTTTTGTCGCTGTGGTCCAGCCACATTTTCCATCGCCAGGTGCCCTGCGTGGCCAGCAGCGCGGTGCGGCCGCGGCCATAGTTTTCCGTCACCAGCAGCGGCTGCTTGGCCTTGCCCGCGGGCAGGGAATAGAGCAGCGTCGTGGCGCCGGGTTTCGGCTCGCCGGCTTCCTGATAGTCAGCCACTTGCGGAATACTCTTCCAGCGCGCGGCGTTCTTGGCCGGGTCGTCATCCAGCCGGCAAATGGTGCTTTGCGCGCCCTGGGGAGAAAGTTCCACGCTGGTAAAGACGCGGTGGAAAGTGCCCCGGTTGGCCGGCAGCCGCGTGGGCACCAGGTCGGCCAGCGGGGAACTGGGCCAGCCCCCGTCCGACAGCGCAAACCGCCCGCCCAGCAGCAGCAGCCCGCCGCCGCGCCGGTCCACGAAATCGCGGATCAACTGTTGTTGCGTGGGCGTAAAATAATTGGCTTCCACGCTGCCGATAATCAATCCCTGAAACGGAAACAGGTCTTCCGCCTTGGCGGGAAATTCCTCCAATTGGTGCTCGTCCATGCCCTTGGGAAACTGGTGCAGGATGTTGTTCTGGGTGGTGCGATCCATGCTGGCCAGTTCAATATCGTCGAAATCGTCAAACGCGCGGCGGATGAATTTATACTCCCAGCGCGGCTCGCCTTCGAAGTAAAGAATGCGCGGCTTGCGGTTCTGCACGTCCACCAACCTGGTGACCGCGTTGTTGAGCAGGTTCTCCTCGCCCGAAACCGGCTGCACCGAAATCTCCAGGGATTTCGGCCCGGCCTCGCCGATGTTGAAAGCGATGTTTTCCGTTTGCGGCTGTCCGTCGCCTTTCAAAGCGATTTCCTGAGACGCGAGCACCTTCCCGTTGTCCTTCACCGTGAGGCGCGTCTTGGTGCCGCTCAACCCGTAGCTACTCAGGGTCACATAAGCCGACAGGCGGGATTTCGGCAGCGCCCGCGCCGGCACCACGGCATCCGTGATTTCCGTGTCTTTGTCCGGATGTTCCTTGCCGAAGCCGATCGTGTGGACCGGAATCCGCTGCCGCCGGATGGCCGCGACTGTAGCGAGGTCGATGCCGCCGGAGTTATCGGCTCCGTCGGAAAGCAGCACGATGGCCCCCAAAGGCAGCGAAGAAGATTCCGCCATTACGCGCTCCAGCGTGTCTCCGATGCGCGAGGCCGGCGCGGTGGGCGCCACCTTGTCCGTATTCGGGATGCGCTCCGGTTCCTTGCCGAACTGGTACAGGCGAACCTGAAACCGCCCCGCCAGGGACTTCAGCAATCCGTCGTCCAAAGCGGCTTTGGCCGCAGCTTCGCGCGTTCCGGAGGCGTCTTTGATCGACATGGAGCGCGAAGCGTCCACCAGTACCGCTACTACATTTTGCTGCGAACGCAGCGTCGCCACGCTCAGCGCCGGATGCCACAGCAGGAACAGAATCAGCGCCACCATGCAGGTCTCCAGAATCCAGATGGCCAGGGGACGCAAGCCGCTCAGCATCCCGTGATTCCGCCGAACGTGCCAGTAGAGCAGCCCGCCCGCCGCCAGGATCGCGATGAACAGCAGCCAGAGCGGCCACGGCGTCAGGAAGACGAACTTGCCCTTATGGAAAATGCTGATCGGGTATTTGAACAAAATTTCAAACATTGAGGCGACGGTCCCGGATGCGGGCAACAAGGCTGATGCAGGTATAGACGCGAAGGTAGGGGAGGGTAGTTACAAACAAACCCGGAATGGTGAGAAGGTCCACGTGCGGGCGCATTTCCGAAGCCTTCGTATCTGCACAGGATACCATGCGCGGCGGAGCGCGGACCGCGCAGCTCCTGGGGTTCGGAAACAGCCAATCGGACACGCCGTGACAGTGGTGGTTTGGAGCGGCGCCGCGGCGGTTGCCCTGCTGCATTCAGGACCACCAAGAGAAGCGCAGAGCGAGAATCTCCGCCGCCCACCACACTAGGGTTTATACCCGACGCAGGTAGCCTAAAGCTAGCTTGAGTACCAGGACTTTTCCTGTTATTGTTTCGGGAACGGCAACTCGGAGGGAGTTGTCAGTCGCTAAGCCTGCTACCAAAGGGATAGCGAAATGAGGGGGAAAGCAATGAAATTCAACAAGTTCCTCGGCGTAACAGCCGGTTTGGTCTTCACGGCCGTCTTAGCGAACGCCGGTGTCGTCAGTTTCACCTGCGATGCCACCATTGACGCCACCCAGGCGGGCACTTGCGCCTATCTGAACGGCACGGTCGCGGGTTATTACAGCAGCGCGTTCAGCAATGCGAATGCCAGCATATACATCCAAATGGGCATCACCGGGCTGGGTTCAAGCACGACCGGTTTCTACAACGACCTTTCCTACTCCACATACCTGTCCGACCTGACGTCGCACTCGGGCGGCGACACGGTCGACATCGATGCCCTGGCGGCTCTGAACTCCAAAGACACGGCCATTTATGCCAATGACGACGTAGTGATTACCAGCGCGCTTGGCGAGGCTCTCGGCGTGCCCAATGCCAGCCTGGCCGGCACCACCGCTGGCGGCTCCTCATGCACCATTGGGGCTGCTGGATGCTACAACGGCATCATTACAATCACCACCCCGGCAAACCTCCTCAGCGAGACCGGCCAGACCTTGTACTGGGACCAAACCGGTGGCAGCATCGGCGGCAACGCATACGATTTCTACACCATAGTGCAGCACGAAACCGACGAAATCCTGGGGACGTCTTCCTGTATTTCTACGCAGACCAACCCCAATTTGACCAACCCCTGCGCCAGCAATTTTGGAGCTGGTACGCCTTCCGCGGTTGACCTGTTCCGTTATTCCGCTTCGGGAAATCTTCTGCCCGATTCCGCACTCAGCACCACGCCAGGCCAGTATTTCTCCTACAACGGCGGCGCCGCGAACGGGGCGGACGGGGCGACCTACAATACACTGGACAACGGCGACGACTACGCCGACTTCGCAACCAACTGCGCACACGTTCAGGACGCCCAGGGTTGCACCGGCGCCATCTTCAACATCACCTCCGACGGTGGCGCCGAAATCAACATCCTGGATGCCGTGGGATATAACCAGAATCTGCAACAGAGCCCCGCACCCGAGCCGGGAACCATTTTCCTGTTCGGTACAGGTGTCGCTGGTCTGGCGATTTACCGCCGCCGCCGCGCATAAGTGCCGGGAATTGTCCATCACAAGCTCGCGCCGGCTCTTCGCCGCGGGCTTTTTCGCCCTGCGTTCCTTCTGCCCTCATCGCGCCGGCTCATCCGCAACATCCCCCCTGGTTGACGCCCCATATAAAATAAGGCTCGTCAGAAGAAATCGTGAGTGCATTCCGGCTCAGGCAGCTTGCCAAGCGAGTGATATAGGGAGAGTTCGAGCACCCGGTAGGTACGAAAGCCATAGGATTTTCTCAGGGTGACTTTGGCCTTGTTGTTCAAGCCCTCCACGGCCCCACTGGAAATCATTTCTTGCGCCCGGAAGTAATTGAGGATCAGTTCCCGGTGCTGGCGAAGAGATCGAGCGATCTTCTTCATGGGCTCGATGCGGGAACGCATGGTCTGACGGCGCCACTCGTCGAGAAACTTCCCGGCCCAGGAGGGCGAGCTGTAATCCCAGAGTTGCTGGTAAGGCGCGTTGGAAAGTCTTTGGGTCCTCAAGATGCGTGGCCACGCATAATTCCGGGGCTCGACCTCGTATATAGTGTATGGTTGCCGTGGTGACGGCCTTTTCGAGTGTGGCGGAACCCGAGTCTCAGTGCATCGCGCGTGCACTGCGGCGAAGAGACTCGGAATTCATTGGCCGAATGGTGTCGCAGTATCACTATCGGCTCCTCCGATATCTGGTCTACTGGACGTCCAGGCCTGAACTGGCCGAGGACCTCGTTCAGGAAACCTGGTTGCGTGTTCTGGAACACGC
>Ga0182030_10006271_pt1 | contig 25124 bp, 22 predicted proteins | sample 812S3MmetaG_FD_121299 | JGI IMG/M metagenome (GOLD analysis project Ga0182030, IMG submission 121299) | Permafrost microbial communities from Stordalen Mire, Sweden - 812S3M metaG (Illumina Assembly) | ecosystem: Environmental > Terrestrial > Soil > Wetlands > Permafrost | place: Sweden...
AATGCCCGCGACCCTGGTTTCAGCCAGCGCGGCTTGCAATCTGGCCACGGCCTCGGCGCGCGTCGGCGCTTTCACGATGATTTTGGCAATCATCGGATCATAAAACGGCGGAATGTCGGAACCGCGTTCCACCCACGTTTCGATGCGGGCGTTCGCCGGAAAAACCGTCTCCGTCAGCACGCCGGAGCTGGGCTGGAAATTCTTGTTCGGATCCTCGGCATAAAGCCGGACCTGAATCGAAGCCCCGCACGGCGAGGGTTTGAAAGCGGACAAATCCAATTCGCCCGCGGCTTGATTGATCATCCATTCGACCAAATCCACGCCCGTCACTTCCTCGGTCACGCCGTGCTCGACCTGCAAACGCGTGTTGACTTCGAGGAAATAAAATTTCAGCTCCTTCACGTCGAACACGAATTCCACCGTGCCGGCGGATTGGTAACCGGCTTCGCTCGTCAACCGCACGGCGGAGTCCAGCAACGAACGGCGCAATTCCTCGGATAACCCGGGCGCGGGTGTTTCCTCGACGACCTTCTGGTTGCGACGTTGCGCGGAGCAATCCCGTTCGCCAAGTGCGACAACATGACCTTTGCCGTCGCCAAAAATCTGCACCTCGATGTGCCGCGCGGTGGCGACAAATTTTTCCAGATAAACGCCGCTCTGCTTGAACGCGCTTGCGGCCAGGCGTTTTACGGATTCAAACGCTTCGACCAACGCCGGTTCATCGGCGCACATTCTCATGCCGATACCGCCACCGCCCGCGGTGCTCTTGAGCATGACCGGATAACCGATGCGCGCGGCCTCGGTCTTGGCGTGCTCGACCGAATCCAGCAAGCCGCTGCCGGGCAGCATCGGCACGCCGTTCTGCTGTGCCAGCGCGCGGGCCGTGTGCTTCAAACCGAAATCGCGCATGTGCTGCGGCGTCGGGCCGATGAATTTGAATCCGGCCTTCGCGCAGGCTTCGGCAAAGTCCGCGTTCTCGCTCAAAAATCCGTAGCCGGGATGAATCGCCTCCGCGCCGGTCTGACGCGCGGCGGTGAAGACCTTTTCAAAATCGAGATAGCTTTCCGCCGCCGTGTTGCCGCCGATGGCGACGGCTTCATCCGCCTGCGCGACGTGGAGCGAATTCGCATCCGCGTCGGAATAGATCGCGACGGAACCGACGCCCATTTTTTTGAGCGTGCGGATGATGCGACAGGCAATCGCGCCACGGTTGGCGATCAATACTTTCTTAAACATAAAATTATTCCACTTCGTCCCCGGCGTCGGTGAGCTTGATCATCGGCAGCTTCTCGGCGGGCTCGCCCTCGACCGGCGGATGGATGTGATGTTCGAGCCGTTTTTTCAACGCGAGAAATTCCGGCGAGATGAATTGCGCCGACGAACGCGGGCGCGGCACGGGGTTTTCGATCACTTCGCGGATGCCGCCGGGATTCACGCCCATCACGATGATGCGGTCCGAGAGAAATGCGGCTTCATCCAAATCATGCGTGATGAACAAAATCGTGACGTCCACTTTTTTCCAGATTTGCAAAAGGTAATTTTGCATCTGCGCCCGCGTCTGGGCGTCCAGCGCGCCGAACGGCTCGTCCATGATGAGGATGCGCGGGTTATTGGCAAGCGCGCGGGCAATGGCCACGCGCTGTTTCATGCCGCCGGAAAGTTCGTGCGGATAGGCCTCTTCAAATTTGGCCAGCCCGACCATGTCGAGCCATTGCCGCGCCTCGGTGTCAGCGGTGCTCGGCGCTTTGCCGGACATTTGCAGGCCGAACATGACATTGCGTTTCACGGTCAGCCACGGAAACAACGTGTAACCTTGAAACACCATGCCGCGATCCGGGCCGGGGCCGGCAACGGCTTCGCCATTCAGCAAAATTTCACCGCCGCTGGCCTCGTCCAAACCGGCGACGATGCGCGCCAACGTGGATTTGCCGCAGCCCGACGGGCCGACGGCGCAGATGAATTCACGCCGGTGAATTTCGAGCGAGAGCTGGTCGAAAACAACGTGCGTGCTGCCGTTCGCGCCGAAAGATTTTTTCAAATCGCGGACGCTCAAAATCACCGGCCGCGCGCGGATGCGCTGGAAGCGCGCGCTCACGGCGGGCGCAAGCGAGCGGTAGTCGGGAAGTTTTATTTCACTGGGCGACATTGGCGGGATGGGTGGCCACGGCGACCACGGTTCGGGGTTTGGGCGGGCGCGACAAAATTCCCGGCGTAGTGCTGTCGGTCGCCCACGACCACACGGCACTGGTCCAGGGCCGCGCGGCGCGCGTGCGGCGTTTCCACGGGAACAGCACGGTGCCGAGCCACGCAAGCAAAATGTCCGTGGTCAGGCCGATGATGCCGATCATGGCGATGGCGGCATAGACATTGTCGAAATTGCGGTAGCGCGCCTGCTGGTTGATGAAGAGCGTGATGCCGGACATGGTGCCGACTACTTCGGCGACGATCAAATACGTCCACGCCCAGCCGAGCAGGATGCGCATGTCTGTGTAAACGTCGGTGATCGAAGCCGGAATCACCACGCGGCTGACGAGTTTCCATTTCGACGCGCCGAGCGTCTGCGCGGCTTCAATCAACGCGGGATCCACCTTGCGCACGCTGTTGGCGATGACCAGCACCTGTTGAAAAAATGTGCCGATTACGATGATGGCAATTTTGGGTGCGTCTTCGATGCCGAGAATCGCCACGCACAACGCGCCAAACGCCGGTGCCGGCAGGTAGCGGAAAAATTCGATGAACGGTTCCTGCAATTTTGCGAAGAAGCGGTAAGTGCCGGAGAGAATTCCCAGCGGCAAACCGATGAGTGACGAAAAAAAGAAGCCGAGAAAAATCGTGCGGATGCTGTGGCCGAGGCTCTGGTGCAGCCACGGTTCGTCCTGCAAACGCGGCGGCGTTTTGAACGCGGTGTAGAACGCGCGCACGACTTCATGCGGTGCGGGCAGATACGGCGGATTCACGCGAATGCCTTTGGGCACGTCCAGCCCCGCCGCCTGGGCCTTGGCGACTTCCTGAAAAAAAGTCGCGCGCGGCACGTCCAGACCGGTGGAAAAATAATCCACGCTGCCGGCGTCCGTGATGTGCATCAGCGGATGCCAGACCCACGGCACATAACTCAACACGCACCAGATGGCGAGCGGGAGGAGAAATGACGCCGCCGTGAGCAGGAGCCGCCGCCGTTGCGGCAGCTCCTGCTTCAATCCCAGCCAGTCGTGGTTGGCCATGACGCGTGCGGGTGCGGCTTACTTCAAGCCCTTGACGATGCTGGTCACGACGTAATCGGAGGCTTTCTGCGATACCTTGTAAACGCCGTTGGTGAGATAAAAATCATCGCTCACCTTCATCGAGCCGTAAATGGAAAGCAGGTCGTCGCTCTTCTTCAAACAGGCTTTGGCTTCGGGCACGGTCAGGAAATGCGTGCCGGGAATATTCTTGGCATATTCCACCGGATCGGCACCAACCTTGGCGGCCATGATTTTCACGGCGTCATCTGCGGTCGCGGGATCTTTCAAATACGCGACACACTTGTAGAAAATCGCTGCGATCTTCGCCCAATCATCTTTATGCGCGGCATAGCTCGTCGGATTTACCGCGATGACGTCGAAGATCAAACCCTTCGCATCCGCGCTGGTGAAAAGTTTTTTCGAGCCGGGCACCTGCTTCAGCGCCTGGCCGGCGATGGGATACCACGCGCCGATGGCGGAAACCTGGCCGGACGCGAGCGTCTGCGGCGTCTTGTCTGTCGCCGTGCCGACGAGCGTCACGTCGGATTGGCTCAGGCCATTGACCTTGAGCGCTTGGAGCAACAGTTCGTGTTCCACCAGCGTGAGTTCCACGCCGACCTTTTTACCCTTCAAATCCTTGATGGATTCCACGCCAGGCACGCCGACAATCATGTCGCTGCCTTCGCTGTAATCCGTGAGGCAGACGAATTTGCTCTTCGCGCCGCTCGCGCCCGAGACCAGCGCGTCGCCGGCCACGATGGTCACGGCGTCCACCTTGCCCGCCGCGAAGGCGTCAATGGACGGCGAGTAATCGAACCAGTCGAGTTCGACATCGAGACCGGCGTCCTTGAACCAGCCCTTTTGCTTGGCGACTTCCAGCACGGTCCAGCCGGGCCAGTCGCTGTAGGCGATTTTGAGCGGTGCCGCGCCCGCAACGGCCATGCCGACCATGCCGACGAGCGCATTGATGATGATTTTTTTTAGTTTCATTTTATTCCTTGTTGGTTGTTTGTTTTTCCGGAACGGAAATTATTCAGAACAGCCGCGCATAGCGGTCAATCTCCCACTGGCTCACCGTCTGGTGGTATTCAGTCCACTCGGCGCGCTTGTATTTGATGAATTCATCGCGCAATTCCTGGCCGAGAATTTTCTCCACGAACGGATCGGCCTCGAATGCGTCCACCGCCTCGCCGAGCGTGCGCGGCAGTTCCTGCACGCCGATTCTTTCCAGCTCGGCGGGCGAAAGCTCGTAAAGATTTTCGTGGTGCGGCTCGCCGGGATCGAGTTTCTCGCGCACGCCTTCGAGGCCGGCGGCCAGCACGAGCGCGGCGGCGAGATACGGATTGCACGCGGAATCAGCGTTGCGGCTTTCGCAGCGGCCGCCGCCCATCGGCACGCGGATGGAATTGGTGCGGTTGTTTGTGCCGAAGGAATTGAACACCGGCGCCCACGAATAATAACTCATCGCGCCGCGGCGGATGAGCCGCTTGTAACTATTCACCGTCGGTGCCAGCACGGCGCACAGCGCGCGCCCGTGCCGCAAAATGCCCGCGATGAATGAATAGCCAAGCGGCGAAATGCCCAGTCCGCGCGGGTCTTTATCCGATTTGAAAAGATTTTTGCCCGTGCGCTTGTCGGCGAGCGACATATTGAAATGCGCGCCATTGCCGGTTTTGTCCGCGAACGGCTTGGGCATGAACGTTGCCAGCAAGCCATGCTTGGCCGCAATCGTCTTGGCCATGTAGCGGAAGAAAATGTAGCGGTCGGCCATCGTCAGTGCGTCGGCGTAGTTGAAGTCGAACTCGAACTGCGAATTGCCGTCCTCGTGGTCGAGCGAATAAACATCCCAGCCGAGGCCGTTCATCGTTGTGACCATTTCGTCGAGCCACGGGAATACGTCCATGAACCGCTTTACGTCGTAGCAGCTTTTGTCGAGATTGTCGTCGCTGTTCGGCACCACAAGCTGGCCGAGCTCGTTTTGCTTGAGCACATAGATTTCGCACTCGATGCCGAGGTTGAAGGTGAATCCCAGCTTCGCCGCCTCGGCCAAAACATTTTTTAGCAGCACGCGCGAGTTGAGCGGATACGGCTGGCCGTGAAAATGATTATCCGCCGGCATCCACGCGACTTCCTTCTGCCACGGCAACTGGATGATGTGGTTCAAATCCGGCACGGAAGAAATTTCGTCATCGTTGGGCGCCTGGCCAAGACCATCGAGCGCATAGCCGGTGTAAAGTTCCGAGCCGCTGGCGAAATGTTCGAAGTGATCAATCGGCACGAACTTGCCCTTCGGCACGCCGTGGATGTCCACATACGCGCCGAGGCAATACTTGACGCCTTTTTTGGCGAGGCTTCGCTTCAGTTTTGTGAATTCAGGGGCAGATTTCATGAAACAGTGCTGAAAAAATTCTGGTTTAAGGGTGGTTGTTCCGTAAGGCCGGATCGGACGATGGCTGTGAGATCTTCGACCATCATGGCGAATAGTTTTTCGCCCTGCGCCCGCGTGGCGCGGCTGGGAAAACCGGTGACGCCGTTTTTGCTCGTATGGTTCACAGGATGCGTGAACACCAAACCGACGGTGCGATCCTCGTCATCCGCTTCCATGAGTTTGTCCGGCCGCACCATGCCGGGGGCCACCGCCAGCATCAGGGACGTTTCCGCCGCGTTGGCGTGCCAGTCTTCGGCATCGGTAAAAAACTCGGCACGGACGCGCGGACTGATTTCGGCAACATTGCAAATGCGGATGAGTGCGTCGTCATACCGGCTGCGGATGATTTCGAGCGCGCAGCGCAGCGGCGCGGCGTTGCCAACGTGACCGTTCACGATGATGAGCCGCTGGAAACCCGCGGCGTAGAGCCAGTCGAAAATTTCAACGATCATATTCATCACCGTTTGCGGCTGGAGTGCCAGCGTGCCGGGCCAGCGGCGCGAATGACCGAGCGAACAGCCATAAGCGAACGCAGGCAGCCGGAGAACACCGGTCGCCAAGGAAACGGCCGCGCAAAGCTTTTCGGTGATGCAGGTATCCATACCAACGCCCAGATGCGGGCCGTGCTGCTCGGTCGCCCCAATCGGCAGCAGGCAAAAGTCCGCTCCGGAACGACGCAAAGAGGCAATTTCCTCCCAGGTCAGGTCCGGCCAGGACCGCGATTTTTTTTCGGACGCTTGCATTGATGCGATTAACCTCCGGTTCGCCGGACAGGGCGAAACCTTGTTGTTGAAATTGAAGAAACAGACTCAAGCTGCTTCCCGATGAACAAAACGATGAGGACTGATCGTAAAACAAACCTAGGTTTGAAATTCCGATAAAGAGAAGTTAAATACCGGCGGGCGGACCGCAGCAGATGTCAATCAGAGTCTGCCGTTGAAACAGATGACTGTCGTCGAACTCCTGGGAAGAGCGACATGTTGCGTTATCAAGCACAGTTTGCCATTCAGCACCTAACATGCCATTACCGGCCCGCAGCCCGGAGCGGGATTTTGTTCGAGTCCAGAAAAGTTTCGTTTTGCTTCACGGACAAAGGTTTGGCCTCACCTTGTCACCGGATCGCTTAAAGAAACTTCCCAAAAAATGAACTTAATAACATTTCAGCGGGTCCGATCCACCCGAATCCACGGGCTGAATTTTTGCAGAACGGAAAAAAAACCACATCTGCTGAAGTTAGACGACTCCGGGGTGAATCAAGCCTTGGTCACAAACGCGGTTGGTTATTCGATGTTGAATGTTGGATGTTTTCCTAATTATTTGGCCGGATACCGCCAGACCCAGTCGCCTTGGGTTATGTCCACCGTTGGCGTTTTACCTTCCTTGAATCCCACCACGCCACCGTCATCCGCTTCGTTCCAGCCGACGGAATATAAAACGAATTGTCCGTCTGTCTCACGCCGATAATGCAACGGCTGGCCGCCAATCACGTCATGCGGCACCTGGGCGATGAACTGCGGCGCGAGCGCGTCGAGCGATTCGGGATATTTCCCATGCGCCAGCCAGTAACGCTCCAGCGCAATCGCCACGCGCGCCAAGTCAACGGAAGATTGGGCGTAGGCGAATTTTTTCACGGCACCACCAAGCGAGGGAAGCAACACGGCTTCAAGCCGATTGTAAGGATTTGCATGTTTGAATTCCAAATCATATGCAGTCTCGGCGCGACGCAACGACGCTGGCGAAACGATTCGATGCTCGACATCGGCCAATGGGACATACTGTTGAACCGTGAACCGGGAACCACGAAGTTCGTTTTGATAAAACCAGCCGCTCGGAATCAAAGAATAATAGCTGAATGAATTGAAAAATGTTCCCGAAGACGATGAATTGCCATCGTCCTCACCAACGTAACCGGACACATTTGAAAGCTGTTCCGGGTGACGTCGCAGATAATCAATGACTCCTTCCTGGCACAGCACCATTTCTCCGCGCATGGCCAGCCTGTAATCGGAAAGAAAATTCAGCTTCGCCAATTCTGTGTTGAGCGCGATCAATTGTTCATCCGACCATTGGTGCGAGGCCAAGCCTTCCCAGATTGGCTGAAGCGTGATTCTTAACATGGCGATGCGAACCAGATGTGAAATCAAAAATGGCTCGGTTTGGATGGAATCCGTCAAACGCAATGCCAGTTTCACATCGTTGAATGCTTGTTCACTCTGCCCGCTTTGCAGTTCGGCGATGGCGCGCAATTGCAAGGCCAGGCTGCATTGCTTCAAAGCGGCCAGATGCGGCAGCAAAATTTCAGCCGGGTCTTCGGTGTTGTAATCCAGCGGAAAGCGTGAATAGGGCAATTGACTCGCCTGCTGCAATTCTTCTATCGCCGGAGCATATTTGCTCAACGCCAGCAACACGTCGGCGGCGGGCGATTGCGGCTGCGGTGCGACGGGAAATTCGTTCGTCTTTGCCGCCAGCGCGCGATAATAATCACGCCAGGTTTTCAAATCGCTGGTTTTGGCGATCTGCCAGTTGCCATCCTTCGGCGACTCCTCGTATTCATGGACCACATCCATTTTCAACCGGTTGACAAAATTCTTATCGCGCTTGTCGTTGGGAATCACTTTGCCATCACGCGTCAAAATTTGGCCATAGCTGGTGAAAGCGATTGGCGTCAGCGCGAAATTTTGATCGTCCGGCACCGGCGATGGAATGGCGCTGGCATAATCGAAATGTTCGCCTTTGGCTTCCCATTCGCGTTTGAATTTTTCCCAGTCGTGTTTGCCGCGCCAGTCTTCTTCGGCATAGAACAGCGCAATCAGCGTGACGAAACAGGCGAGGCCGAAAAGCGTGCGTTGCCAATGTTTCCAAAACAGCCAGCGCAGCAGCGGCCACACGACGTAAATTAAAATCAGACAGGCCGCGAGAAATGCGCCCGCAAACAGCGCCACCGTCATAAGCGTGTCCGACATCGGCCGGCTGTAATCAAGCAGCGCGATGATGAAACAGCCCAGCATGATCGTGAACACCGCGACGGCCAGCCAAGTAATCAAAGCCGTCCGCCCGGCGAACGATCTTTTCCAGATGCTTTTCAGTTTTTCGTTCATAAAGCTCTGTAGCAGCCGGTGTAAGCCGGCTCATTATTTTCAGTTGGAGCGGACTCACGTCCGCTGCTACGTCATCAAAATCTCCCCGCACTCGCTACGCGGACGCGGCGAGAAAACCCTCTGCCGATCAGCAGCCGGCGCTTCATAAGTGCCGACCAGCTCCGCAAAGAGGCGCTGCTGCTTTTTTAGTTCCACGATCACTTCCGGCGACGGCGGCGCGGATTTTTCCGCCACGCGCGGCGCTGTGTCACGCATCGAGAAATTCACGCCCAAGATCAAAATCCAGACTGCTGCCAGGCCCGCCCAAGCTTTTGGGTGAGGCCAGAAAATAGTTGAGAGTTGATGGCCGAAAGCTGACAGCCAGGAGTGATGCGTGATGCGTAATGCGTGACAAGCTGGTTGCGCGTCGCGCGCCGCCGCCAAGATTTTCGCGCGCCAATCCGTCGGAACTGGCCGCAACGGCTGGCGTTGCAGGCGTGATTCAAAATCGTCAGGCTTCATAAAAAGTTTGGCCGCAAAAAGGCGCAGAAGACGCAAAAGGGATTTTGCCTTTGCCTCCGGTCGTTTTGATTTTGTGACTTTTGTGCATTTTTGCGGCTACTTGATTTCCTCGTAAAGTGGACGCAGCCGCCCGCGCAATTTGTCTAGCGCGTAGCGATACCGGCTGGCGGCGGTGTTTGGCGGAATCGCCAGCGCGGCGGCGATTTCCTCGAACGTCAAACCTTCCCACAGCTTCAAGTGAACCACGGCGCGCTGTTCCTCCGGCAATTCACCCAGCGCCGCCGCCAGTTCTTCGCGATAAATTTTTTCATCAGGATCGCTGGTCGGCGCGAAGGGTGAAGTCATTTCGGCGGCGAAATTTTCCTTCGTGCGGTCGCGCGTGCCGCGCCGGCGCATCAGGTCAATCGTCGCGTTGTGCGCGAGCCGGATGAGAAAGGCGCGTTCCTCGCGGACGCCGGCGAGCAGTCTCGGTTCGCGGACTAGCTTGACGAAAATTTCCTGGAGCAGGTCACGCGTGTCGGCCTCGTCGCGGGTGAAATTCAGCAGAAAGGCATAAAGCGGCTGCGCGTGCTCGTCGTAGAGCCATTCGATGTCGTTTCCGCCGGGCATTTTCATAATGACGCGCCCGCCGGGGAAAATTGTCTAGCCTGAAAACAAAATTCTTCGTGTTCTTTGCGCCGTTGTGGTTATTTTGGTTTTGCGAATGCCGCCGCCCAGAAAAACTTCCGCCCGCCAGAAAGTCCTCGCGCAATGGCGCGGCGTGGATCTCGCGCCGCTGGAAAAAATGCGCGCTTCACCCGTCCGCACCGCCGCCGCCGTGCTGCCGAAGCTGATGAAGGATTTGCGGATGGACGACCGCCGCGCCGAGGCCGAGCTGGTGTCGGTCTGGAACTCGCTCATTGATCCGAACCTCACCGCGCACGCGCAGCCGCACAATCTGCACAAGGGCACGCTGTTCGTGAACGTGGACAGCAGCGTGTGGCTGACGGAAATTGTCCGTTACCGCCGCAAGGAGATTCTCGACCGCTTGCAGCACAGCTTTGGCAAAAATCTGATCCAGAAAATTTCCTTCCGCATCGGGTGAAATCCACAGTAGCGGTGGGTCGGCAGACCGCCGCATTTGTTCGGACAACCGAATTGTCCGGCTTTCTGCCGAAAGCCGCCACGCCCGCTTGCAGGGTTTTCAATTTGTAACATTTATTCGCTTGGGCTTTCGCGATTGACCTTTGTAATCTGGCGCATCATGGAAACCGTCCGTCGCGCCGTCATTGATGTCGGCACCAACTCGGTCAAGCTGTTGGTGGCCGACGTGCGCGGCCGCGACGTGCAGCCGGTGCATGAGGAAAGCCGGCAGACGCGCCTCGGCAAAGGCTTCTACGAAACGCACCGGCTCCAGCCTGAACCCATTGCCCGCACCGCCGAGGCTGTTTGGGAATTCTTGGAAATTGCCCGCGATAAGAGTGCCGCGTCCGTCCGCGTCATCGCCACCAGCGCGGCCCGCGACGCCGTGAATCCGAACGATCTGACGGCTTCCATCGAACGTGCCTGCGGCTTGAAAACGGAAATCATCTCCGGCGACCGCGAGGCGGAATGGGTATTTCAAGGCGTGGCGACAGACGCGGAACTTGCCGGGCAGCCGCTGCTGCTGCTCGATGTCGGCGGCGGCAGCACGGAATTTATCCTGGGCCGTGGTGCGAAAAAAAGTTTTGCCCACAGCTTTCCGCTCGGCACGGTCCGGCTGATGGAACAATTTTCGCACAGCGACCCACCGACGCGTTCGGAATTCAATGCCTGCTGCGACTGGGTGAGCCATTTTCTCCACGGTGAAGTCCGTCCGCAACTGGAACCCGCGCTGAATAATGAAACCGGCGCAATCCGGCTCGTCGGCACCGGCGGCACCACGAGCATCCTGGCGCGCATCGAGAAAAAACTGGATCGCTTTGACCGCGAAAAAATCGAGCGCACGGTTTTGAGCTTTGACCAGATTGTCGCGCACCGGAAAAATCTGTGGAAATTACCGCTGGCCCGACGCAAGGAAATTATCGGCCTGCCTAAACAGCGCGCGGATGTGATCCTGACTGGCGTGCTGATTTACGAAGCCGTCATGGAGGAATTTGGCTTTCAGGAACTCAGCGTCAGCACGCGCGGCCTGCGCTTCGCGGCGGTGATGGACTGACGACCATTTACGATTGATGATTTTTGATTTACGATTTGTCCGCCGCCGCGCTTGCGGAACAATCATAAATCATCAATCGCAAATCATAAATTCCCATGCGTGTTTTAATTGTCGGCTGCGGTTACGTCGGCGTGCCGCTGGGTGCGGAACTCGTCCGGCTTGGCCACGAAGTTTTTGGGCTGCGAAGAAACGCGGCGGAAGCTGAATTGCACGCCGCCGGCATCCAGCCGCTCGTCGGCGACGTGACCCGGCCTGAAACGCTGGCGAAGCTGCCGCGCGATTTCGAGTGGGTCGTGAACTGCGTCGCCGCCGGCGGTGATGCGGAAAATTACCGGGAAATCTATCTGCATGGCACGCGCAATCTGCTCGAATGGCTCGCGCCGAATCCGCCGAAGAAATTTGTCTATACCAGCAGCACCAGCGTCTATGGCCAGAACGACGGTTCGCAAGTGAAAGAGTCCAGCCCCACCGAACCGCTCGCCGAAACTTCAAAAATTCTGGTCGAAACGGAAAAGGTTTTGCTGGCGGCGGTGGCGGAACGGAAGTTTCCCGCCGTGATTTTGCGCGTCGCTGGAATCTACGGTCCGGAGCGTGGGCACTGGTTCAAGCAATTTCTCAAAGACGCCGCGCACCTCGAAGGCGACGGTTCGCGCTGCCTAAACATGATTCATCGCGATGATCTGGTCGGCTGCCTCATCGCTGCTTTGAAAAGCGGCCGGGCTGGTGAGATTTACAATGCCGTGGATGACGAGCCGGTGAGCCAGTTGCATTTTTTCCAGTGGCTCGCGCAGGCGGTGGACAAGCCACTCCCGCCGTCTGTGCCGGAAAATCCCGACGATAACCGCAAACGCGGTGTAACTAACAAGCGCGTTTCCAACCGCAAACTGAAAATGGAACTCGGCCACCGGTTCAAGTATCCAACCTTTCGTCAGGGCTACAGCGCGGAACTGTTAAGAATTGACCGCGCTGCAAATTGATTTGGGTTTGTGAACAATTTCGTTTCGACCTGATGGATTTTCCCGCGTAACGTGTCCGCCGCAATGTCCGCCGAAGCCCAACTCACGCCCATGATGGCGCAGTATCGCCGCATCAAAGGCGAACTGCCGAAGGATGCGCTGCTGCTCTTCCGGCTCGGCGATTTTTACGAGATGTTTTTCGAGGACGCCCAGGCTGGCGCGCAACTCCTCAACCTCTCGCTCACCGCGCGCAACGGCGTGCCGATGTGCGGCCTGCCGCATCACGCCGCCAACGGCTACATCGCCCGCATTCTCAAGGCCGGCCGCAAGGTGGCCATCTGCGATCAAACCGAAGACGCCAAGCCTGGCAAACTCGTGAACCGCGAAGTGACGCAAATTCTTTCGCCCGGCACGCATTTCGACGAACGGATGCTGGTCGCGGAGCGGAACAATTTTTTGGCGTCCGTCTATCCGTCGGGAAAAATCTTCGGCCTCGCGCTCGTGGACTTGACCACCGGCGATTTTTTGACGACGGAATTGGAAAATGATTTGGCTTTGCTGGCGGAGTTGGAGCGGTTGCGTCCCGCAGAAATCATTTTCCCAACGGAAGCCACTTCGTTGCGCGATTTGTTGCGCGGCGCATTTCAGATTTTGAGCGGCTACGACGACTGGACGTTCGCGCCGGAAACCGCGTTTTACACGGTGAAGGAGCAGTTCAAGGTCGCCTCGCTCGACGGCTTCGGGCTGAAAGACAAAACCGCCGCCATTGGCGCGGCGGGCGGTGCGCTGCATTACCTCACGCAGAATCTGCGGCGCGATGTGAAGCATCTGACGCGCATTTCGTTTTATCAGCGCAGTGATTTTCTCACGCTCGATTACACGACGCTGCGGCATCTGGAGATTCTCGAACCGCAGCATCACGACGCCCCGCGCAACGCCAGTCTTTACGGCGCACTCAACAAAACCGTCACGCCGATGGGCGCGCGGCTGCTGCGCAACTGGCTTTCGCAACCGCTCGCGAAAGGAGAGCCGATTCGGCAGCGGCAGGACGCGGTGGAAACTTTCATCAACAATTCCTTCGGCCTCGACGCCTTTCGCCAACAGCTCGCTCAGGTGCGCGATTTGGAGCGCACACTGGGCCGTTTGAGTTCTGGTTCTGGAAACGCACGCGACCTAGTGGCGCTGCGAATGGCGCTGGAGCAGATTCCGGCGTTGAAGCAAACGCTTGCCACCGTAAGACAGGCATCGCGCCTGTCTTCAATTTCAGAAAAAAACCTTCCCAAGCTGGAAGACGCAAAAATTAATGAGACAGGCGCGACGCCTGTTCTACTGGTTGAGCTTGAATCGCAAATTTCTGAGTCGCCGGACCTCGTCGAATTGATTTCCCGCGCCATCGTGGACGAACCGCCGCTGCCCATTAAGGAAGGCGGCATGATCCGCGACGGCTTTGACGCCGCGCTCGACGAACTGCGCGACGCCCAGCGCGGCGGCAAGGACTGGATTGCCAAACTTCAAGCGGATGAAATCACGGCCACAGGGATTTCCTCGCTGAAAGTCCGCTTCAATTCCGTCTTCGGCTACTACATCGAAGTTACCAAGTCGAATCTCGACAAGGTGCCGCCGCATTATCACCGCAAGCAGACCGTGGCGAACGGCGAGCGGTTCATCACGCCGGAGTTGAAGGCGATGGAAGGCAAAATTCTCGGCGCGGAAGAGCGCAGCGTGAAACTGGAATACGAAATTTTCCAGCGCGTGCGCGAGGAAGTGCTCGGCCAGTTGCCGAAAATCCAGCAGACCGCTTCCGCATTGGCGCAACTGGACGTTCTTGCGTCCTTCGCGGAGACGGCGCGCTTGCACAATTATTGCCGTCCGCAGGTTGCCGACGAAGGCGTGCTGCAAATCCGCGACGGCCGGCATCCGGTTTTGGAGCAGCAGCTCGTCGAGGAACGCTTCGTGCCGAATGACACCTCTCTTGTTAGCAGCCGACGTGAAGAGGCTCAAACTTCTCCGCCGATCAATCAGAGCCTCCTCACGTCGGCTGCTTCGGAAATAAAATTTCCCCAAATCGCGCTCATCACCGGGCCGAACATGGCGGGCAAATCCACCTATATCCGGCAGGTCGCGCTCCTCACGTTGCTCGCGCACACCGGCAGTTTCGTGCCGGCGGCAGAGGCGCGCATTGATTTGGTGGACCGCATCTTCACGCGCATCGGCGCGAGCGATGATTTGTCGCGCGGCCAGTCCACGTTCATGGTCGAGATGACCGAGACGGCGAACATCCTGAACAACGCCACGCCGCGCAGCCTCATCGTGTTGGACGAAATTGGGCGCGGCACGAGCACCTTTGATGGTCTGTCGCTGGCGTGGAGCATCGTGGAATTTCTGCACAACCAAGTCGGTGCGAAAACCCTTTTCGCTACGCATTATCACGAGCTGACGGAGCTTTCGATGCGGCTGCCGCGCATCAAAAATTTCAACGTCGCCGTTCGCGAGTGGCACGACCAGATTGTTTTTCTCCGCAAAATCGTCGAAGGCGGCACGGACAAAAGTTACGGCATCCAGGTCGCGCGGTTGGCCGGCGTGCCGAAGGAAGTTTTGGAGCGCGCCAAGCAGATTCTCGGCAACCTCGAAGAATCCGAACTCACGCCGGAAGGCAACGTGCGGCAGGCCCGCCGCCAGCAGGATCGCGAGAAATTAAAAAGTCTCGCACCGCCGCCGCAGTTGGATTTGTTTGCCGGCTGAAAAACTACTCCGGCAAAACATGGGCCGGCGTGGCGTTTGATCCGAGCGAACACGTCGGCATTTCGCCCACACTTTTGATGGAGTAAATGCCGCCGGCCGGACAAGCCGGAACTTTTCCTTGCTTGAAGTAAGGGGTCAGGTCGTTGGGAAAATTGATGGCCTCTCCGTTGGTTTTGTTGTGCTCCATGGCGAATTGATTGGCGGCGGCGTCAATCTCCCGCAGATTGTTGATGCAGGCGTTGGCTTGCGCGGTGGAGCGGGCTTTCACAAAATTGGGAATGGCGATGGCCATCATCATTGGAACCAGAAATATGGACAACGCGATGCTGACGTAGCCGGTGACTAATCCGGCGAGTGCCATGCCTTCGCCAGCGAGCGCTCCGCTTGAGTGTTTGATGCGCGAATAGGCCATATGACCGCAGATGACTGCCGGAATGGCAAACAGGGGACTGATGCACACCAGCAAGAACAACAGGCCGAGGATGCCCAGCACCAAACTCCAAACCGACAAGGCAGATGTCTTGGGCCGGGACGCAGCATTTGGAGCGGGTGGAAGAGTTTCGTTCATAAGATTTATCGGGGCTGAATGGTTTTGACCGTTTCACTCTGTTCCCAGCCGTTGAAAAGTCAAATCTTAAAACTCTTCGGCAATAAAAATGAATGCGTCACCCGGCGGTGCCTGATAAATTTTTCTCGCGGCTATGAACGACGAAAATATTCCAGCGCGGCAGAACCATGAAATTCCCGGTCGCGTCGCGATTGTCAGTGGAGGCGGCGGATTGCCAAAACTCGATGTCACCACCAAATCCAGCACGGCGGAAATTTATTTGCACGGCGCGCACGTCGCCGGCTTCCGGAAAAATGGCGAGCCGCCGCTGATTTTTATGAGCCGCAAAAGTTATTTCGCCCCCGGCAAGCCGATTCGCGGCGGCGTGCCGATCTGTTTTCCGTGGTTTGGCAACCGCGATGGCGAACCGTCCCACGGCTTCGTCCGCAGTTCGGGCTGGCAGTTGGTGAAAAGTCTGGTCGCTCCCAACGGCGCGGTGACGCTGCATTTTGCGCTGCCGCAGATTCCCGGCCGTGAAGCCTGGAAAAATCTGCGCACGGAATTCATCGTCACCGTGGCCGACACGCTCACGATGGAATTGATTGCGTCAAATGATTCCTGCGACGAGACGCTTGAGATTGAAAACTGCCTGCACACTTATTTTCAAGTCAGCGACATCGGCGCGGTGGGCATCACGGGCCTGCAAGACGCGGCGTTTCTGGACAACGCCGCCGGTGGCAACGGTGAGCGCAAGGTGGAGAATGATCCGGTGCTGCATATCACGAAAGAAACGAACCGGATTTATCCCGATAACACCGCCGCGGTGGAAATCCACGACAGAAAACTCAAGCGCATCATCCGCGTGGAAAAAGCCGGCTCCAAATCCACCGTCGTCTGGAATCCGTGGACGACCCAGAAACTACCGGACGACTTCGACCCGGCGGAACACAAACAAATGGTCTGCGTGGAATCCGGCAACGTGAAACAGAACAAAATTCTACTCGCGCCGGGAAAACCCTCGGCGTTGAAAGTGGTCATCGGCTCGCGGCCCGAATAATCATGTCATCGGACATCCCCAAATTCCGCATCGGCTCGGTGCAATTTCTGAACGCCGTCCCGCTCACGCGCGGCATTGAGAGCGAAATCATTTTCGCCACGCCCGCCAAACTTGCCGAGTTGCTCCGGCGCAACGAACTCGACGCCGCGCTCGTCAGCATCACCGAGGTTTTACTGAACGACCGCTACGATATTCTGGACGGCATCGCCATCGCGTCGCTCGGCGAAGTTTACAGCGTCCTGCTCGCGCACAAAAAACCGCTGGCGGAGGCGAAGGAAATTTTCTGCGACACCGCGTCGCTCACGAGCGTGAACCTATTGAAAGTGCTGCTGGCCGAACGCGGATTGAAGCCGGAGTTCAAGCCGCTGGAAAATTACGAAGCGGCGAAGGAAAAAGATTTTGTCCTGCTCATCGGCGACCGGGCGATTGATTTCCAGCGCGTGCCGCACGCGCACGAGATTTTTGACCTTGGCTTTGCCTGGCACGAGTTGACGAATCTGCCCTTTGTTTATGCGGTCTGGGCGTTGCGGCGCGGCCTTGAGAACCAGGCGCTGCGCCAGGAGCTGCGCGACGCGAAGCGGTTCGGCATGCAGACGCTGGACGGCATCATTGAAACCCGCGAGGAATACGACGAGGATTTCCGGCGCGATTATTTCCAATGCCACATCCATTTCCATCTCGCCGAGGACGAAAAGCGCGGCATCGCGAAATTCTGCGAACTACTGCGGAAGCACAACCTCGGCCCGGTGTTTGAACCGAAATTTGTTCCCTGATTTTTAACAGGAGCAAACGGAGAGGGAAAATAAAATCAGCTTCTCCGCGCTCTCCGTTTGCTCCTGTTCAATTCCCGGCTTCCAGCTTCGCCAGCGTTTCGGGATCGCGCACGTCCACCCAGCGGCCCTGGATTTCCAGGCCGGCCAGTTTTTGTCCGCTGCCGATGAGCGCGCTGATGGCGTCAGTCAGTTCGTATTCACCGCGCGGGGATTTTTGCAGGCGCGCTGTGAACTCGAAAATCGCCGGGCGGAAAATGTAAATGCCTGCGTTATACCACGCCGGAACACCGGGCTTGAGCCAGCCGTCGCAGCGCAATTGCGCCAACTGCTCGGGTGATGGTTTTTCCACGAGCCGCTTCAGGCAGAATTGTTCGTCAAAAAAATTCAGTCCGCCTTTCGTGACATCCTCGCCAGGTGTGACGGTGATGACGCCGGCGAAATTATCTTCGCCAAAGCGCCGGAGCATTTGCGGATACGTTTCCGGCGGCACGAGAATGTCGCCGTAGGTGAGCAGGAACGGCGAGTCGCCGACAAAATCTTTCGCGAGTTCCGGTGCCTTGCCCGTGCCGTCTTGGACGAGCTGCCGCCCAAAAGAAATCTGCGCGCCGAATTTTTTGCCGTCGCCGAAATGATTTTCAATCACGTCCGCGCGCCAGCCGGTGACGATGAAAATCTCGCGGACGCCCGCCGCGACGACGCCCGCGACGATGTGTTCAAGGATTGGCTTGCCCTGCACACGGAGCATGGGTTTGGGCAGCTCGTTGGTGAGCTCCCTCATGCGCGTGCCTTTGCCGGCGGCGAGAATGACAGCTTTCACGAGTTAAAACTTGGTCAGCTTTTCCAGTTCCTTCACGCGCTTTTCGATATCGGCGCGCTTGGTCTTGGTCGTGCGGTTCAGGCCGAAGCCTTCGCAGCAGAACGACGCGGTGACGCTGCCATAAACCATCGCGCGGCGGATGTTCGCGTCAATCGAACCCTTCGCGGTGGCGAGATAACCCATCAGGCCGCCGACGAACGAATCGCCCGCACCGGTCGGGTCTTCGACGGTGTGCAGCGGATACGCCGGACAGATGAAAATGCCTTTCGGCCCAGAGAGGATGGAACCGTGCGAACCTTTTTTTATGATCACATACTTTGGCCCCAGCTTGTGGATTTTTTTCAGCGCCACGAAAATGTTATCTTCCTTAGTGAGCAGTTCCGCCTCGCTGTCGTTCAGCACAAAACCATCCACGCGCTTCAACAATTTCAGCAGATCCGGCAGCGCGATGTTCAGCCACAAGTCCATCGAGTCGGCGACGACGAACTTCGGCTTCTTCATCTGGTCGAGCACGGAGAGCTGCAACGCGGGCGCGATGTTGCCGAGCAGCACGAACGCGACATTCTGATACGCCACCGGCAACTTAGGCGAGAACGTCTCGATCACGCCAAGTTCCGTCGCCAGTGTGCGGCGGTTGTTCATGTTGACCTCGTATTCGCCGGACCAGTGAAAGGTTTTGCCTGGCAAAATCTGGAGGCCGGCGAGGTCAATCTTGTGCTTGCGATAAAGCTCGATGTATTTCTTCGGAAAATCTTCGCCGACGCCGCCGACGAGTTTCACCGGCGAGAAAAAACTGGCCGCGACCGCCGCGTGGCTGGCCGAGCCGCCAAGCAGGCGCGGGTTTTCCTTGGTGGGAGTTTTGATGGAATCAAGTGCGGTGGTGCCGACGATGAGAACGCTCATGGATTGGTTGATGGTTTTTAGTTGAGAGTTGATGGTTGGTTGCGGGCGCGTTACTTTTTCTGAATCAGTTCAATTTCGTAGCCTTCGGGCGCGTCAATGAACGCGAACGTCGTTCCGCTGGAACTCGTCGTCGGGCCGTCGGAATATTTCAGGCCGAGTTTTGCGAGGTGTTTTTCAAACACGGCGAGGCTATCCACTTCAAATGCCAGATGCGTGAGATCAGGCTGGCATTTCACGGGTTCGCTGCCGGGGAAATGGCAGATTTCAATTTCCTCGTCGCTTTCCGGCGCTTTGAGAAAAACCAGTTCCGAGCCGCGCGGGGATTTGTGCCGCTTGATTTCCTCGAGGCCGAGGACGTCGCGGTAAAACTTCACCGTGCGTTCCAGGTCGTTCACCCGGTAGCGCGTGTGCAGCAGTTTCGTGACTTTGCTCATGGGCAAAATCTAGCGGGAATTTTTACGCGCGCAATTTTTCATTTCCCGGCCCGGCTTTCTACGGCATGATGGCATTCATGGGCAAACGACGTGAAGCGCGCGAACGCGCCGTGCAATTTCTGTTTCAGCATGACCTGAACCCGCCGGACAATCTTGAATTGGAGCTGGCGACGTTCTGGAACTCCCAGCGCGCCGCCGCCATCGAGGACGAAAAAGGCGCCGCCAAATGGGGCGAAGTCACCGAGCTGCCGCCCCCCACCGTCGAGGAGGCCGAAATGCGGCTCTTCGCCGAACCGCTCATCCGCGGCACGCTGGAACACCGCGATGCGATTGACGAAAAAATCAAGGCCCACGCGAAGAACTGGGATTTCCACCGCATCGCCGCCGTGGATCGCAACATCATGCGGCTGGCGATTTACGAAATGCTGCACCGGCAGGACATCCCGCCCGTCGTCAGCATCAACGAGGCGGTGGACATCGCCAAGAAATTTTCCACCGAGGACAGCGGCAAGTTTGTCAACGGCATCCTCGACAAGGTGCGCGGTGAAATTATGCGGCCGGCGCGCAGCGTGCAATGAAATTTGCCGACCTCCATCTGCACACATTTTTTTCCGACGGCACCTTCACGCCGGAGGAACTGGTGGAGCGCGCGAGCAAACTCGGTTTTGCCGCCATCGCGTTGACCGATCACGACACGGTCGAAGGGTGTGAGCGGGCGGCGGCGGCCTGCGCGGCGGCGCAGATGGGATTTATTCCCGGCACCGAACTCACGGCGGAGCACGAGGACACCGAAGTCCACATTCTGGCCTACCTCGTGGATACGCAGAATCAGACTTTGCTCGCGCGCATCGCCGGGTTTCAAGCCGTGCGGCAGAATCGCATCCGCGAAATGGTTGCCGCGTTGAACAAACTTGGAATTCCGCTCCAGGCCGAAGCGGTTTTTGCGCTGGCGAACTGCAAGTCGCCGGGCCGGCCGCACGTCGCCCGCGCGCTGGTGAAAGCTGGTCTTGTCGCGAACCTTGACGAGGCGTTTGACCGTTTCCTGAAAAAGGGCCGGCCCGCGTGGGTGCCCAAGACCAAAATGTCCGCGCTGGAAGGCGTCGAATTAATCCATCAGGCCGGTGGTCTGGCGGTCATGGCGCATCCGGGTTTGAACCGCACGGACGATATCATTCCCGACCTCGTGGCCGCCGGCCTCGATGGCATCGAATGTTTTCACACCAAGCATTCCACCGTGATGGCCGAGCGCTATCTGGAAATCGCGGAGAAATATCATCTGCTCGTCACCGGCGGTTCCGACTGCCACGGCTTCAGCAAGAAAGCCCCGCTCATCGGCACGGTGAAGCTGCCCTACGAACACGTCGAGAAACTTTACGCGGCCAAGAAGGCCACTGACGGCAAACGCCGGGCGGTCGCCGCAAAATAGTTTCTTCATTCTGCATTCATAATTCTTCCTTTAGAACATGGGACTCTTTGCCAAATTCAAAGCCGGCCTCGCCAAGACGCACGCCAGGCTCACGCACGAACTCAAGCGCATCGTCACGCGCTCGCCCAAGCTGACCGCCGAGTCGCTGGAAGAAATCGAACACGCGCTCATCGCCGCCGATTTGGGCATGGCCATGACCACGCAAATCGTGACGGCCGTGAAGCTGGCCTATGAATCGCAAGGCACGGCTGGGCTTGATTATCTCGCCATCGCCCGCGCGGAAATCGAAAAAAGCCTTTCCGCGAATAATCCGAAGCTGCGCGAAATTCCCGGCAGCACCTGCGTGGTTTCCATCGTCGGCGTCAATGGCACGGGCAAGACCACCACGAGTGCGAAGTTGGCGCATTATTTTCAGGCGCAGAAAAAATCCGTGCTGCTCGCCGCGTGCGACACGTTTCGCGCCGCCGCCATTGAGCAAATTAAACTTTGGGGAACGCGCTTGAAAGTCGAAGTCATTGCCGGCAGTTACGGCGCGGACGCGGCGTCCGTGGCGCATGACGCTGTGACCGCCGCGCAGGCGCGCAAGGCGGATTATCTTTTCATTGATACCGCCGGGCGTTTGCACACCAAGCACAATTTGATGCAGGAATTGCAGAAGCTGCATCGCGTCATTGGCAAACAGCTCGCGGGCGCGCCGCACGAAGTGCTGCTGGTGCTGGACGGCAGCACCGGCATGAATGCGCTGAACCAGGCGCGCGAATTTCACAAGGCCGTGCCGCTCACCGGCCTCATCGTGACCAAGCTGGACGGCACGAGCAAAGGCGGCATGGTGGTGGCGATCCAGAAGGAACTCGGCCTGCCCATCAAATTCATCGGTCTCGGCGAGCAGCCGGACGACTTGCAGCCCTTCGACGCCAAACAATTCGCGCAGGCGTTGTTTGAGGAATGAAAATTAATTTGGCCACAGATAAAACACCGATTGAACACCGATTCAAATCCGTGTTTCATCTGTGTTTTATCTGTGGCTAAACAAGATTTTCAATTCCTGTGCCTCGCCCTCCGGCTCGCCCGGCGCGGTTACGGTGCGACTTCGCCCAATCCGATGGTCGGCGCAGTGCTGGTGAAGGGCGGAAAAATTATCGGACGCGGCTGGCATCGGCGCGCCGGTCTGCCGCACGCGGAAATCGAGGCGCTCCGCGATGCGCAAAAACACGGCCACTTGCCGCGCGGCGCGACGCTTTACGTCACGCTGGAACCGTGTTGCACGCACGGCCGCACGCCGCCTTGCACGGATGCCATCATCGCCGCCGGCATCCAGCGTGTCGTCATCGGCGCGACTGATCCGAATCCGCAACACGCGGGCAAAGGGTTTAAGATTTTACGGAAGGCGGGAATAAAGGTTGATTGGTGGGGTGAGCGTCTTCGCGAGCCGCTTAAACCAGCGATGTCCGGCTCGCGGGGACGCTCGCCCCACCAGCGGCTTGCCGATGATTGCACCAGCTTGAACGAAGCCTTCAATCACTGGATTGTCCACCGCACGCCGTTCGTCACCGTCAAGGCGGCGATGACGCTGGACGGGAAAATCGCCACCGCCAGCGGCGAATCCAAATGGATCACCGGCGAAAAAGCCCGCGCGCACGGCCAGAAACTGGGCCAGGGCAGCGACGCCATTCTCGTCGGCGTAAACACCATTCTCGCGGATGATCCAAGCCTGACGGTGCGGACGAGGATGGAAGATGGAAGATGGAAGATGGCCAAGCCGATTCGCCGCATCGTGCTGGATTCGCGGGCGCGGACGCCGTTGGACGCGAAAGTGGTGAGTGATGAATTTGCGGCGTTGACGACCATTGTTATCAGCAAGCTTGCGCCCAAGAAGCGCGTGGCGGCTTTGGCGGAAAAGGTGAATGTCATCGTCGCGCCGGCAACCAATTCAAAATTCAAAATTCAAAATTCAAAACTGGATTTGAAGTGGCTGTTGAAAAACTCGGCGCGGAAAACGTCACGAGCCTGTTGGTGGAAGGTGGCGGCGAGGTGAACGCATCGTTTCTGCTCGGCGGTTTCGCGCAGCGCGTGGCGTTTTTTTACGCGCCAAAAATTTTGGGCGGCCGCAATTCGCGCAAGGCGGTTGCCGGCGAAGGCGTGGAAAGTCTGGCCGACGCGCTTCAACTCCGCGAGGTGAAGTGGCGCAGGTTGGGCGACGATTTGCTGCTGACCGCTTCAGTGGTAAGTCGTTGAAGGTTGAAAGTTGCCGGTTTTTCAACTTGTAACCGGCAACCCGCAACCGGCAACATCACTTGTTTATGTTTACCGGCATTGTCGAAGAAGCGGGCGTCATTGAAAAAATCACGTCCACCAAAAAATCCATTGAACTGACCGTGCGCGCCAATGTTTGCGGGCGTGGCTTAAAGGTCGGCGGCAGCGTGGCGGTGAACGGTTGCTGTTTGACCGCCGTAAAAATCGCCGCGCGCGGCAAAGCGAAGTTGATTCAATTCGACCTGCTCCAGGAAAGCTGGCAGCGGACCAATTTTCAATTCGCCAAAGTGGGTTCGCTCGTGAACCTTGAACGCTCGCTCCGCGCGAACGGCGAACTCGGCGGCCATTTCGTGACCGGCCATGTGGACGGCCTCGGCAAAATCATCCGCTGGGAACGCGCCGGCAAGGACCATGTCCTCGACATCGCCGCACCGCCGGAGGTGATGCGTTACGTCGTTTTCAAAGGCTCGATTGCCGTGGACGGCATCAGCCTGACCGTCGCCGCCGTGCAGAAAAAAGGTTTCCGCATCTGGATCATTCCGCACACGTTTGAGGTCACGGTGTTGCGCGAACGGAAAATCGGCGACGCGGTGAACCTGGAAGCCGACCTGCTCGGCAAATACGCGGAGAAATTTCTCGCGGCGGGAAAGACTGCCCGGAAACGCCGCGCCTGAAACCGGCGGTTTCGCCCGGTCGTGGCGGGCCGGTGAAAATAGGTCTTGTCATCCATGCCGGTTTGGATGTGAAATGTCCCCGTCATCATTCCCGCTTCCAACCAGGAACCTTTATGTGATTCAGGCTTATGAAAAATTATCCTCCCGCTGAAATCCGCAACTTCGCCATCGTCGGCCACGCCTCGTCCGGGAAAACCCTGTTGAGCGAGGCGATGCTTCGCTGCGCGAGTGTGATCACCCGCCTGGGAAGCATCGCCGACGGCACCACCGTGTCCGATTATCATGTCAGTGAAAAGCAGCGGCAGATTTCCGTCTCCGCCACGCTCATGCACGCCGAGTGGGCCGGGAAAAAGTTCAACCTCATTGACACGCCCGGCTATCTCGATTTCATCAGCGAAGGCCTCGGCGCGCTGCGCGTCGGCGATTTCGCGCTCGTCGTCATCCACGCGCAACACGGTCTCGGCGTCGGCACCGACCGCGTGTGGAACTACGCCACCGGCTACGGCATCCCGAAAATGATCGTGGTCAACGCGCTCGACCGCGAGAACGTAGATTTCGACGCCGTGCTAAAATCCACGCAGGAACATTTCGGGCGGCACGTCTTTCCGTTGAGCGTGCCGGTGAACGCCGGCCCCGGCTTCAATCGCACGCTGGATGTGTTGCGCAATGAAATTGTCACCTATGCCACCGACGGCTCCGGCAAATACACCGAGGAACCCGCCACCGGCGAACTCGGCGAAAAAGTGAAGGCGCTGCACAACGAACTCATTGAGCACATCGCCGAATCCGACGACACGTTGATGAGCAAATATTTCGAGCAGGGCGGATTGTCGGAGGAGGAATTCCGCGCCGGCATCCACGCAGCGGTGCAGAAGGAATTATTCATCCCGCTCTTCGCCACCTCGGCGGAAAAAAACATCGGCGTCGCGCGCCTGATGGATTTCATCGCCAAATACGGCTCGTCGCCGGTGGACCGCAAGAACGTCCCAGCGATAGACGCCAACGGCAATGAAACCGAGGTCGTCCTCGACAACGCCGAAACCGTGGCCTACGTCTTCAAGCACATGACCGAGGCGCAATTCGGCGAGCTGTCATTTTTCCGCGTCTATTCCGGCTCG
>Ga0182030_10006272_pt1 | contig 25124 bp, 17 predicted proteins | sample 812S3MmetaG_FD_121299 | JGI IMG/M metagenome (GOLD analysis project Ga0182030, IMG submission 121299) | Permafrost microbial communities from Stordalen Mire, Sweden - 812S3M metaG (Illumina Assembly) | ecosystem: Environmental > Terrestrial > Soil > Wetlands > Permafrost | place: Sweden...
CGAGGCGGTGGATGGCGTAAATGCTCTGTCCAAACTCAAGGGGCAGGATGTCCATCTTTTCCTGGTTGACGTGAATATGCCGAATATGGGCGGTCTGGAACTTACTCGTCAGCTTCGAGCGATCCCCCAATACAAGTTCATCCCAATCGTGCTCCTTACAACCGAATCGAGTGCAGATAAGAAACAGGAAGGCAAGGCAGCTGGCGCGTCGGCCTGGATCATCAAGCCTTTCGACCCGGATCAACTTCTAGCGGTAGTTAAAAAGGTAATGCGTTGATGCCGGGCGGAAAAGGGGGCAGATGATGATGCCAATCGATGTTATGGAGCAAATGCGCTGTGCATTCAGGGCTGAGGCTCAGGATTTGCTGATTGAACTCGACTGCGCCCTCCTGATTCTGGAAGAAGAGCCGGGGAATTCATCGTTGGTCAACCGTGTATTCCGGGCTATTCACACGATCAAAGGATCGGGGGCGACCGCAGGTAACATGCACCTCGCCAGGTTCGCCCACAAGATGGAAGAGGCCTTTGACCTTGCGCGTGAAGGACAACTGGCCGTCACTCCCGACTTGATCGACTGTGGACTCAAGGCATGCGATGTGATCCGGCTGATCCTTGAAGAGAAAGTGGAAGGCGAAGCCGTCACAGGAGAAATCGAAGTAACCGCAGCGTTCGCCCGGCTGCTGCCGGCCACCGAGGACTCGCCCACGGCTGAAAGCACGGAATCGAAGACTCGAAGCAAGATTCGTGCGGCATTCGAGATCGTCTTCAAGCCCAAGCGCGAGATGTTCTATTCCGGCGCCGATCCGGTTACGCTGCTCGACGACTTGCGTGCGCTGGGGCAGGCTCACATCACGGCCCATGTGGACCAGGTGCCTCTGCTGCCTTCACTGGAGGCTGAGCACTGCTATCTGTGGTGGGAGATTCTCCTCGTTACCGAAGTCGATCAGGCGGCCATCAAGGACGTGTTCGTCTTCGTCGAGGATGATTGCGACGTGCGTATTCAACTGTTTGAAGATCAAGTTGAGTCGGTGGCTCTGCTTGGCTCCATACCGCCGGATATGCTGGAGCTTTTTGTGGTGGAGTGCGAGGAAAACCTCGATGGAATCGAGCGGGACGCGCTCGCACTGGAGAGAGAACCCGCATCGAAGGACGCCCTCGACTCGCTGTTCCGTGGGGTCCACAGCATCAAGGGCAATACGGGTCTTCTGCTGGATTACGTCAAAGACACCGCTCTCACAGCCACGCATCCACTGTACATGATGCTCCGGGCAGCCCACTCACTGGAGTCAATTCTCGATTCGTTCCGGGGAGTCGCGGCCGTACCGGTGTCGGCAGAGGCGATCCACATCGCTCTGGACACGTGTGACGCAATCCGCACTCTGCTGGGAAGCCTGACTCCCAACGGCACAACAGCCACCGTCTCGCCGGACTTGCTGGAGCGATTGGGAATCATGACCGACACCGCGACCACCGGCCCGATTGTCGATGTGCGGGAAGCGGCGTTTCTCAATACGGCGTCGCAGTGCGTCGAGATGATCACGGACTGTTTGCGGAGGATGGAAGGCGACCTCGAGCCCTCAAGCTCCGTCCTTGCAACTTACCTGCGTGGGCTCAAAACCCTGGCGGCTGCTGCACAGTTCCGGAAGTGCCCTCGACTCGAAGAGCCGCTGGCTCAACAGCTTCAAATCCTGGAAACGGCAGCGAGAACGGGAGCGGCGTTGGGCAGTGAAGAGCGCGCCGCCCTAGGCAAGGCTTTTCTGGCTGCTCGTGCCGTTCTTGAACGTTTGTCGACAATCGAAGACGTCATTCGCGTCCCCGAGCTTGCAAGCGAGGCGAAGCCCTTGGCAAAAGCTTCGGGGGACAGACCTATTTCTCCCCCCTCCGCTTCGACAATTCGAATCGATCAGGTCAAGCTGGATCGGTTGATGACGGTGGTGGGCGAACTGCTGGTTGCGCGCGGAGCAATCCCGCTGCTCATCCGAAAACTCAACGATGGCGCGGATGGCGGCTCCGTTGTGAAGGATCTGAAAGATGTTGGTTCGAGTATCTCCCGCATCGCCGACGAACTCCAGACCAGCGTCATGTCGATTCGGATGCTGCCGGTGAAGACCGTCTTTCAGCGCTTCCCGCGCCTTGTGCGCGACCTCGCACGGTCGCTCGGGAAGGAAGTTCAGTTAGTCATCGAAGGAGAGGGAATCGAACTGGATAAGACGATCCTTGAGCAGATCGGCGATCCACTGGTTCACCTCATTCGCAATTCCGTCGATCATGGTTTTGAACCGCCCGAGGAGCGGCGGGCCAATGGGAAGAACCCCGCCGGGCAACTGACCCTGCGAGCAACAAACGAAGCAGGCAGTGTTTCGATTGAAGTGAAAGACGACGGGAGGGGGCTCGATTCCGATGCTCTCAAAAGGAAAGCTATCGAGAAGGGTCTGTTGACACGGGAAGCCGCGGCGGCCATGAACGAGGAGGCCGCGTTTCAGTTGGTGTTCCTGCCGGGGTTAACAACAGCGAAGAAGGTTACCGATGTTTCCGGCCGCGGAGTTGGAATGGACGTCGTCCATAGCAACGTTCGCAACCTGCAAGGCACGATTGAAATTCGCTCGAAGCTCGGCCAGGGAACCTCTCTGCTAATCAAACTGCCCACCAGTCTCATGGTTTCAAAAGGCATTCTGCTCGAAGCCGGCGGTGAGCAATATATCCTGCCGCTCAGCAACATTCGCGACATGATCAAACTGCCACCGGAAGCGGCGCACACATACCACGGCCACACGCTCGCGCAGGTGCGGGGGACCATCTACTCCATATTCAACCTTGCGAAGATGCTGGGACTGGCTCCCGCAAGTATGCCTGAACTTTCCGTGGCGATCGTTGAGGCGGGCGCCCTGCGGTACGGGCTCGTGGTCGATAAGTTTCTTACCGAAGTTGAGGTGCTGGTTAAGCCTCTGACGGGCGGACTGGAGCAATGCAAGGAGTACCAGGGCGCCGCGATCATGGGAGATGGACGAGTGGTGCTTGTCCTGAATGCGCTTGAATGTCACAGCCTGCGTGGAACCGCATGCAGCTAGCCGACAAACTGATCGTCCGCGATGCAGCGATGCCGTTGCGCGTAATGCCTTCCCAGCCCTCCGCGGATTCGCTCGGACAGGTGATCGCGGACCTCGACTTGTTGAATCACGACACCGAGCAGGGTTTCTTGAGCATTGGTGGGAAACTGGCTGAGTTCATGCAGACGGTCAGCTTGATTTCATCTGAGCTGACCGCTTTGGCGAACGAGGAGCATGGACAGCGGGCATCCGAGGCGCTCACACACGCGCTCGATCGCGCCACGGAATTGCGAGCGGGGCGAGAGGACCGTGACGGAGGCCTGGCCGGCATACGCCGTGAGGTAGGCCTGCTGAAGCGAACGCTATCGGGATTCCAGGAAACCGTCTCGACTTTTCGTACGCTTGGTCTGTTGACGCGAATTGAGACTGCGCGTCTGGGTAGTACAAGAGCCGACTTCAGCGATTTGGCCGATGACGTCACTTTGCTGGCGGGGCAGGTCCATTCCAAAGTCGAGAGCGCTCTAACTATTGCCGACTCGTTGATTCCGCCAATCGAAGACGCAATGCGCCAGATCTCACTCCTCGATGCCGGCCAGACGAAAGACCTTCCAGCTCTGATATCCGGGACCTTGACCGGCCTGTCGTCGTTTCGCGACGCACAGGACAAGGCACGCGAATCGTCGGATCGATTGGTTGCCGAATATGGCGCAATATCGGACGCGTTCAAGAAACTAATCGTATCAATCCAGTTCCACGACATAACGCGGCAGCAGATAGAACATGTGATTGAAGTGCTGCAGCGTCTGAGTTCTGAATCTGGGGGAAAGGACGGAAGTCCATGCCGCCACCCGCGTGGCGCCGCAGCAGTCCTGGCGTTGCAATCCGCGCAACTCGCCGACGCCGACAAGAAATTCACCGCTTCGGTCGATTCGGTGGAGCGCAACCTGGAAGGCATTGCCAGACATGTACTGGAGATGGCCGACCAAAGCCGCGAAGTGTCCGGGCTTAGCGATGATGGGAAGGGATCGTTCTTCTTGCCGATGGAGCAGGACTGCGGCGCAATTCTGACCAGTCTCGACCACACTGCAAATGCTGAGGTTGCAATGCGTGCCACACGAAGAGGTATGGCGGAGACCATCGACAGAATGCACGGGCCCATTCAGGAAATCCAGCAAATTGAATCCAGGATGCGCATGATGGCATTGAATGCTCGCATCAGCGCATTTCATTTGGGCGACTCCGGGAGAGCCCTCGACATCCTTGCCGGATCGGTGCAGCAGTTGGCGTCAGAGTGCAGAGAACGCTCCGAATCTCTGGTCGCCTCTCTCGGTTCCATGAGAGAGGCAGCAACACGCTCGCGCGAGGAACAAGGACCGGAAACGGCCAACGAAACAGGGGAAAGGGAAGGATATGCGGTTGAGCTTCGACTTGCGGTCGCGGACCTGCACTCGGCAACGGAGCGCAGTTTCGCACTGATCTCTCAGATTGTCGCTCGCGGTAACCGCCTTGCCGCGGACCTTGCCGCAACCCGAACGGACTTTTCCGTTGGTGCTCTCTTCGCGGAGGCTGTCACACACGCGCGAGGATCGATCGAGGAGATCGGAGAGAAAACCCGCCGTGGCTTGTCACGCGATGAAAGCGAAGAACCGGAACCGGGGCTGGCCGATTTCATGAGTCATTACACCATGCAGGCGGAACTCGACGTGCATGAAAGTGTCACAGGGACGGCGCCGATGGCAGCGCAAGTTGACTGCCTGAAGTGTCCCCCTGGGGAAGCTGGCGAACTTGGGGACAATGTGGAGTTCTTTTAGTGTGGAGGGCCTTCCCCGTTCTAGGCTTTGCGCAAACGCCTTAGAGGATGTCAGAGCTTGTTTCATCAATGAAGGAGTAGTTAGGTTATGCCAACTGCCGCGGTACCGATGTTGGAGTGGACACCAGAGTTTGCTGTGCATGTCCCCGAGATCGACAGAGACCATCAGTTTGAGTTCGGCCTCGTCAATCGCCTCCATGAGGCAATGCTGGCCGGGCAAGGAACGGATATTCTGGGAACGATTCTCGCAGAATTGACAAAGTTCACCAGGAGTCATTTTGCCAATGAAGAGAAGATGATGGCTGCCATGCGCTACCCGGAAATGCCGGCGCATGTCCAGCAGCACGACCAAATACGACGCAAGGTGACGGAGGTGGAGGCACGGTTCGAGCGTGGTGAAACAGCCATAACGATCGAATTGATGCTGTTTCTCTCAGGTTGGCTCAGAAATCATACGATGGTTGCTGACCGCCGGTTGGGAGATTTTATCCATGTGGAACGGAGCTTCACCGCGTATATGGACCGGCTGCTGCTTGGCGACCGCAGAGGGTGCAGAGTTATTGTTCAGGGTCTTCTCACCGAAGGGATTTCGTTTAAGGATCTATACGTCAATCTGTTCCAGAAAGCTATGTATCGCACGGGCGAACTCTGGATGAGGAACCAAATCTCGGTGGCCGCTGAACATCTCGCCTCTTCAGTCACTCTGGACATGATGACGCTGGTCCATCCGACACTGCTCGATTCACCTAGAAAAGGCCGAAGTGCGGTCGTGACTTGCGTCGATAGTGAACTGCACGAAATGGGAGCCCACATGGTTGCGGACACTTTCGAGTTGCACGGATGGGACTCATACTTCCTGGGTGCAAACACTCCTGTCAAGGGGCTGTTGGAGTTGCTCGAGGAGAAACAGCCGGATGTGCTTGCTCTTTCGGTGAGCCTCAGCAGCCATATTGGCCGATTCAAAGAAACTGTGAAGAAGACGCATGCTCGCTTTCCTGGACTGGAGGTTCTCGCTGGAGGCCAGGCATTTCTGCAAAGAAGGGCCGGGGTCAACACCGACCCACATGTGCGATATCTGCATTCGCTGGATGAATTGGAGGCTTGGATCGCGAGCCAATGAGCGAATGATGGTTGCTTTCGATTGATTGTGGCACTGAGACGTTCAGAGTACGTCGTCCGTGTCGCTCACAGGACTCAGGAGAGGCCCAGATCGCTCTGGGCCTTCGCTGTTTCTGGTTGTGGCTGTCATGCCCGTACGATGCCCTGGATGCGTTCGCCTGTGCTTGTTCGGCCCGGACACAACCCATAAGAATTCCGGAGTTATCCCTCTCCATTCTCCACTTCTGAGCCGATAGACAAAGGTTGTCAAAGGCTTAAAGACCGTTTCCGCCCGACCGCCCAACCACACGGGTTCCAACTGCGGCAATGTCCTGGCCCAGTAAGGAGAACCATCATGTCATCCATCTCATTCCCGGTCTCCGCCCCGTCGAACGTGACGCAAATGCAAGCAACCGCCAGAACCGGCCCGGCGCAAGTCGAGGCGGCAACCACCCCCGAGGAAGATACAGTCAAGCTGTCCGCCGGAGCCCAGGCCGAGACAATGCATCAGGCCGGCCAGAGCGTATCGTCGATCGCCTCTTCGCTGGGGACAGACGTCTCGACGGTCGATAGCTACCTCGGCATTACGGTCGCCGCAGTCGCCGTTCCACCTACTGCGACTCCTTCGGTCCATGCTGCATCCGCGGCGATTGTCCCGTCCGCTGCAACAACCGGGCTACCAAAGCCTGTTGCAACGAACTGAAGCATCGAGTAAGACGCGAGGTCAGACGCGGAGCTGACCGTCTCATTGGAGCCCATGGAATCCACGCGGGACTCATCGTCCAGACCTTTCCCATAACCTGATCCGCGCAAATCAAACTCGCTGGGCACCGGGGACGCACCCCCGCCCCATCGGTGATGCTTCCTATCCCGGACTCGCGAGCCGCTCTAACTTCGCTCAATCCCAGGCATACGGCGTAGCTTTGCTTTCATTGCACATACAGGGTATCGGTCGGTCCACGACGCCATCTCCGCACCGTCGCCGTCAGTGCTGATGATGAGGTTGTCCACCAACCGCGCATGCAGCCAAGGGTTATGACCACACATGATCTGGCCCTCGCAACGCACCCCATCAATGGTCTGAAAGTCGGCCGGGTAAGGTTGCTGCTGCCTGCGTAAGCGCCACGCCACTTTCTCCCTGAGCAACGCATCTCTGTGATACAACAGCCCGGCAATCTCGCGCACGCGCTCTGCGGACATTCGCGGGTTGAGAGTCTCAGCAATCTGTTGAGGTGGCCCTGCAGGCAGCCCGGACCACTCCCAAGTGACAAGCCACGCGCTCAGTCCCTTCGGTTGCCTCATGCGCAGATTCTAACCCAGAAATACCCGCAGCGCCCCACACGCCATGTAGACAGACCTCGAGACCAGCGTGACAATTGAACCATGCCCATTCCCGACAAAAGGCATAACCCTGAGTCGGCTCCAGTTCAGCGTGGTTATGGAGGAATCGGAAAGTTCGTGCCGGTTTGTCAATGTTGAAGTGCGGTGGCGGGACAAAGACAGCCAGAGAGATGCACAGTCTCACCGTGCTACGCACATAAGGTATTGCGGTACGCTAGTCTGGGACGAAAACTCTATGTTAGGGAGGACGGACGGATGAGTGACAGCGATTTGATTGCCGAGATCATGGCCGAAGAAATCGACCCGGCAGACATCCTTCATATGGTCTCTGAGATAGCTAGGCTGAGGGACGACGGCGAAGAGCCGAACTGGTATTCGCAGATTGGCATTCTCGCAGATAGGTTTCCCCGTGGCTCGCAGAAGCCGGTCGTAATCATGGAACGGATGCAGGCTCTCATTCCAATGCTCAAAGACAAGAGAGCGAAGGTCTGGAGTTTCGAAGGCATCGAACCGGGCTGCACCATTACGCATGAGGCGATTTTCAGAGCTGTTGCGCTGGCACCGCTCCACTGCACCAATGGGAGGAAGTTGAAGTTTCAACGGGAAGAGTTCTTCAAGGTCGTGCTGGAGCAGACCGATTGTATCGGCCCGGTGGCCTAGCTTACATGCTGGCTACAAAGCGCATCGCAGTGCGCTTCTCAGAGCGTTACCCTGTCACCGTGTTTGAAAGGACTAACCGGGTCTACCGGCTCGCTTTCCAGCGCGAGGATCCCGAAGACGCACTCATGAACCCGGCGTAATGGTTTCCGTCGTACGAAACGCTCCAGCGCCTCGATGCTCAGTGCGAACTCCCTGCTGGCCAATGAGCGCTTGGCGCCTACACCTCGGGCACGGAGCCGTTCAAGGTTCTCCGGGAGCAGGTATTCGGGTCCATAGATGATGCGAAGATACTCCGGGCCGCGACACTTGACTGCCGGCTGCGCAATCCCTCGCCGTCCTTTACTGATGAAGTCAAGCGGCTTCACCACCATTCCTTCATTGCCAGCCGCCGTCAATTCCACCCACCACTGTCTGTTGCGGTCTCATTGCTCGCCGGATCATTGACGTCCACCATGCGAAATGGGGTGGCCAGGAGCATTGAGCTATCGGCGGCACAAAGCTTGGCCAGCAACTCCATGTGCCAGGAGTGCTCCTTGTCGGTGTGTACGGCACCTTCGCATGCAAGCAAGTGGAACGGCGCCAGTTTCAGGTCCACGATCGAGTTGACCGGCCAACAGTATTGCCGGTATGCATCGCGATACTTGACCAGTCATGTCAGCCGGGCATCTGTGTGCCGCCTCAACTCTTCCAGGCCATCAACCTTCGGTTCCGCCTCGGCAATGACCTGCTGATCGGCAGCGAGGGCATGGATTCCCACAGTGTCGACGGGCGCATACTGCAATCGGAGCAACTCCTGAGCCTTGACAGACCACGGCATAGGCTCGCAATCCAAGCAGAGCCAATCCGTCTCCAACTCGTCCCAAATACCGCTCGCAGTCCCGGCCTGTTGCACACGGGCAAGGAACCCGCGCTCAAGCTTTTCATCAGTGAAGAAGCGCCGCCCGGTACGCGTGTAGACTACTTGCCGTCTTCCATCAGCGCCGCATCACCCCTGGCCCGCAATGCCTCATACAACTGCGCGGGCCCGAGCAGCACATCCTTCAACCCGCTGCGCACTTTATCCGACTCGAGGGCCTGCTTACTCATCGTGGAGTGCGCGGTGAGCGCATCCATAATGGCGTAGAGGATGCCGCTGGCCAGATCGGGCGAGTTCGAGAACTGCTCCTTCGTATTGTTGCTGGCCTGCTGCACCAGTACATCCGACTCCAGCAGCTTCCCCTTGATGACGTTGTTCACGTAGACCAGCTTGTCGCCTTCCGTTAGCTCGCCTTCGAACAGGTCATTCACCTTGGCGATGATCTCCGCCAGCAGGGCCTTCTCCTTGTCCTGGACAGAGCCGGAACCAATGTCGGTAATCGGAGGCAGCTTGGGCTTCTCGCCAGCGCCCAGCACCATCGCCTGCTTGCCCTTGTCTCTCAGTGTGTGGTGCGTCAGTTTCACCTTCGACAGGTCAATTTCTTCGCGCTCGCGGCCAAAGTCCAGCAACGGCAGTAGCCGCCGGAAGAAGATGTACCGCTTCTCAAGTTCGGTGTTCCCGTAGTCGAATATCTGCGACAGGAAGGTGTACACGCGCTGGAAAGTTCCCAGGTCCCGCTTGAATAGGATCAGGGTGCCCATCTCATCCTTGGCCTCTTCCGCAGCCTTGGTGTCCTGGGTGGCCTGGGCTGCTCGCCAGCGGGCCTGGGCGTCCTTGTATTGAGCCAGCAAGCGGCCTACCACAGGCTCCAGCGCCGCAACCAGGTCGCTCTGCTTCGACGTCGAGTCCAGCTCGACCTCCACCACGCGGGCCACTTCGAAGTCGTCGTAGTGCCCGGCCGCGTCCAGCTTCATGCGCAGATCGAAGACCAGGTTCGGATCGGTGACGCCCGCCAACTCCGCAGTTGTGTAGTACGCCTTGAACGCTTCCAGCACCTCGGCCGGCTCATTCTGGAAATCGAGCACGTAGGTCGTCGTCTTCTCGCCAAATGGCCCTTTATACGACCGATTGAGCCGGGAAAGCGTCTGCACCGCCTGTATGCCCGCAAGCCGCTTGTCCACATACATGCCGCACAGCAGGGGTTGATCGAAGCCGGTCTGAAACTTGTTGGCGACCAGCAAAACCTGATACTCCTCCGGTCCGCCCTCGCGTGCATCGAACGCATCGCGGATCGCCCGCCCCTTCAGGTTGGGGTTCAGCGTCTTGCAGGTCTCCGTGAACCCATCCGGGCCGGATTCCGAATCGTGCACCTCTCCGGAGAAAGCCACCAGCGTCGCGATCTTGTGCCCGTTGGCCTTGATGTACTTGTCGATCGCCAACTGCCAGCGCACGGCCTCCAACCGACTGCCCAGCACAACCATGGCCTTGGCGTGACCGTTCAGCAGGGGTTGCACGGTTTCCTTGAAGTGTTCCACCACCACGGCAACCTTCTGTGCGATGTTGTAAGGATGCAGTCTTACCCAGCGCATGATGCCCTTCATGGCCGCGCTGCGCTCCACTTCCTTCTCGTTGAACTCCTTGCCGTCGTGCGCCAGCTTGAAAGCCAGCTTGTAGCTGGTGTAATTCTCCAGCACATCCAGAATGAAGCCCTCTTCAATCGCCTGGCGCATGGAGTACACGTGGAAGGCTTCTGGCAGGTTGCCGGGGCCGGCAGGCTGGTCGGGATTGGGCCTGCGGCCGAACAGTTCCAGCGTCTTTGCCTTGGGAGTGGCCGTGAACGCCACATAGGTAATGCCGGCATGGTTGCTGCGTGCGGTCATCTGCGCCGCCAGCACGTCTTCCGTGCTGATTTCGCCGCCATCAACCACTTCCTTCATCTCCTCCGCGGTGAGCACTGCCTTCAGCTTGCTGGCGGCCTCGCCGGTTTGGGAACTGTGGGCTTCGTCGGCAATTACGGCAAATCGCTTTCCCTGGGTGGCGGCCAGTTCCTGCACTTTCTCCAACGCGAAGGGGAAGGTCTGAATGGTGCACACCACAATCTTCTTTGCGCCGCTCAGCGCCTCGGCCAACTCGCCGCTCTTGCTGGCGTTCTCGCCCTTAATCGTCGCTACCACGCCCGCTGTGCGCTCGAAATCGAAGATGGCCTGCTGCAACTGCTGGTCAATCACGTTGCGGTCGCTCACCACCAGCACCGTATCGAACACCTTCTTCTGCTGCGCGTCGTGCAGATCGGCCAGAAAGTGTGCCGACCAGGCAATCGAGTTGGTCTTGCCCGAGCCCGCCGAATGCTGAATCAGGTACTTCCCGCCTGCTCCGGCCGCGTACACATCGGCCAGCAGCTTCCGCGTTGCGTCCAACTGGTGGTAGCGCGGAAAAATCAGGTTCCTGATCTGCTTCTTCGTATCGCGCTCCGTCACCAGGTAGCGGCCCAGAATCTCCAGCCAGCTCTCCCGTGCCCACACTTCTTCCCACAAATAGGCCGTGCGGTGCCCGCCTTCTGGATTGGGCGGATTGCCGGCCGCGTCCTTGTCCCCTTTATTGAACGGCAGAAACGTGGTGTCTGGTCCAATGAGCTTTGTGGTCATGCACACTTCGGTGTTGCTCACCGCGAAGTGGACCAGCGCTCCCGATGGAAACGCCAGCAGCGGCTCGGCGGGCTGTCCCTTCGAGCGTGGCAGTCGGTCGAAGCGGTACTGGTCCACTGCGTCAGCAACGGACTGGGTAAAGTCTGTCTTCAACTCCACGGTGGCCACCGGCAGGCCATTCAGGAAGAGAGCCAGGTCCAGGCAGTTCTCGTTATGCACCGAGTAGCGCACCTGCCGCACTACGCGGAGCCGGTTGGCCGCGTAGCGGGCCAGAATCTCAGGGTTCATGGCCAGCGCCGGCTTGAACTGGGCAAGAACCAACTTCTGCTTCAGGCCAATCATCTCCACGCCATGGCGCAGCACGTCGAGCGTTCCGCGGGCGTTCAACTGCTCCCGAAGGCGCGTTAGCAGCATCTCGCCTGTCTTTGCGCCGTGGGCCTTTGTCAGCAACTCCCATGCCTTGGGCTGTGCTTCCCGCATCCATGCCAGCACATCGGCGGGGAAGAAGGCGAGCTCGCGGTCATAGTTGGCCGCATCGCCCTCGGCGTAGTGCCAGCTATGCGCGTCCAGATGCTCGCAGACTTCGGCTTCGAAGTTGATCTCTTTGTGAAGGTTCATGCGGCATCCTCGGCGGCCAGGCCGCGCACATCAATCTTGCCGGTGACGGCGGCGGAGATGAGAGCGGTTCGACGCTCCTGGAGCAGGTCGATGGCGCGCTCTGATTCTCGGATTAGTCTATCCGCCTTCAATTCATACCCTAGGATTCGCTTGCTTATTTGTAGCTGCTCTTCAGCGGGGGGAACAGGAAACAGAATTTGAAACATTTCTTGAGGATAGAGCCGAAGACGTGATGACCAAACGCCCTTTGACCAGCGCGAAGCTTCTCGCGCGAAGTTCGGGATTCGCACGAGATTGTTTATGTAGTCAGACTGAATGCTCGGACGGGGTGAATAGACATGATACGCAGGACTCACAATTCCATTGTTGGAGCTGACGCCCATTGCCCCCATCCATGCCCACAGCGTATTTATGACGAGATCACCCTGTGCTACTTTCTTGTAACCCTCGTTCGTCTCAGCCTCGAACATATTGACCGTCTTCTCAGATCGTGGAGTAACTCCGGTGAGGTGCGAGACGGTTAACATTTCTTCATCTCCATCCTCTGATCGTTCATCACGCTCTACAAAAAGGTGCCCAGCGCGCTCGACACGCCAATGCTCGGGAACGGGACCTAGCCAGTCAGCTCCTGAGTCCTTCATGGGCACGCTTGGGTTCAGCCCTTTTGTGACGGCGTGGGAGATGACGGCCTGCCGCTTCTCTTTCAGCAATTCAATCAGCCGACGTTGTTCCTCCACCAGAGCATCGATCTTGCCGGTCTCCTGGCCTAGAAAAGCTGCGATGGCCTCCTGCTCAGCCAGGGGCGGGACTGCGAGGTACAGATTCTCAATGACGCCCATGCCTATGTTCTGTTGAGTGCCGAAATTCCAGCCAAGCGTTACCGCGTCAAGAAAGCTCCTTGATCGGAGGTAGTTCAGTACGAAGCGAGGACAAGTTTCATCATTGCAGCGAATCGCGGCCAATGGAGACCAGATGTTGAAGTCTATGTCGGTATCCACGATGGCAGTTACGCCTGTTGTCGCGCCAGACTTGACCATGAAGATATCGTTCCGACGTGGCTTGTACTTTTGTGAGAATCGCTCGTGGTCCGTGGGTGAAATGAAGCCTCGAACCTTCGCGAAGTCCAACCGCCCCGAAGAAACTGATTCAGCAGAGGCGAACGGGACTCCTTCATCAGGGAAGTCGGGGGTCTCATGTGGCCCATCAGTTATTGGTGTGGATACCACATGCTTTAGTGCCCGCACCGACCAGTGTGCTGGCACTTCACCTAGCCACTCCACGCCACTGTCCTTGTACTTCGGATACCGGGGCAAGCTCATTCGGCCTCCGGTTCGGACGCATCGGGAGCCTGGAGCATGAGGCTCCACTCGTGGAGCTTCTGCTGCAAGACGGCCTTGGGGATCATCTGGGTTTCGTATTGGGCGACGAGCGCGGGGGAGAGGTGGCGGCTCATGGCATACTCCACGACCTCGTCGTTTTTGCTGCGGCAGAGCAGGACGCCGATGCTGGGGTTTTCGTGCGGGCGCTTGCGGTCCCTGTCGAGGGCCTCAAGATAGAAGGCGAGCTTGCCCAGGTGCTCGGGCTCAAAGCGCACCGCCTTCAGCTCGAAGGCCACCAGACATTGCAGGTCGCGGTGGTAGAAGAGCAGATCAAGTTCAAAGTCCTGATTGCCCACCTGCACGCGGACTTTCTCGCCGACAAAGGCGAAGCCGTCGCCGAGTTCCATGAGGAATTTGCGCAGATTGCGCAGCAGGCTGGTTTGTAGATCGGCCTCGCTGTGACGCTGGGGCAGATCGAGGAAATCGAGCAGGTAGCTGTCCTTGAAGACGCCGGTCGCATCCTGGGGCAAAAGTCGCGGCAGTGCTGCGAGTTTCTTGTCGGACAGGACAGTTCGCTCGAAGGCCGCGGTTTTGATCTGATGGGCAAGCTCGCGTTTGCTCCACTTCGCTTTCACCGCCAGCCTCAGATAGAACTCGCGCTCTTCCGGCCGCTTGTTCTGCCCCATAATCATGAGGTTGTGCGTCCACGACAAAACTCGCACCAGTGGTGCGAGTTTTGGCAGATCGGCGTAAACCTCGTAAAACTGTTTCATTCGCCACAGGTTAGAGGCGGAGAATCCCTTGAGGTCAGGAGTCTGCCTGAGGAGCCATTCGGAAAGCTCCAGGACAACCCCTTTGCCCCAACCTCCTTCGGCCACTCTGCTCGACAAGTGCGCGCCAACTGCCCAATAAGTATCAATCAACGCAACGTTAACGGCCTTATATGCCTTGGCGCGGCCAGCCCGAATGATGCCAAGCACCTCGGCGAATTCGGAGTCCTTCTTGACCAGTTTGGTGCTCATTCGGCCAGGCCCTCCAGCATGGTCATGATCTTAGCCGTGACGCCTCTCAATTCGGCGTCAATTTCTTCCAGCGAGCGCGGCGGCTTGAAGACGTAGAAATGCCGGTTGAAGGGGATCTCGTAGCCGACCTTGGTCTTGTCGTGATCGATCCATGCATCGGGCACATGGGGCAGCACCTCGCGCTTGAAGTATTTCTCCACGTCCTCATTGAGCGGCACGTTCTCGGTATCGCGAAGGCTGCTATCCGGCTGCGGCTCGCCCTTGTTCCTGCCTTTGCTTGCCAGTACCGCTTTGCCCAGTTCATCGCGCAGAGGCCGTTCCACGGTGATGGTGCGATAGCCGAAGTCTGCGTTCTTGAAGATGCGGCTGATGGGTGCGCCGTCCTTGCTGGCTTCCTTGAACTCGCCAAAGAGGCGCGTAATCTCTGCGATGTGGTCCTCGCTCAGTTCCTTGCGCTTGCTTCCCAGGCTCTTGCGCATCTTCTGCCAAAAGCTGCTGGCGTCAATCAGTTGAACCTTGCCCTTGCGAGCCGCGGGCTTGCGATTCGACAGAATCCACACGTAGGTGGAAATTCCGGTGTTGTAAAACATGTCCGTGGGCAGGCCGATGATGGCCTCCACTAGGTCGTTCTCCAGCACGTAACGGCGGATTTCGCTCTCACCGCTGCCAGCGCCGCCGGTAAACAGCGGCGAGCCATTGAGGACGATGCCGAAGCGGCTGCCACCATCGACGGCCGGCCGCATCTTGGAGAGCAAATGCATCAGGAATAGCAGCGAACCGTCGCTGACACGGGGCAGGCCGGGGCCGAAGCGGCCATTGAAACCCTGGTTCTCGTGCTCGTTGCGAACGGTCTTCTCCACCTTTTTCCATTCCACGCCGAATGGCGGATTGGAGAGCATGTAGTCGAACTTCTTGTGCGGGTGGCCGTCCTCAGAGAGGGTGTTTCCTGCAACGATGTTGCCCACGTTCTGGCCCTTAATAAGCATGTCGGCCTTGCAGATGGCGTAGGACTCGTCGTTCAGTTCTTGCCCGTACATGGTGAGCCGGGCCTGGGGGTTGTGCTCGGCCAGGTACTCGCCCGCCACGGAGAGCATGCCGCCCGTGCCTGCCGTGGGGTCATAAATGGTGCGCACCACGCCAGGTTTGGCCAGAACGTCGTCATCCTCGACGAAGATCAGGTTGACCATGAGGCGGATAACCTCGCGTGGAGTGAAGTGCTCGCCGGCCGTCTCGTTGGAGATTTCAGCGAACTTGCGGATCAGCTCCTCGAAGACCGTGCCCATCTCGGTGTTCGAAACCTTTTCTGGGTGGAGGTCGAACGCCGCGAACCTCTCGGTCACCTGGTACAGCAGGCTGCACTTCTCCAGCCGGTCAATCTGGGTGTAGATGTCGAACCGCTCAAAGATGTCGCGCACGTTGGGCGAGAAGGACTGGATGTACGCCTTGAGGTTGATGCCGATGTGGTCCTGGTCGCCCATGAGCGTCTTCATGTCCATGGGTGAGGCGTTGTAGAAGCTCTGCTTGGCCTTGCGCAGCAGGAATGGCTCCGGATTGACCCCGGCGGATTTCCGGGCCACCAGTTCGGCCAGGACGGCCTGCTTGGTAACTTCCAGCACGCAGTCCATGCGTCGCAGCACCGTAAAGGGAAGGATGACCTTGCCGTATTCAGATTGTTTGTAGTCGCCGCGCAGCAGATCGGCCACCGACCAGATAAATGAGGAGAGGCTCATGGAGTACAGTCGCAGTCCAGCGATGGATTTCAGGTTCCACCCATCTTACCGCGCAGGGCCGGCATCGGGACGGCCTGAGGGGGCACCGTGAAGGTCCGTGGTTCCAAGGCGCTGTCGCCGGTCTTCGAGGTACCCGCGCGGGGGACGTGCGACAGACGAGGCGCACCTCGCGGAACTGATGGAGGGGACCATCTTCCCCGCCGCTCTGACTCTGCGCATGACCAACAGCCTGGAGAAGGCGAAGACCACTAACAGGGATCGCTGGATCGCAGCCTTCGGTACGAACGGGAACTCCTGTCCACGACCGAGGGGAGACAGACGGTCCAGTTCGTTGCGCAGGTTGCTGCACTGACCCCAATCAGTATTTGCTGTTTCTGCGGGGACGAAGTACGATGCCACCGTTCGCGCCTGCCGCGTGATCTGAAGTGGCTCAATCGTTGAGGCATCGCAGAGGGTGATCTTGCGCCCTAAAAGGAAAGCCCCCGGCATGTTCCAGCATGCCGGGGGGGTGCTCGTTGGTATTGGGGACAGTTGAGACCGAAACCAAAGACTTCGCGTCCTTCAGTCTACTTCGGTGGCAGATCCCTCTCCGGAGGTGATTTCTCTTGGCGCGTCGTTTCGGCGATTTGGTCTTTGGCGCCACGCGCCATTACCTTGTGTGTGAATGTGGGATGCTTTGCTGAAAGGTGGTTTTTTAAGTCGGATTTCTTTCCAGAGAACATACATTGTCTCCGATCCGTGCTTTGGTCTTTCGTGAGAGGTGCTCGTCAGGAGCAAGCCGTCATCAGCTAGAGGCGAGGAAGCTTTCCAACTGTGGTTGAGTATACGCTCTTTGGAAGGAATGCAAGTCTCACTGGTTGGCTCGGCCTGGAGGTGGAGAGGCTTGTACGGGTTGAGAGCGGGAATTTGCGAGCAGAAGACGATGCTTCCTTCGGAGCTGGTCATGGATGTTATCTACCCTTTCCTCTCCAGGCTGGTATGACGCTGGACCGGTTTGAAGCCGTGGTGAATCCATTCTGTTGGACTGGGGCTCCTATGTTGGCGACCAGAGGCTACGGACCAATTTCGGTCAATCGAGCGGACCGCGCAAGCATGGGGTAGAGCAGGATCCACCGCTGGGAGCCGATGGCGGTGCACATTTTGCACGGTGCTGCCTGCATAATTCGCTGTGACAAATTCAAGATGCTGGAGCTTCGGCCCTATACCGGGAACGCGCCCTGGGGCGTCGTAGAGGGTCGTTTTGGACGACAGGTGCCCCTGGAGTGCCCGAATTCATTGATAATCAGCGATCTTCGACTTTTCGCTCCGATTCGTGCGAGGGTCCGCAGGGGTTTTCACCTTGCGCAGTTTCGAATATAAGAAGTCAGGCCGTAGTGGCCAGGTTTGCGGCCACTACAACCGTCAGCTCATTCATGGCATGATATCGAGCTTGACAGTCGTTTACATAAAATGGACCTATGAAGAAGGCGCGCTCTCCGCTCTACGTGACCACGCTGATCGCCGGGTCATTCTTCATGGAGTTGCTCGACGGCACCATCATCGCCACGGCACTGCCTCAGATGGCCCGGAGCTTCCACGTCGGCCCAGTGAGCCTCAACATCGGGATGACTGCCTACATACTCACACTGGCCGAATTCATCCCCATAAGCGGCTGGGTTGCAGACCGTTTCGGCTCCCGCTCCGTCTTCGCCACGGCCATCGGCATCTTTACCTTGACTTCGGTGCTTTGCGGCATATCCACCACGCTCCGCCAGTTCATCCGATGCGCATTTTCCAGGGCATCGGAGGAGCCATGATAGTCCCCGCCGGCCGGCGCATCGTCCTGCGCACCACACCCAAGGAAACGCTCACCCAGGCTCTTGCCTACATGACTTGACCCGCGCTGTCGGCACTCGTGATCGGCCCTCCGCTCGGCGGCTTCATCACAACTCACGCAAGCTGGCGCTGGATATTCTTCCTCAACTTGCCAGTAGGCAACTTCCAGCTGGCCTGGCCCAGGAACTGCAACATGAAATGCTGGCCGTAGGTATCCCGCCTTGAACGGCGCTGCTCTTGGTGTCACTAGCCCACTCATTGTCCTCGATGCAATCAACTTCCCATCGATATGAGGTCGCTATTATCCCTGGACTGAGATGCTTTGGCTGCCATAAACCGAATCGAGGGAGGCGAGCGTTTTGTTGGCCGCAGAGGTCGACGTTGCTCCCAGTAAACTATTCACAACATTGAATAGTGCTGCGTACGACGCTTGGGCTGTCTTCTGATCAAGAGAACCTGCCTCAAGGGAAAGCACTCGGGCGAGGTCACTGATTTCATTACTTCTCGCCTTATCGGCGGTTGGATCACCCGTAGTTCCCACAAGCCCCCCAATTGTGATCGCGTCAGCTTGACCTGTGGCATCGGAGAGCGAATAGCCTTCCATCACTAGCCCGTCCCGTATGTTTGCATTGCTCCTTAGAGAGGCATCCCCCCCCGTAGTCGGCGGCGCGATATTAGTCGCCGAATCGTACTCTGCTTTACTAAGATCCGATTTAGCAGCCGCCACATCTCCCGATGCGGCTGCATCCCCAATAGCCTTTAGGTCGCTCAAGAACAGAGCTGAGGGAGTGGCCCAGGGATTCGTCGACTCATTTGAGGCAGAGAAACTATCCGTATAATTCTTGATCGTGCTTTGCACCCCTGTAAGATCTGCCGTACTCGACAAGATCTGCTTATTGAGAGAATAGGCAAGCAAGTTTTCGTTTGACGCAGCATGAGTATCGGGTAGGTAGTTGAGGATGTTATTGATCGCATCTATGTCCATAGTGATCGGATGAGATATGTTCGGACTGGTTTGGAAATAATCCCCCTCGTTTCCAGCCGAAGCGACCTCCAGAGGCGCGGTGCTTTTCCTGCTCGTGTTAAGCAGAGATAGAATTGATTCGGCGCCGCTAGAACCCAACCCCGAAATCCACATTAGAGTCCTCAGTTCCTGAACGGCGAATAACCTATTAGAGACATGCTATGCCTGTACCGAGATGTTATGAATGATCTTTACTGTGTACATGTAGCATGCTGCAGGCCATCCTGGAACGTTGCCGTACCCATCACACCTTCTGGACATTGTCTATGCGATGTTCTTGGGCAAATGAGGTGACTATGCTGCTCCATTTAATAGCAAAGCAAAATGACAGGCCCGCGCGGCGAATGCCGTCTTTGGCGTTCTTTAGAGCATGGCGGCGCTCAGAACAGCGGGAACCTGCTAACCAAAACAGGCAAAGGCGGCACTATCTGCCGGGTTCGCTCGGCAAATCTTGCCCATTGTTCCCCATCCCCTTGAATCGGTCCAATTGGCGTCATCGACTGCAAACTCCTGGGGCGATTAGCCAATCAGTGGAAATGGCCGCAGGCCGCACAAATGGCAATCCTGCAACGCCGCACCTTACCCGGTGCCCTACTATGTGGTTCACGTAATGCTCTGACGTTTCCCCGGCTCGCATCAGCCGGGCCAATGGCTTTCTCAGCGCTATCATGCAACTCAGCTTAGGCAGCCATCTCGTCAGGGAACACATCGATGAGCTTGACTATGGTTGCTGGTGTCCAGCGGCTTGATAGCCTTATAGATGGCCACCGCGTCGTAGATGTCCTCCTGGTCCCCGAATTGCCCTTCGATGGCGAGTTTGGGGCTGGCGTGACCGATCCGTGTGGGGCACAGTCGGACGGTACGGGCGAATCAGCCCAAATGTTCGGGATTCCTCCCGGATGGTCTCCAGCCTATGGGGAAGCTTTGAATTGAAAGAGGAGTACCACTGGAGGTGGGATGGTGCTACGCGGATAAGGTGGTGGGGGCTGGCTGTTGGATTCACTATACAGAAGTCAAGTTTGACATGCCAGCCTTGCGCGCGTACCGTCAGAAGCTGCTTCACCTTTCCACTTTCCAGACTGTCGCAAAGCCCCCGTGAAGTTCCGGGGGCTTTCGTCCGTTTGTCATTTACCTGGCAGACAAAATGCCCGGTTTTCTGCCACGATGCGGAATGGAAATCCAATCCACTTCCCAAATCGTGTGCGTCGACAGAATGCATGGCGGCATCCTCTTGGAATTCGAAGACGGCAAGTGTGCGCTCTATTCGGTGTCCCTTCTACGTGCCTTTCTGCCACAGGCCGTCGAATTCGAAGTCACAGAGGATGACGAGGAACCCTCAGCGCAGTCTTAGGACATTGCCCACATTTGAGCAATACAGGACAGTTCGCTGCTTCGTAATCGCGTATCCTCTGCAAGGTGATCGACGAGACACACATACTGAAAGTTGAAAAGGACAGCCATGACGGCCTGATTGTGACGTTCTCAGATGGCACGACAGCCGGATATGTCGTGGAGGAGTTGTTATCGCTGAGACCCCACCGAGAGCTGACCCATGAGCCGGGTGAGCACAAACCACCGCCCAAACCCCTCAACGCAGAATTAAGCCACGGGCGGTTGCTTGCGGAAGCTACTTCCCACTCAGAAGTTCCCGAAAACGGTAATGGACGAGAGCGAAGATCCGAGTCAAGTTAATTGGAGCACGAGAAATTCCCCAGCAACTAGGAGCAAATCGGGTTCTGGCATTCTGTCGCGTACACAACTACATTCAGGAATTCGCTGGCAACGCTCCACCACGGCACCATTCCTATAAATTGTGGCAGCGATCAGAACGAGCGTTCGAACAAGTCGTCCTAAGGTTGAGACCACAACTGGTGCTGGTCAGCGGGGAACTCAATTTGGAAAACATCGCGAATCTTAGTGGCTGGAGTGGAGCTAAACTCCGAAATGCCCCTGAGCCTAAATACTCAGACACATGGTGGTCCCCGTTGTTTTGTCAGGATGAGGCACCGTGGACGGACATCGAGACCAACTGAATGTTCTCGCTGCAACGGAATGACGCGGCTGCCCATTGGATTATTAACCCGAAGAGTCGCGGGGTACTGAGGACGCTCGCGTCCTCGGCGACGCGTCCTGGGGTCATCCTGGCGCATCCCAGAGGCATTCTTGAGCCCTTCACCGTACCTGTCCAACCTGCGCCCATGAACGCGCACCGGCCTGATATCGCCGTGACCTTCGTTGCCAGACCCCCGCTGCCCCTTTCCTTGGTTCTGCCTCGAAGCCTCTTCGCAACGAGGGGCATTTCGCAGGTTTGCATTCACTGAGCAATCCGCACCAGCGCGAAGATTGGCAATTGGGTAGACTCTCGGCACGGCGATAGGAATAGTGAGTGTCGAACAAGACGGCATGGACGGCCTGATCGTCGGGTTTACAGACGGGACCGTGGGCGCATTTCTGGTAGAGGAGTTGCTAAAGTTGAGGCCCCGCCGGGAGCTGCGGAGAAGGCCAGACAAGCAGTGCCCAGAGATGAACCCAAGAGCTTGGGATTAGGCCGTACGACAAATTCTGGACAAGTCGAGACTTGGAAAGCGCCGAGCACAGCGTTAGCCGGTTACCAATAACGGCCACCAGAGTTGATGTCCACGACGGTCCCTTGGACCGGCGGTGCCGGGACCCGGATTCCCCAAGACGAGCAGGTGGGATCCTACCAGGGGGATTGTGTGCTGGAATCGTTGTGGTGGTCGCTGCCGCCAATTCCCCATCTCACTTAAAGTCGTGCGGTTCGGTGCAGCCAAGATGCGTCTCCCCCTCTCCTTGGATCGGTGCTACATCTGCGTACTCATTCAATCTCTACGCTTTGCCTGTATGGGTACCGTGGATGAATAGGCTCGTCGTTCGATCCGGCTTTCAGTCATAATTCCTGTTTACGTGACGTCGCATGGATTCATCCTGCTTACGTGTGGACCAAGCGCGGCGATGTTGGTACCACCATCCCCACAGTACTAGCCCGCCAAGAACCACTGCCAACGCAATCCAAATGTAGGTCCGCACCACTTGAACACCATCCCCTGATTATCGCTCAAGCCTGAATAGGCGAACTGCAGACACTCGGACATGGAGAAACGCATTCAATGGCTGCCGAGGGGAAACCGCGCGCTAACCTCATGGCGAGCGCCTGCGGAGCCAAGGAAGCTTTCGTAAAGAAGGAACTCTTCCGCAACATACCTGTTGAAACGCGGCTGAGAATGCATCTTGGCCTTGAGTCCAGCAAAGGCCCTGCCGGCGGTCTTTGCTTCGAGCCAGCGTTATGTGAGGTTGGAAGGCACGTGCCTCGGGGACGAATCCGCAAGCCTCCGTTGATACCGTGACTCGTCTCTGGAGCAAGAGCAGTTCGGGGGTAACGGTGACGCCGACAAAGAGTACCCCTGTTCGATCGAAGGTGCCCAGTCCCTCAAGGTGAACCGGAACCGGCTTCAAACGCACTTCGCGCAATCGCGACACAACGCACTCGTAGTGCTCTTCGTCGGTATTGCCCAGAAACTGCAATGTGATGTGCCACGATTCAGGCGCCGACCAGCGGAGCCCGTCCCCATTGGATCGTAGCCGCAACGATATTGCAGAGAGTTCGGCGATTACTACAGCCGGCAGGGGCACCGCGATGAAGAGACGCATACACAGATTATGGTGTGGCGCGGCTCAACCAGGCGGCTGGGTGGAAATATCCTCTGAGGCGAAGGAGCCATTTTCTGGCCCGCGCGGTCAAAGGAGTTAGTGCTCCCGTCAGCCAACCTGAGGAGGCTTCGTGCGCCGGACTCCTGCTGCTTTTTGTATCGTCCCACTTCTGCTTGCCTTCACGTTCGAACTTGCCGCGCAGACTGCGGCAAGAACTCCGGCCAGAACAAACAATGCCGCGGCGCCCGTTGTGAAGGTTACAGCACCGACGTCAATCACTGGTCCGGCAGCGATCAAGGACCTACCGGTGCGCAAGGTAGTGCTCTACAAGAACGGCGTGGGCTACTTTGAGCACGCGGGGACGGTGAGCGGGAACCAGCGCGTGACCATCGATTTCACTTCGCCGCAGTTGAATGACGTGCTGCAATCCCTGACTGTACTGGACGAGGGCGGCGGGCGGATTGCCGGCGTGAATTACAACTCGACCACGCCGCTCGCCGAGCAACTGAAGACGCTGTCGCTGGGTATGAGCGACGATCCGACTTCGACGGAGCTGTTTCAGGCGCTACGGGGACAGCGGGTTGAAGTGACTGGCGGGCCCGGTGGACCGCTTACGGGCCGGCTGATGGCCATTGAGTCGCGTACGGAGAAGTCTGGGACGGGCGAGGATGCGGTCGACAAGTTCTATCTGACGCTTGTGGCGGCGTCAGGAGCTGTCAAAGTGATTGAGCTGACGCCCGCCTTGAGCGTGCGACCACTGGATGGGAACCTGCAGGGACAGCTCGATCGCTATCTGGAATTGTTGAGTTCGACGCACTCGACGGGACTGCGCCACCTGACGCTCAATGCGCTGGGACAGGGGCAGCGGGAGTTACGGGTGAGTTACATCAGCGAGGTTCCGGTGTGGAAATCGACATACCGGATTGTATTTCCACGGACAGCGAATGGGAACGCAACGATGCAGGGCTGGGCGGTGGTGGATAACACCGTGGGCGCACACTGGAACAATGTGCAGCTATCGCTAGTGGCGGGAGCGCCACAGAGTTTCATACAGCCGCTGAGCCAGCCGCTGTATTCACGCCGGCCAGAGATCCCGATTGCGACACTGGTGGAGACTACGCCGCAGACGCATGAAGCGGCGGAGGCCAATGGGCAGCAGCAAGCCACCGCGAATAGCCAGCAGTATGATCGCATTAACCTTGCCGCGAAGCTGTTCTCGCGGCCGCGGGCTGGTCTGACACAGTATGAGCAGATGGGGAAGGCAAAGAAGGCAGACAGGTTTGTGGGGGGAAATGTGGGCATAGGTACAGGTTCTGGCGGTGGAATCGGTTCTGGCAACGGGAACGGTTACGGACCTGGGGCGGGAGGTGGCGCGGGTGGCGGCCTTTACCACGTCGGGGGTGGAGTCGAACGGCCGAGCGATGCATTTCAAGAAGGTGATGTTTCGACGAACGCCTTCGACGATTTCTTCGAGTATTCGCTCGCAGCACCGGTGACCATACATAAGAATGAGTCGGCGATGGTGCCGATTCTGCAGCAGGATCTGCCGGCTGAGCATGTGACGCAGGGGCGCGAGTGAGCCGACTTCGCTGAGGGCAGTGTGGCTGGAGAACAATTCGAAGTTGACGCTGGACTCGGGGAGCTTCTCGATCTTCGAGAGCGGCGAGTTTGCCGGGGAGGGGCTGCTTGACCCGATTCATCCGGGCGAGAAGCGTCTATTGAGCTATGCAACTGACCAGGCGGTGCGGGTGAAGGTGATGGCGCGGGACGGGAAGCGAACGCTGCATCTCGTGTCCATCAAGAAGGGCGTGGTTGTGGAGATCCACATGGATATAGCCAGCGTGACTTACTCGGCGACTAACTCGGCGGACGTGGATCGCGTGGTACTGGTAGAACACGCACGCAGAAGTAATGGCTGGACGTTGGACGACGGACTGAAGGCAGAAGAAACTACACCCGATCTCTATCGCTTCAAGGTTCCGGTGGCGGCTCACTCGACGGCGAAAGTGGAAGTGAGGGAGCGGGGACCGGAGGTCACTTCGATTGCGCTGAATGCCAACCAGGATCAGAGCGGCTATCTGCTCGACCTCGTGAAGCGAGAGCCCGATGCGCAGGAGAAGCTTGAGCCGGTGATCACCGCAGAAATCAGGCTTGCCGAGCTGGATCGGCGCATTGAGGAATCGAAGAAGGCGGAGCAGACGGCAGGGGCGGATGAGGCACGGGACCGCGAGAATCTGACGGCCCTGAAGGGCAACGACGCGGCCAAGCGGTTTGTTGATGAGTTGAACCGTGCGGAGGACCAGTTGCAGGCGACGCGGAAGCAGACTGCGGATCTTGAGCAGCAGAAATGATTTCGCTACTCTGAACTGGCCCCTTTCGATGGCTTGATCTGGCCCCACCTGAAGGCGGAACCCGTTATTGTGTTTCGGGGTTTTTAACCCCGGAAACGAGGACGGCTTGGCCACAAGGA
>Ga0182030_10006273_pt1 | contig 25121 bp, 25 predicted proteins | sample 812S3MmetaG_FD_121299 | JGI IMG/M metagenome (GOLD analysis project Ga0182030, IMG submission 121299) | Permafrost microbial communities from Stordalen Mire, Sweden - 812S3M metaG (Illumina Assembly) | ecosystem: Environmental > Terrestrial > Soil > Wetlands > Permafrost | place: Sweden...
CGTGGAGCAAAGAGATTTTGTCACTTTTGCGAAGCAATTCTGTCACTTTGGCCGGAAACGAAGGCCGTTTGGGCTTTCGTCCGCGCATAACTCATTGATTGCTGGTGTTTCCGGAGAGCAAAATTGTCACTTGTCGGCAAATTCCGGCGTAAACGCTGGTCGCCCGCCCGGAATTCGATTGAAACCAGGCGCGGGTCCAGAAAGTAGGAACCGTATGGCTTCATCCGCCCGACGACGCTCTGCCAAAATTGATCGAGGTTCCTCGCGCACTCACCGAGTGCCCGCAACAGATATTCCGACGGACCAAAGCGCAGCCATTCTGGGGTGCTCGTCCACCATTTCACCGTGAGAGTTTGCGTATGCAACGGTGGAGACGCGACCTGCCGAGCCGTACTCATACCGCGCCAACAGGCTTCCCATAAGAGCCAACTGACCACTTGTGGATATGCCTTCGCGGCCGGCAACGTCGCGGGATGCCCGAGCTCGAGCAAACGTTTACCGTAGTTCCTGGCGCGATCTGGCAGTGATAATCGCCTTCGCCGCAACAGCATCTCGATCAGGTTTTCGCAAGTGTCCAGACTTGCTGGCGGCGCTCCCACCTTCCGCTCGCCGGGAACGCACTGATCTACGCTTCGCATGCAGATGGTCTTCGACAGACCACACCATCGCCGCCACCGATCGCGCCGGTCTTCGATGTCTTCAATGACCGCTCCCTTGGCGTCGAGTTCGACGGCGCCCCGTTGGGCATCGAGATGGTTCAATCGCCGCGCCTCGGCGAGATCCTCCTCGCGAATCTTTGGAACCGGAATGATCAAGATCGGTCGCATCGCCGTCCCCGTCAATCCGCAGGTGGAACGACAGATCGTTGCGCGCTAACGTACCCCGACTCCTCGACCGCGCGCGCCCAGTAGGATTCATCGAGTTTCAAGGCTTGATCGTCGAAGTTAACGCCCTGCAGGAGCAGGCTCTCGGTGGCGCGCGTGAAATAGTCCATCTGGATTTCGGGGGTCCCGGCGAGTTGCGCTTGCGCGTGGGCCCGGACAAACGCATTCCAGAGATCGGCACCACCGTGCTCGAGGCGCAGTCCGGCTCCGAATCCTTTTGGCAGAAAGAACCCTGTAAAGCTCGGGCCGCTGCCCTCCGGGTAGCGCGTCTTGTCGTATCCTGCGAGGCAGGTGGCGGCCTCGGCAGCGTTGCGTATCCCGTGGAACTGCAGCTGCTCGATCATGAAGCGCGCGACGATCTGTTCGTCGCCCTGCATCTGGAATTTGGCTTTTTGCGCAAGCAACTGCGGCTGTCCGATGAGAAACGTGATCATGCGTATGCGGTGATAGGCGAGTTGATCATGCACGTCGCGCAGCCACTCATAGGAATTCTGCGAGAGGCGCTGAGCCTCGTCGCAAAAAAGGACGACGATGTGCCCTTTCCGCGCGGCAAGCCGTTCGAGCATCCGCCGCAACAGGTCTTGGCGTTTCACGGTAATGGACTGCTTCAAGACCGTGCCGCTCGCGCCCGCCGCGATGAGCAGTGCGCTGAAGAACGGCCCCTCATAATCGACGCGATGGTGCTCGCAGGACATTCGCACCGTGAGCACCGCCGGGCGAATCCGTGCGAGATGCAGGCACACATAGTCGATTGCGTGTGTCTTCCCCATCCGCGGCCGCGCATAGATCAGGGCGCCCGGAATCAGGACGCGCAGACAGTGCTCAACGAGATCCGCGAAGGCTTCGATCGCCGCGGTCGCCACGCGATAATTACGCCGGACAAGTGGATGTTCGAGTCGCTCGAGTTGCGCTTGCGCCATGGTTGCTCCTCCTATTCGCTTGGTGTCATACGAATCCCGATGGAATGCGCAGCCGCAGCGCTTTGACGGGGCCCGCTGCGAGCGGCAGGCGGCGCTCCTCCGCGTTCGGCGCATCCTGGCTGGGCGCTTTGCGCTTGGCCGTGTCCATCGCCTCCTTGATTTGGGCGATCTCACTCGCCGCCTGCCGCGAACGCTTGGCCTTGCCGCGCTTGAACTGCAGGTACGCCTCCACGGGGTCGCCGGGATCTCCAAAGCTCAATTGCCGCAATCGCTTGGCATGGAAGATTCGTTGGCGCATATCGAGCGAATGCGGCGTCGTGGCCCAAATGCCGCCCGCCTTCAATTCGCCGAGCTCGGTGCCGTCGGCAAGAAATGCGCGCAAGGTGCGAATGTCGTCCGCGGAATAGTATATCCGCAAGGTCTTACCAATGAGCTCCGGCGATCGCGCCAACCGATGGCTGGTGTAGCGAACATGGTAGAAGCTGATGTGCGGCTTTTCACCGCGAGTGACGTTGCCGCGGACCCGCGCCGGATGAACGCTTTGCAGCAGGCAAATATTCCCGCGCAGGCTGAGGGGCAGGTGCCGCAGTAGGATTCGTCGCCCTCGGATGGCCGCGGTCATGGCCTCGAGCGGTGTGCGCGCACTGCCCAAACCGCCATGCGGGGTGCCATTATAATTCCAGACCCACACGGCGAGCAGTTCCCGCAGTTCCTGCAGCGACACCACCAATCGCAGGTCACCGTGCGGATCCTTGAGTTTTCCTAAGATGTCGTCCGGCCCGGACCCTGTTGTACCGGGCAAGCGATGGCTGAAGCGCGTCGCCACCGTGCCGAAGAACCGCTCGATGAATGGGCGCTCGTCGGGATGATAGGGCGGACCCACCTCGACGGTGCAACCCAAGAGCTCGCAAGCGACTTGGAGGCTGTCAGCAGCCAAATGCGCCCGGGCATGATCAAAGCGAATGCGCCGCCAGCACGCGTGGCCGGTTTCCGGTAGCGCGACCGACACAAAGCCACCGCACTCGATTGGGGCGAGCCCGGGGATTGTCAGTGTCGGCATCGATGCCGGCGCCAGAGCGGTCTCGAACGTGCGAATGACGTCATATCGGCTGTATTCGCGCCGCAGGCACAGCGTGTAGCCCAGGATTGCTCGGGTGCCGACATCGATCAGTGCGAGCAGCCATGCGCGCTCGATCTCGAGGATCTGCTCCTCCCCATAGGGATCCTGATCGAGGATCTTAAGCCGCAGGTCCAAGCGATGGGCATCGAATTCGACCGTGTCGAAGGGGTCTCGGACGGGCGCGGTCGGCCTTTCGGCCAGCGCCGCGGCGGGCTTGACCCGCTCACCGCCCGCGGATCGATGGGCCTCTTTAAATTCCTGCATCATGCGCTGGCGCAGTGCCGCGCCCAAGCTGCGCAGCCCCTGCTGTTCTTGATTGAGCGGGTAATCGCCTCCCGTCAGGCCGAGTGACCGACAGGCCGCCGTAAAGCAGTTGTGGGCATTGCGCAAGTTTTTTAGGTACACGTGCTCGCCCTTTTGTACCAGCCGAATATCGCGGCTCGCAATCAATTGACGGAGGAGTTCCTCGAGCTTCGGCTGTCGCTCGAGTAGTTGGCTGAACGCGCCTGCGAGACCCGCCCCGGCGCTCCTGCTCGCCTTGCGTCGTTCGTAGGTTTTGGTATGCAATCCCGGAACCAACGCTCGAAATCCCCAGGGCCGCCCGTCGGGATGCGCTTGCAGCGCGCGCTCGATCATGCGATACAAAACCCGCCGATCGATTTCAGTCTTGGCTTCCACGTCCCGGAGCGGTGCACCCGCCGCGTACTGCTCGGCGGCTGACGCGCGCTGCTGGTAGCGAGGCCTTGCCTTCTCATCGAGCGCATTGACATCGACGCTCGGCCAACGCGAAATGTCGAGAAGCTCGGACGCGGGCCGCTTCACGGGGCGCCTCGCCGGAACACGGTATCCAATCCGAGTGGTGCGAAATCCAGATCTGGCGCGCTCACCCGGCCTTCCGCAAGCAGATCGAACAAGGCGGCGCGCACGGCGCTCACATCGATGGGATGAAATGCCGCCTCGATTCGCTCGAGTCGGTGCGGCTTCTCCAGGCGCGCAAACAGATCGTTCTGCAGACGTCGATTCGTGTGTCGCAGGAAACTCGTCCGGTACGGCAGGATCTGTGCCCAATTCTCGATACGCCGTGCGTATGCGATCGTGTCGGGGCGTCGCAGGACTTGCAGCTTTATGCCATGGACGCTTGGCGGCAGTGATTTGCTGTCCGAATCCTCCGTGGACAGCACGACAAACTTGGTACAACCGCCCTGCTCAACCCAAAAATCGAGCACCCTGCCCGTTTCGCCTTCGAAGTACGCCGGCCGCTCGCAAAACGTCCGTACTGTCGGGTCGGCTTCGAGTAACAACCAGACGTCGTGGGCATCCCAGCAGAACAGCGTCAGCCGACGCTTGATCTTCGGGCTGAAGACTTCGATGCGCCTCGCTCCGACGGGTCGCTTGGTTTCCACAGCTCGATCGTAGTGCAGCATTTTTGCCCCACCAGACTCACCGGCAACAAGTGACGTTTTTACTCTCGGCTGCGTGTAAGTGACAACTTTATTCTCCGCTGCGAGACGGCAAAATTGTCACTCTTGCCGCACGCGATTTACCAAAGCCCATGATTTATTTGGAAAACACTGTTTCGGGACCCGTGACAGCATTGCTTTGCTTCACGAGGGCGGAAAGTCAGTTATTCTGGTCCGACCCGACATCTCCACAGCGGATATGGCAGGCATCGCCGCAGCGCACGGCATACTAACGGCTGCTGGCAGTCGTACATCTCACGCTGCCGTGGTCGCCCGCCAACTCGGTAAAGTCTGCCTCGTCAATTGCTCCACGCTGCACGTATTGCCAAACGACTCCAGCTGCACGATTGGCGATACGCATCTGCGAGAAGGCGATGCGCTCACTCTCGATGCCGACACCGGGCGAATCTATCTCGGACTGCTCGCCGTCGTGCGCGAGCGTCCCACAGCCGCCCTCGTCGAGGTCGCTGCATGGCGTTCGGGCGCCCACCCCGCGACTTCTCCCACCGGTGCGACGCTCTAGCTCCTGACCGTGTCTCAATCACGCCGAACGATGCGGCGCTCGATGGCGAGGTCACCGTCGACAGACATTAACGCGCAGATCAGGAAGGATCTCGGGCAATACGGCCTTGACGCGGATTCGGTGCAGCCCACAGGCCCCCGACGTGCCATAGGAGCACCATATCGGCGGTCGGTCACGCGCCCACCAGCATACGGCCGCCACTTTTACGGACCGCGGCCTCGTACGTCTTTCAGTACCGCCGCGATCGTTTCCTGCGTTCTCGCATTCAAAGTCCCCATCAATCCGATCACATTCGCCATCACCCCTTCGTCGCTGAGAGTGGCTGCCAGGCGAGGGTCCTGCATGACATCAAAAATCGATCTGGGTTTTCCATCGATAAAGACCCGCGTACTGATGAGTCGCGCACCATGACTGTAGTCGGCGTACCGCCAGCCGTGCACGGTGCTCAGAGATTGAATCGGCTTGCCATCCAACAGGTGCCAGCCGTAGATCGCGACCCGGTCGAGGTGGCTCCATAAACGATTGGTGAGCACCAGATCTTTTTTGTCACCCGCGATCAATGCCCCGGGCGTAACACCCAGCGCCGCACGTTGCATACCCACCATCTCGTTGTGGCGCACGGAATAGTCAGTCGAGCGCATCGCATTGCTGGCTGGCAGCGGCTGCGGCACGAAATGCGCGTCGGCTTGCGCATAGATGGCATCGACCATTCGCGGCGTCGGCAGCGTGAAGCCGTAGTCCATCCCCATCGACAATGCAGTGCCCAGGCGCATCGGTATCAGCAGAAAATCATCGTCGGACCCGATGGCAAGATAGTCGGGGGCCGCACAAATGACGATCGCCGGCTGACCGTCCGCCAGCGGCGGATTCAGCCGGATCGGGACGAGCCGGCGCAGGAAGTCCGGAATATTACCTGCCAGCAACTCGTGTTGAATGCGAGACTCGCGCTCATCATCGGTGAGTCCGCGCAGTTCCTCGGCAAACGCCCGCCCGCCCGCAGCACCCGCCGGGCGCGCGGGTATGCTCTGCGTCAAGGAATTGTCGCACGGCCCCTGCGGTGTCGCAGCCATTACGCTGCCGTAACCGGCAACGGCGAGGGCAATCACTGCAGTCCAAAGGTCCATCCGACTGGTCATGGTTTCCGCCGATTCATATCTGGCTGCCGTGAGTATTGCAGCAAGTCGAAACTATCAGCAACTTGTTGCATAGGCCGGTTGCCGCAGGCACGCCAAATCCGCTATGCCCGTGACTCAACGGCGGCCGACGGCGAAGTGTGCGCGGGCGCATGAAACATAACACAGACCCGCGGAATGTACTTACAGATCGTCGCGCAAGGCCGTATATTCGTCAGGTCGAGCCCCATCGCAGCGCGACAATCAGGACGAAAGAATACCTCCATGCTCCTGCCTCCGGCTGATCCGACTGTTAGTTCGCTGGAAAATGTTTCCGAGCGCAAGCGCGAACCTGCGCCAGGTGCTCGGCGGCAATGGCAGGCGCGAGTTGCGGCACGACTTGGTCGAAGTGCAGATGCTCAAGCAATTCGAAGCCGGCCGAACGCAAAATATGGGTGTCTTGCAAAACCTGCACGGCATTCCAATTGCCGCTCTTGACCAGCAGCGGCAACGGCGCTCCCGAGAGGGTAATGAGAACGGATTTCTTTCCCGACAGTAGACCGTGCACAATGCCCTCGTGCGATTCATAGGCGAAACCGCGCGCAAACACGCGATCGACATACCCCTTCATCATGGCTGGCATCGACAGCCACCACAGCGGATAGATGACCGTCAGGACGTCTGCTGCCCGGATATCCTCCTGTGCTCGCGCCACATCGTCGCTCACCGGGTTATCGCCACGAACAGGCTCAAGCTCGTGCGCCGCCAGCACGGGGTTGAATCCCATGCGATACAAATCATAGGTCTTCGTGCTGTGCCCGAGCACTTCCAGTTCCGCGACATAGGCGCGCGCCAGCGCCACTGTAAAACTCTCTTTGCAGGGATGCGCGACGACAACGAGGTGCTTCATGTCAATTCCTTCGGTGTTCGGACCTAATGCAGCGATCATTCGGCACGTCAGCCGACCCAGCGGACCTCAGGGTCTTTACGGGGCACGGGTGGCGGTGCAACCTTTGGATGCCCGACGATGATCGGTGCAATGGTTACCCAAGCGGCAGGAAAGCCGAGCATTTGTTTGCCCTGCAATGTATTGAGGAAGCTCTGGGCGAAACCGATCCAACAGGTGCCGAGTCCAGCCGCGTAGGCGCTGAGCATCAAATTCTCGGCCGCCAACGCACAGTCCTCGACGATCCAGGATCCTTCGGTTCGCACCGAAATCAAGATCAGCGCGGGAGCATGGTAGAAGATATGAAAATTCGGATCGCTGAGCATCGATCGGAAATGATCGGAATGGGAATTCGCTGACAGGTTCGCAAGTTGGTAGGACTTCGCGTCAGTGGAAACCCGATCGAGCAGGCTCTGATCGCGCAGCACTGTGAACGTCCATGGCTGCTCATTGACCGCGCTGGGCGCTTGCACGGCGGCGGCGATGAGAGAGCGGATGGTCGATTCATCGACCGCTTCTGAGCTGTAGTCGCGTATCGCACGCCGTCCTTTGATTGCATCGTTAAGGTCCATCGCATCGTTTCCATTTGCTAGATTGTTCAGTGAACACCAGACGCCGACATCGCGTGGCGAGCGCTGGTGATTTGAGTATAGGCGGCTGTTGCCCATTCGCCGCTACGTACATGGCGCAACTCGATAGGGAGAATATGCGCTGGGCATCCTCGGGTACGTGCGTATCGCGTATAACGAGAGAGTGTGGGCCATTCTCATGAGGCGTCCGTCGGTGCCAGATTACCTGTCCATTGCTCCACCGGCTCCGATCGGGCGACGGATTCTTGACTTCCCGCCGCAGGAGCGGACGCGGCTCGTCGGTCTCTATGGCGTCGTGGCTTTGCTCCATGGCGTTGGTTGGGGTTTGTATCTTCATTTCGCCGCCCATTATTCCGCGCTGATTGGCCTCGGCTTCGTCGCCTACCTATTTGGTTTGCGCCATGCCTTCGACGCAGATCACATCGCGGCGATTGATGACACAGTGCGGTACATGTTGCAGAACGGTAAGCGGCCACTCGGCGTAGGATTCTTTTTCTCGCTGGGCCATTCCACGGTCGTCGTGGGTCTGGCGATTGCCATTGCCGTTGCCGCCACAGCCGTCAAGCGGGATCTGCCACAATTGCAAAACGTGGGAGGAATCGTCGGCACCTGCGTCTCCGGGTTATTCCTGTGGATCATCGGTCTCCTCAATCTTCTCGTGTTGCTCGATCTCCTCAAGGTATGGCAACAAGCCAAGGCCGGCGTGCACAGCCATCTCCATCTCGAGGCGTTGTTGGCGCAACGTGGCCTGCTCAACCGGCTTTTCCGGGGACGCCTGCAGCGGCTGATGAATCACAGCTGGCAGATGTATCCGCTAGGTCTGCTATTCGGACTGGGATTTGACACGGCCTCGGAAGTCGGCCTGCTAGCCATGACGGCGGGCGCATCCGCGGGCAATCTACCAATTCCCGCGGTACTGTCGCTGCCAATCCTGTTTGCCGCGGGTATGACCCTCATGGACACCACTGATGGCGTGCTGATGTCGAAAGCCTACGATTGGGCATTCCTTAATCCCGTCCGCAAGGTTTTCTACAACCTCACGACCACGGGTTTATCCATTGCGGTGGCGCTCGTGATTGGGTCCACTGAACTATTGCAGGTGCTTATCAATGCACTCCGTCTTCGCGGCGGCGTGTACGACGTCATTGCGCGGTTCGACGTTGCAAGCCTCGGATACCTCATTGTCGGCTTGTTCCTTATCGCCTGGGGTTCTTCGGTCGCGGTATGGAAGTTCGGCCGGATCGACGAGCGATATGGCGGCAGAGACGCCGCACACTGTCACACCCATACCCACTCTGAAGGCACTGAGCATTCTCACGAGCATCTGCATTGATCTGCTGCGAGAGCGAATCGGTTACAGTCGGATTGTGTCAACGGGTTGTGCGCCCACCCGAATGACTCGTGGGAAGTAAACAATCATAGCGCCAGCGACGGCTGGCGCGCGATGATCGGTGGGTTAATAATTGCAGTCCAACGGGCTTTCGCGACGGCGTTGCCTTCGCCGAGACCGCTTATTTGGGTTCGTTGCTGGAGATATACGCTGCTATATTTTCAATATCGGTGGCGTTCAGCGTCAGCTTTTTCGGATGCTTTACCGTGCCGGCCATGATGCCTTTCAATTCTGTTTCCAACTCGGCGTCCGACTTGCCAGCGTAACTTTTGAGTTGATGACAGGCCGCACACGAGGCGGTAAATGTCTTCTGCCCCGCTGCGCTATCGGCCGCGGTGGCGGGAATATACGCCACGAGCCAAGGAAACAGGGCTACCGCTGCAACGATTCGCGTATTTTTCATGGGGCTTAAGCTCGCGCCTTGACAGATTGTCGACCGTTCGTATGAGGCCACCGCGACGGATTTCACGTCTGTTCGGTTCCGCACGGACAATATTGACGAAATGGTGTGGCGTTACCCGCTCGACGCGCAATCACCGATACCGAGACTCGACCAGATCGATCTCGCGCACTAACTTGCGTGCGATCTCATCGGAGAGTCGAGAGTGGCGTGCCAAGCTGAAAATCTTATCGCGCTCCGCCTGCAGCGCGGTGAGGCGTAGCGTGCGTTCGGCCAGCACGGCATCACGCAATTGAGCCGGGCTATGCGCGCTCTCGGTGCTACCGTCCAACCGATGGCGATATAAGCCGAGCACGTGCGCGGCCGCCTGCGCGTACAGCTCGGAATTCTCTGTTTGCGGCGCTGTGTGGTGAGTCGCGTACTCGACGGCGGCGATCGCCGCCAGCGCGGCATCGCGGCGTGCATTGTCTTCTTGTAGTTGCTCTACCGGCTCCTCCGGCAGCACCAGTCCCCTCAATAACCGCGGCAATCCCATGCTGGCCACAGCCAAGGAGAACAAGATGACAGCCGCGGCCAAAAACACTGCCAGGTCCCGCGACGGGAAGGCATCGCCGTTCGGCATCAGCATCGGCAGGGTCAATACACCTGCCAGCGTGACGGCCCCGCGCACGCCGGCCACCGAGGTCGTCAGCGGGAGTCGCCAATTTGGACGGACTGCCCGCTCGGTTTGATGTCGTCGTCTGAGTAAGGTCGTACGCAACGAGGTCCACGCCCAAATGAAGCGCAGCAGCGTGAGTCCCAGGTAAATCGTCAGCGCGTACACGACCAGCCACCCGGGATTGAGATGGCCACTTTGAGTGACGGAAGTCAGCGCACGGCGGAATATGCCGGGGAGCTGTTCGCCCAGCAACACGAACATGATGCCGTTCAAGGCAAATTGCACCGTGTCCCAGACCGCCGCGCGCTGCACTCGGGTGGTCGCCAGTGCCTGGCCGCTGAGTTCAACGTAACTCATCGTAATTCCCGCGGCAACAGCCGCCAGGATGCCCGAGGCGTGCAGCGCCTCGGCGAGCAGGTAGGCGCAGAATGGGGTCACGAGGTTGATCAGAATCGGGGCGCCATTCTCATCACCGATGCGTTTCGATAGCCATAGCTGCGCGGAGCTTATTCCTAAGGTCACTGCAACGCCCAGACTCAAGCCGGCCAACGCCACCCACAGGAAGGTGAGCAATGCCGACGTCAACGAGAAACTGCCGGTCAAGGCCGCCGCCACCGCAAAGCGGAAGCACACGAGACCCGAGGCATCGTTGAGCAAGGATTCCCCTTGCAGTATGTGCATGAGTCGTTTCGGGATCGGCACGCGTGCAGTAATTGAGGAGAGCGCCACCGGATCGGTCGGCGAGACGATCGCCGCCAGCGCGAAAGCCACCGCCAGCGGCATCGCGGGAATCAGCCAATGGATCAGGAACCCGGCGCCGAGCACCGTAAACACCACCAGTCCCAAGGCCAGTTCCAGTATCGCTGCCTTGTCGCGAAACGGTCCGCCCTTCGGGATGCGCCAACCGTCCAGAAACAGCAACGGCGGTAGGAACAGCAGGAAGAAAATATCCGGATCCAACACGACACTGCGCCCGAAAGCCATCGCGATCAGCGCACCGAGGGCGATCTGAGCCAATGGCAAAGGCAGCGTGAACGGCAGCACGCGCACGAGATACCCGCCCGCGAGCACGGCCAGTATCATCGCCAGTACGAACTCTACCGAGTCCATGGCCTTTCCCTTAAGGCCCGTGTCAGCAGATGCGCGGCAAGGGATCGTCTTCGAGTTCATCGAGCGAGCGCTGGCCACCAAAGGCTGTGGCTAATATCACCTGCGGCGGGCCTTCGCCGAATTCGCCGATCAGTGCGGCCCGTGGCGCGACCCGGTGCAACGCCGCGAGCGCTGTCTCGGCGGACTCGGGCCCGACGACCGCAACGATGCGGCCTTCGCAGGCCAGATACAGCGGATCGAAACCGAGCAATTCACACACCGATTGAACGGAGTCGTTGACGGGGATTTGTGCTTCCGACAGGCGGACCGTCAGCCCGGTCGCTCGCGCCATCTCATGCGCCACGGTCGCAAGGCCGCCGCGCGTCGGATCGCGCATGAAACGCAAGTGGGATGCCGTCATCAGCGCCTGCGCCTGGGGCAGCACGCTGGCCGCGTCCGATTGAAGATCGCCGCGCAGACCGAATTCCTGGCGGGCGAGCATGACGGCGGCGCCATGATCGCCGACCGGACCGCTGACCAAGACACGATCGCCGGCACGGATCCGATCGAGCGCGAGGTGCGTACCGCGCGGCCGGAAACCCACTCCCGTCGTCGCCAAATAGATCCCGTCACAGTCGCCGCGGCCGACGACCTTGGTATCGCCGGCGACCACCGCCACGCCGGAGGCGCGCGCCGCGCTCGCCAATGCGTCGATCACGCGGCGCAGCAGCGCGATCTCCAAGCCTTCTTCCAGGAACACGTTCAGCGTCATGAAACGCGGCACGGCGCCGCTGACGGCGAGGTCATTGACCGTGCCGTGCACGGCCAGCGAGCCGATGTTGCCGCCCGGAAACTCGAGCGGCTGGACCGTGAAGCCGTCGGTGGTGATGACGAGGTCGCGGTCCGCGGGGATGGGCAGCGCGACCGCATCGGCGCCGGTGTCGAGTTGTGGGTTGGCGAGCGCCGGCACGAACAGCTCCTCGATCAGCTCGCGCATCAGCCGCCCGCCATTGCCATGGGCCAGGCTGATGTGGGTGTCCCGAAATTGAGGTGCGCGCATGATCGGTTCCGATTCAGTACATCGCCTGAACGGCGGCGGCCTCGATGAGCTGGCCGAAACTGATTGCCGCGTCATTAACGGGCAGCCGCTGCGGTATCAGGACCTCGAAACCTGCCGCCTCCAGCAGTGACTGTGCCAGCTCGCATAAGGTGCGATTCTGGAATACTCCCCCGGTCAGACCCACCCGCGCGACTCCGGTGTGCCCGCGCACTGCGAGCGCCTGTTCGCGCACGGTGTGCGCGAGACTCGCGTGAAACATCGCGGCGCGGGCGGCCGGCTCGACGCGTGTATTGAGCAGAGCCGGCAGCAGCGGCGCCCAGTCGCTGCGCCAGATACCGCCGGCGTCGCGCACCAGCGGCAGCGTGATCGGCGGCACGGCATGATGGCAGAGCGCCTCCAGAAGCATCGGCGCCTGGCCTTCATAGCTCGCCTGCAAGCAGACACCGAGCAGAGCGGCGGCCGCGTCGAACAGACGACCCACTGAGGTCGTCGAGGGGGCATTCACTCCACCCTCCCAGGCGGCGCGTAGCAAAGGGCCACCCAGAAACTCCCCCGCCGGCCACGCTTGTCCGCTCTCCCAACACAACGCCAGCGCCGAGCGCCACGGCTGGCGCGCAGCGCGCTCGCCGCCCGGCAAACGGAAGGGTCGGAGACTCGCCACACGCGTCCAGGCACCGGTCGCGCCCAGCAGCGCCTCGCCGCCCCACAGCGTGGCATCCGGCCCGAGGCCCATCCCGTCCCATGTAAAGCACAGTAGCGGCGCGTCATTGGGATACTCGCCTGCCACCGCTGCCGCATGCGCGTGATGGTGCCAGACCGCGCGGGTCGGCAGTCCCGAGTCGCGTGCCCAGCGCGTGTTCGGAAAGCCCGGATGCGCATCGTGCGCGATGCACTGCGCGCGCACGCCATAGAGCTGTTGCAGATCATGGGTCACCTGCGCGAATACCTCCCGGCCGCGCGGGCTAGAAAGTTCGCCGATATGCGGTGAGACGACCGCGCGGTCATCCCATGCCAGCGCCACCGTGGTTTTCAAGTACGCACCGACCGCGAGTATCGGTTTCTCTACGCGCTGCGGCAGTTCGAGTTCGAGCGGCGCGCTGCCACGTCCGAGCCGCACGGATCGCACGGCGCCGGCGACAACTCGCACCACCGGATCGTCCGCCGGCCGCGTGATCGGGCGGTCATGGTGCAGGAAGCCATCGGCCACATCGGCAAGCCGCGCCTCCACGTCCACGGGTTCGGTCAATACCGGCTCGCCGCTCAGGTTGCCCGAAGTCGCCACGAGTGCAGCGCCGAAGTCATCGAGCAGTAAATGATGCAGCGGACTGTAGGGCAACATCAGCCCGATCTCGCGCAGATTCGGCGCAATGGAGGGGGCCAGCGGTGCTTGCGGGCTGCGCACCGTCAGCACGATCGGACGCACGGCGCCACACAGCGCCGCTGCCTCCAGCGGCAATAACTGCGCCAGCGCACGGGCGTAGTCGAGCCCGTCACGGCCGCGCCACGGCACCATGATTGCCAGCGGTTTCTCCGGCCGTCCCTTGCGCTGCCTGAGCTGAGCCACGGCGTTTTCGTTACGGGCGTCGCACAACAGATGATAGCCGCCGACCCCGCGCACGGCGATGATCTGCCCGTCGTTCAAGCCGGCGAGCGCCGCCGCCAGTGCGGGCGCGTTGCCAACGATCGCGTGCCGTCCGTCATGCCAATAGAGCGTCGGACCGCAGGCGGCGCACGCGAGCGGCTCGGCATGGAATCGACGATCCAACGGGTCGGCGTACTCGGCGGCGCAGTCGTGGCATAGCGCGAAACGATCCAGCGTGGTATTCGCGCGATCGTAGGGCATTTTGCGGATCAGCGTGTAGCGCGGTCCGCATTGCGTACAGTTGATGAAGGGATAGCGGTAGCGCCGCGCCTGTGGGTCGCGCAGTTCGGTGAGGCAGTCGTCGCAGGTAAACAGGTCCGCCGGGACATGGATATTTGAGTGTCCGCTGGTACTGGCCAGAATTCGAAACCCATCGCTCGACTCGCTGCAGGCGGATCTCGCGTCGAGGAGGCGCGGCGCCGCCGCGGGCGGCGCTCGCGACAGCAACGCGTCCCCAAAAGCGCGCAATCGTTCCGCCGGACCCTCGGCAAGGATTTCGACTTCACCGCCGTGGTTTCGCACCCAGCCGGTAAGTACATAGTGGTGAGCGAGGCGATAGACGAAGGGTCGGAAGCCCACGCCCTGCACGCGGCCGCCGATGCGCCAGCGCTGCGCCTCGTGCGCCGGCGCAGAACTTGCCGCCGGTGGATTATCGTGAACGGCGCTGTTCATGCACTCGTCGGCTCGCGCCGCACAGGAGCTGCCACGCGGCGGTGCCGAGCCAAGTGCAGCGGCGTCCAAGCATGCGGCGTGCGGTAGACGAACCGATGTCGGGCGATGTGATAACTCGGATCGAAGCCGTAGAAGTTCATGCGCATGTGCTCGAGCTCTGCGCTGCGGTAGTCCGCGAGCGGCCGTACGTGCTCGTCGCGCGCCCGAGCAACGCACTTGTCGGCCATGGCTCGGGAGAACCGGTCTTCTGTCGCGAGTTCCGCGGCAAGAGCGTCGACGAGCGCGCGGAACGTCGCTGCATCCGGTCCGGCATGATCATCGATCAACCTAAGGCTGCGCGCTTCCGTCGTGCCGAGCGGCAGACGGCGAGCCATGAGGGTCTGCGCTTGTTCGGCTCCCACACGTCGCGGCAGCAAGTAGGTCCAGTATTCCGAGCCGTACAGGTTGCCCATGTTGCGATAGTGGGGGTTTAGCACGACGCCGCTGCGCGCCAGCACGCGGTCGGCCGCCAGCGCCAGAAACACGCCGCCGGCGGCGGCACTTCCCTGCAATGCCGCGATTGTCACATGCGTGTCGGTCAGTAAAATATCGCGCGCGAAATCGTCGATGCAGCGGATGTTGTCCCAGGAGGCATCGGCGGGACTGTCGGCGGCTTCGATGCAATGCAGGTGCATGCCATTGCACCAGAAGTCGGATCCACCCATGAGTACGATGACCCGGGTCGGCCGACGGCGCGAGCGCGCGAAGGCCGCGCGCAGTCGTTCGCATTGCGCGGTCGACAGCGCACCGTTGTAGAAATCAAAATGCAGATAACCGACGGCGCCGTGCTCTTCATAATGTATTTCACCGTCACCACCGAAGCCGCCGGCATCGATCGCGTCATCATCGGTGTACGGCAAGGTATCCGCGAGAGCGCCCAGCGCCAGCGCTGCGGGACGTTTGAAGCTGCGCTGCGACCCTTCTACTGGCTGTAACTGGCCGATCCACACGGCACCGTCCCGCGTCGCGCGACAGATAGCACCGTGGCGGCGCGCGATGATCACGCCGGGTCGGCCGGCGAGATGCATTTCAGGCCGAGCGTCGAACAGGCGGAAGCAGCGATCGAATAGGCGATCTTCGACGCCCGGAAAGCCGTCGGCGGAATGGATCTTGCGCAGGACGGTCGCGGTGTCATCGCGACTCCAATTGATCGCACGCTGCGCTTGCCGCAGCAGCGGCTGCCAGCCGGGCTCCGTGCCGCCAGCGCGCCCGCCACGATCGCCGCCGAGGCCCTCATTAGCGGCAGACAGCGGCCCTGCACCCGCGGCAGCTCGGGCCAGCGCCTCGCGCACCGCACCGACCGCGCCCTCAGTGACCTCGTTACGATAGAGGCTGCTTTTGCGCGCCGTGCGCATGGCAAACGATGCACTGGCCCAGACGGCGCCCGCGTCGAGGTCGGCCTCTGCCTGCAGCACCGTGACTCCCCAGCGGTCCACGCCGCGCAGAATTGCCCAGTCGAGCGCCGACGGACCGCGATCACCGGGCGGTCCCGGATGCACGATGAGACAGAGATGCCGTTGCCAGAGCGATGGCGGAATCGCACGCTTTAGAAACGGCGCCAGTATCAGATCCGGCTTGAACAGCTCGACCGCCTCGCTAGTGACGCGATCGTGGATGTCCAGTTCCACCGACAGCTCGTGACCATCGCGGGTCAACTCGACATACAGCCGTTGCGCCAGGCTGTTGAAAGAGTGCACCAGCAGCAGGATGCGCATCAGCCGGCCGCCTGCACCGGGCCGCGGCGATACTTGTAATATGCGGCGCAGGCGCCTTCCGCGGACACCATGCACGAGCCGATGGGATTGCGCGGCGTACATGCGGTGCCGAAGATCGCGCAATCGGTGGGCTTCTTGACACCGCGGATGATCGCCGGGCATTGGCACGCCGCGTTCTCGGGTACCGGCTGCGCCTTCATGGCGAAGCGGCGTTCCGCGTCGAATTCGCCAAAAGATGACTTGATGCGCAGCCCACTATAGGGTAGTTCGCCGAGACCGCGCCACTCGAAGCTCGGACGCAGCTCCAAAACCTCGGCGACCAGACGCTGCGCCTTACCGTTGCCGTCGCGGGTGACACCGCGTGTGAACTGATTTTCCACGCAGGCGCGGCCGTCGTTGATCTGCTGCACCAGCATGCGGATGGCCTGCATCACATCGAGCGGCTCGAAGCCGGCGATGACCACGGGTCGCTGATATTCTTCCGCGAAATATTCGTACGGCCGGCTGCCGATCACGGCGCTGACGTGCGAGGGGCCGATGAACCCGTCGACGCGTACCTGGCCCCATTCGCGCACTTCGGGCGAGTCGAGAATGCTCTGGATCGCCGCCGGCGTCACCACATGATTGCAATAGACGCTGAAATTGCGAAGCCCCAGTCGCTGTGCCTCGAGGATCAGATGCGCAGTCGCGGGCGTCGTGGTCTCGAAGCCGATGGCGAAAAACACCACCTGTCTTCCCGGGTGTGCCGCCGCGATGTCGAGCGCCTCGAGCGCCGAGTAGGCCATGCGCACATCCGCGCCCTGCGCGCGCGCTTTCAGCAAGCTGCGCCGGCGCGACGCCGGCACGCGCAGCATGTCGCCGTAGCTCACCAGCGTCACATTGTCCTGGCCCGCGAGTTCGATGGCCGCATCGAGCCGTGGCATCGCGAGCACGCAGACCGGGCAGCCGGGACCATGGACCAAGTGCACGTTATCGGGCAGCAAATCTTCCACGCCGTAGCGGAAGATGGCATGGGTATGGCCGCCGCAAAACTCCATCAAATGATAGTCGCGTTCCGGGTCGACCTCCGCCTCGATCAGTTTCTCGAATGCCGCCGCGGCGGCGCCTTCACGGAAGCCGCGGATGTAGCGCATGGGCGGCTCCCTGCAAGTGTGCGGCAATCTCCTCGAATAAGGCGAGCGACTTTTCCGCTTCCTCGACATCGAGGCGGGTGATGGCGAACCCGGCATGCACGATAAGATAGTCGCCGAGCGCGACATCGTCGATCAGCGCGATCGAGACGCGGCTGCGAACCCCGCCGACGTCGGTCTCAACCCATTGATCACCCAGCAGTGCCACCACTCGCGCGGGAACGGCCAGGCACATGCCGTTAAGCTCCGACCGCTGCGACGATCCGCGGCCGCGAATTTCGCACGACGGCCCGCGGCCGGACCAGCTCCTGCTCGAGCCAATCCAGCCAGGGACCGATCCTCGGAGTACGCCGTGCGGCCGTTCGAATCATCGGCGTATCGCGGCCGAGTGAGCGCAAGGCGTTGGCCGCCCGCGCCGGGTCGAAATCATCCAGCACGTCGAGCAGATCGGCCTTGCTCAAGACCACCAGATCGCTGGCGCGGAAAATCACCGGGTATTTCGCCGGCTTGTCGTCGCCCTCGGTGACACTCAGCAAGGTGACATTCAAGTGTTGCCCAAGATCGAAGCTGGCCGGGCAAACGAGGTTGCCGACGTTCTCAATGAACAGCAAGTCAAGCCCCGCCAGCGGCAAGTCGTGCAGCGCCTGATGCACGAGGTGCGCATCGAGATGACAAGCGGTTCCCGTCGTGATCTGCAACGCCGGCACACCCTGCGCGCGGATGCGGGCCGCATCATTGTCGGTTTCCAGGTCGCCTTCGATGACCGCGATCCGGTAGCGGTCGCGAAGCGCCACGATGGTTGCCTCCAACAAGGCGGTCTTGCCGGCGCCCGGCGAGGACATGAGGTTGATCGTGAGCACGCCATGTGCGTCGAAGTGTTCGCGGTTATGCATCGCAACTCGGTCATTGGCGGCGAGCAGACCTTGCAGTACGTCGACCGCCGTCCCGGCATCACCGCGAGCGCCGTTCAGATCAGCAGTTCCGGGGGTAACGCTGCAGCCGCAGGTAGTGCACATGATTGAAATCCTTAAGCTTTAAGTCAATTAGGCCGCAGATGCCGGCTGCGGCACTCGCAACTCGACGCGCCGCAGATGCAGCTCATCTCCCGCCACGATTCGGGTGCGGTACCCTCCGCATTCGGTGCACACCAATCGATTCGGCGCGGTTTGCGATTGCGCACCGCACGCCATACAGCTGATGGTGACGCCGGGCGATTCAATCGATAAAACAGCGTGCGCCGCGCAGCTGCCGGCACGAACGACGTCAAACGCACGGGCCAGCAGCTTAGGCTCGACGCCCGACAAAGGACCCACCTCGATGACAATCCGCTCGACGGCCTCCGCTCCTCGATTGGCAGCAATTTCAATGACCTGTGTTAGCAAGGCCTGGCAAACGGATAGCTCGTGCAAATCGATTCCCGATGATTTAGAACGTCAATGATCGCGCTGACCCGAAATTGCTATCGTCCAGGCGACCTAGTCGGTCACCCTAACTTAAGGCCGCCTGTTAAGACGCTAGCGCCACGCCGTCGCTTAAGTCTGTACGGAAACGCACAGATCTTGCAGCCGAGAGAGTGCTCTGATCCGGGAAACGCAATGAGGGCGGATGGTGACGTCATGGATTGCACAAGACCCGAGAGGCACATCAACAGCGGACAACATTCCAGCTGACAGCGCGTACCTCTGCGCGCCGATTCCTCCCGAAACGCCGCTTTCCTTGGTGCTCGGATTCGGCAATGTGCTCTTGAGCGATGACGGCGTGGGCGTACAACTGGTGGAGCGGCTGCGCACAGAGTTCGGCGACAGCGCCGCCAATTTTATCGACGCCGGCACGCTGAGTTTCAGTTTGCTGTCCTATATTGAGGCGACGAATTCCCTGCTGGTGATCGACGCCGCCGATATCAACTGCGCGCCGGGAACCATCAACCTATACGAAGATGCGGCCATGGACGGGTTTTTGTCCAGTAACCGCCGACGGTCGGTTCATGAAGTGGGTCTGATCGATCTGTTGGATATGGCGCGGCTTCGCGACTGCCTGCCACCGCGCCGCGCGCTGCTGTGCATTCAACCCCAGCGCATCGACTGGAGCGAGGAACTCTCGGCACCGGTCGCAGAATCCCTGCCCGAGGCCGCCCGGCAGGCGACCGCCTTGCTGCAGCGATGGCAGCTCACGTGAGCCGCCTCACCGATATTGCGATTCGAGTCGAGCCCAAGATCTTGGGCAGCCCACCGGTCATGGCCGGTGGATTGGGCGGCGGTATCGCCGCCATTCTCACAGAACTGGTCACCCTGCTCGAACGGCTCGCCGACGCCCAAACGCCGGCGGCGATCGACTTGCGCAGCCTGCCCATGAGCCCGCAGGACCGGGTAGAACTCAAACGCGCGCTCGGCGAAGGCGAAGTGCAGGCGACGGTCAATGCGCAAGGACTGTCGACCCTCTGCGAGACGCGCATTTCCGGAGTTTGGTGGGTGGAGCATCGCGACGCGCAAGGGGAACTGGTCGCTGAGTTGCTCGAAGTGACGCGGGTGCCGGAGATCCTCGCGAGCGCGCCCGATGACATCGCCGCAGGGGCGCAAACGCTGCGCGAGCAAATGACCACGATCGCCGCGCGAACGAGCTAGGAGCAACGGATGACTCAGGGTAACGAAGCGCTGACCGTGGGAGAGATGCTGCTCAAGCACGGCATCAGCCGGCGCGGTTTCATCAAGTACTGTACCGCCGCGGCATCGGCCATGGCGCTGCCGCCCTGGATGGGACCGGCGATGGCCGAGCAGCTGCGCAACGCCCCGAGGCCCTCCGTGGTGTACCTCTCGTTTCAGGAGTGCACAGGCTGTCTGGAGTCATTGACCCGATCCTTCGCACCCACCATCGAAAATCTGATCTTCAACATGATTTCGCTCGACTACAACGACACGCTCATGGCAGCGGCCGGCGATGCCGCCGAAGCGGCCCGCGACAAGGCCATGAAAGACAACTTCGGAAAATATGTGCTGGTGGTGGACGGATCCGTGCCGACCGGGGCCGGTGGCGGCTACTGCATGGCCGGTGGCCGCAGCGCCGTGGATACTCTGCGAGAGGCGGCCAAGGGTGCGGCGGCCATCGTCTGCGTCGGGACTTGCTCGGCATTCGGCGGTATCCCCTTCGCCGATCCCAATCCGACCGGTGCGTGGCCGGTGACCGCCATTGTCGGGGATAAGCCCATCATCAACGTCTCCGGCTGCCCGCCTATTCCGGAGGTCATTACCGGAACGTTGCTGCAATTCGTCACCACCGGACAAGTCCCGGATTTGGACGAACATCGGCGCCCGAAAGTGTTCTTCGGCAACACCATTCATGATCGCTGCTACCGGCGGCCGTTCTATGACCAGGGCAAATTCGCGAAGTCCTTTGACGACGAAGGTGCCCGCAACGGCTGGTGCCTGTACGAACTCGGCTGCAAGGGACCGACTACCTACAACGCCTGCGCAACGCTCAAGTGGAACGGCGGCACCAGCTTTCCGATCGAGTCAGGTCACGGCTGTCTCGGCTGCTCCGAGCCCGGATTCTGGGACAAGGGCAGCTTCTATTCTGCATTGTCTGCACCCCTCTGGGGCAAAGCGGGCGAGTCGACACCGCTGCGGGTGCTGGAAATCGGCGCCGGCGCCGTCGTCGTGGGCGCCGCGCTGGGCGTGGCGGCCGCCGGGTCGGCTCGCCTACGTCAGCACCGCAGCGAGCAGCAAACCGACGATACGAAAGGAGGCTGACCTATGGATCTTTTAGGCTTCGCACGCGGGCCGGCCCTCAAAGTGGCGCTCATTGTCTTCTGTCTGGGCGTGGTGTGGCGCATCGTCGGCTTTGCATTGCTGCGCATCCGGCGCGACTGGAACAAGCCGCGCGCCTCCGTGCTCAAATATCTGTTCGGCGGCGCGCTGACGGTGGCCACGCGCTCGATGCCGCACCCGGAGTTCATCGCCCGCACCGGTCCGGGCGAAGCCTTGGGCTACAGCTACCATCTTGGGCTGTTTGCCGTCGTGCTGCTGTTCACGCCCCATATCATCTTTCTCGGGAGCCTAATCGGCATCGTCTGGCCGGGCCTGCCGAGCGGTGTGATCACCGTGATTTCGGTGCTGACCCTGACCTTGTTCCTGGCGGTGCTGTTTCGGCGGGTTACGAATCCCGTGATGCGAATGCTGTCGAATTTCGACGATTACTTCAGCTGGTTCATTACCATGGTGGTCCTCGTCACGGGTCTCGTCGCCACCGCTCATGTGGGCGCCCGGTACGAGACGCTGCTGGCCTTGCACATCCTCTCCGTCGATGTGCTGCTCATCTGGTTCCCGTTCGGCAAGCTCATGCACGCCTTTTATATCTTTCCCTCCCGCGCCATCAACGGCGCATTACTTGCCCGCAAAGGAGCCACCTCATGAGCGACGCCATCGGCGTACTCGCCGCCAATCTCGCGCCCGCGGAGGAGGCCCGTACACCGCAGGCTCGCGTGGCCGGCGCCATGAAGGGCTTCGTGCAGGAGATCGGGGCGTTGAGCGCCTTCCGTCTCGAGTCCTGCATCCACTGCGGCATCTGCTCGGACGCCTGTCATTTCTACATCGCCACCGAAGATCCACAGTACACGCCCATCTGGAAGGTGGAACCTTTCAAACAGGCCTACAAGCGCGAGGCCAGCCCCTTCGCTCCGCTGTTCAAGCTATTCGGTCTGAAACGCGAAGTGACGGCGGATCAGCTGGAGCACTGGCAGCATCTGCTGTTCGACAGCTGCAACATGTGCGGCCGTTGCAGCTTGATCTGTCCGATGGGCATCGATGTGGCAGCGCTTATCGAGCAGGCACGCCACGCAATGTTCGATGCCGGACTCGCGCCGAAGGAGCTCTACCAGAAGGCGGCGCACCAGCGAGAAACCGGCCAGCCGGAGCCGAGCGCGGAGCCCTACCGCGACCAATTGCTTGCCATCGGTGTGCGCTTCGGCGTTGAGATTCCGCTCGATAAGCCGGAGGCGGAGGTCATGTTGTGCGTACCCCGGACCGACATTGAGCATTACCCCAGTGCCGTCGCAGCGCTGGCGCGGGTGGTGCAGCATCTCGGTGTGTCCTGCACGTTTCGCAGCGACGGTTTGGTGGCGGAGAACTACGGCTACTATGCGGGCGGTAAAGACTGGCAACGCGACATCAGTCTGCGCTTGATCGAGCAGGCCATCGCCTGTAAGGCGAAGACCCTGCTCGTCCCGGAATGCGGTCACGCCTACACCGCCTTGCGCTGGGAAGCGGCCGATCTGTACGGCAAGCCGCTGCCCTTCCAGGTGCGTCATGTCACCGAGTTCCTCGCGGACGAGTTGCAGGCAGATCGCCTGAAACTAAACAAAGCCGGTACCGGAAAAACCACCTTCCATGATCCCTGTCAGCTGGTGCGCAAGGGCGGCGTCATCGACGCGCCGCGGGTGCTCATGAAGGCGATGGGCATCGAACTCAACGAATTGAAGAATCACGGCGGATTCAGTTACTGCTGCGGCGGGGGCGGCGGGGTACTCGACATCGAGCGCGCAGCGCCGCTGCGCTACCGGACGATGGAGAACAAGATGCGTGAAATCGACGATACCGGCGCCGATACCTTCCTCACGAGCTGTTCGGACTGCCGGCGCACCTTTGACGACGCACAATCTCACTTCAAATGGGACAAGGTGCCGCACAGTCTGCTGGAATTAGTGGCCAAAAATCTGGCCGGGCCAGGAACCCGGACATGAGCGCACAGACCATCGTCGTCGATCCCGTCACGCGCATCGAGGGGCACCTGCGGATCGAGGCGCAATTCGACGGCTCGGTGATTACGCAAGCATCGAGTTCCGGCACTATGGTGCGCGGCATCGAAATCATCCTGCAGGGTCGCGATCCGCGCGACGCCTGGGCCTTTGCGCAACGCATCTGCGGGGTCTGTACGCTGGTCCACGGGATCGCCTCGGTGCGCGCCGTCGAAGACGCATTGCATTACGCCATCCCCGCCAACGCGCAGTTGATCCGCAATCTCATGATCGCGACGCAGTTCGTGCATGACCATGTGATGCATTTTTATCACTTGCACGCGCTCGACTGGGTGGACGTGGTGTCGGCACTCAAGGCCGATCCGAAGGCGACCTCGGCGCTCGCGCAATCGATTTCAAACTATGCGCGTTCCTCGCCCGGCTATTTCGCCGAGGTACAGACTCGCGTCAAGAAGCTGGTCGAATCCGGGCAGCTCGGCATTTTTTCCAATGCCTACTGGGGCCATCCGGGGTACAAGCTGCCGCCGGAAGCGAACCTCATGGCGGTGGCGCATTATCTCGATGCGCTGGCGTGGCAGCGCGAGGTTGTGCAACTTCAGACCATCTTCGGCGGCAAAAATCCGCACCCCAATGTGCTGGTGGGCGGCGCCCCTTCCGCCATCAGTGTCCATGCCGGTGCCGGGACCGGTTCCACCGCCGTCAACCAAGTCGGCCTGCAAAAGGTGGCCAACATTATCGAGCAGATGCGCAACTTCGTCGACCAGGTGTACCTCCCGGACACACTGGCGATTGCCTCTTTCTACAAAGACTGGTTCAAGACCGGCTACGGCGAGGGCACCGGGAATTTCATGACGTACGGTGATTTTCCGGCGACCGGCAGTCAGGACCCGAAGACCTTCCTGGTGCCGCGCGGCGCGATTCTGGGTCGCGATCTGTCCCATATCCAGGAGGTCGACCTGAACGCGGAAGAGGACATCCAGGAATTCGTGTCACATTCGTGGTACGACTACAGCAGCGGCAAGGATGCCGGTCTGCATCCCTATCGGGGCGAAACCAAGTTGAACTATTCAGGACCGCCCTCCCCGTACCAGCATCTGGATACCTCGGCGAGTTATTCCTGGCTCAAGTCGCCTCGCTGGAAGGGGCACGCCATGGAGGTGGGACCGTTGGCGCGTGTGCTGATGCTGTATGCCAGCGGCCATGAGGCCACCAAGGATCTGGCGAACAAGGCGTTGGCCCAACTCAACTTGCCGCTCGAGGCGATGTTTTCCACCATGGGCCGCACCGCCGCCCGCACGTTGGAATGCAAAATTCTCGCCGATGCCATGCCGCAGTGGTACGACAGCCTCATGGCGAATATCAAGGCGGGCGATGTGCGCACGTTCAACGACAAGCTCTGGGAGCCTTCGAGCTGGCCGCGGCATGCACAGGGAGTGGGATTCCTCGAGGCACCCCGCGGCGCTCTAGCCCACTGGATCGTTATCGATGACGGCAAGATCTCGAACTATCAAGCCGTCGTGCCGAGCACGTGGAACGCGGGACCCCGCGATGCGAGCGGTACCGAAGGCCCCTACGAAGCGGCACTCAAGGGCCATAGCCTGCAAGACCCGAAGCAGCCGCTCGAAATCCTGCGCACCATCCATAGCTTCGATCCCTGCCTTGCCTGCGCCGTTCATGTCGTCGATCCGGACGGCGAGGAGCTGATTCGGGTTCGCGTCCAATAGGGACGGGTGCGTGCTCGGAAACTCGCGCCGGGCACCGGACCTGCTGCTATTGCATGCTCCGAGCGTCTACGATTTCCGCGAGCATGCGATTCTGTATGGTCCGGTGAGCGACATGGTCCCTTCCTCGACCGTGTTCGAGATGTACCCGCTCGGATTCCTGACGATGGCGAGCTATCTCCACGATCGCGGCATGCAGGTGCGCATCGTCAATCTGGCGCTGCGCATGATGAACAGCCGGCGCTTCGACGTGCCCCGCTTCCTCGCACGCCAGAAGCCCAAAGCCGTCGGCATCGACCTGCAC
>Ga0182030_10006274_pt1 | contig 25116 bp, 25 predicted proteins | sample 812S3MmetaG_FD_121299 | JGI IMG/M metagenome (GOLD analysis project Ga0182030, IMG submission 121299) | Permafrost microbial communities from Stordalen Mire, Sweden - 812S3M metaG (Illumina Assembly) | ecosystem: Environmental > Terrestrial > Soil > Wetlands > Permafrost | place: Sweden...
CGCACTGGACGCCGCGAACTTCGTGATCAGCCTCGAGCTGCGGCATAGCGAGGTCACCGAACGCGCCGACGTGGTGTTCCCCGTTGCGCCCACCACGCAGAAGGCGGGGGCATTCATCAACTGGGAGGGCCGTTTCCGGCCATTCGAGCCGGCGCTGCACGGCAGCAGCCAACAGGCAAGCCAGTCGGATCACCTGGTGCTCGACGCGCTGGCCGACGAAATGGGTGTCTATCTCGGGATGGGCAGCGTCCAACCTGCCCGCGAGGAAATGTCGGCTCTGGGAATCTGGGACGGCGAATACGCCCCGGTCCCCACGGTCGCGGCCAGCGAGCCTGCCCAACCCGCGGCCGGTGAAGCGGTATTGGCCGGCTGGCGGATGCTGCTCGACAACGGCCGCTTGCAAGACGGCGAGCCGTATTTGGCCGGGACCGCGCACCCGATTGTGGTCCGGCTGTCGGCCGATTCGGCCACCGAGATCGGCGCCGCTGAGGGCGACGCGGTCACCGTCAGCACATCGAAAGGCTCAATCACCTTGCCGCTGGCCGTGACTGACATGCCCGACCGGGTGGTGTGGCTTCCGCTGAACTCGCCGGGATCGGCAGTACACCGGGATCTGGGTGTCGCCGTCGGCGACATCGTGCGAATCGCAGCAGGTGCAGAGGAGGAGCGGCAACCATGACCGCCTTCGGACACGACACCTGGTGGCTGGTGCTCGGCAAAGCCCTGGCCATCTTCGTCTTCTTGATGTTGAACGTGCTGGTGGCGATTCTCATCGAACGAAAGCTGCTGGGCTGGATGCAGTTGCGGCCGGGCCCCAACCGGGCGGGGCCATGGGGCATCTTGCAGAGCCTGGCTGACGGCATCAAGCTGGCCCTGAAGGAAAGCATCACACCCTTCGGCGTCGACAAGTTCGTTTACTTTGCGGCGCCGGTCTTTTCGGTCATTCCGGCGTTCACCGCATTCGCGTTCATTCCGTTCGGTCCCGAGGTTTCAATATTCGGCCACCGCACCCCCTTGCAGCTGACCGACCTGCCGGTCGCGGTGCTGTTCATCCTGGGGCTCTCGGCGATCGGGGTGTACGGCATCGTGCTGGGCGGTTGGGCGTCGGGATCCACCTACCCGCTGCTGGGCGGGGTGCGGTCGACCGCCCAGGTCATCTCCTACGAGGTCGCGATGGGGCTGTCCTTTGCGGCGGTGTTCCTCTACGCGGGCACGATGTCGACCTCCGAGATCGTCGCCGCGCAGGACCGGGTCTGGTATGTGTTCCTGCTGGCGCCGTCGTTCGTGATCTATCTCATCTCGATGGTCGGCGAGACCAACCGGGCACCCTTCGACTTGCCCGAGGCCGAGGGTGAGCTGGTCGCGGGCTTCCACACCGAATACTCCTCGCTGAAGTTCGCGATGTTCATGCTCGCCGAATACGTCAACATGTTCACCGTCTCGTCACTGGCCTCGGTCCTGTTCTTCGGCGGCTGGCATGCCCCATGGCCGCTGAACATGTGGGAAGGCGCCAACCATGGCTGGTGGCCGCTGCTCTGGTTCACCGCCAAGATGTGGACTTTCCTGTTCATCTACTTCTGGCTGCGCGCCAGCCTCCCCCGGCTGCGCTACGACCAGTTCATGGCGCTGGGCTGGAAATTACTGATCCCTGGATCGCTGGCGTGGGTGTTGATCGCGGCCGTCATCCGGACGGCGCGCAACCAGGGCTACCCGCATTGGACCCCGATTCTGGTGGTCAGCAGCCTCGTCTTTGCCGTCGCAGTCGTGGCGCTGTTGCGAAAACCGTTCGCCACGCCCAGTATCCAAGCGCTGGAGCGTGAGCTCCGCCGACAGCGCAAAGACAGCCCCGGCCTGAAAAGCATTGAGCCGGCATTCCCCACCCCGCCGTTACCGAAGGCGCTGACTCGTGCGCAGCCGGTCGGCGCGAGTAAGGAGAACGCACGTGGGTAAGTTCCTCGACGGGGTCGCCGGCTTCGGTGTGACGTTCGGATCGATGTTCAAAAAGAACATCACCGAGGGGTATCCGGAAAAGCCCGGCCCGGTGAAGCCGCGCTACCACGGCCGCCACCAACTCAACCGGTATCCGGACGGGCTGGAGAAATGCATCGGCTGCGAGTTGTGCGCCTGGGCCTGCCCGGCCGACGCGATCTACGTCGAGGGCGCCGACAACACCGACGAAGCTCGGTTTTCGCCAGGCGAACGCTACGGCCGGGTGTATCAGATCAACTATCTGCGCTGCATCGGCTGCGGACTGTGCATCGAGGCCTGCCCCACCCGAGCGCTGACGATGACCAACGAATACGAGATGGCCGACGACAACCGGGCCGATTTGATCTACGAAAAGGACCGGCTGCTGGCACCGCTGCTGCAAAACATGCTGGCGCCGCCGCACCCGAGGGCCGAGGGCGCCACCGATAAGGACTACTACCAAGGCAACGTGACCGCAGATGGCTTAAGCGCGGGAAGCCACGAGAAAGACACGGCCGGAGACCCCCGATGAGCGGTGCGACGGGCCAGTGGCTCGCCACCAACTTGGCCACAGACGCCATCGTACGAACCTCGACGGGCGAAGCCGTGGCGTTCTGGGTGCTGGGCGTGCTCGCGGTGATCGGAGCCTTTGGGGTGGTGTTTGCCGTCAACGCCGTGTATTCGGCGCTGTTTTTGGCGATGACGATGATCATCCTGGCGGCGTTCTACATGATTCAGGACGCACTGTTTTTGGGTGTGGTTCAAGTCGTGGTCTACACCGGCGCAGTGATGATGCTGTTCTTGTTCGTGCTGATGCTGATCGGCGTGGACTCCGCGGAATCCCTGAAGGAAACGCTGCGCGGACAACGAGTGGCCGCAGTGCTCAGCGGATTCGGGTTCGGCGTTTTGTTGATCGCCGCCCTTGGCAATGCGTCGACCGGGGGCTTCGTCGGGCTGACCACCGCTAACGCCGAAGGCAACGTCGAAGGTTTGGCGGCGCTGATCTTTTCGCGCTATCTGTGGGCGTTCGAGCTGACCAGCGCGCTGCTGATCACCGCCGCGGTCGGGGCGATGGTGCTGGCGCACCGGGAGCGTTTCGAGCGACGCAAGACCCAACGCGAACTCTCCCAGGAGCGCTTCCTGCCCGGCGGGCATCCGACTCCGCTGCCCAACCCGGGTATTTACGCACGCCACAACGCGGTTGACATCGCCGCGCTGCTGCCGGACGGCTCGTACTCCGAGCTGTCGGTCTCCCGCATCCTGCGCATCCGCGGCGCCGACGGCAAAGAGATCCCGTCCCCCGAAGCCATTAAGGGTGGCACCTCATGAATCCGGCCAACTACCTTTATCTTTCAGCGTTGCTGTTCACCATCGGAGCCTCAGGCGTGCTGCTGCGCCGCAACGCCATCGTGATGTTCATGTGCGTCGAGCTGATGCTCAACGCCGTCAACCTGGCGTTCGTCACGTTCGCCCGCATGCACGGCCACCTGGACGGGCAGATGATCGCATTCTTCACGATGGTGGTGGCCGCCTGCGAGGTCGTCATCGGCCTGGCCATCATCATGACAATTTTCCGGGCCCGTAAATCGGCGTCGGTCGACGACGCGAATCTACTCAAAGGCTAAGAACGCCACGATGACTCATTACACCTGGCTGCTCGTGGCACTGCCGCTGGCGGGTGCCGCCATCTTGCTGTTCGGGGGCCGACGCACCGACGCGTGGGGACACTGGCTGGGTGTCGCCGCCGCACTCGGAGCGTTCGGGGTGGGCGCGACGCTGTTCGCCGAGCTACTCGGCCGTAGCGCCGACGATCGCCTCATCCACCAGACGGTGTACAACTGGATCCCCGTCAACCAGTTCCAGGTGGACTTCGGGCTGCAGATCGACCAGCTGTCCATCAGCTTCGTGCTGCTGATCACCGGCGTCGGGTCGCTGATCCACATCTACTCGGTCGCCTACATGGCCGACGACGCGGACCGGCGCAGGTTTTTCGGCTACCTCAACCTGTTCCTGGCCTCGATGCTGCTGCTCGTCATCGCCGATAACTTCCTCCTGCTCTACGTCGGCTGGGAGGGCGTCGGCCTGGCGTCCTACCTGCTGATCGGATTCTGGTACCACAAGCCGTCAGCGGCCACCGCCGCCAAGAAGGCGTTCGTGATGAACCGGGTCGGTGACGCCGGCCTTGCCCTGGGCATGTTTTTGATGTTCAGCACCTTCGGCACGCTGTCCTTCGCGGGCGTGTTCGCCGGCGCGCCGTCGGCCTCGCACAGCGCCCTGACCGCGATGGGGCTGCTGCTGCTGCTGGGCGCCTGCGCCAAGTCCGCACAGGTCCCGCTGCAGGCCTGGTTAGGCGACGCCATGGAGGGCCCCACCCCGGTGTCCGCCCTGATCCACGCTGCCACCATGGTGACCGCCGGCGTGTACCTGATTGTGCGGTCCAACCCGATCTTCAACCTGGCGCCTAACGCCCAGCTAGCCGTCGTCATCGTCGGCACCGTCACTTTGCTCTTCGGCGCGTTCATCGGCTGCGCCAAGGACGACATCAAGCGCGCGCTGGCGGCGTCGACGATGAGCCAGATCGGCTACATGGTGCTGGCCGCCGGCCTCGGCCCGGCCGGCTACGCCTTCGCGATCATGCACCTGCTCACGCACGGCTTCTTCAAGGCGGGACTGTTCCTGGGCTCCGGCTCGATCATTCACGCGATGCATGAAGAGCAGGACATGCGCCGCTACGGCGGCCTGCGCAAAGCGCTGCCAATCACGTTCGTCACGTTCGGGCTCGGATACCTCGCGATCATCGGCGTGCCGCCGTTCGCCGGCTTCTTCTCCAAGGACGCCATCATCGAGGCCGCGCTGGGCCGCGGCGGTATCGAGGGCTACGTGACGGGCGGGGCCGCGCTGCTGGGCGCCGGCGTCACCGCGTTCTACATGACGCGGGTGATGTTGATGACCTTCTTCGGTGAAAAGCGTTGGGACGAACACGCTCACCCGCATGAGGCGCCGCCGCTCATGTCGGGCCCGCTGATCCTGCTCGCCTTCGGCTCGGTGTTCTCCGGCGGCCTGTTCGCCATCGGCGGCACGCTGAAGAACTGGCTCGAGCCCGTCGTCGGCGCGCACGAAGAGACCACCCATGCCCTGCCCGCCTGGGTCAACACCGCGCCGGCGTTGACGGTCGTCGCCGTCGGCATCGCGGTGGCCTACCGGTTGTACGGCGGCAAGGCCACGATCCCCACCGAGGCCCCCGCCGAGGTGTCGGTGCTGACGACGGCCGCGCGCCGAGACCTCTACGGCGATGTCTTCAACGAGGAGGTGTTCATGCACCCTGGCGCGGAACTGACCGACGCGCTGGTCGTAGTCGACAACGCGGGTGTGGACGGCTCGGTCAACGCGCTGGCCGCGTTGGTGGGCCGAACCTCAAACCGGCTGCGGGGACTGCAAACCGGCTTCGCCCGCTCGTATGCGCTGTCGATGCTGACCGGCGCGGCACTGGTGGTCGCGGCGATCCTGGCGGTGCAGCTGTGGTGACTAACGTGCCCTGGCTGAGCGTGCTGTGGCTGGTTCCGCTGGCGGGCTCGATATTGATCATCCTGTTGCCGCCCGGGCTGCGTCAGGTCGCAAAATGGACCGGCCTGGTCGTCAGCGTCGCGACGCTGGCCGTGGCGATCGTCGTCGCGACCGGATTCAAGACCGGCGGAGCGCCCTACCAATTCCTGGAAAGCCATCCCTGGATACCGTCTTTCGGCGCCGGGTACAGCCTCGGCGTCGACGGCATCGCGGTCATTCTGGTGCTGCTGACCGCGGTGCTGATTCCGCTGCTGCTGGTGGCCGGCTGGAACGACGGCGGCGAAAGAAGCCGGGGCGTGCAGGCCTACATCGCGCTGACGCTGGCCATCGAGTCGATGGTGCTGATCTCGGTGATCGCACTGGATGTGTTGCTGTTCTACGTGTTCTTCGAGGCCATGCTCATCCCGATGTACTTCCTCATCGGAGGCTTCGGTAAGGGGTCCAATCGGTCGCGCGCCGCGGTGAAGTTCTTGCTGTACAACCTGTTCGGCGGCCTGATCATGCTGGCAGCGGTGATCGGGCTGTATGTGGTGACCGCGCAGCACGGTTCGGGCACCTTCGACTTCCGGGAGATCGTGACCGGCATCTCCTCGGGTCGCTTTGCCGGTGTGGACCCCGCGGTGTTCAAGGCGCTGTTCTTGGGCTTCATGTTCGCGTTCGCCATCAAGGCGCCATTATGGCCGTTCCACCGCTGGCTGCCCGACGCGGCGGTCGAGGCCACCCCTGCGACCGCGGTCCTGATTACCGCGGTGATGGACAAGGTCGGCACCTTCGGCATGTTGCGCTACTGCCTGCAGCTGTTTCCTGATGCGTCAACGTATTTCCGCCCGGCGATCGTGACGTTAGCGATCATCGGGGTGATCTACGGCGCGGTCGTCGCGATCGGACAGACCGACATGATGCGCCTGATCGCCTATACGTCGATCTCCCACTTCGGGTTCATCATCGCGGGCATCTTCGTGATGACCACCCAGGGGCAGAGCGGTTCGACGCTGTACATGCTCAACCACGGCCTGTCCACCGCGGCGGTCTTCCTGATCGCGGGATTCCTGGTGACGCGGCGCGGCAGCCGGTTGATCGCAGACTATGGCGGCGTCCAAAAGGTGGCCCCCATCCTGGCCGGCACGTTCCTTGTTTCCTCGATGGCTACCCTGTCACTGCCCGGCCTCGCCCCGTTCATCAGCGAATTCCTGGTCCTGCTGGGCACTTTCAACCGGTACTGGTTGGCCGCCGCGTTCGGGGCGACCGCATTGGTCCTGGCGGCCATCTACATGTTGTGGCTTTACCAGCGGGTGATGACCGGCCCGGTCGCCGAAGGCAACGATCGAATCGCTGATCTGAGGCCACGCGAGCTGATCGTCGTGGCACCGCTGTTGGCGCTGCTGTTCGTGCTGGGCATCTATCCCAAGCCGATGCTCGACATCATCAATCCCGCGGTCGACCACACCATGATCACCATCGGCCAGCACGATCCCGCGCCGGTCGTGGCGCCAGGTACCGGCACACCCCGGACAGCCGAAGGACCCCACCGATGACCCTTCCCACCCCCAGCATCGAGTACTTCTTGCTGTGCCCGATGCTCATCGTCTTCTCGGTCGCGATCGTGGGCGTGCTCGTTGAAGCGTTCCTGCCCAGACGATCTCGCTACGCCGCCCAGGTGACAATCGCCCTCGTCGGACTGATCGCAGCGTTCGTCGCGGTCATCGCGGTGGCTCGCACCCTTCCAGCCTCCGGCCGCAGCGCCGTGCTGGGCGCGGTGGCCATTGACCGGCCGACGCTCTATCTGCAAGGGACCGTGCTATTGGTTTCCGTGTTGGCGGTCATCTTCATGGCCGAACGGACGCAATCCAAGACGGAAAACAAAGTTGCGGTCGGCGTGGGAGCGGCCGGACTGGATTCCTTTACGCCGCAGGCATCCGCGATCCCCGACAGCGCTGCCGAGCGCGAGGCCGAGCGAGCCGGAGCCGCCCAGACAGAGCTCTTCCCGCTCGCACTGTTGTCCGTCGGCGGCATGATGGTCTTTCCCGCATCCAATGACCTGCTGACGATGTTCGTTGCACTGGAAGTTTTGTCGCTGCCCCTGTACCTGATCTGCGGACTGGCCCGTCACCGGCGACTGCTGTCGCAGGAATCAGCGATGAAGTACTTCTTGCTGGGCGCTTTCTCGTCGGCGTTCTTCCTCTACGGGGTGGCGCTGATTTACGGCGCGACCGGCACGCTGCTGCTGACCGGCATCCGGGATGCGCTTGCAGCCCATGGTGATACCTCGATGGCGTTGGTCGGTGTCGCGCTGCTAACGGTCGGCTTGTTGTTCAAAGTCGGCGCGGTCCCGTTCCACTCGTGGATTCCCGACGTGTATCAGGGTGCGCCAACGCCGATCACCGGGTTCATGGCGGCGGCCACCAAGGTCGCGGCATTCGGCGCGCTGCTGCGGGTGGTCTACGTCGCGCTGCCCCCGCTGCACGATGAGTGGCGTCCGGTGCTGTGGGCGATTTCGATCCTGACCTTGGCGGTCGGCACCATCACCGCGGTGAACCAGGCCGATGTCAAACGGTTGCTGGCCTATTCGTCGGTTGCCCACGTCGGTTTCATCCTTATCGGTGTTATCGCCGACAACAAAGCAGGCCTGGCCGCCACCCTGTTCTATCTGGTCGCCTACAGCTTCAGCACGGTCGGTGCGTTTGCGATCGTAGGCCTGATCCGCAGCAGTGACGGCGTCGAGGACGCCGACCTGTCGCACTGGTCCGGGCTCGGACAGCGCTCCCCCATTGTCGGCGTGATGCTTTCGATGTTTCTGCTTGCCTTCGCCGGTATCCCATTGACCAGTGGATTCATCAGCAAGCTGACGGTGTTCAGGGCCGCCGCCCAGGGCGGCGCGGTGCCGCTGGTAATCGTCGGTGTGATCGCCAGCGGGATCGCCGCCTACTTCTACGTCCGAGTGATCGTGTCGATGTTCTTCAACGAGCCGACCGAGCAGACCCCACACGTGGTGGAGCCGGGCATCTTGAGCAAGATCGCCATCGCGGTGTGCGCCGCCGCCACGGTGATCCTGGGAATCTTCCCGCAGCCGTTGCTCGAACTGGCCGATCACGCCGCCCAGCTGCTGCACTGAACCCGATCAGTTCAGGAACGGTCGTGTGGCCAGCAGGTAAATCGCCAACACCCCAAGCGGCGCCACCAGCGGCAGCCAGGGCACCTGCACGGGAAACGACGTCGCGACCAACCCGATGAAGGTAAACCCAATGGCGCCAATGATTGTCGGCCAGCTCCCCATGACGGCTGCAGGCCGCGGGCCAACGGCGTGCCGGCACACCAAGTAGGCGGCGGCGGACAACCCGGACAGCGCGGCGAGCACCGAGGGCGGGCCGGCCAGCACGACCGTCGCCGCCGATAGCAACACGGCAAGTGTTGCGGCGCGGCGAAGCAGCATTCCGGCACCCACGGCGATCGCGGCCAGGGCCCCGGCGACCAGTGCCGGTCCGTGTGATCCGACGGCAGCGGAACCGGCCATCAACAACCCGAACCCCGTTGCTAGGGCGTGGGTCCCGGGTTTCGCGAGCGACGTCATCGCTACCCTCGCACCCGGGCCCGCACTCGATGCCGCCGATCGGGCACCAGATCCATCGATTGCTCCAGGCTGCGATCGGCCGGCCAAGACACGATGTCGACGCCGATGGTGGCCATGTCGCGATACATCGCGGAGCGCTGTAGGGCCCAAAGCTGTTCGACGAGAGGATCTTTTTCGCCTTCGAACGGGAGACGACCGAGAATGTCGACGGCGACCACGATATGGCCGCGTTTACGGAGGTCGATGAGCGCCAGCGCGAACTCGGTGTCGAGCAAGGTGGAGAACGCGATGACGATCGCGCCGGCCGGAACGGCCGCACGGGGCGCCAGTGTGCCCGTTGTGTTTTCGAAGCGGTCGCCGGCGCCGAGCACCGTATCGAGCACCCGATAGAACTGGCGCTGACCGATGTCAGCGCCGAGCCACCGAGGGCGGTTGTCGCCGAGCGCGACGATCCCGGCGCGATCGCTATGACGCAATGCGGTCTGTACCACCTGAGCCGCGCCGCGGACCACGCGTTCGGTGGCCTCGGTGGCCGGTCCGGCCGGCTGCCGGTACGCGTCGATCAGCACCACCACGTCGGCCGCCCGGTCGGTCAATCGCTGCGTCACGTGCAATTGCCTGCGGCGCGCGCTCACCGGCCAATTGACCGCTCGCAGTTGGTCACCGGGCACGAACGGACGAATATCGGCGTACTCGACACCCGGGCCGAGATGGCGGGTCAGGTGGGCACCCAGGCGATCGAGCAACTCGGCCGGCGGGATCGGTGTTGACTGCGGCGGCGTCAATGGGAACACAATGACCTCCGCCGCGTCGACGGTGGCGGTCCCCGCGAGCAGACCGCCGCGCGCGATCACGTCGACCCGAGCCGGGATGACATATCGGCCCCAGCGTTGTGCCGATGCGGCAACGGTTTTCGCTTGCCGGGAATGCCGGGATTCCGGATCGACGACGTCGAACTGCATGCCCTCGACGGCGGGCACCGTGAGTTCGACCGCCGAGGCTTCGCCGGTTCCCGCCCCCTCGGTTGCCCACACGGTCAGCCTCGCCTGCTCGTCTTCGAAGCAGCGCTGTGACTCGGGCTCCGCGTGAACGTGGATCGTGGGTACCGGGCGCTGCCAGCTGATCGAGCAGAGTACCCCGAGCAGCGGCGCGGCGAACGCGATGAGCTCCCAATGCGCGCCGATCACTGCGGCGGCCAATGCGACTCCAGTGCAGGTCGCAATCGCGCGCGTCAATTGCGATGCACCCCAGTGAAATTCGATGTCATTGCTATCGGTCACAGCGGGCTCATTCGGTGTCCCCGCGCCCCCCGGTCGTCCGCGGCACCGGGAGACGCCGCAGCAGTTCTTCGACGATGTCGGCGCCCTGGATCTTGCGCACCCACATCTCCGGTCGCAACGTGATCCGGTGCGAGACCGCCGGAGTGGCAAGCGCCTTGACGTCTTCGGGGATCACATAGTCGCGTCCGAGCAAGAGCGCACGGGCGCGCGCAAGCTGAACCAGGTCAAGTTCGGCGCGCGGGCTTGCGCCCACGGCCACCTGTGGATGACGCCGGGTCGCGGTGGCCAGCGACACCACGTAGTGCAGGACATCCTCGTGCACGGTCACCTGTTCGACCGATTCGCGCATGGCCAGCAGATCCTGCGCATCCACCACTTGGTTGACCGTTGGCTCGACTGAACCGCGTTCCAGACGGCGGCGCAGCATTGCGGTCTCGTCGCGCTCGGAGAGGTAGCGCAATTCCAGCCGGATCGCGAATCGATCCAGCTGTGCCTCCGGCAGCGGATAGGTTCCCTCGTATTCGATCGGATTGTCAGTCGCCAGAACGACGAACGGCCCTGGCAGCTTGTGGGTTTCGCCGTCGATGCTGACCTGCCCCTCGGCCATCGCCTCGAGTAAGGCCGCCTGCGTCTTCGGCGGAGTGCGGTTGATCTCATCGGCGAGCAGCAGGTTGGTGAAGATGGGCCCGGAACGGAATGCGAAGAGGCCCGATTGCATGTCGTAGATAGTCGAGCCGAGCAGGTCTGCGGGCAGCAGATCGGGCGTGAATTGCACCCGGGTGAAGCGGAGTCCCAGCGCGGCGGCGAAAGATCTCGCGATCAGTGTCTTGCCCAAGCCGGGGAGATCTTCAATCAGGACGTGTCCGCGCGCGAGCACCGCAGTGAGGATGAGCGTGAGGGCAGCACGCTTTCCCACCACGACGCGTTCGATTTCGTCGAGGACGGCCGCGCAGTACGCGCTGGTCGTCGCAGCTGGCATAGTGGCCGGCACCATGGCGCCCCCTGTCATACCTGTTCCAACTTTCGCAGTATCTCTTCAAACACCGCACGACCGGGACCGGGGTGACGCTCACCGGTACGCACGATGTTGTTCGGGTTGACCCAGTCCCACAATTCCGGGCCGAACAGCATGCGCCCGGTTGCGTGAAATGCCACTGAATCTTTGGCTTGCTTTTGGCCCGTTGCGATTTCGTATCGTCGCGCGAGCATGGGACGCAGATGCCGGTCCCAGTCGGCTCGAGTGGAGTCCGACCATCGAATCGTCGTCTCCGTGGTGGCAAGCCAGCGGCGCAATGAAATTCCCAGATCGTCGGGGTCCAGTTCGTCTGCCGGTGGGCTGGCGCCGCCCAGGACGCGCCGGATGTTGAGCAGCACCAATGCCAGAGCGACACCGGATGCCGCCACCACGAACCGGCGATCGTGCACCATCAACACCAACAACTCCACCCCGACGATGAGGAAAACACCAAGGGTGATAAGCCTGCTCATACCGGACTCCGGAGCTCGGCGAGGACGAGTCCCAGCACCTCTACCGCAACCTGGCGATGTCCCTCATTCATCACATGCGGACTGAACCGCGCCTCTTCGAACAGGTTCACCAACTCGATAGCGTTATCAGCTTGCAGCGCATGGTGTTCGACGGCGCGGGCCAATACCTCTGTCGGGGTGTCGAACTCCTGGGGCACGGCTCCGGGTACATTCGCGAGCTCGCGTTCCATCGCGGCGTAGCACGCGATGATCGCCTCCCTCGGCTCGCGGCTGAGGTCGGTCATCTCGGTCAACCCGAGTTCGGCTGCGCGCACCAGTGATTCGGAACGCCGCACCGGCGGGCTGGATTCGGCGTCATCGTCGACGACGACGGCGCCCGATTTCGAGCCCTGCCGTTGCCGTCGGGAACTAATGACCGTCCCGGCAACGAGCAGCAGCATCGTGGGGATCGCACTGGTGAGCAGAATTGCGTACATGTCCCCGGTGTTGTTTCGCGGGCGCCGCTGTTGCGGTGCCGGGGCGGCGTCGTGCGAAGACGTGGCCGTGCTGGTAGCCGGGGTGGCCTGAGACGGCGTCGCACTCTGCGGCGCCCATAATCGGGCCAGCAGCATCGCAATCGCCAGCCACGCGATGATCACCCCGAGCCCGATCAACAACACGCGCCAACTCGGTCGGCCCTTGCCGGTGCCGAGCATGTCGGAGAGATCGCTGGTTTTTGGTGCTGCCGCGCGCGGGTCACGTAATCGCGCGATGACCGCGACCGCGAGCAGCGTCAGCGTCGCACTCAGGGCAACGATGACAAACAGCAGGGCCGCCCGACTACTGCCGGGCTCGGCGTGCGTCGTCCGGTCGCGAGCCGGCAGATATCCGCGCAGAGCGGCTGCCACAACGATCAGCAACACGATGAGCGCAACAACGCGCCACGTCGGCTTGTCGGTCATTTAACACACCACTCGACCGGTTACCCGCTGCCGTTGCGGCACAGGCTTGTTTCATACTTGCATGTCGGACGCGCGAATTGCTAGGCCACGGTGAACGGCCGGAAGCTGCCGTCGAGTACCTCGCGATGGCCGATCGTGCGCCCGGTGACCACGGCGGGGTCCACCAGCGCCAACCGCACTGCCGCCCGGGCGAATTCGTCCGCGGAGGCGGTGTCGGAGAAGTTGGTGGCGTAGTAGGACAGGCCGGGCGTCATAATCGGCTTCGACGGTGACAGCGCATTCACCGCGACGTTGTGGCCGGCCAGATCGAACGCCGCGCACTGAGTGAGATGCTCGAGCGCCGCCTTGGATCCGCCGTAACCGGGCAGGACCCCGCCGGCACGGTCCGGATAGGGTCCGTTGCCGGGCAGCCGGGACGCCACGGAAGTGATGTTGATGACGGACCCGCCGCCCGCTTCGATCATGTCCGGGCACACCAGTTGCATCAGCTCGTAGGCCGCGAACACCGCGATCTCGAAGTGCCGGCGAAAGGCGTGCAACGGCGTGCTGACGAATCCCGGCCAGCCGGGTTTGGCACCGCCCGCTCCAGCCTTGACCGCCGGCTTGACGCGGGGCTCGGCGTCGGGCACCGGCGGGCGCCCGGGCGCGGTAAAAGCCGCGTTGTTGATCAGGATTGTGATGGGGCCCAGCATGTCTCGCGCTTCAGTCACCAATCGGGCAATGTCGTCGCGGTCGGTCAGATCGGCCCGTACCGCGACCGCGCGCCCACCGGCCGCCTCGATGTCGGCGACGGTCTCACCAATGGTTCCCGGCAACCGGTCATCCCATACCTGTTCGGTACGCCCGGCCACCGCCACGGCGGCGCCTTCGGCCGCCAGCGCCAGCGCAATAGCGCGACCCAAACCGCGGCTACCGCCGGTGACGATCGCGGCGCGACCGGCGAGTCGCGGCGTCATCGTGTCACCCCGTGCACGACGATGGCGGTGGTCTGTTCTACCCACGAGCCGTCCAGCTCTTCCTCAGGGCGTAGCAGCATTCGAAGCATCGTCGCTCCCCCGATCAATTCGATCAGGCGATCCGGGTCCACATCAGGATGCGCCTCACCCCGGTCCACCGCTTCGCGCAGCCGCACCCGGACCGCGATGAACAGGTCGGTGAACCTCGACATCACCCGGGCGTTGAGATCGGGGTCGGCCGTCATATCGGCCACCAGACCGGGTAACGCCGCGCGCACCACCGGCGTCGTGAACACATCACGAGTGGCCTCGATCATCATCCGCAGGTCGGCCGCAATGTCCCCGGCCGGGGCCTCCAGCGCGCTCGGCGCAGTCGGAAAGGCCGCCTCGTGCACCAGTTCCGCCTTGCTCGACCACCGACGGTAGAGCGCCGATTTCGTGGTGCCGGCCCGCTCGGCAACCGCGGCCAGGCTGAGGTTGGAATAGCCGATCTGCACCAGCAGTTCCGCGGTCGCCGATAGGATCGCCGAGTCGATGCGCGGATCCCGGGGACGGCCGGCACCCGGGCCCTTGTCAAGGTCGGACGGGTCTGCTTTCATAACGCTACCTACCGTATCGTAATTGCCGCGAATAAGTCTCAAAAGAATGGAGGCCCCCCGTGGCCCCTGAACCCGCCGTCGACAACGTCGACCACCTCCAGCGGTCCAGCCGAGACGTCACGACCCTGCCCACGGTGATGTCGAAGTGGCTGTCGACCGTCCTGCCCGACGGCGCGACGCCCGAGGTCACCGTCGAAAGCGGCGTCGACTCGACGGGCATGTCGTCGGAGACCATCATCTTGACCGCCCGCTGGCAACAGGACGGACACCCCATCGAGCAGAAGCTCGTCACCCGGGTGGCGCCGGCCGCCGAAGACGTGCAGGTCTTCCCCACCTATCGACTTGACCACCAATTCGAAGTCATCCGGAAGGTCGGCGAAATCACCGACGTACCCGTCCCCACGGTGCGCTGGCTTGAACCCACCGGCGACGTCTTGGGCACACCGTTTTTTGTGATGGACTATGTCGACGGCGTCGTGCCACCCGACGTGATGCCCTACACCTTCGGCAACAACTGGTTCGCCGACGCACCCGCCGAACGTCAGCGCGAACTGCAGGACAGCACGGTCGAAGTGCTGGCCAAGCTGCACTCGATTCCCAACGCGGAGAAGACATTTGCGTTCCTGGTCGAAGGCCAAGCCGGGGACAACGCGCTGCGCAAGCACTTCGACTGGGTGAGGTCCTGGTATGACTTCGCGGTGCCCGACATCGGCCCATCGCCGTTGCTGGAAAGAACATTCCAGTGGCTGGAAGACAATTGGCCAACCGAGATCGCCGAGCGCGAACCGGTGCTGCTGTGGGGCGATTCCCGGGTGGGCAACGTGTTGTATCGCGACTTCCGGCCGATCGCGGTGCTGGACTGGGAAATGGTTGCACTGGGGCCGCGCGAACTCGACGTGGCGTGGATGATCCACGCGCACATGGTTTTCGAGGAGCTCACCAAACTTGCTGGGTTGCCGGGTCTACCCGAGGTGATGCGCGAAGAGGACGTCCGCGACACCTACCAGCGGCTCACTGGTGTCGAGGTGGGTGACCTGAATTGGTTCTACGTCTACTCCGGCGTGATGTGGGCTTGTGTCTTCATGCGCACCGGTGCCCGGCGGGTGCACTTCGGCGAAGTCGAGAAGCCCGACGATGTGGAGTCGCTGTTCTACCACGCCGGGCTGTTGAAACGACTAATCGGAGAGGACCAGTAATGCTCGGACCGCTCGACGAGTTCCCGGTACATCAGATTCCCCAGCCGATCGCCTGGCCGGGATCCTCGGACCGCAACTTCTACGACCGTTCCTACTACAACGCCCACGACCGCACCGGAAACATCTTTGTGATCAGCGGTATCGGCTACTACCCCAACCTCGGAGTCAAGGACGCATTCCTGCTGGTGCGGCGCGGAGACACCCAGACCGCGGTGCATGTTTCCGACGCGATCGATCAGGACCGGCTCAACCAGCACGTCAACGGATACCGGATCGAGGTCGTCAAGCCGCTGCACAAACTGCGGTTGATCCTCGACGAAACCGAAGGCATTGCAGCCGATCTCACCTGGGAAGGCCTGTTCCCCGTCGTCCAGGAACAGCCGCACATGCTGCGGTCCGGAAACCGGGTCACGTTGGACGCGCAACGTTTCGCGCAACTCGGCAGCTGGAGCGGACACATCGCCATCGACGGCGAGGAAATCAAGGTCGACCCCGCCACCTGGCTGGGCAGCCGCGACCGGTCCTGGGGCATCCGGCCGATCGGTGAGGCAGAGCCGGCGGGCCGGCCCGCCGACCCGCCGTTCGAGGGCATGTGGTGGCTCTACGTGCCGATGGCGTTTGAGAACTTCGCGATCGTGTTGATCATCCAGGAGGAGCCCAACGGTTTCCGCTCGCTCAACGACTGCACCCGGGTGTGGCGCGACGGCCGCGTCGAGCAACTCGGCTGGCCGCGGGTGAAGATCCACTACCGCTCCGGCACGCGGATCCCGACCGGCGCGACGATCGACGCAACCACCCCCGACGGGACCCCGGTGCACTTGGATGTGGAATCCAAGCTTCCGGTCCCGATCCACGTCGGCGGCGGGTATGGCGGTGACTCCGATTGGATACACGGCACCTGGAAGGGCGAAAAGTTCGCCGAACGCCTGACATACGACATGACGGACCCCGGCATTGTCGCCCGATCCGGTTTCGGCGTGATCGACCATGTCGGCCGCGCGGTGTGCCGTGACGGTGACGGCGATCCGGTCGAGGGTTGGGGGCTCTACGAGCACGGAGCGCTGGGCCGTCACGACCCGTCCGGGTTCGCCGACTGGTTAACGGTTGCGCCGTAAGCGTTCTCGGTACCCCGCCCCCGGGTGATCGGCCGGCAGTCGCGGCCCGGCGCCACCGAGTCGTTCCCGCAGTGTGGCCCGCGGCACGGCCTCCGGCACCCGGCCACGACGACGCAGCTCCGGCACAACGAAGCGGGCAAAGTCGACGAAGGTGCCCGGTGTCGTGACGTAGGCGAGATTGAACCCGTCGACGTCGGCCTCGTCAACCCACCGCTCGAGCTAACCCGAGCGCAGACGAAATCAATACCGCGATCAAGCCCACCCCACTGCCCTTACCAAATGATTCCTGAAGGTAAGTAAGCGAATACGTGGTCAGCAACACGAACAACGCGATCTGCGACAGCCGTAATCCAGTGGTTATCAGCACATTACGTGACTGGCTGCGCAGCACCTCCAGCACCGGCAGGCGTGCGACTTCATCGTTTTGCCGCACGCGCTCGAAGATCTCTGCGTCGGCGAGTCTGAGCCTGACAAATAAGCCGATCGCTACCAGAACGACACTGAGCAAGAAAGGGATTCGCCACCCAAACGCCAGAAAGGCCGCCGTTCCGGTGAACTTGCGGGTCAGATAGAAGACCGAGGTCGCCAGCAACATGCCGGCCGGAGAACCGAGCTGGGTAAAGCTGCCGAACAATCCGCGTCGCCCGGGCGGTGCATGCTCCACCGACAGCACGGCGGCACCGCCCCACTCGGCGCCCACCGCAAGGCCTTGCAGCACCCGCAGCACCGCCAGCAGTGTCGGCGCGAGCAGGCCCGCCTGGGCAAATGTCGGCAGCACCCCGATCGCGGTCGTGACTAGACCCATCACCAGCAGGGCGATGACCAACACCGCCTTGCGCCCCAGCCGGTCCCCGAAATGTCCGGAGACCAGCGCGCCAATCGGCCGGGCCCCAAACCCGGCCGCATAGGTGGCGAAGGACGCCAGTGTGCCGGCGGTAGACGAAACATTGGGAAAGAACAGCGGTTTGAAGACGAGTGCGGACGCAGTCGCGTAGAGGTAGAAGTCGTACCACTCGATCGTGGTGCCAATCATGCTGCCCAAAGCTACGGTTCGCAGCCGTGGTCTCTCGTCAGCAACAGAGGCAGGCTGGGTGACAATCACGTGTACGCAGGATAGCCAGGGACTCGGCGTCGGCGTATGTTTGCCATCGTCGTGATGCCAAGACCATGGAGTTGATGAAAGACGTGCCAAATCCGCCGTGGAGTGTCGACGTTGTCGTGGTCGGCGCCGGTTTTGCCGGACTGGTAGCGGCACGCGAGTTGACCCGGCAGGGCTATGACGTGGTGGTCTTCGAGGGCAGGGACCGGGTGGGCGGACGCTCGTTCACCGGCAATGTGGCTGGATTACCGGCGGATATGGGCGGCACGTTCGTCGGTCCGACGCAAGACGCGGTTCTGGCGTTGGCGGCCGAACTGAAGGTTGCGACCACCCCGACCTATCACGACGGCAGCAACGTCATCCGGTGGCGTGGGTCGACGCGGTCCTACCGTGGCACCATTCCTAAACTGTCGTTGGCCGGGCTGCTCGACATCGGCCGATTGCGTTGGCAATTCGGAAGAATTGCCCGCAGAATCCCGGTGGCCGCGCCCTGGGATGCGCGGGACGCACACAAGCTTGACGGCCTGTCGCTCGGTGAGTGGCTGCGCTCGGCACGCGCCAGCGCTTCATCGCGTGACCTGATGACCATCATGTCCCGGGTGACCTGGGGGTGCGAACCCGACGACGTATCGATGCTGCACGCTGCGCGCTACGTACACGCCGCCGGTGGCATGGACCGGATGCTCGACGTCGAAAACGGGGCCCAACAGGACCGTTTCCCCGGCGGCTCCCAGCAGATCGCCGAAGCCATGGCAACCGAACTGGGCACCCGAGTGGTGCTGAAGGCACCCGTGCGTCGCATCGAGCGGCACCACGCGGGCGTCACGGTCACCTCCGATCGCGGCGAGGCTGAGGCTGGGTATGTCATCGTCGCGATTCCGCCGGCGCATCGAAGGTCCATCGAGTTCGCTCCTCCGCTGCCTGCGGAGTACCACCAACTGGCCGAGCATTGGCCGCAGGGCCGGCTCAGCAAGGCCTACGCGGCGTATTCGACGCCGTTCTGGCGGGCCAACGGCTTTTCGGGCGCGGCGCTGTCCGACAAGGGACCGGTGTTCATCACGTTCGACGTCAGCCCGCATGCCGACGGGCCGGGCATCCTGATGGGCTTCGTCGATGCACGGGCATTCGACTCGCTGCCCACCGACCAACGCCGTCGTGACACGTTGCGCTGCTTCGCATCCCTGTTCGGTGACGAGGCGCTCAACCCTATCGATTATGCTGACCACCGTTGGGGTGCAGAGGATTTCGCCCCAGGCGGCCCGACCGCGGCGGTACCGCCGGGGTCGTGGACACGGTTCGGGCCATGGTTACGCGAACCGGTAGGGCCGATTCACTGGGCCGGCACCGAGACCGCAGACCAATGGACCGGATTCTTAGACGGCGCCGTGCGGTCCGGACAGCGGGCAGCCGCCGCGGTCAGCGCCTTGCTATGAGCTGATCTTGGCGACCCGGCAAACCATGGATGCGGTGAGCACGCGCAGCTCGCGGTTCACCGCATCGGGTTGCTCCAGCATCGAGCAGTGGCCGCCGGGCAGCTCGACCAGGCCGACGACGTTGGGCGCGGTGCGCGCGATCCGGCGTGATTGGCCGATCGGCGTCAACCGGTCGTCTTGGCTGCCGATGACCAACGTCGGCACCGTCAGGCCGGCCAGGTCCAGATGACGTGAGCCCAGCGCATTGACGAGCATCCGTGCGCACCCACCCCGGCCAGCGGCAGGCGTCTGCGCGAACAGTTCGTAGATCAGTGCCGCTGCACTCGGGTCGGCACCCCTTCCGACCGCCAACATCGCAACCAAGGACCGACTCGCGATCAACGCGGCGTTGGGAATCGGCAACGCGCCGAAGCCGTTGATCAGGCCGCGTCCGGCGATGACTTGAGCCGGCGAAAAGATGGCCGGCAACGACAGCAGTTTCACCTCGCGCACCAAGTTTCCGGTGGTGGTGTTGATCAGGGCGACCGCATCGACCCGACGGGTGACCTTGTGGCGATAGCGTGCCGACCAAGCCGCGATGGCGATGCCGCCCATCGAGTGCCCGGCCAGCACCGCGCGCTCGTGTGGCGCCAGCGTCGCCTCTAACACCGAATTCAGGTCGGCAGCAAGCAGTTTGAGAGTAAAGCCGCCGCGCCGCGGGACGCCGCTTCGGCCATGGCCACGATGGTCGAAGGCGATCACCCGGTGGTCGGCGGCCAGGTCGGCGATCTGGTAGGCCCATGCCCGAACCGCACACGTGATGCCATGCGTCAGCACGATCGGATAGCCGTCGGGCGGACCGAATACCTCCGCGTGCAACGGGGTGCCGTCGACCGCGCGGACGGTCAGAGTCCGGCTCGGTGGCAACACAGGCAGCCGTTCGATTACGCGTTTCGTTCGCCGAACACTCATCGCCGCTCCCCCTTCGAACACGGCCTCGTCGCCGCACCCCGGATCCAGTGATCGTATCGCGAAGTCGGCGCCGAACTCGGCAACTCCGCTAACCAATATGTTTGCTGACCCGCGCAAGGCACCGGTCGGCGCTGCCGCAGATGTGAGACGCTAACACCCATGTCCCCGCTGTCCCGTCGGGATTTTTTCGCCGCAGCGACCGGCGTGGTCGGCGGCGGGGTGACGGTTGCCTGCGCGCCGGATCAACCACAAGCGTCATCACCATCGCCGAAGGCGCCGCCACCACCGCCGCCGGATACCAAGTCGATCCTCATCGTCGGTGCCGGGGTGGCGGGACTTGCCGCGGCGCGCAGCCTGACCGACGGGGGGTGGCCGGTTCGGGTGATCGAAGCCCGTGACCGCATCGGCGGCAGGGTGTACACCAACCGGGACTGGGGCGTCCCGATCGAGATGGGCGCATCCTGGATTCACGGCACGGCGAACGATCCGGTGATGGAACTGGCGCGGAAGGCCGGGGCCCAGCTCGTCTCGACAGACTACGACGGCTGGGCCAAGCTCGCGGTGGATCCCAAACTGCAGCCACTGGATTACGACAAAGAAATCTGGCCGAAGTTCGTCGAGCAGGCCTGCGGCCGAGTCGACGGAGGAAGCCTCGCCGCAGCGCTCAACGCCGCAGCCGCCCGCGAACAGCTTTCCCGCTCAGACCGCGTCCAGCTGGCTTTCTACGTCGCCACCGAGATCGAGGACGAATACGCTGCGACCGCAGACCAGCTCTCCGCCAAGACCTTCGACAAAGGCGATTACGCCACCGGCGGCCAGGACGTCATCATCAACGGCTACGACGCCCTGCCGAAGCTACTCGCCGACCGACTGCAGATCGTGCTCAATACGACAGTGACCGCCGTAGCTCGGCAAGACAAGTCAGTCGTCGTGCGAGCCGGAAACCAATCATTCGAAGGACCCGCCGCGATCGTCACCGTTCCGCTCGGAGTGCTGAAATCCGGTGCGATCACGTTCGACCCGCCCCTTCCTGATGGACACGCCCACGCGATCAATGCGCTGGGATTCGGCGTGTTGTCCAAGAGCTTCTTCCGCTTCGACCGGCGAACTTGGAAGGTGGAGAACGCGTTCTATCAATTCATCGGTGTAAATCCGGGCCCGTGGGCCCAGTGGTTCACCTTGCCGAATGCCGCCGGTCCCATTGCGGTGGTCTTCAACGCCGGCGACTTCGGCCGGAAGGTGGAGTCGTCGTCGCCCGAAGATCTGGAGGCCGGTGCACTGCCCATTGCCCGCCAGCTCTTCGGCAATGACATCGCTGTGGCGGAGGTACGGACCTCGACGTGGAGCACCGATCCCTATGCGCGCGGCAGCTATTCGTTTCACGCTCCCGGCTCCGGCCCAGACGACCGGCTGCGGCTGCAGGAGCCCGTCTCCGCTCGGCTGTATCTTGCCGGCGAGGCCGTCGGCGCCAACAATCCGTCGACCGTAACGGGTGCGCTGCTCAGCGGCCGGTATGCCGCCGACCAATTGATGCATCGATTGCCGCGCCCTCAATAGTTTTCGAGCGTGGCCACACTGGGCCAGCTTGGCCGATCCTAGCCCGGACCGACCAGTGGTCTTGTATACCGACCACTGGTCGGTTACCGTGGGGGGACGCCGCTCAGGGAGGTAACAATGGATGATTCGTCGCGGATTCGTACCCGGATGTTCGCGCGCGCGTTCGGGCCGTTCTTCTTGATCGTCCCGTCAATCATCGCGGTGCGCGCCTCGTCGCAGATGCCCGTGCTGCTGCACGAGTTCAGTAACGACCCGATGTGGCAGTGGGAGCTTGGGGCCCTGCTGCTGATGTGGGGCAGCGTCATCATCGCCTTCCATCAGTATTGGCGCAGTGTCGCAGCCGTCTTGATATCGCTGCTGGGTTGGTTTCTCGCCATTCGCGGGGTACTCATCCTGGCGATCCCCGACGTCTATGACTCGGCGGGCAGTGCATTAGAGCAGAACGCTATTCCGTTGGTGCGCGTCATCTTCGCGGGGTTGGCACTGGTCGGTCTGTATTTGAGTTACGTGGGCTGGATCGCGAGGCCCGCCGGTCAGGGTCAACCGGATGCCGCGGGTCGTTAAACATCCTGACGTTCGTCGTGCCGAAACTTTGGATCACGCCGTCGCGCTGTTCGTGCAGCGCGGTTACGACAATGTCAGTCTCAACGATCTGATTGCAGATGCCGGAGTCTCCAAAGGGGCTTTCTACCACTGGTTTCCGTCGAAAGACGCACTGATCACGGCACTGGCCGAACGTAGCGCGCGCGACCAATTCACTGTCGTCGAGAATGCGGTTGCCAAGTGTCGTGGCAGCGCGCTGGATCGCCTCAACGCACTGCTGCGGGCCGGCTTCGACGTCAAGATGCAGATGGGCACGCCTGAGCAGTTAGCGGCCATGGTCTCGCTGCTGCGCCCTGCGAACGCACACCTGTACGGCCGAATCCTCACGGCCAGCGAAGATCTCACCCGGCCGCTACTGACCCGGGTGATATCCGAGGGCATCAACGAAGGCGTGTTCGATACCTTTGACGCCGAAGGCGTGGCCGACATGATCCTGGGGCTCGCCGCCCGCGTCAACGCAAACGTCGTACAGATACTGGATGCCACCGACGAATCGAGCAGAGTCCAGGCCGTCGCTGTGTTGACGACGAGGTTCAAGCTGCATGGGGTGGCCGTCGACCGGGTACTCGGACTACCCGACAGAAGCATCACCGTGCTGCGTCGCGCACAAGTCGAGATGATGGTCGCGGCGTTGCCACGCAACTACTAAGCAGGGACATGGTTGAGATATGACCGCACAGCACCCGCACGACCCGCCGCAGCAAAAACAGCGTTCGACCGCCGATGTCATTGCCACGATTGCGATCTTGCTACTCGCCGTGATCGCCGGCTTTCTGTCGGTGTCGTTCTCAATGTTTTTCCCGATGGCCACCGACCCGTGCGGAACCAACAATTGCAACACCGACGCGATCGGGTGGGCTTATCTGGTCACCTGGAGCGGCGTCGGGGTCGCGGCGATCGTCGCGATCGGGGGCACCGTGTTCGCGGCACTGCGGCAGCGCCTGATGTGGGTATGGCCGACGGTCGCATTGGTCCTGATCGTTGCGACAGGTGTCATCGGAACGCTGCTAGCCGGCTCGGTCACCCCACACCATTAGCATTGTCCCGCAGGTTGATTCGATGCTAGCGTTCGAGTGCTCTCGCGCAGGCGTCAAGGATCGAGGTGAAGCTCCCCCGAAGCAGTCGATAGCTGACCGCCTCCAGCAGCTTGCCGCCCGCCCAGGCTGGGTGGGTGTAATTGGTCAGCCAGTCGAGGTGCGTGCCGCCGTCGGTGGCGGTGAACGTCAGCGTGCCGCCGTCGTGGTTGAACGGCGGGACCGATCGGATGATGAGGTAGGAGTAGCTGTGCGGCCGATCGTAAGCGGTGATCTCTTCGCGGAAATAGGTGCCGACGCCGATCACCTTGCGCAGCGCGCCGGTACCGGGCCCGGACGAACCCTCCGCCCAGCCGGCTCTGAGAGCCAACGGGGCTGCCGCGAGGTTGACCGGGTCGGCAAGCCAATCGAAGACCTGCTCCACAGGTGCTGCGATCGTCCGCTCCAAGTGAATCTCGACCATGAGAACTCCTGCTCGGCAGTCTCGGCATTGCCCAAGGCACATGCTAGTCGCGCCCGGGGTCCGCGCTCGCCCTGCACGCTGACGGCAATCATTGAGATCTTTGCGCTGTCTTAAAACCTTGCCATAAATGCCAGTTTGAGTGGGTAAGAAGATTTTGCTGGTAACTGGCTCAGCGAGCTGACATACCACCCGGGATATCGGCCGGCTCGAGATTGCTGCCTCTCCGAGAGTTAGCTGCGGATTAAGAACAGGCTGAGCCCGCGTTTGACGCAGTTACGTTGGATTTCAGGGGTTCGGGCGCCCCAACAGATTCAAGTTCGGAACTCGAAGGGCAAATCATGAAAATCAGCAGAATCGTCGCGCGCAGGCGCGTGGCCGGCATCAGCGCGGGCTGCCTGCTCGGGGGCATGGCCATCGGTCTCGTCGCTGCGCCGTCGGCGGCCGCGGCACCCGACTGCAGCCCCGCAGGCGTGAACGCCACGGTTTCCTCGGCGGAGGGCGCGGCGCAGCAGTACCTTGCCGGGCACCCGGAGGCCAACCAGGTCGTCACCGCCGCCTACGGCCAACCACATCCGCAGGCTGCGTCCAGCCTGCGCGGGTATTTCACCGCGCATCCGCAGGAGTACTACGACCTACGTGGCATTTTGGCTCCGATCGGCGACACCGAGCGGCAGTGCAACGTATCGGCGTTGCCAGGGAATTTGGAGTCGGCCTACCACGAGTTCATGGCCGGCTAATCCGCCAGCAACGGCCCGCCACAACGCCGTGGCGGGCCGTTTTGCGTTGCCGGCGGAAAAACTACCCGTGTGAAAGGCGCGTTCCGCGGGTAATTTCCTGTCAGGCAACGGGAGTAGAGGTGAAGATGCGGTTGCGTCGCAGCGTGCTCAACAAGCCAGGGATCGCGCGCAAGCGTCGGGGCAAAGGTTTCGCCTACTACGGTCCTGACGGCCAGCCGCTGCAGGATCCCGATGCCCTGCAACGGATCAAGGAGCTGGTGATCCCACCGGCATGGAAAAAGGTGTGGATCTCGCCGCATACCAATGGCCATATTCAGGCCGTCGGCACCGACGCGGCCGGACGCCGCCAATATCTGTACCACTTGTTGTGGCAGCAGGAGCGTGCCGAAGAGAAGTTCGACCGCGTCCTGGAACTGTCCACGCGGTTGCCCGATTTCCGCACCCAAATCACGGCCGACCTTGCGCGTCGCGGATTGTCGCGTGATCGGGTGCTGGCACTGGCACTGCGCCTGCTTGATCGCGGCTACTTCCGCGCCGGCGGCGAGCAATACGCCGAAGAAAACG
>Ga0182030_10006277_pt1 | contig 25113 bp, 28 predicted proteins | sample 812S3MmetaG_FD_121299 | JGI IMG/M metagenome (GOLD analysis project Ga0182030, IMG submission 121299) | Permafrost microbial communities from Stordalen Mire, Sweden - 812S3M metaG (Illumina Assembly) | ecosystem: Environmental > Terrestrial > Soil > Wetlands > Permafrost | place: Sweden...
AAGCGAGATCAGGAGAGAGAGGGATTCGAACCCTCGATACGGTGTTATCCGTATAACGATTTAGCAAACCGTCGCCTTCAGCCGCTCGGCCATCTCTCCGCGTCGGCATGGGGCGTTCTCTCCGCCGGGACTCTCACCCTGGCAAGAGTCCGCAACGGATAGCGAGCAAACAGTTAACTGACATGAGCTTGCGTCGGCGCAGTCTGGCACTGGTGATCTTACCGCTCGGGCTCGTCCTTGGGCTCGTACTGCTCATCGCCGTCTTCGGAAAGACCATCGAAAAGAACGAAGGCATCGCACGCGATACCAATGCCGGCCTCGCCGCTTCGAACGACCTCCTCGTCAACCTCCTGGACGCGGAAACCAGCGCGCGGGGCTTCGTGCTCACGGGTAACCCCGCGTTCACCACACCCTTTAACAACGCTCGCGCACGCTTCGAATCAGACCTTGCGGGCCTGCACACCGTCTCGCCGTCAGTGTCACTCGTGCGGTTGCACGTGCCGCGCTTGGAAGCACTCGCCCGGCGCGAAGAATCCATTCTCAGCAACTACATGGGAATGGCCCGGGACGGGAACTTTGCCGGCGCGCGGGCGCTGATCGCCGACGAAGCCGGCAAGAACGTCATGGATGCCTTTCGCGCCGAGAAAACGCGCTTCGACGCCGACCAGCTCAACTACCAAGTCGTGACCCGCTCGAATCTGCGGAGCACGTGGCTCCTCGCGCGGATACTGCTCGCGGTCACGGTCGTTGCCGGTATCTTGGTCACCCTCGCGACCGTGTACGCCACCAGCCGCTACGTCGTGCGGCGGCTCGAACGCGTATCCCAGCATGCCTTGGACTACGGGCAAGGGGTCGAAGTGCCGCCGGGCGACCGCGTTAGGGGAACCGACGAAATCGCGGCGCTCGATACCACGCTTAGCGCGATGCAGTTGCGCATCGCCGAACGCGAGGATGGATTGCGGCTGGCCATCGCCCGCGCCGAGGCCGCCTCGCACGCGAAGTCCGATTTCGTCGCCACGATGAGCCACGAAATCCGTACGCCGATGAACGGCGTCATCGGCACGACGGAATTGTTGCTCGACACACCGCTTACCCCGCAGCAGCGCGAGTTGGGTGAAACGATCCGCAGTTCGGGCGAGATGTTGCTGGCCGTCATCAACGAGATCCTCGACTTCTCGAAGATCGAGGCCGGGCGGCTCGAGCTCGAACACACCGATGTCGAACTGATCGCGCTGGTCGAGTCGATCGCGTCCATGGTTGCGCCGCAAGCTCGCGCCAAGCATCTCGATCTGCTCACCTACTTCGATCCGAACGTTCCGCACGTCGTCATCGGCGACGCCTTGCGCCTCGGCCAAATTCTTACGAACTTGCTAGGTAACGCGGTAAAGTTCACGCCGACGGGCAGCGTGACGGTCCTCGTGACCTGCGAGCAGAGCGACGGCGACCGCGTCACGGTGAAGTTCGCCATCCGGGATACCGGGATCGGCATCGATCCTGACGTGCGGTTGACGTTGTTCGAACCGTTCCGCCAAGCCGACATGTCGACGACCCGACGCTTCGGCGGCACCGGACTCGGCCTAGCGATCTCGCGTCAGCTCGTTCACTTGATGAAGGGCCAGATCTCCGTCGAGAGCGAGCCGGGCTTCGGATCGACGTTCTTCTTCACCGTACCGTTCATCCGTTCTCGCTCGGCCGCCGCACGCGTGCCGCTCACCGACCTGCGCGGCTCGCGCATCCTCGTCGTTGAGGATGACGAACACGCCCGAGAGATCTTTCATCGCACGCTCGAATCTTGGGGCGTCCACTCCGATGGCGCCGCCGACGGCGACGAGGCGTTGGCGCGCATGCAAGTTGCTGCCGGCCGCGGCGAGCCCTACGACGCGGTGCTGGTCGATTACGGTCTCGGCGAGAGCGACGGCATTTCCGTCGCACGCACGATTCACGAACAGCCGGTGCTCAAAGACATCCCGCTGCTCATGGTGACGGCGCACGACGACGGCGCGCGCGCGCGCATCGCCCGCGCCGCCGGATTCGTCGCCTACCTCGTCAAGCCGATCGCGCAATCGACGCTCTACGATGCGCTCAGCGATGCCGTGCACGCGCGCAGCCGCGCAGGCGAGCCCGTAGCAGCGACCGCGGTCGTCGCGCCGCGCAACGAACGCGTTCTCGTCGTCGAGGATAACCAGGTGAACCAGCGGTTGGCCATGCGCCAGCTGTTGCGATTGGGCTTCACCGCCGAGTCCGTCGGGAACGGTCGCGAAGCCGTCGATGCCCAGGCGAGAGAGAATTACGATCTGATCTTCATGGACGTGCAAATGCCGGTCATGGACGGCTACGAAGCGTCATCCGAGATCCGGCGTCACGAGATCCGTTCGCGCAAGCACGTGCCGATCGTGGCGATGACGGCCAACGCCCTCAACGAAGACCGCGACGCGTGTCTGGCAGCCGGCATGGACGACTACGTCTCCAAACCCGTATCGCTCGCCAACTTACGCATCGTGATCGACCGCTGGCTCCCGCAACGCGAGGCGCTGGCGTAGTTTAGCGACATCGCGGTTGTTATGTCATCCCGAGCTTGTCGAGGGACCGCCGCAATCGCGCACCTTGGTGGCTGCCCCTCGACTACGCTCGGGGTGACATATTGAGGTAACTACTTTTCGGTTTCGGGTTCCGGCGGCGCCGACTCTTCGGCTAGCACGAAGAAATCGTCGAGGATCTCTTGCGCTAGCTCGTCGTCGTCGAGCAGCGTTCCCGCATCGTCGGTTACGACGAACTCATCGGCTTTCTCGCTGTAGCACACCGCGTAGGCATTCTTCTCGTCGTCCTCGACCAGACCGACGACCTCAAACTCCAACGACTGCCCGTCATTGGTCTCAATGACGAGGATGTCGCGCAGTTCCAGCGGACCGCTATCGCCCTCGCCGGTACCGTTCCCGGCGCCGTTCGAACCTTCGATGATGAATCTCCTAAGTTAGTGGAGGTAGCGTTCGACATTCGCGTTGTGCTCTTCGAGCGTCTTCGCGAACGCGTGGTGTCCGTTACCCTTGTAGACGTAATACAAATACTGAGAGTGTTCCGGTGCGAACGCCGCGTCGATCGATGCCTTGCCTGGATTGGCGATCGGCGTCGGCGGTAGACCGGTGTGACGATAGGTGTTGTAGGGGGAGTCGATCTCGAGGTCGCGGCGCGTGATCACGTCGTGATGCTCGGGAAAGACGTATTCGATCGTTGCGTCGACTTCGAGCGGCATTCCCGCACGTAGCCGATTGTAGTAGACACCGGCCATGAGCGGCCGTTCGTCGTCCGCCTGGGCCTCACGCTCGATCAATGAGGCAAGCGTGATCACTTGCGGGACATCGAGGCCGAGCGCTCGTGCCTTGGAGGCCGCATTCGCTGGCAGCTCGTGAAAAAACTGGTCGGTGAGGATGCGCGCGATCCGGTCGGGCGCGGCGCCGACCGGAACCAGGTAGGTACTCGGAAACAGATAGCCTTCGAGCGACGGGGTCAACGTGCCGTCAACATTAAGCCGCGTGCGGGCGGCATAACGATCGAAGGCGGCGGCATCGCCGAGCGAACGGGCCGCGAGGCGCGTGCCGATCTGACGGGCAGTGAAGCCCTCGGGAAACGTTACCCACACCGCGTCCGCGGTGCCGCTGACGAGCCGTCGCAAGATCTCATCGCTCGTTTGGTGGGCCGGGAAGCGAAACTGACCGGACTGGACGTCGCCTTCGTCATTACGCAAGCGCGCTAGGATGCGAAACGCCACCGGATGGGCCAGAATGCCGGCGCCCGCAAGTCCCGAGACGACGTCGCCCAGCGTGGATCCGCGCGGCACGATGAACGTCGTCGCTGCCGCCGGCTGCGACCGGTCGCCGTAGACCGCATCGCGGAACCACAGCCCCGCAGCGGCGACGATCACGCCGGCGGCAACGATAATAGCGATCGCCGTATTGACGAGCGCGCGAACCGGTTTCACGCGCGGGCGCGGGCCAAGTACGTTTCGAGGATCATTGCGGCGGCCAACTTATCCACGACCGTCTTGCGCTTTGCGCGCGAGACATCGGCGCCGATCAGCGATTTTTGGACCGCGGCCGTCGTAAGCCGTTCGTCGACCCGTTCGATCCGGCCGTCGAACCCACGCGCGAGATGCGCGACGAACGCGTCGATGTTCTCGGCCGCAATCCCGCGCGTCCCGGCCATCGTCAGCGGGTCGCCGACGACGATCGTACGCGCATCGCGTTCGCGCGCGATCGCGACGATCGTGGCGACGTCGTCACGCACGTTCGTGCGTTCGATCGTGTCGTGCGGAAACGCAAACGTGCCCTGCGGGTCGCTCACCGCGACGCCGATACGTTTTGAACCAACGTCGAGCGCTACGACGCTGCCATCGATCGGCACTAGGGTGCGAACGCGTCCAGGAATGCACGCGCTTTCGGCCGCCGGCCCAGATGGAACGTCACCAGATCGTCGATCGCGCGCGCCACCTTGGGGGTTGCATTGATCGCAGCCCGCATGCCCGCTGCGCGCGGAGCGCCGAGCGCGCGAAAGTTCTCAACGTCCGCGACGTCGAGCGAATGCATATCGCCGCGTGCGCCGTAGCAGCCCTCGCAGCCGAGACCTCCGGCGTCGATGTCCATCCACGCGCCGTGATCGTTGAACGGGCCGCCGCAACGGATGCACGCGTCGTCCGGCGGTGCGAGCCCGAGCGCGTGCAGCAGCCGCAGTTCGAACCGCGGGACGAGCGCCGACGGAGAAGCCGACGCGGCGATCGCCGGCGACGCATTCGAAAGCAGCGCGTAGATTTCATCGAGCGGCAGATCGGGTTCGCAGAACATATCGACGATTTCGGCGATCAGCGAAGCCGCCGCCAACGCGCGCGGCTCGGTCAATCCCATCCAATGCGAACGCACGGTAACGGCCGACGTGATGATGTCGAGAGAACGTCCGCGATGCAACGTCATCGTCGACTCGGTCAGCAACTCGAGGCGGCCGCCGAGCGAGTTCTTCGTGCGCCGCACGCCCTTGCCGACCGCGTCAACTTTACCCGCAATGCGGGTGAAGAGCGTGAAAATCTTATCCGCTTCACCGAGGTTCCGCGAGCGCAAGACGATCGCATCGGTCGTGTACGTGCGTTCGATTAGCCGTTCCCTCGCACGGCATCGAGACTCGCGGCATCGAACGCTACGGGCAGCAGCGCTCCCAGCGTCGTATCGCTCCAGCTGCCGTCGGCCCGCGCATAGGTGAGCGGAACATCGGGCGTGCCGAACTCGGCCAGAACTTGCCGGCACGCACCGCACGGCGGCGTCGTGACGCCGTCGGGTCCGGTAACGGCTACCGCTGCGATCTCGCGCGCACCGGCGAGCACCGCCGCGAAGACGGCCGTCCGCTCGGCGCAAATTGCGAGCCCGTAGGATGCGTTCTCGATGTTCGCACCGGTGAAGCGGCGGCCGTCAGTCGTCTCCACCGCTGCGCCGACAGTGAAGTGCGAGTACCGGGCGTATGCGTTCTCGCGTGCCGCACGCGCGGCGACACGCAGTTCAGCGAGGTCGGGCATCGGAGGACGCCGGCGCTTCATCGGTACCGTTGGCATGCGCCTTTCCATTCCTGAACACGCGCACAGCGAGGATGCGGCGACCGCGCGTGCGATCGACCCGCAGGCGAACGCCGTCAATGGCGGCGATCTCTTCGCCCTCGTGCGGCAAGCGGCCGAAGAGTCCGACCGTGTAGCCGCCGATCGTCTCGAAGTCTTCGTGCGGCAGATCCAAGTCCAACGCGGCGTTGACATCCTCGATGTTCGTTCCCGCCTCGACGATCGCTTCGTCATCGCTGACCTTGCGGATCGATTCTTCTTCGCCTTCGTCGTGTTCGTCGCGAATCTCGCCAACGATCTCCTCGAGCAAATCTTCCATCGTTACGAGGCCGGCCGTTCCGCCGTACTCATCAACCACGATCGCCAGCGAATATTTGCCGCGCTGCATTTCGCGCAGCAATTCGGAGATGCGTTTGCTTTCCGGAACGTGCGCAACCGTGCGCATCAGGCCACGCAGCGACGAACTGGCAATCGTGCCGTTGGCCAGCGCGATCAACAATTCGCGATCGTGCACGACGCCGATGACGTTATCGATCGTCTCATCGAAGACCGGCAGCTTCGAGTAGCCGTCGCGAATCACGAGATCGAGCGCGCGTTTCGGCGCCGCACTCGCCGGGACGGCGATCATATCGGGGCGCGGGGTCATCACCTCGCGCACGATCGTGTCGCCGAATTCGATGATCGAATGGATTAGCTCGCGTTCGCCCTCTTCGAGGACGTTTTGCTCGACGCCGACATTGACCAGCGTCTTGATGTCGTCTTCGGTCACGTACGGACCGTGCGGCGGCGATCCGCCAAAAATGCGCACGATCAGGTTGGTCGTGGCCAGAAACGCCGACGTGAGCGGCGTGAGCAGCCAGGTAAAAAACAAAAGCGGCCCGGCCAGGCGTAACGCCGCGCGGCCGCTGTTCGAAACGGCCAGCGTTTTGGGCAGAATCTCACCGAAGACCAGCAGAACGACCGTGGTGGCGAGCGTCGACCACAACGGCGCTTGCGGAATGCCGAGCTCGACGAACAAGTAGGTCGCGAGGCCGCTGGTCGCCAGCAACACGAACGTGTTCGCGATCAGGATCGACGTCAGCGTCCGGTTACGGTCCTCGAGCAGCTTCTGCAGGCGCGCGCCGCCGGAGACGCCTTTTTCGGCAAAGGTCCGGGCGGAAATACGTGAGACCGAGACGATCGCAGCTTCGGATGCTGCAAAAAACGCGGCAGCCCCCACGAATAACGCGAGGGCGAGCAAGTCAAGCCAGTAGTCGTTCACAAGCGGGCTCAATTATACCACACCGGGCAGGCGCAGGCAGAGCCAGAGGCCGTAGCTGACGCCGATCCCGAGCACGCCGCCGAAAAACACCTCCCGCGGCGAGTGGATTCCGGATTCGATCCGGCTTTGGGTGACCAGCAGGGCCAAGAAAAACGCCAAACCGGCCAAGAGCGCACTGTGCCCCAGGAGCGAGATGAACGTCGCGGATGCAAAGGCGAGGGCTGCATGGCCGCTCACCGCGCCGCCCTGTAGCGCCGAACCGCGGCCCACCTTGGCCTTGGCGATTACGGTCGCAATACCCACGATCACGAGGCCGATGAAGACCGCATTGGCGGGAAGGCCGAGCGCCGCGCGGTAGACGCGGTCGCTGCCGGCGAGAATGCCTTCATAGAACGTCAGGTACCCGACGACGACGGCAGCAAACGCGACTACGAGCACCGCGCCGGCCGACGCGTCCTTGGCGACTTTTGCCAACGGATGGTGCGCCTCGGTCATCAAATCGACCAGCGCTTCGACCGCCGTGTTGAGCAATTCGAAGGCCAGCACCATCGCGACCGTCACGACGATGCCGATGACGTACGGCCGTTGCAGCCGCAGATAGAGCGTCGCCGCCAGCACCAGCGCCGCCGCGATCAAGTGCAAGCGCATGTTGCTCTGCGTGCGCGTGGCGTAGATGATGCCCTCGAACGCATGATGGAACGAGCGCCAGAAGACGTGCTCGCGCACGTCTTGGACGTGCGGTGGTTCGCGCGGGGGCAGCGGTTCGTTCATCCCAAATCGGCTCGCGTGAGCGGACGACTTCCCTTCCACTCACGCTCGACGAACGCGGCCACCGCACATCCGGCGATCAGGCGAGATACGGCCATGGCATCCCGATCGTGTCGGCCAACCGGCGCTCTTCGGCCTCCATCACGCGTCGCTCGCCGGCGCGCAGATGATCGTGGCCACAGAGATGGAGCACGCCGTGAATCAGTAACCGTTCGACTTCGCGTTCGAGCGATGCATCGTATTCGGTCGCCTGTGCTTGCGCCGTGTCGACGGAGATGACGATGTCCCCCAGCATGCGTTCGCCGGCGACGCGCTCGCGCGGACGGGTTTTACCTCTGCGCTCGAACGCGTCGGATTGGTACAGCGGAAAACTCAGCACGTCGGTGGGCGTATCCTTCTGGCGGTGTTCGCGATTGAGCGCGCGCATTTCGGGATCGCGTACGAGGCTCAGGGAAACGGTGGCGCCGCGCGCGTCGACCGCGTCGAGCAAGCGTTCGAGCGTCGATCGCAACATGCCCGCACGCAGGCCCGTGCCGCGCGTGCGATTGGCGAAGTAGACCGGAATGGCTTACGCGTCTCCGGCGCGCTGGTACGCAGCGACCAGCTTCGCGATCAGCGGATGGCGCACGATGTCCGATTCCGTCAGCCGCACGATGCCGACGCCGTCGATGCCGGTGAACAAACGTTCGGCTTCGGCGAGTCCGCTGCGCGCGCCGCGCGGCAGATCGATCTGCGTGATGTCACCGCTGACGATCATCTTCGAACCCGATCCGAGTCGCGTAAGGAACATCTTGAGCTGCTCGCGCGACGCGTTCTGCGCTTCATCGAGGATGACGTAGGCGTCGGAAAGCGTGCGGCCGCGCATGTAGGCGAGCGGCGCGACTTCGATCACGCCGCGTTCGAGAAATTTCCCCACCGTCGCGTCGTCTAGCGATTCGCCGAGCGCATCGTAGAGCGGCCGCAGATACGGATCGACTTTCTCTTTCAGATCGCCGGGCAAAAAGCCCAGCTTCTCGCCGGCTTCCACCGCCGGACGCGAGAGGACGATGCGCGACACTTCGCGCTCCTTGAGGGCGCGCACCGCCATGACGATCGCGAGAAACGTTTTGCCCGTGCCGGCCGGACCGATGCCGAAGGTGAGTGTGTTCTTCGCGATACTCGCGACGAACGCGCGTTGGCCGGCCGTTTTTGGGCGGATCTCCTTGCCGCGCTGCGTGACGTAGAGCGTGGCCGGAATGCCTTCGGCAGCCAGCGTGCGGGCGGAAAACGCCACATCGTCGGGCGTGACGTGCGTCCCCGAGCGCGCGGCCTGCAACATCGCGTCGAGCACGTCGCCGGCGCGACGCACGGCCTCGCGCTCGCCGCTGAAGTGGAGCGTGTCGCCATCGACCCGGACGACGACGGGGATCAGGGCCTCGAGCGCGCTGATGTTGCGATCGTGATGTCCGAAGAAGCGCAGATGGTCGTCGAGACCATCGAGCGCGAACGTCGACTCAGTGGTGATACCGGGCAGTCAGCGGGCTCCTTCGGCAGCTGGGGACCTAATAGCCACTAGAACGCGTGCGGCACGCCGACGGTGGCACCCGCGCGCAGGCCGACCGGCAGCCCGAGGATCTCGTTCGCCAGGATGGCATTGGCGGCCCAGCCTGGGCTGCCGATTGCGGGGCCGCCGCCGAGGGTTCGGACGCGCCGGCGCGCGGCCCGGGACGGGACTCCCGGCGTGTCGGGCAGCGAGAGATCGAGGGCCGGGAACGCCGCGGCGGCCTCGGCCGGCAGCGTTTCGGCCATCGAGGGCGTGATGGAGGCCCGGACCGATGCCGGGAGCACCGGTGGCATGATGGGGCGCGTTGCCGGGGCCAGGCGCCGCCGGGGTTGGACTTGCGCCGGCGGGTCCGGTTCCACGGGCAGGCGGGCAAAGACGGGCCGGGCGGGCGCAACGGCGGTCGCCTGCCGCCCGGCGCGCGCCATCCGCTTCCACACCGCGGTCACGACGAAGAACGCCATGATGGCGAGCGGCGCCAGATTGCCGAACCCGTGCTCGTTCATTTTGGAATTTCCGCCGGCGGCGTGTCGCTGACGTTCGAGCCGATCGCGCCGCGCATTTCGGTATCGGCTTTGATGTTGTTCATCCGGTAGTAGTCCATCACGCCGAGGTTGCCGGCGCGGAACGCATCGGCGAGCGCGATCGGAATCTGCGCTTCGGCTTCCACGACCTTCGCCCGCATGCGCTGCGTCTCGGCCTTCATCTCTTGCTCGGCCGCGAGCGCCGCGTATTGCCGTTCGGCCGCCTTCGCTTGCGCGATGCGGCGATCGGCTTCGGCTTGCGAGGTCTGCAGTTCCGCGCCGATGTTCTTGCCGACGTCGACGTCGGCGATGTCGATCGAGACGATCTCGAAGGCCGTGCCGGCATCGAGCCCCTTCGCGAGCACGGCTTTGGAAATGCGATCGGGGTACTCGAGCACTTCTTTGTGATCGATCGCTGCACCGACCGCTGAGACGACGCCCTCTCCGACGCGCGCGACGATCGTCGGTTCGCCAGCACCACCAACGTAGCGGTCGAGGTTGCTGCGCACCGTGATCCGCGCTTTGACGTTGAGCTGAATGCCGTTCTGCGCCACGCCCTGGAACGTCGGGGTCTCGATGACCTTCGGCGTCACCGACGTCTGCAGCGCTTCGAGCACGTTGCGGCCGGCAAGGTCGATCGCCGCGGCGCGCTGCCATTCGAGCGGAATCTGCGCGCGTTGCGCAGCGATCATCGCCAGGGTGACGTTCTCGACGTTGCCGCCCGAGAGCACGTGCGATTGCAATTGATCGACGGTGAGGCTCAAACCGGCTTTGCGCGCGCGCACCAAGTTCGAAACGATCAAGCCGGCCGGCACGCCGATCACGCGCATCCGGATCAGCGCACCGATCGACAGCGGCACGCCCGCGGCGAGCGTGCGAATCCACAGACCCAGCGGAAAGTAGTACAGCAGCATGACGAGCAGAACGAGGCAGACGACGATCACGCCAAGCGCGAACAACGATGCAAAGGCGATCATGATTGCTTCCAACTCTTGGGCATGGGTTCGCTCCTCGGGCGCACGAAAATACGGGCGCCTTCAACTCGGGTAACGACGACGGGCGTGCCCGCCGCAACAAACTCACCTTCGGTGAGGACATCGACTTTTTGGCCGTTGATTGCGGCATAGCCGGCCGGACGCAGATACGACGTCGCGAAGCCCGCCTGCCCGATGAGTGCGCGGCGATCGGGCGCCGCGATGTAGTCTCGTCCTTGCACGCCGGTGAACGCCAGCCGCTGCATGAACGCGTTCTGCGGAAAGAGCCGCACCGCGAACCAAAAGATGACGACGGTTAGAACGATTGCAATCGCCAGCGACTGCGCCGTAACGAATGCGAAGGGCAAGCCGAAGGCGAGCACGATCCCGGTCAGCAGCGCCAGCAACCCTAAGATACCCGAGACGCCGTGCCCGGGCAAAACATGCAGTTCCAGCGACACGCCGACGAGGCCGAGCACCGCTAGACAAATGGGCAGGCTATCGGACGCACCGACGTAGACGTGGCTACCGAAGAACAACGCGAACGCCAGTGTTGCGATGACGCCGGCTGCAAGATGCAGCGTTTGCATCTCGAGCAACAAGCCGAGGAAGCCGATCGCGAGGAGTACCCCGCTGATCGTCGGGTCGGTCGCTAAACGCAGAAGTTCGGCGAGCACGGTACGTTCTACCGGTCCGCGTTCCGAAGGTTACGCGTTTGCTAACTCTTCCGTGACGATTTGGCGCACGACGTTGCCGTCGGCCAGACCCTTGAGCTGCGGCATGACTACCTTCATCGCCGCACCCTGATTGCGTCCCTCTGCCGGGATCTCGCCGATCGCTTTGCGGACGATCGCGCGGACCTCGTCGGGCGACTTCTGCTCCGGCAAGTATTTCTGGAGGATGTCGCGTTCGCGGGTCTCCTTTTCGACCAGTTCGGTCCGTCCGGCTTTGCCGAACTCGGTGATCGAGTCGTTGCGCTGCTTGACCAGCTTCTGCACGATCGCCAGTTGCTCGTCATCGGTCGGATCGTGGCCGGCTTCGACGCGCTTATAGGTGAACGCCGAGAGCACGCTGCGCAGCGTATCCAGACGCACCTGATCGCGCGCCTTCATCGCCTCTTTGAGATCGCCGGAGATCTGGTCTTTTACACTCACAGGTCTGGTCCTTAAATCAGGAAGGCGTCTCGTGGGGAGACGCCTTCAGGGTTATCGCGTTACGCTCGGCGTTTCCGGGCGGCGGCGGATTTCTTCTTGCGTCGGACGCTAGGTTTTTCGTAGTGCTCGTGCTTGCGGGCTTCGGCGAGAACGCCGGCCTTCTGAGTGGCCTTTTTGAAACGGCGCAGCGCGCTCTCGATCGTTTCTCCCGGTGCAATGCGTACTTCCACGAACAACCCTCCCTTCGTCCGGCGCGAACGCCGTCATTCAGGACCGCCTGCGCGGCCCAACAAGCAACGCTATCACGGATAGCCCCGGAGGTCAAACGCCCGGCCCCCTCTTCTCGGCAAGTCGCCCCTCCCTTTGTCACCCCGAGCGTAGTCGAGGGGCAGCCACTCAGCAACGACGATTGCGGCTGCCCCTCGACTACGCTCGGGGTGACAAGCGGGGGACTGTGGCACTTGGGAAGACGGGGTTAGCCGGGGGGCCAGCTGAGGGGGCGGCCGGCGAGGACGTGGGCATGGAGGTGGAAGACGCTTTGGCCGGCGTCCGGGCCTTCGTTCATCACGACCCGGTAGCCGTTGGGACCGAAGCGCGTGCCGATCTCGGCCGCGGCCGAGAGCAAGCGGGCGGCCGCTGCGGCGTTGCCTTGTTGGACGAACTCGGAGAGATGTTCGGCGTGCACGGTCGGGATAACGAGCACGTGCGTGGGCGCTTGGGGGTTGAGATCGTGAAACGCAACGACGTGTTCGTCGCGCAGCACTTCTTTGGCCGTGATGTCTTTGCGTACGATCTTGCAGAACAGGCAGTCTTCGCGCATTACGTCCCCGTCGTCATCAGTTCGAAGTGATATTCGGTATCCGGGCTCGGGATGAAACCGTGCAACGAGGTTCGCAGCGCCAGCGGCACCGGCGTGTGCAGCAGCGAGATCGCCGGCACCTGGTCGTGCACGAGTTGCGCGGCCTGCTCGTAAATGTGGCGCCGCACGGTCTCGTTCACCGAGCGTTGTCCCGCCAGCATCAAGCGATGGAACTCGGGATCGCGCCAAAACGCATAATTTTGCGCGAACGGCTTCACGGCCGAATCTTGATCGAGCAGTGGATAGTAGAAATTATCCGGATCGCCGTTGTCGCCGCTCCAACCGATCAGGCACATCGGATGTTCGCCGTTCTGCACTTTGCTGAGAAACACGCCGAACTCGAGCGGCTCGAGCGTCACCATGATCCCGGCCTCTTTGAGATCGGCTTGGATCGCTTCGGCGAGCCGCTGCGGATCGGGCATGTAGGGGCGCGGCGTCGTCGGCAGAAACAGCGTCGTCGCAAAACCGTGCGGCAGACCCGCTTGCGCTAACAGCCGTTTCGCTTCCGCCACGTCGTGCGGCCAGATCTTCACGTGCGCGTTCTCGCCGAGCATGCCGGGGGGCGTCCAGTTGTTGCCGGGGATCGTGCCCGGACCGTAGAGCGCGTGAAGGATCGCCGGGATGTCGATCGCCTGTGCGACCGCGCGCCGCACGAGCACGTTGTCGAACGGCTTCTTCTCGACGTTCATCGCGATGTACGCGAGGTTGTTCGACGGTTGACGGACGATCCTAACGCCGCGTTCCGCACCGAGCATCGCGGCATCGTCGGAACGCACGTCGGTGAGCATCGAGAGTTCGCCCTTTTCAATCGAGAGCACGCTGGTCGCCTGATCGGGAATATCCCGGATCACCACGGTTCCGATCGCCGGACGGTGCGCGGGACCGGTGTAGCCTGGGTTCGCATCGAGGGTAATATGATCGTCGCGCAGCCATTCGCGTAAGAGATACGGGCCGCTGCCGATCGGATGCTGTTCGAACGCATCGGGATCGCGCTTGATCGCCGCCGGCGAACCGATCAGGAACGACTGCATGGCGACGTTGCGCAGAAACGTCCCGGACGGCGATGCGAGCACAAACGTGACTTGCAGCGGCGAGTCGACGATGACGTCGCGCACGACGCCCGGATTTTTCGGGTCGTCGGAAAAGCCGCCGAACTCCGAGACCCAGTAGGCATACGAGAACGCACCGTGATAGGGATTGTGCTGCAGCCGCCAGCGATCGAAGTTGAACTTGACCGCCGCGGCATCGACCGGCGTGCCGTCGGAAAACTTCGCGTTCGGACGCAGGTGGAACGTCCAGCGCGTGCCGCCGGCGTTCGTCGTCCACGATCGCGCGAGCGAACCCATCACGTCGAACGAACCGGGGCGGAACATCACGAGACCCTCCATGATCTCGGAGTCGACGTTGAGCGACTGACCTTCGGTCGCGTGTGAGGGATCGAGGTTGACCGCATCTTTCACACGCGCCATTACGAGGGCTGGGCTACCGGCGTCGTCAAGGTTGCCGCAGCCCGCCAGCAGCACGGCGCAGAACAGCATGAGGATCAGCTTCATGACGGTTGATTCGTGTATGACGCGACCGTCTTGAGCTCGGCATATTGCTCGTTGCTCAACACGGCCGCATATCGATAGCGCGGCGGCCACATTCCCGGCGCTTCCGTCAGGCCGATGACGGCAGCCGCTTTATCCCACGGCACCCACATCTCCAGATCGTCCACTTTGAAGAACATCTGATCGGCTTTCGGCGCAAACGTATCCCATCCAGAGGCCCACACTGCGGTCGATCGCAGTGCTCCGTCGTCTTTGTTCGCCGTGACGTACAGCTTTTGAAACACCGGACCACCATCGTGGCGATACGGCCGTCCCTGCGCTTCATGCGCGAGAACGAGCGCATTCAACACCTGCCGCCGCACCGTATCGTGCGCGGACCCGGTCAACGCCAGCGGAACGAGATCGTTGTTGCGCCGCACGAGCGGCTGCATCGAGAGCGGGCCGTCGCTCTTCTCGTAAATTGCTTCCGCCGCTTCGACCATTGCGTGCACGGCTTGTTGATCGTTTGCGTTCGCGAACATCAAATGGTTCCGGTCCGGGAGCATGATGGCCGGCTCCCAACTGCCGGGCCGCGGCCCCGTCGCCTCGAGCAGCCACTCCGCCCGGCGCCGAATCAACGGCCGCAGCGTGTCTTTGGAAAACGCCTCCGGCGCGGATGCGCTGCCGAAGAGCTTACCGGCAAGACCCTTAAACATCGCGGAACGTCAACGCGCGTGGATCGTGAACGACCACGTGCGCGTCTGCACGTTGCCGGCTTCGTCGGCGACCCGCACCTGCACCGAAACGGGTCCATCGCCCAGCGCAAGTCCTGGGCTATAGGTGATGAACTGAGCGGTTCGCGTTGCCGAGGGCGTCACGTCGAGTCCGTTTATGGTGATCGTTGCGCTCGATGAATTGATACCGACGCCGGTCGGGGCGCTGAACGTCGCGTAGATCGACGGCCGGTCGTTATTTACGCTTTGACCGTTAAGCGGCGCGATGTCGACGATCTGCGGCGGCGTACTGGACACCGCGAGCAACGCCGGCGCCTCGGCGCGCGGCGCGTCCGCGCCGCCGGCCTTGAGATGCGCGTAGACCGTCGTCTGTCCGAAGTTGACGTTGGCTGGAATCCTGTAGTGTGCCGTATAAACGCCCGGCTGCGTTTCGTTGAGCGGCAAGCCCGTTAGGTACGAACCGATATCGAAGGTCGCGCGGCCGCCGGGCGTGCCCTTCAACGCCAGATTGAACGTATCGCCCGCGCGCAACGCACGCTGCGCATCGATGGTGAACGACGCGATGGTTACGGGTCCGGCCGGGGCCGACGTTGCCTCCACCGCACGCGAGACGATGATCTGACGCTTCTCGTTCGTGTCGGGGTTGAGCCGCACGACGACCGCATCGCCAATCTTGAGGTTGTCGAACGTCGCGGGTTCGGCGTTGAGCGTGATCGTCGTGGATTTATCCGGCGTCACGATGAAGCCGGTATTCAACACGAACTGACTCGACGAGACGGCCGCGATCGTTCCGATCCGCGAGGCGTAACGCACGATCACTGAATCGACGCGGCCGTCGCGCAACACGATCACGCTGACCGCATCGCCGACGTGCACGTCGGCGAGGATGCCCGGCATACTGGTCCGGGCAACGACGTCCTGCAGCTCGATCTTGGCATTGGATGTGATCGCAACGGTCCGCACGTTCGGTCCGCGCTCGACCGTCAGCGATTGGGGCGATGAGTTGACATCGACGGCATTGACGCTGCCCACGACTTGCGCCGCGCCGTCCGCTGCGCGCTGTTCGAGCGCCGGATTGCGGCCGACGAGCGACGAGACGACCTCGACGCGGTTGGCGCGCGGGTTGAACGTCGCTTGCGCGCCGAGCGATTCGGCGACAAAACGCAACGGCACGTAGGTCGCGCCGTCGATCGTCAGCGCCGGCGTCTCCATCTTCACCGGACGGCCGTCGATCGTGGCGTTCGAGCTACCGATGTGCAACACGATCTGTTTCCCCGGGGCGCTGGCGGTGATCGAGGTGCCATGGCGGCTAACGGCGATTCCGAGCGCGCTGTAGATGCGCACGACGGGAACGACCAACCGGCCGCCACCCTTTCCGACGATGCGCGGCGCGGGTTGCAGCGGCAACTCATCGCCGTTGACCGCAATCGCGATCGACGACACGAGCGGCGCGTGCTTCGGTCTCGGCTTCGCCTTCGCGGGTGCAGCGAACGCCGGCGAAGCGCCGGCCAACAGAGCCCCCGCCAGCAGCGCAGCTAGGAATCTACGCGCCACTAAACCCATCAACGACCTCGCGATACACCGCGGCCGTGGCGGCCGCAAATCGGTCCCAAGTATACGCGCGCATGGCAACGCTCCCCTCGGCGGCACGCCGCCGGTACGGTGCCGGATTTGCAACGAGGTCGGTGAGCGCCGCGCGCAGTGCCAGCGTATCGTGCGGCGCGAAGGTCCGCGCGTACGGTGCGACGATCGACGGTACGGCACCCGTGCTCGCAATGACGGGCGTTCCGATCACGGTTGCCTCCAGCATCGGCAAACCGAAACCCTCGACCAGCGCCGGATGCACGTACGCCGTCGCCGCTCGATAGCCGGCAACGAGGTGCGCGTCGGTCAACGAGCCGGCAAAACGCAACTCGTTGCCCGGGCGCCGATAGCGCGCCAGCGCGGCGGTGTCGGTGGGCCCCGTGATCACGAGATCGAGCGCGACCGCTTCGGGCAACCCGGCCCACGCTTCGTAAAGCACGGCTAGGTTCTTGTGCGGCCGGTGATTGCCGGCATACATGATGAACGGCCGCCGCGCCGCCGGCGTTGCGGCCGGCGCGAAGAGTGCGGGGTCGTACCCGAGCGGCACGATCCGGCAACGCTCGCGCTCCACGCCGAGCAATTCCACGCACGCATCGGCCGTCCGCTCGTCGCTCATCAACAGCAGTGTCGCGCCGCGCAGCATCGGCTTCGCGACGACCGCATAAAATAGCGCCGTCGCCTTACTGAAGAACTCGGGATACTGGAGATGGATCAGATCGTGCAACATGGCGACGTACGGCCGGCGGCGGCGGAGCGGCGCGTAAATCGTCGGGTAGTGTGTGAGCGCGGGCGCCAGCCGATCGATCTCGGCCGGTAAGCGGAGTTGCTCGTCGAGCCCGAAGTTCAGTCCCCGGCCGACGGGGTGCAGCCGAATGTCGGGCGCGACGCGCGGCAGGCCCTCGAGCAACGCTCGCACGTAGGCGCGTATCCCCACCGACATGCGCGGCGTGATGCGCGCGTCGAGCGCGACATCGATCATCCCGCAATCTCGCGGTAGAGCGCAGCCGTCAGCCGCGCGGTTCGCTCCCACGTGAGTTCGCGCGTCGCATTGCGAGCCGCATTCGCCGTCGCCCGCGCGGCTGCCGGATCCGCCAGCAGCGCGGTGAGCGCGGCGCACCACGCTCCAACATCATACGCGTCGACGAGCGCGGCGTGCGCGGCGAGAATGCGCGGCATCGCATCGCGCGTTGCAACGACGGGCGCTCCGTTACGCATCGCCTCGAGCAGCGGCAAACCGAACCCTTCGCGCAGCGCCGGATGCGCGTAGGCCGCGGCGCCCGCGTACCAGCGGCGCAGCTGTTCGTCCGTCTGCTCGCCGAGAAACACCAACTCACCCGGGCCGCAAGCCGCTCGCAAGACTTCGTCCGGCGCACCGCTGAGCACGAGGTCAACCCTGCGTTCCGGCGGCAGTTCCGACCACGCCCGTACGAGCGTGGCGAGGTTCTTGTGCGGCCGGCGGTTGCCGACGTAGAGCACGTAGGGACGCGCGCGTTCCATCGGCACGGGCGCGTCGAGCGGATCGTCGTTGCCCAATGCAATTACGCGGATGCGCTGCGGATCGACGCCGAGAAAGCGTTCGAGGTCCTCGACCGTCGCCTCGTCGTCGGTGATCACGGCGCGCGCACCGCGAACGACCGGCGCCACGAAGGCGCGCACGTACGGCTGCACGTGGCGCTTCACGAATTGGGGAAAGTGCATGTCGATCAGATCGTGCACCGTAACGATGTACGCGCCGGGAACGAAGCGCGGCACGAAGAGCGTCGGGAAGTGCGCGAGTTTCGCTCCCGATCGCGCGATCGCCAGCGGCAAGCCGATCTGCTCGGCAAGATCGAAGTTGTCGCCGCTGCCGACCGGGATCACGCCGACATCGGGTGCTACGCGCGGCAGCCATTCGCGCAGCTTGCGCGAATAGTTGAGCACGCCGGCCGACATGTGCGAGGTCTCGCGCGCGTCGAACGCGACCGCCGTCATTGCGCGCCGTGCAGCGCGCGCCATTGGACCGCCAACGGGTAGAGCGCGGAATACCAGGCCACGAACAAGCCGCGCCAGCCGTCGCGCCACGCTCCGTAACGCACCCACCACCAGCCGAAACGTAGCGGCAATTTGGCGAGTGCGCCGGCACACGCCAACGGCGAGCCGTTCAGTCCTTCCGCCTCAATGCGCGTGTAGCGCGCAAACCGCTCGAGGTACGATGCGACCGTCGGATACGAATCGTGGACGATCATGCCGGGAAGATCGGCGACCGTGCCGTCGACGATCCAGCGTTCGTGCAAGTCGGCGCCGCCGCCGACGCTGTGGGCGACGACCCGCGCACGATCGGCGCGAAAGCAGCGCACCAAACGTTCCGCCGACCATCCGGCCGCGCGCACCGCACGTCCGGCGAGCATCGTTACGCGCCGCACGCGATAGCCGTCGGCGCGCGTGAGATCTTCGCCCAGCGCCGCGGCTAACTCATCGCTCAGCAGTTCGTCGGCGTCGAGCATGAACGCATACGGCGTGGTAACGCAGCCCAGCGCGTAGCGCCGCGCATCGACGTACCCGGACCAAGCGCGGATCTCGACCTGCGCGCCGCTCGAACGGGCGACGTCCGGCGTCGCGTCGGTCGACTCGGCATCGAGCACGAAGACGCGCGCTGCGCTCGGGACGCGCGCCAGCGTTCGCGCTAAGCGGGGTGCCTCGTTCTTCGTCAGGACGACGACGGTAAGTTGATCGTGGGTCAGCGACGTACGAGCGCGCCCGTCCCGGCGCTCTCGCTCCCCACCGCGGCGTGATCGAGCGCCGCGGCGATGAAGTCCCGATAGAGCGGGGATGGCCGGTTCGGCCGCGACTTGTACTCCGGATGAGCCTGCGTGCCGACGAACCACGGATGCATGCTCTGCGGCAGTTCGATCACTTCGACGAGCGTCGTGCGGCCGGAGGTGTGGTGTCCGGAAAAGCGCATGCGGTGTTCTTCGAAGAGCGCCTTGTACTTGTCGTTGAATTCGTAACGATGGCGATGGCGCTCGCTGATCTTCAGTTCGCCGTACGCCGCCGCGGCAAGCGTCTCGGGCTCGAGCGTGCAGTCGTAGGCGCCCAGGCGCATCGTCCCGCCTTTGAGATCGATGTTGCGTTGGTCGGGCAAGAAGTCGATGACGGCGTTCGTCGTCGTCTCGCTCACTTCGCTCGTGTTCGCATCGGCGAGCCCGCAGACGTGGCGCGCGAACTCGACGCACGCGAGTTGCATGCCGAAACAGATCCCAAGGAACGGAATCTTTTTCTCGCGCGCATACTGGATCGCCATCAGCTTTCCGTTGACGCCGCGCGCGCCGAAGCCCGGCGCGACGAGCATGCCGTGGATGCCATCGAGGCCCGCGAGGCCTTCGTGCTCGATGCGTTCGCTATCGACGCGCACGACTTCGACCTGCGCATCGTGATAGATGCCGGCGTGATTGATCGCCTCGCTGATCGAGATATACGCGTCTTTGAGTTCGACGTACTTGCCGACCAGCGCGATCTTCACATGCAGCTTCGGGTTTTCGATGCGTTCGACGATCTTTGCCCACTCTTCGAGCTGCGGCGGATGCGGCACGTTGAGCTTGAGCTTACGGATCGCAATCTCGGCTAGCCCTTCGGCCTCGAGATTGAGCGGCACGCGGTAGATCGTCGCGGCATCGCCGTTCTGCACGACATTTTGCGCCGATACGTCGCAGAAAAGCGCGATCTTCTCCTTCAGCTCCATCGGAATCGGGCGCGACATGCCGGTCCGCACGACGATCGCGTCGGGCGTGATTCCGATCGAGCGCAATTCGCGAACGCTGTGCTGGGTCGGCTTCGTTTTCAATTCGTCGGCAGCGCCCAAATGCGGGAGCAACGTTAAGTGAGCGAACATCACGTTTTCGTCGCCCACGATGTGCCGTACTTGACGGATCGCTTCGAGGAACGGTAGCGACTCGATATCGCCGACGGTTCCGCCAACCTCCACGATGCAAACATCGGCACCGCTGTTTTGCGCGGTGCGCGTGATGTGCGCTTTGATTTCGTTCGTGATGTGCGGGACGACTTGAACCGTCGCGCCGAGATAATCGCCGCGGCGTTCTTTCTCGATCACGGATTTGTAGATTTGGCCGGTCGTCACGTTGTTGTCGCGACTGAGCGGCTCGTCGATGAAGCGCTCGTAGTGACCGAGGTCGAGGTCGGTTTCGGCGCCGTCGTCGGTGACGAAGACTTCACCGTGCTGATACGGGTTCATCGTCCCCGCGTCGACGTTGATATACGGGTCCAGCTTTTGGATCGAGACGCTGATTCCGCGACTCTTCAGGAGCCTGCCGAGCGATGCGGCAGTTATCCCTTTTCCAAGCGAACTCACGACGCCACCGGTGAAGAAGATAAACTTCGCCATGAGGGACTGCTTCGCTTCGCCGACCTATAAAGTTCGGCCTTCGAGCGTGAACGCGATATAGCGCCCGAGACCGGCATAATCAGCAACGATCTGCGGACGCACGCTTGGGAAGGCGGCTTCCACGAGTGCGGCCAGCGGCTCGATCGTCCCCGGCGCCGCTTCAAACATCACCGGCGCCTGCGGAGCGAGCAGCGCGGGCAGCGTCGCGATCAGACGGCGATAGAGCGCGAGGCCGTCGGGGCCGCCGTCGAGCGCCAGCGACGGCTCGAAAGCCACCGGATCCGGCGCCCGCGGAATATCCGCCGTCGGGACGTACGGCAGGTTGGCAACGAGGCACTCGAAGGGCGCGAAGCGTCCGAGCGGCTGCGCCAGATCGCCGAGCAAGAACGTGCACGATTGGAAGACGTTGTTCCGCGCCGCGTTGCGGCGCGCGACGTCGATCGCGCCCGGCGAGATGTCCGTGCCGAACACCCATGCGTCCGGCAGTTCCGCGGCCAGCGAGATCGCGATCGCGCCGCAGCCCGTGCCGACGTCGGCGATGTTACCGCGGGTGTTCCCGCTCGCGCGCAACGCAGCGATCGCCGCCTCGACGATGTGCTCCGTCTCCGGGCGCGGCACCAGCACGCGCTCGTCGACCGAGAACGTGCGTCCATAGAAGCCGGCCTCGCCGGTGATGTAGGCGACCGGAGCGCCGGTTAGACGGCGCTCGACTGCTTTTGCGAGGCCAGTCCGCTCATCCGGCGTGAGGACGCGGTCGTCCGCGCCGATGAAGTTCTCGCGCGGTGCGTCCATCACGTATTCGAGCAGCAGCGTCGCGTCCAAGCGACCCGTTCCCCCGACGGCTTCGAGGCGCCGGCCGGTCTCCCGCAGCGCCTCGCCGACCGTCATGCTGCCGAGGTCTCTCCGGCCAGCAATCGCGCGCGCTCGTCGCGCTGCAGTTCGTTCACCATGCGTTCCATGTCGCCGTCGAGGATCGCCTTGATGTTCTGGAAGTTCTGGTTGATGCGGTGGTCGGTGATGCGATCTTGCGGGTAGTTGTACGTCCGGATTTTCTCGCTGCGGTCGCCGGTGCCGACTTGGCTGCGGCGCAGCGATCCAACCGCTTCTTCCGCTTCGCGCCGCTTGCGCGCGGCGAGTTGCGCGCGCAGCATGTCCATGGCGCGCGTGCGGTTTTGCAGCTGCGAGCGCTCTTCCGAACACGAGACGATGATGCCCGAGGGAACGTGGGTGATGCGAATCGCCGACTCGGTTTTGTTGACGTGCTGACCGCCGGCACCCGAGGCCTTGAACGTATCGATCTCGAGGTCTTTGGAATTGATCTCGACATCGGTGTCGTCTTCGTCGACCTCCGGCAGCACGGCGACGGTCGCGGTCGACGTGTGCACGCGCCCGGCCGATTCCGTCACCGGCACGCGTTGCACGCGGTGGACGCCGCTCTCGTGCTTGAAGAACCGGTACGGCTCGCCGCCCTTGACGGCGATCACGACTTCTTTGTAGCCGCCGGCTTCGTTCTCACTCTCGGAGAGCAATTCGACGCGCATCTTGCGACTCTCGGCATAGCGCGTGTACATGCGCATCAAATCGCCGGCGAAAATCCCCGCTTCGTCACCGCCGGCGCCGGCGCGCACCTCGATGAAGATGTCTTTGACGTCGTTGGGGTCGCGCGGGAGCATCAGTTCCTGGAGATGCTCTTCGAGCGGCTTGCGCTGCGCGCGCAGGCTCTCCAGTTCGTCTTGCGCCATCGCCGCGAGTTCGGGATCGCCGGCGTCGGCGGCCAGCGCCTCGTTCGCCTCGATCTCCCGCAACAGATCGCGGACCGCACGGTATGCCTTGACCGTCTCCTCGATCTGCGAGCGCTCTTTCATGAACGCGGTAAAGCGTGCCTGATCGAAGGCGCCGCCCGGATTGGCCAGCGCCGCTTCGATTTCATCGAATCGTTGGGAGAGCGTTTCGAGCCGGTCGGTATACTGCATAGTAGGTATTGGTGGCGGAGCGAGCGCCGGAGCATCGAGCCTCGCTGAAATTTTATTTGCGAGCTCGGAGCGGGGGACCCGTGCAAAGCACGGGGGGCACGGAGCCTGGGGCGTAGTGCCGTTAAACGTTAAAACGAAAAGCGAGCCGCAATGCGACTCGCTCTTGGGGGTATGCCCGCCTTGCTAAGCGGAGGCGGCGATCGTTTCGTCGGCTGCTTTTTTGTCCTTGCGGGCTTTGGCCTCGGCTTGCTTGACTTGCGCCTGAGCAACCCGCTGGTTGAACTTGTCAACGCGGCCGGCGGTGTCGAGGAACTTCTGTTGACCCGTGTACAGCGGGTGGCAGTTCGAGCAGACTTCGACGCCGATGGTCGGCATGGTGGAGCCCGTGGTGAACTGAGCGCCGCAGGCGCACGTTACCTTGGCGTCAGTAAACCATTTGGGGTGGATCTTCGATTTCACAGTCCTCCGATTATACCACCGCAGGCAAGGGGGTCGGGTCCGGCTGGCATAACCATCTTCGGTCGTCGTCTTTGGCGGCGAATGAACACGTTCGGGAGAAGCATACCAGGTGAACTTCAGTCGTCTCCGCCTCGGCATCGGTTTTGCGGTGGTCCTCGGGATCGCCACGGCCACCGCGGGGCTCGCGCAATACAATGCGAATCCCGACGCGCCCATCGTGCCGCCAACGGCGACGCCGGTACCGAACATCACCTCAGCCCCGTCGACCGCGGCACCCTCGGCGGAGCCGACCGGACGCCCGAAACGCGGCCGCCGGGCACCCGGCCCGGCTTCGAGCGGCTCGCCGAACCCGGCTGCTTCCGAAACGCCCGAACCGCCGCAGTTCACCACGCTCGACGGCGTCTGGGAAGTCGAAATGCAACCGATCGGCAAGCGGTTGGCCACCTACACGCATTTAGGCGTCACGTCGACCGGCGCGGCCGTCAACGGCTATTGGGAGACCGGTCCGAAAAAGGTCAAGAGCCGCTTGCCGATGACCGGCACATTCGACGGCCGCTTGATCTCGCTGTCGATAACGTTGCCCAACGGGAGCACCGCGACGTTCAGCGGTTACGTCGAGGGCTTCGCCGACATGGTGGGCATCTACCGATCGAGCGACAAGGATGCGAACGGTACGGCGTTCACTGCGGAACACCGGAAGAAACTCAAATCTTAGAGACGGCCGCTGACGATGATCCTATCAACTGACCAGGAAATTCGCGCCCTGCTCGAACGCTCGAAGACGGTCGCGGTGGTCGGCGCTTCGCCGAATCCGTCACGGCCGAGCCGGGGCGTGTTTGACGCACTCGTGCACGGCGGGCGGTTTTCTGCGTCGCCCGTCAATCCGGCAGCGAGTGAAATCGGCGGCGTGCCCGCATTTCCGACGCTCATCGCCTATGCAACGTCCAAGGGCGCGCCCGACCTCGTCGACGTCTTCCGCAATCCGGTCGACGCGCCGGAAGTCACGCACGAAGCCATCGCGGCCGGCGCGAAAGCGATCTGGTTTCAGCTCGGCGTCGTGAACGACGACGCGATCGCGCTGGCCGATGCGGCCGGTCTGGACGTCGTCGTCGATCGCTGCATTTCTATCGAGATCGCCCGCCTGCTGCGGTGAGCGAAGACTACCGCGCGCAGGCCGACGCGCTCGATGCGCGCATCCGGGCTGCGATTGCGGACTTCGCACTGGACGATCGAGCATTCGACGCATTGGCATGCGACGTGTTCGCTCACCAGTTCCACTGGAACGCACCATACGCCGCCTACGCGCGCAGTCTGGGCATCTCGGACGACGCATTGCCGCGCACGGCCGCCGCGATTCCGGCCGTTCCCGGCGCGGCGTTCAAAGACGCCGCGCTGTGCACGGTCGCGCCGGAACGCGCCGCACTGTGGTTCGAGACGAGCGGCACGACGCAAGCGCGCAGCGGACGGCACTACCTCGAATCGCCGGCGCTCTATGAAGCGGCGCTGCTGGCCGGATTCGATCGCGCCATGCTCGCCGACGGCGCGTCGCTGCGCTATGCGATGCTCGTGCCCGATCCACGCGAGCGCCCACACTCCTCGCTCGGCTACATGATGGCGACCGTCGCGCGCGAACGCGGCAGCGGCTCGACGGGCTGGTACTTCCACGACGATCGCATCGACGTGGCGCGCTTGACGGCCGACGTGGCACGCGCGCAGGCCGACGGCGCCGGAGTTTGCATTGCGACGACGGCGTTTGCGCTCGTGGCATTGCTTGACGAACTCAGCG
>Ga0182030_10006278_pt1 | contig 25112 bp, 19 predicted proteins | sample 812S3MmetaG_FD_121299 | JGI IMG/M metagenome (GOLD analysis project Ga0182030, IMG submission 121299) | Permafrost microbial communities from Stordalen Mire, Sweden - 812S3M metaG (Illumina Assembly) | ecosystem: Environmental > Terrestrial > Soil > Wetlands > Permafrost | place: Sweden...
ACTCCGATGCGGGTCGGCCATCAGCATCCTCCGAACGAACTACCGTCTCCAGATTCCACCCGTTACACTCCCACTGTTTCCCCGTCTTTCCCCGAGGCTCACCGATATTCCATTCCCAGTTGGGGCGTGCTCCCAGTCGAGCCGTCACATCTGGTGACCGCAGCGTGACACTTTCTATGCCGAGGCAGATTGTGACGCGATCCTGATTGCTATTGTTCGTTTCCATCGCTACCTGATCCTCAGGCCGGTTGGGATTGCTTCGCCGACTCCACCCTTCGCTTTGACAAAGACATTGCCTGCCGCGTCCTTGTAGAGGTCATACTGGGCTATGTCGTACCTGGTACCCAATGCCTCGGTCTTGATCCTGTGCGCCGATTCACCAGTTGAGTTTTCAAGTTTCTTGATTTCACTCGGACTCAACTTCTTGTCTTGAGCCCCTCCAGAACCCGAGCCACCCCGATCTCCTCCGCTTCCACCGCCCGTACTGCTCATGCAAGTATTCAATGCCGCGACGCCGCTGAGCCCCGCGCCACCCAGGAATCCAAGAGGGACGGTCCCCAAGTCTGCTACCCCGCCACCGGCCAATCCAAGCAGAGCGCCACCTCCAGCGCCGGCCATCGCTCCGCCGAGCATGGCTTTACCCATGCACGACGCATCGTGCGGCGTGGCTATCCAGTCAAGTGCCGGTTGGAGTACGTCCTGCGTCTTCTGAACCACCTGTGCTGCTGTAGTGACGGTGTTCAAAAGCGATCGGAGTATCATTTCCTCCAACTGGTTGAGTCCCGGGGGTTGTGCGGTTCCTGTGGCACAAATGTTCCCGGTCTCCGGATTAACCCCATCCACACATGGATTGTGCCCGCTTGGGTCACTGTAGAGCAGCGGATTATTCAGGCCGTAGGAATAGAGGTTCCAACTCTGCGGGCTTGACGGGTCCTGACCTGCTAGTGGTTCATCCGGGCTGGTAAACCTCCCCAGTCCCCCTGAATAGTACCGAGCCCCGAAGTAGTGCAGGTAGCCCCCTTCATACCCTTCCTGCTCCTTGCCCGTAAAGTGCAACCCGCTCCCCGCCGCGCCCCAGCGCGCGTCCCGCCCACTCTGCGTCGTCAACTCCTCCCCGAACGGTGCGTAGTCGTACAGCACCATCTGGTTCCCGCTGGCGTCGGTCAGCATCCGCGTGCTCCCCAGGTGATCCGGCATCAGGTAGCACGGCGAGCACGGCATGGGTGTTGCCGTACCGGTTACCGTTTGTTCCACCACCAGGTTCCCCTGCACATCGTACACGTATTGCGTCGTCACCCCGCCCGACTGCTTCACTACCCGCCGCCCGTCCCCGTCGTAGGCATACGTCGCCGATGCCAGGGTAACGCCGTTGAGCGACAGCGTGGACGCGATCAGCCGGTTCTCGGCGTCGTACTGATAGACGTAGCCGCCCAGTTGAGTCACGTTGCCTCGCCCGTCATTGTACCCCGCCGTCGTCAGCCGGTTGTTGGCGTCGTAAAAATCCGCCGTCGGCGTCAGCGGGTCGATCTGCATGCCGCCCAGGTTCAGCCACCGGTTGCCCACCAGATCGTAGTTGAATTGCTGCGTCCACGGGGTGTTGTTCCCGCCCGACTCGTTCGCGCTGATCAGGCGGCTGACCGCGTTGCCGGTCGAGGGGTCCGTATAGGTGTAGTTTTGCTGGAAGTCCATGGCCGGGTAGGCGTCGCTGGCGCCGTAGTGGATGGCCTGGCCGCTCACGTTCCCATTGTTCTGCGTGGAGGAGAAGGTGTAGGCGAGGTACCCAACGTCGTTGCCGTCCGGCGCCGGGCTGGTTTGGCAACTGGGAAGCGTGTTGCGCCGCTGGCGTATCACGAAGGGCTGCAACTGGTTGTTGTAGCAGGCCTCCTCCATCAACGTGTTACCGAAGGCGATGACCTGTGGCGCTCCCTGGGGCGCGTAAGAGACAGTTGAGACATAGTTCGTTGTGTTCGAGCCCAACAGCCCGGAGAGCCCGACCGGCCGCCCAAAGGTGTCATACGTGGTGGTCACCGCGCGGCCCGACGGCATGGTCATCTGTTTCACTTCGTCGATCAGATTGTAGCTGTAGCTGAACGGATACGTCTGGCCGGAGGTGGTCTGCGTCTTCCGTAGGGGCTGAAACAGGGTAACGTCCCGTCTGTCCCCGGTTTTGCCCCGGTTTTGCCCGTCCCCGGTTTTGCCCGGTTTTGCCCCCGGTTTTGCCCGTCCCCGGTTTTGCCCTGTCCCCGGTTTTGCCCTTGCGCGGCGTTGCGCGCGCGGCGCCTTTTGCCGGAAATTCATGTCAGTCCCGTCTGTCCCCGGTGTTGCGCGGCGTTGCGGTGTTGTGGCCCGGCGCCTTTTGCCGGAAATTCGCTGTCACTCCCGTCTTCCCCCCGGTGTTCCCGTAAACCTTTCCGCCATTTCGCGCGTCGTACAATATATAGGGAAGAAATCCAAGGGTACGATTATGCGCCTGATTTATGCCGGAATCGCTTTGCTCTGTGCCACTCTCGGGTTCGCCGACACCATCACGCTGAAAAGCGGCCGCGTCATCAACGGCACCTATCTCGGCGGCACCGCCCGCACCATCCGCATCGACGATGGCGTCAACGTGCAGACCTTCGACGTCGCCGATATTCGCCGCATCGAGTTCAGCGGCGGCTCCGACGATTCCTCGCCCCGATCCTCCGGCGGATACTCCGGCGGATCTTCCAACCGGCCCACCCTGCGGAGAGCCCCCACCAGTTCGAGCTCCGGTTCCAGTTCCGACTCGAGCGATGCGCCCACCCTGCGGCGGGCCCCCTCGACTCCGAGTTCCAGCTCCGACTCCGACAACGATCCCGACCGCCCCATCCTGCACCGCAACCCCGAAAACGTCCTCCGGCCCGACGATTCTTCCTCGTCGCCCATCCCCACCGCGGCGCCCACCGGCACCATTCCCGCCGGAACCAACCTGACCATCCGCATGATCGAATCCATCGATTCCGAAACCAATCGTGTGGGCCAGACCTTCCGCGCCAGCCTCGATCAGCCGGTGACGGTGGATGGCCAGACCGCGATTCCGCGCGGCGCCGACGTGGTCGTCAAACTGGTGGACGCCAAGGAATCCGGCAAGCTCACCGGCACCACCAACCTCAAGCTCGCGCTGCAATCGGTCCTGATTAACGGGCACTTCGTCGAGATCAACACCACCACCATCAATAAGGAAAGCGGCTCCCAGGGCGAGAAGACGGCCAAAGTGGCCGGCGGCACGGCGGCGGTAGGCGCGGTCATCGGCGCCATCGCCGGCGGCGGCAAGGGCGCGGCCATCGGCGCCGGCGCCGGCGCCGCGGCGGGCGCCGGTTCGCAGGTCATCACCGGCGGCGAGCACGTGAAGATTCCCTCCGAAACGCGCCTTACCTTCGTGCTCGATAACGCGGCCCATTTCTAATGCGCCAACCCACCGCCATTGTCACCGGCGGCAGCCGTGGAATCGGCCGCGCCATCGCCACCGAGCTGGCCAAAACTCATCGCGTGATTGCTACCTACCGCAGCCGCCAGGATGCCGCCGATTCCTTGCGCCAGGAAACCGGCTGCGAGATCTTTCAGTGCGAAATCGCGAGCCGCGACGATCGCGCCGCCCTGCTCGCCTTCGCCCGCCAGCGCTTTGCCAGGCTCGATCTGCTGGTCAATAACGCAGGCATGGCCCCGCGCCAGCGCCGCGACCTGCTGGAGGCTACCGAAGAGAGCTTCGACGAACTCATCGCCACCAACCTCAAAGGCCCCCATTTCCTCACCCAGCAGGCGGCCCGCTGGATGACCGAATTCGGCGACGGCCGCATCGCCTTCGTCACCTCGATTTCCGCCTACACCGCCAGCGTCAACCGCGGCGAGTATTGCATCTCCAAGGCCGCCCTCAGCATGACCGTGGCGCTCTATGCGCAGCGCCTCGCGGAACTGGGCATCAAGGTCTTCGAGATCCGCCCCGGCATCATCCGCACCGACATGATCCTCGCAGTGGAAAAGGCCTACGACGAGAAAATCGCCGCCGGTCTGCTCCCGCAGCGCCGCATGGGCGAGGGCGGCGATGTCGCCAAAGCCGTCCGCGCCATCGCCGATGGCCTCCTCGATTACTCCACCGGCCAGATCCTCAACGTGGACGGCGGCTTCAGCCTGCGCAGTCTTTGAGCCCTCCGCTACCCGTCCAGCGTGTCGCGCACTTTTTGCGCCAGTTGCATCGGCGTGAACGGCTTCTGCAGGAAGGCCTCGCCGTGCTGGATGCCCTCCTTCAAAATCACATCCTGGGTGTGCCCGGACACGAACACGACTTTCATTCCGGGGCGTAGCTTGATGGCCGCGGCGGCCACCTGCCGCCCGCCCATTTCCGGCATGACCACGTCGGTCACCAGCAGGTCGATCTTGCCCGTTTGGGCCTCGCACAGCTTCAGCCCTTCGCGTCCGTTGGGGGCCTCTATCACCGCGTAGCCGCGCGCCTCCAGGATTCTTCGCACCAAAGCGCGAACCGCATCTTCGTCCTCTACCAGGAGAATCGTTTCGGTGCCCACGGGCGCCGTGGCCAGTCCCGCGGGTTGGCGCGCCACCGGTGGCGCCGCTTCGGCCACCGCCGGCAGCAGGATCTTGAAGTTCGTGCCCACTCCCACCTCGCTCTGGCACTGGATGGCGCCGCCACTTTGCTCCACGATGCCCAGCACCGTGGCCAAGCCGAGGCCGGTGCCCTTGCCGGTTTCCTTGGTGGTGAAGAACGGCTCGAAGATATGCTCCAGCATTTGGACGTCCATGCCCACGCCGGTGTCGCGCACCGTCAGCGCCGCGTAGCCGCCGGGCGCGAGGTTCAGCTCGCGCGCTTCGGCCTCCGCCAACGTCACGTTGGCGGTCTCAATGGTCAGCGTGCCGTCGCCCGGCATGGCGTCGCGCGCATTCAGCGCCAGGTTCATCACCGCCCGGCCGATTTCGCCCGGATCGGCCCGCACCGGCCGGAGATCGCTCGCGCAGTCGATCGTCACCCGGATCCGCTCTCCCACCAGGCGGCGCAACATGCGGTCGAAGTCCGCCACGATGGAGTTCAGGTCGAGCACCTTAGGTTGCAGCACCTGGCGCCGGCTGAAGGCCAGCAACTGCTTGGTAAGCGAGGCAGCCCGCTCCCCGGCGGACTTGATTTCCTGTACCTGCTGTACGGCCTCCGCGTTTCCGGCCAGGCTGTCCAGAAGCAGGGCGCTGTAGCCGATGACGGCCGTCAGCAGGTTGTTGAAGTCGTGGGCGATCCCGCCCGCCAGGCGACCGATGGCCTCCATCTTCTGGGCCTGGCGCAGATGCTCCTCGCTGCGGTGCAGAGCATCCTCGGCGTGTTTGCGCTCGCTCACGTCCTCCACCGACAACAGGATCATCTTGAGATGTTCGATGTGGCTCCCGCCGAGCACCAGGGATTTACGCCCCACGCTGGGAAAGTCGCGCTCGATTTCGACACTAGGGAAAGCGAGGCCGCCATGCACCAGCGCCTCCAGTTCCAAACGCAGCGCCGGAATCTCCCAAGGGCCGGCGGAAAGCGAAAAAATGGGAAGGCCTTCCGCTTCCATGGGCGACACGTGAAACAGCCGGTAGAACGCCCGGTTCGCCATCTTCACCCGCAACTGCAGATCGAGCACAATCAGCGGCTGGCGGACGGTCTCCACAATCGACATGGCGAAATCGCGGGATTTGGCCAGCGCCGCGTTCTTGGCCTGCAATTCGTCGTTCACCGTGATCAGTTCTTCGTTGGTGGACTGCAGTTCTTCCTTGGCGGTCTCCAGTTCCTCGTTCAGGCTTTGCAGCTCCTCGTTGGTGGAGAGGGTCTCCTCGGTGACGTTTTGGCTTTCTTCCCGCGAGGTCTGGTGCTCTTCGAGGGCTTCCAGGAACCTCTCCTTGGCTTGCGTCAACTCCTCTTTCAGGCGAACGATCTGCCGATCCTTGGAGTCGCCGGGCGCCGCAGCCGGGGGAGTCGCGGCGGCCGCTTCCGCCTCGCCGGCGACGCTCGCCGATTCGAAAATGATCAACAGCGAATTCTTCTGCCGCGCACGCAGCGGCAACACCTCCACGCTCACCTCGCCAGTGTGCCCGTCGCTCTCGAATGGAATGTGCTCCTGCCGCGCCGCCTCGCCCGTGCGCTGCACCTGGTGAACCAGCTTTTCCACTTCCAGGAACAAACTCGTCTGCGGAATCAGTTTGAGCAGGTTGAAGCTTACCTTGCCCACCGGCAGGGAGAGAAAAGCATTGGCCTTGCCGCGGATCTCCAACACCTCCAGTTCTTCGTCCACCACCACGCCGGAGGGGCTGTATCGGGAGAGCAGCAGGCGATCCACCTCCTGGCGCACGCCGGCGCCCTCCCACACTTCCGCCGGCGGATCCGCGGCGGCTTTGTTCGCTCCCGGGCCGCCGAAGGGCGCGCCCGATCCGGAGCGAAACGGGTACGGCTTGCGCGCCGTTTCCCGCCTGGCATAAATCCGGTGCTCCCGGTCCACCAACGAAAACAGTTCCGGGAAGGCCGCCGTCTCCGATGGCCCCAACATCAGAAACCCGTTGGCCTTCAAGGCGTAATGGAACAGCGGGATGATGTTCTTCTGCACGCTTGACAGATAAATCAAAACGTTGCGGCAACTCACCAGGTCCAGTTTGGAGAACGGCGGATCGGCGAGCAGATTGTGCCGCGTGAAAATGCACATCTCGCGCAGATCCTTGTTGACCTGGTAAGAGCCCTCGATTTTGGTGAAATACCGGTTCAGGCGTTCCGCCGAAATGTCCGCCGCGATGTTTTCCAGGTACCGTCCGGCGCGCGCCTTTTCGATGGCCTGCTCGCTGATATCCGAAGCGAAGATCTGCACCGGAAAAGACACACCGGTTGCTTGCAGACATTCCGCTAGCGCGATGGCTATCGAGAAAGCCTCTTCTCCGCTGGCGCACCCCGGAACCCAAATGCGGATCGGCGTTCGCGCCGCGCGGCCCTGCAGAATGCGCGGGAAAACCAGTTGCTTCAAGCTCTCAAACGATCCCGGATCGCGGAAAAAACTGGTCACCGAGATCAGCAGATCCCGCTGCAAGGCGCTCAACTCCCCGGCATCGTCTTCCAGCCGCGCCGCGTACTCCGCCAAGCTGTCGATATGGCACAACGCCAGCCGCCGCTGAATGCGCCGCTTGATGGTCTTCTCCCGGTAAAGCGAAAAATCGATGCCCGTGGCGGCGTGCACCACCCCCAGGATGGCGGCGAACGGCCCTTCCTCGCCGCCGCCCACCAGCGCCTCTTCCAAGGGTGCGCTATCGGCCAGATAAGGGTGCCGCCCAAGCCTCACCAGTTCGGCGGCAATCCGCTCCGGCGGCAAAACGAAATCCACGCAGTTGGTGGCCGCCGCCGATTGCGGCATGGAGGCGAACCTGGAGGTGTACTGGTCCTGCGCGAACGTCACTCCCCCCGCCGCTTTGATCGCCTGTATGCCGGCCGAACCGTCCGTGCCCGCGCCGGAGAGGATGACCCCGATCGCCCGGCTGCCGCACTCCTCCGCCAGCGACCGCAGGAACCGGTCGATGGGCATGTGCACTCCCGGCCCTTGCACGCGGGCAGTCAGCCGCAGCGTGCCCTGCGCAACGGTCAGATCGCTGTTCGCCGGTATCACGTACACGTGGTTGGCTTCCACTTTCATGCCGTCGGCCGCCTCGCGCACCGGCATGGTTGTGGATCGCGCCAGAATCTCGCTCAGCAGGCTGTGATGTTTGGGGTCCAGATGTTGCACGAACACGATGGCCAGCCCGCTGTCGTCCGGCAAATCGGCCAGCAGTTGCTTGAAGACTTCCAGCCCGCCCGCGGAGCCGCCTATGCCGGCCACGGGTATGCTTGTCGTGTTCTTGGACGCGGCTTCCGGCGTTTCTTCGGATGTGTCGGGCGCTGACTCTTCGGACATGGTATTCAGATGTTAGAGTACCATTTGGCGCCTGGCGGGGCAGGTGTATTCAGCGTCGCGCCAACCCGCACCCCATCCTGCGCGGGGCCGCGCCGTTACAGCGTTACTTTCTCGCCCGTGCGGCAGGAGCGGTAGACGGCGTCGACAATCTCCATCGCCTGCACCCCTTCCTCGCCCGCCACCATCGGCTTGCGGCCCTTGGCGATGGCCTCGCCGAAATCCAGGAACTGCCGCTCGAAGGGCTCCAGCGAAATCGCCATCGGGTCGCTCGCCCCCGACGCCACCGCGCTCGCTACCGGCGCCGGGTCGCCCGAGTCGTTCTGCACGTCCCAGGTGGTCAGCTTGTCGCCCGAAATAATCGCCGTGCCTTTGGTCCCGTGGAATTCCGTCCGCTCCGTGTATCCCGGCCAGAACGCCGTGGACGCCTGGATCACGCCCGTGGCTCCGCTACGGAATTTCAGCACCGCGTTCACCACGTCCTCGCTTTCGATCTTGTGCAGCGCCCCCAGTTGCCACACTCCGAAGAGTTCCTTCACCGGGCCGGCCAGCCAGCGCAGGATATCCACCCCGTGGATCGCCTGGTTGATCAGCGCGCCGCCCCCTTCGGTCTGCCAACTGCCCTTGATGGGCCGCGCGTAATACTCCGCCGAGCGGTACCACTTGACGTAGCAATCGGCCTGCAGCAGTTTGCCCAGCCGTCCGCCGGCGATGGCCTTGGCCAGAAACAGGCTGGCATCGTCGAAGCGGTGCTGGCTCACCACCCCCAGCACGATGCCCGCTTTCCGCGCCGTCTCCACCATCAGGCGCGCCGTCTCCAGGTTGGTGGAGATGGGTTTCTGCACCTGCACGTGCTTGCCGCTCTCCGCGCACACCAGGATCGGCTGCATGCGGAAATCCGGGAAGGTGCAGACATCCACGTAGTCCACCTTCGGATGGCGGCACACCTCTTCATAAGTGGGCACGAACTCGGCGCCGTACTGCTCCGCGAAACGCCGTCCGGCCGCCTCGAAAATGTCCGTGCACACGGTCAACTGGAACCCGATGTTTTTATAGGCCTGGGCGTGCTTGTGCGAAATCGCGCCCGTGCCGATCATTCCGACTCTCATATGGTTACCGTCCATTCTAGCGTGGTGGGACAGGCCTCCTGGCCTGTCCGGGCAGGCTTCAGCCTGCCACCCGCTTCCTCCGCGCGCCACCCGGGCGAAACGAGAACCCAGCTTCTTTCCTCCCCGCGTCAAATGGATGCCGTCCCGTTTCACTCCCTCTCTTTGGAAATCGTAATCCGCAGAGGCAAGCGCTATTTCCTCGCCACCAGAACACGCGACGGATAAAATGTCTGCCGCACCAGACGGTCCTCCACTATCTCGAAGCCCGCCGATTCCATCAGTTTCGGCACCCGTTGTTCCACCTGGCGGCCCCAAAATGCCGGGGCCACCGTGCCCAGAACTTGATAGAGCGCGTTGAACGACGCCGTGTTCTGCCCGATCAGTACCAGCGTCAGGTTGCCGCGTTCGCGCAGAATCCGGCGGAACTCCCCCAGCGTGCCCACAATATCCTCCGTCGAAAGCAGTTCCAGCAGGTAGCAGCAGAAGATGGCGTCGAAGGCTTCGTTGCGGAACGGCATGTGGCGCGCATCCACCGCCTGGCAGTGCGCCTCCGCCGCCGGGTACTTCTGGCGCGCCGCGCGCTGCGTCCGCGCCGCCATGTTGGGCGAAAGATCCACTCCCACCGTGGTGCCCTGGCCGTTGGCGCGCACCAGGCGGCGGAACATCTCTCCGCTGCCCGTCGCCACTTCCAACACCTTCATCCCGTCCCGCAGCCCGCTTGCCCCCAGCGCGCAACGGTGCGCCCGCGAATGAAAGAACATCGTCGATACCGGGTATACCGCCGCCAGCCGGTCGTAAACCCGCCGCGTCCGGTCCGCCAGCGTTTGCGGCATCCCGTTCACCGGCCAGCCGCTCACGGCTTCTTCCAGTCTGCTCAATATCGCTCCTTACGCCGCCGGCGCACTCTGTAACTCCGGCACTTCGATCTGTATGCGCGCGCCCTTGCCCGGCTCGCTCTCAATCCACATCCGGTACTCGCTGCCGAACAGCACTTTCAGGCGTTCATGCACGTTGTTTACTCCGATTCCCCGGTCCAACAGCGTGGCCAGCTTCTCTTCCGGAATGCCCACCCCGTCGTCCTCCACCAGCAAGTGCAGTTTGTTGTCCGTGCGATAGGTCCGAATCCGGATTGTACCGCCCTCCACCTTGCTCCTCAGACCGTGCTTGATGGAGTTCTCCACCAGCGGTTGTAACAGCATGCTGGGCACCAGCATATCCAGCGTATCCTCCGCCACGTCCCGTTCAAAGCGGAGTTTGTCGCCGAAACGCACTACCTCAATGGCCAGGTAGTCCTCGATGAAGCTCAATTCCTCGCGCAGCGTGCTGAAGTTCTCGTGTTTGCGCAGCAACCGGCGCAGCACTTTGCTGAGCCGCACCACCATCACCCGCGCCTGGTTGGGGTCCGTCCGGATCAGCGAAGATACCGAGTTCAGCGTGTTGAACAGAAAATGAGGATTGATCTGGCTGGTCAGCGCCGCGAGGCGCGCTTCCACCAGCAGCCGCTCCTGTTCCTCCAGCTTTTTTTCGTTGCGTGTGTTGTTCCAGATTTTCAGCGGGATGGCCACGGCGAACAGCGTGGTGGCGTAGATCGCCGCCCAGGTCCACGCCGGCAGATTGCTCCCCGGCGCATGCAGGGAGAACACCCTCCACCCATCCAGCAGTTGCCGCAGAAACTCCGCCACCAGAATCCCGGCCGTGAATTCCAGGTGGAATGCCGTCCGCCGGTGATTCCGGCTCTCCTTGAAGAAACGGTAGATGTTGAGATCGAAGAACGGCGTGAATCGCCAGATTTCGTCGGCATCCGGCGCCAGATCCCGCAGCACTCCCCCCAGCACCCCTACCGCCGCCAGTAGCGGCATCGTCATCTGCTCGCCCCCCGCCGGATTGAGCATCGCCGGGAGCGAGATCAGCACTCCCGATGCCAGTCCCGTCACGTATCCCCCCAGAATGCCCGCGAGCAGGCTGCCTTCCAGCCCCAGGTCGGCCGCCGGATAGCTCTTGCTGAATACCCGGATCGCCACGCTGATTCCGAAGGCGCTGCCCAGCCACAAGGAAAGCGCCACCCGCTGCCGCAGCGTCCGTGTCTCCCCCATCAGCAGGTTCTTGAAGCTGTTGGACCGCGCCAGCACGCTCGCCAGCGAGGCCATCGCGGCGAGCTTGACCAACAGTGGGAAGTAGCTTTCCAGCATTCGGTGCCGGAAGCTATTATAATAAAAGCAGTAAGGTTCCCATAGCCAGCATGAGTGAATCCCCTTCGCTAAGGCTCACCAAAGTAGCCGAAGCGGACTTTCCCACGGAGTTCGGTGTATTCCGGATCTTCGGCTTTGAAGCCCCCGCCGCCGGCGGCGCCGACGAAGCCGTCGTGCTCAAAATGGGCGACTTCATCGATGGCGTGCCCCCCCTGGTGCGCATCCACTCCCAGTGCCTCACCGGCGACGTTTTTCACAGCCTGCGCTGCGATTGCCGCGCCCAGCTCGAAATCGCCCTCACCAGCATCGCCCGGGAAGGCGGTGGACTCCTCATCTACGAGCTCCAGGAAGGCCGCGGCATCGGCCTGCTCAACAAACTGCGCGCCTACGAGCTCCAGGACCATGGCGCCGACACCATCGAAGCCAACCAGCAGCTCGGCTTCGACAGCGACCTGCGCGATTACCAGCTTCCCGGCGCCATCTTACAGTTCTTCGGCTTGAAAGCGGTCCGCCTGATGTCCAACAACCCCGACAAAGTGGCCGCCGTGGAAAACGCCGGCGTCCAGGTAGTCGAGCGTGTTCCCTGCCTGGCCGACGTCCTCGACACCCGCCTCGCCTATCTCCGCACCAAGCGCGAAAAGATGGGCCACCTGTTGGAATTCGACGACCTCTGAAAAATAGCGGGTTGCGTGCCCTCTGGCTCCGCTCCCAGCGCCCGATTGCGGGCGCTTCCTTCACACCTTCTGACGCGCCGCGCTTCGATCGGAACCACGAATACCTGCCTTGTCGAATCCTCAACGGAATTGGCTGAGTTTCTCCTCCGCGACCTCCGCTCCCTCCGCGCGCCACCTGGGGAAAACGCGAATTCGGCTTCTTCCATCCCGTTTGTTCTGGCGGTTGCTTTTCTCAGCGTCTTCCTCCGCGTCTCCGCGTCTCCGCGTCAAATTGACAGCTTCCCTATCTGGTTCCGGCCTCGCCGCGTTAGGAGCGGTCGTTAGCACATCGCGCTGGTTCCCGACAATCGTTTCCGCTAATCTGTTATGGGAATAGGAGTCCCCACCATCCATGCCGCCTTCCGCCACCCTTCGCGCCGCTCTTGCCTGGACGCTCCTCGCGCCCGCCTGCCTCTGCGCCGCCGACCCCACCTTTTTGCGGCGCTCCGTCTCCAATGTCCAGCCCCGCCCCGATGACCTCACCGCGGGCGCCTCGGGCGCGTCCTATCGCCCCATTTTCGGCGTGGGCGACCCCGACGCCTCCCAGCTCAAAGGCATCGCGCGTTACGGCGAACTTACCGTCGATCCGCAAGGCTCAAGCGCCCTCGTCAGCTACCCCGCCGAAGAGCAAGTCTATTTCCTCCTCTCGGGTGAAGGCACCCTGCTCTATGCCGATCGGAAGGTCCCCGTGAAAAAGTACGATTTCCTCTACCTGCCGCCCGGCGTCACCCACGGCGTCGCCAATTCCTCCTCCGCGCCCGTGCGCCTGCTCGTCATGGGCTTCAAGATCCCCCGCGGCGTCCAGGTGGCCCCCAAACCCACGTTGCAGCTCGCTAGCGTCGCCGACGTGAACGCCGTCCAGTTGGCCAGCCACGGTCCCACCTGCGTCTTCAAACTGCTCATGGGAACCACCGCCAGCACGCGCGACAAGTTGGCCGCCGCCAGCCAGATGGCCAGCCTCTTCATCATGGAATTCTCTCCCGGCGGCACCAATATCCCCCACCACCACGATGCCGAGGAGGAGATCTACTACGTCCTCCAAGGCAAGGGCGATATGGTGGCCGGCGGCGGCGCCGATGGCAACGAGGGCCGCTATCCGGCCAAACAGGGCGACGCCTACTTTATCCGCCTCAACGCTACCGTCGGCTTCTATAGCGGCGCCCGCCAAGGCGACCCGCAAGACCTCATTCTGGCCGTGCGCTCTACTTTTCCGCGCGCCCCCCGGCCCTGACGCTTCGCCTCCACGCTTCCATGCAGAGACCGTTCTCCTCGTCCGTGCCGGTGGAAATCCGCAGGCAATTCGCCAGCCCGAAGGCCTTCAGCGGACGTACCACCACACCCTGCGACAGCAGATCCTCAAAAACACGGCTCGCCTCCTCCTCCGTCTCCAGCACGGCCATCGCGAAATTCGCCTGCGACGGCACCACCGTCACCCCCAGTCCCTCCAATCCCTCCGTCAAATATCGCAGGCCGCGCGCGTTCAGCCCCAGCGAGCGGTGCAGAAACTCCTTGTCGCTTAGCGCCCCGATCCCCGCCGCCTGCGCCGGCGTGGAAGGTTCGAACGGCAGCTTCACCTTCAGCAGATTGCCAATCAGTTCCTCGTGCGCGAACCCGTAACCGATGCGCACCCCCGCCAGCCCGTAGATCTTGGAGAACGTGCGCAGCGTGATCACGTTGTCGTAGCGGTAATGCATCGAATCCGGATACCGCGGATTGTCCTTGGCGTACTCGAAGTAGGCCTCGTCCAGGATGATCAGCACCCGCTCCGGCACGTGCTGGTAGAATTCTTCGAACTCGTGCCGCGTGAAGATCGTCCCGGTCGGATTGTTGGGGTTCGCCAGATAGACGATCTTGGTGTTCGGGTTGATCGCCGCCGCCAGAGCCGGCAGATCGTAATGCCAGTTGTCGTAAGGCACCGTCCGGTACTTCACCCCGCGCGATTTCGCCAGTACCTGGAATCCGATGAACGCGCCATCGGTGGTCAGCACCTCGTCGTCATCGCACAAAAACGTGCGAATGATGTTGCTCATGATGCCTTCGCTGCCGCTGCCCGCGATCACGTTCTCCACCTTGACCTCGTACTCGCGCGCCAGCACCTCGCGCAAATCCAGCCCGCCGTTGCAATAACGGTTCAGGCCCCCGAGTGCCCGCGACATACTCTCCATGGCCTTCGGCGACGCCCCCAGCGGGTTCTCGTTCGACCCCAGCTTGGCGACGCGGCTCAAACCGTACTGTTTCTGCACGCTTTCGATCGTGCGCCCCGCTTCGTAAGGCCGCAGGGATGCGATGTAGGAAGGGACGAGTGGCACCGACTCCATTCTACACGGGCCCCCGTTCGCGCCGGCATTCTTGCGTGCATTGGGCTTTAGCCTGTCAATCCTCCTCAAAGTGTCTTCCCAGGAACTCGTTATGCTTGACGTAACGCATAATAAAGGATATCCTGACGATTGGTCGTCAGCTACCGAGACAAGCGCACGAAAGACTTCGCCGTTGGGAACCGGGTGAAAGCACTCTCGGGAATCGAGCGTCCGGCCCGCTTGAAACTCGACCGGCTGGAAGCGGCTACCGCTCTAAGGGATCTCGCCGGTTTGCCCGGTAACCGTTTCGAAGCGCTGTCCGGCGACCGGAAGGGACAGTACAGCATCCGTATCAACGAGCAATGGCGGATCTGTTTTGAGTGGCTGGACGGGGCGCTGGGACCGTCGAACGTGGAGATTGTCGATTATCACTAGGAAAGACGCTATGGCACTGACCGCGATACATCCGGGCGAACACCTGGCCGAAGAACTGAAAGAACTCGGCATAAGCGCCACCGGACTGGCACGCAAGTTAGGCGTGCCGCCTAACCGCATTACCGCCATTCTGAATGGGCAGCGCGCCATCACCGGAGATACCGCCTTGCGTCTGGCCCATTTCTTCGGCACCAGCCCGGAGTTCTGGCTTAACCTGCAAAGCCTCTACGAACTGCGCCTTGCCCAAAAGAAAGCGGGGAAATCCATAGCAGCGCTTCCCCGCTTGGTTCAGCTCGATCGGCTATGGGCCTTAAAATAGGCACTCGGCGGGCCCCCGCCGTTGCATTGCCTCTGCGACGGCTGTTCTCTCCAGGGAATCCCTAACTTCCTGGCGATAAGCCAAAAGTGATTTCCCACAAGCGCGTTTCGGGCCAATGTACGACTCGGCCGATGGCGGAGCAGTTCGGCCTTCGGCCCGGTCACGCGTGAGAGCGGTGGGTTACAATTGGCTGGCGTGACGTTTGAGTGGGACCCTCGAAAAGCGGTGGCGAATTTCAAGAAGCATGGTGTAGCCTTTGAGGATGCGTCATCGGTTTTCTTTGACCCGCTGGCGATGACGTACCCAGACCCTGACCATTCCGTGGACGAGCACCGGGAGGTCACCCTGGGCTATACAATGAAGAAAGACTTGGTGTTCGTTTGCCACTGCGAACGTGGCGAACGGATTCGGATCATTAGTGCGCGCCCTGCGACGCGGACAGAACGAAGGCAGTATGAAGAAGGAATCGGCAGCCCGGCGCGGTGACGACATGCGAAAGGAATATGATCTTTCGAAGTTGGAGGGCGGCGTTCGAGGCAAATACTACCGCCGGGCGACGGCTGGGACCAACCTGGTGCTGATTGATCCTGACCTCACCAACATGTTTCCCGATAGCGAGGCGGTGAACCGCGCTCTCCGCGTGTTGGCGGAAGCTGCTCAAACGGCGAGTCTCTCGAAACGCAGGCAGTCGCGTTAATCTGGCTAACACCGTTACCCGACACCGGAGGTCCGGCCCGCAGGCGGCTCTGAAGTGGCCCGACGGTGCGGCCAGAGTCACCTCCCGCGCTTCCCAACAGGGTTTTCGGGCCAATGTCCGAGTGGCCGACCGTCCAGACGGAGCGAGTTCCCCCCTTCGACAAGCGTGGTATCGCCGCGAACGTTCTCGCCCCCCAATCAAGGTCCTTCGTACTAAACTGGATGGACAACCATGGCACCCCTCTATGGATTCCACATTGGATGGGAGAATGAGCAACTCGCCCACTTCCTTCTTTCGAGGTTCAGCTTCGTCGCGCATCCTGCAACAATCGGCGATGACGTCGGCTCGGATTTCTACTGCACAATATTTGACATCCTCGACTCCGAGCCACCGAAGATTGAGCCGCGGATCTCATTCGCCATCCAGGTCAAGAGCAACGCCGACACTACTAGCGCTGGCAACAAGATTGTGTACCTCCATCAACTGGAGGTTCCGTTCTTCGTTGGCGTAGTTGACCAAGCCACGGCTTCGCTCAAGATCTACTCCGCCGAATGCCTGCCTATGATGTTCGCTAACTACGGATACCCTGGGAGCCTATCGCTACGACTGGTCGACAAACCGCATCGGTACCAATCGGCGGCAACTTATGTCGAGGAGCAGGGAGCCAGCCAGGAAGTCGGCTATTGGGAAACTGAACTGGCGGCGAGGAGACTCGTGCTCAACTGCTTTCATGTGTGCACCTTCAACACGGCGGAAGGTCGCGGAGAAATCCGACCCAAGGTCGAGGAATTGCTGGCGGTGTGCCGAAGGGCCACAATGAACATAGGGTCTAAACGCGTCGAGGAAAATCTATTGGACTGGCCCGATGGGGGTATCACAATCCATGCCGGATCGGGATCAGCCATGCACTTCCGCGACAACATCCTCAAGCGACTGGCAGAGGCTTTTGCCAACTTCGAGTGGATTCTCGACAACGATCCATCCAAATTCAACCTCGACGAATTCAAGGCCTACGAGGAGTTTTTCGTAGCGCTGACGCGCTTCGAGGTAACGAAGGCGCTTAGCGTCACCAGTGAATTATACAAGATCGCAAGGGAACTCGTGGATCGGAGCCTCTCCGGACCAATCCAATTCACTGAAGTCCCCGATTAACCTATCAAATCGTTGCAGACGGTGCGTGGCACTCCGCTGCTCCGGGCGTACCACGCACCACTCGGAAACTGCTGGGATTGGACCGTTGCGGGCCTCATCCGGGAAACCTGGGGGCACCCGCTGGTAACGCCGCAGCGTCTGGAAAAGCCGAGTGGCACCGCCCGCCCCGCCCCCCGCCCGCCTACTCCCTCCGCGAAAGCACCGCCGTCACTTCCAGCGCCTTGCCGTCCCGCGTCACCTTCACCTTCACTTCGTCGCCCGGCTTCTTCCCCCGCAGCGCGTAAGTGAAATCGTAGAGATTCTGAATCGCCTTGCCGTCGAATTCCGTCATGATGTCGCCCGCCTTCAGTCCCGCTTTGGCGGCCGGCGACCCCTCCCGCACATCGGCGAATTTCACCCCCGTGATGCCTTCCGCAAAATCCGGCACGCTGCCGAAATACGGGCCGTAACCCGAAACCGGTCCCGGATTGGCATCTCCACCCGAGTGCGGCGCCGGCGCGGCCAGCTTCACGAACGCTGGACGCTCCGCCGCGTCGCGCAGCGACTCCGCCACCTCGGCCACCAGCCCTAGCAGCCTGGCCGCGGCCGGTGCGTCGATCTTCTCCCACGTGTCGCTCGGCTTGTGATAGTCGCCGTGCAGCCCGGAGAAGAAAAACAGCGCCGGCACCTGGTGCGCCGTGAACGACGTGTGGTCGCTCGATCCCTCGCTCGGCCCGCCCGAGTAATCCACCTTCAACCCCGATGCCGGAATCAGCTTCTCCAGCGTGTCCTTGAGCGTCGATCCGCTGGCCGCGCCGCCCACGTAGAGCCGGTTGTCACGCATCCGCCCGATCATGTCCAGGTTGATCATGGCCACCGCTTTTGCCAGCGGCAGCAGCGGGTGATCGGCGTAATAGGCCGACCCCAGCAATCCCTGCTCTTCCCCGGCGAAGTTGAGGAACAGAATGCCGCGCCTCTTGCCCGTCTGCTTGGCGAAGTACCGCGCCAGTTCCATCACCCCCGCCGTGCCGCTGGCGTTATCGTCGGCGCCCGGGTGGATGGTGCCGGTCTGGCTCGGCGCCAGCGAGTATTGTCCGCCCAGTCCCAGGTGATCGTAGTGCGCCCCGAGGATCACGTACTCGTCCGTTTGCCCGGGCAGGAAGGCATCCACGTTGTGCACCGTCTTCACCGCCCGCTCCACATCCAGATTGGCTTCCACCCGAATCGTCTCCGGGAAGGCGAACGATCGCGGCTTGAGGTCCTTATCGATATCGGCCTGAATCTTGTCCAGACTCTTGCCGGCGTCGGCGAACCACCCATCCACCCGCGCTTCGCTCACCTGCACAAACGGAATGCGGGCGTTGGTCGGGCCCACCGTAACGCCGAATTTCTCCAGTTGCTCGCTCTCCCCCGGATGGTTGGCGCGGTCCGTGACCAGGATCACGCCCGCGGCGCCGTGCAGTTTCGCGTTCGTGGCCTTGCTGGCGAACTGCGCGTGCTGCGTCAACGTCGCGCCTTCAAAGACGCTCTTGGGGTCCGATTCCTGCGGCTCGTGACGCAGCACCAGCACGATTTTGCCCTTCACGTCGAGGCCGGCATAATCGTCGTAGCTGTATTCGGGCGCGGTAATGCCATAACCCGCGAACACCACGGCGCCCCGCAGCGCGCCCGTTTCCGAAAAATTGAAGGGCACGAAGTCGCCGGGGCAGCGCAGCGTGGTGGCGCGCCCGTCCTCCGTGAACCGGAAGCGGTTGGCCTTGCCCAGAGCGGCGCCGGTAGTCACCGGGAAGGGCTGCAGGTAGCTCTTGCCCGCCGGCTTGATGCCCAATTGCCGGTAGTTTCGCTCGATAAAAGCCGCCGCCTTCTCCAACTCCGGACTGCCCGTGTTCCGCCCGCGCAATTCCGGCGATGCCAGGAACTTGATGTCGTTCAGATACAGATTCGGGTCGACCGTGCCGGTCGCGGCCAGGACGGCGGCGGCGAGGATGAGGCCCGCAATCAGGCCCCGCTTGCGCATTCTCATGTCGATTTACTTTTTCTTAGTGGCGGGCGCCACGCCCGGCGTGGCCGCTTGCGGCATGCCCGGAATGTCCAGTTTGACTTCGCAGCCGCAATCGTCCCCGGCGTTCTTGGCCGTCTTCTGGTATTCGATCTCCGTGTCGATAATGATCTTCAGATTCGCCCATTCGATGGTCTGCGGGATGCGCCGGCCGTTGACGAACATCGTGGGCGTGCCGGCCACGTCCAGCGCTTGCGCTTCGGCGATTTCCTTCTCCACTTCCGCCTGCGTCGCCTTGCTGTCAATGCAGGCGCCCAGCTTCATGGCATCCACACCCTTGGCGTCTTTCGCCCATCCCAGCGCCTGGTCCTTCAGGTTCACCGCCGTGATGGCTTCCTGGTGGGCGTAGACGTAGTCGAAATAATCCCAAAAGGCGTCGGGTTTCTGCTGGAACACGCAGCGGCCCGCCATGGCCGCGGCCTTGGCCCACGGGTGCAGGTTTTCGAGGGGATAGTCCTTAAAGTAGAGCCGCACCTGCGTGGGGTAGTTCTGGATCAGGTTCTTGCGGATCATCTCCGCTTCACCCTTGCAAAAAGGGCATTGCATGTCGCTGAACAGGACGATGGCGACGGGCGCCCCCGCGGTTCCCAATGCGGGCTGAAACTGCGTCTTCAGCTTGTCCAGCTCGGGCTTGAAGGGGTTGGCGGCGACGTCGTAAAAAACGCCCTGCACGATCTTCTGGCCGTCGTTGGAAACGTAGAGTGGGACTTCCTGGAATTGCGCCCCCTGCGCGATCCGCACGCGGACTTCCTTGAAGCCCGGAAGGGCGCTTGCTTTCGGGTCGCCGATGGTCACCGTCAACTGCGGTTGCAGCACATAGAGGTGGCGTACATAGGCTTCCAGGGTAGGTTTGTCGAAGGCGGACTTTTGCGGGGCGTCGGCGGCGCCGAGCAAAAGGGCACCCAGTAAGCACAGCGAGATGACTCGAAACATTCTGTCTCTTATTGTAATGGATGGGGAAAGCCGCGGAACGGCCTACATCACCGGACCGATGCGCCACGGCACGAATTCCTTGTGGCCGAGCCGTTCGGCGCAGGTGCGGCGGCCACCCCCCACTTCCAGCAGCCGGTCGAAGATCTGCTGCCCGATCTGTTGCACCGTGGCAGCGCCATCGGCAATCGCCCCGGCGTTGATGTCCATGTTATCCGTCATGGCGCGGTACGTATGGCTGTTGGTGGCGACCTTGATCACCGGGATGGTGGGGAAACCGATGGCGCTGCCGCGCCCCGTGGTGAAGACGATCAGGTTGCACCCCCCGGCGGCCAGTCCCGTCAGGCTGACCGGGTCGTACCCCGGCGTATTCATAAAGGTGAAGCCCGGGCTGGTGATCCGCTCGGCGAATTCATAAACCTCGATGAGCGGGCTCGTGCCGCCCTTGGCCACCGCCCCCAGGCTCTTTTCGAGGATGTTGCTCAGGCCGCCCTCTTTGTTCCCCGGCGAAGGGTTGTCGTCGAAGCTGCCTTGGAAGCGCGCCAGATATTCCCGGTAGCGCCGGATGCAACCCAGCAGTTTCTCGGCCACCTCCCGGTTGCGCGCCCGCTTCACCAGCAGGTGCTCGGCGCCGAAAATCTCCGGCGTCTCCCCCAGCACGCTCGTGCCGCCCAGGGCAGCCAGCAGGTCCGAGCAATACCCCAGGGCGGGGTTGGCCGTGATCCCCGAGAAGGAATCCGATCCGCCGCAGTTGAGACCCAGTACGATCTTGGAAGCCGGGCACGCCACCCGCCGCTCCGCCGAAGCCTGTTCGATGAAACGCCCGATTTCTCTCCGCGCCGCTTCAATCGTCCGCGTCGTGCCGCCGCTCCCTTGCAACGTCATGCCCACCAGGCGATCGCTGCGCGCGCCCTTGGATCCCAGGTAGTGATCGATCTGGTTGTTCTCGCACCCCAGGCCCAGAATGAGCGCGGCCGAGACATTGGGGTGCACCAGAACGCCGCCCAGCGTGCGCCGCAGTTGATCCATATCGGGGCCAAACATGTGCCCACAGCCATCGCCGTGCGGGAAGGCCACCACGCCATCCACATTGGGCGGCAATTCCGCCCCCTCGTAGCTGCGCGCGATCAGGTCCGCCGCGTGCGACGCGCAATTGCTGGCGGCCACCACGGCGATGTAGTTGCGCGTGCCCACGCGGCCATCCTCGCGCGCGTAGCCCAAAAAGGTCGGGGCATCGGCGCGCGCCACGGGAATCGCCGTTTCCGTGGTGGGGAACTCGTAGTCGAGCACCAGGTCCTCGAAGGCCATGTTATGCGTGTGCACGTGCCGCCCGGCATCGATCGGCACCTTGGCGCGCCCGATCACTTGCCCGTATCGCTCCACCGTTTCCCCGGCGGCGATGTCCCACAGCGCCAGTTTGTGTCCCGCGGGAATCGCTTCGCGCGTCACCACCGGCAGGCCATCCACGCTCAGTTCCGTGCCGGCGGGAAGCGGCACGCGCGCAATCGCCACGTTGTCCGTGGGGTGCAGGTGGATGGCGGAGTTCCCGGCGTTGGGGACTTTGGTGATCTCGACGAGCATGGGGTCCTTATCTCTCCAAATTCAATTCGCCGCTGGGAGCTTCGGTATGCACGTGCAGGCGTCCGCCGGCGGGATGAATCCAGACGCCATCCCCGTCGCGCGGGATGGGGATTTCTGCCGGTGTGTCCACCACCAGAAAGTGAGTGTCCACGAAGTTAGGCAGCAGTTTGCCGATGTGCAGGTGGATGTGGCATTGGGTGCGCCGCTCGGTCGAATTAAGGGCGATGCCCCACGGGTCGTTGGGCCACTCCTCGCGAGCCTTGGCGATGGCCGCGCTCCAGTAGCCGGTCCGCTGTTCCGGCGTCATCTCCGCCAACTGTTGCGGACGATTGCCGTGAAAGCGCGGCAGCGCCAGCCAGCGGTGAGGCTTGTTGGGATTGGTGTCGCGCAGGAAGAAGTACTGGGCATCGGCGGGCTGCTTTTCCGCTTCCTTGCAGAGTCCGCACTCGCGGGCTTCGAGAGTTTCCGGGATGGCCACGTCGCACAGGCAGGCGCGCACGTCGGCGCGCGAGAGCGGCAGAAGGCATAGCGCGATTACGGGAAGGCAACGGAGAATGCGCATCGTTATATCGATTATAACGGGCGCTCGGCACTATGCGCCGGGTTGAGCGACAATGAAGGCGTGACGCAAGCGATCGCAAGAGATCCCGAGACGATGCACGGGGTACCGGTGTTTCGAGGGACTCGAGTGCAGGTTCAGACGCTGTTCGACTATCTGCAGGGCGGCGACACGCTGGAGGACGACCACTCTTGCCGGACGCCGCCTCTCATTGATCATTACTCTGCGGACCATCCAACCGCCTTCGCGATTTGGAACTACTGGTGCCCGCTGCGCTTTCCGCAATACGTTCGATCGGGCGCGGCGAAGTCGTGAGAATCAGGTAAGAGTGTGCGCACGACGAGCGTCGGAGAATCATGCGATGCGGCGGATTTGCTCCACCACCGCCGACGCGATGGGGTCAAGCTGAGCGTGCATCGGGATGGCGGTCAGCCAGACATCGATCTGCCTGCTGTGATAGGGCAGCGAGGCGCGATGGAATAGACGGCCGCGGTCGCGTAGGGACTGCCACGTGGCCAGCGCACAAGGGTAGACCAGGCAGCAAACCACACGGCCGGCCCCAGTCAGGTTGGCGTAGGCCAGCACCTGCAACAGGTCGGCCCGGTGCTGTTCGCGCAGGTCATCGCTCTGAAGGTTCCGCGGGCAATGCTCCATTTCTTCCCAGTGGCGTTTGTATTTGGCATCGATGATGAGGGTGCAGTTCTCCGACTCGAGCATCAGATCGGGCACCAGAGATTTCTGCGACCCGACGAAAGTTGGTTCCCAGGAAATTGGGGCAACCGTCTCGCGGCGCCGTCCCGTTTTGAGAATGCCGCCGGCGCGCTGCGCCACGGTGCGGAAAACGGTCTCGACCCAGGCTTCGAAAAACTGGTCCATCGGCATGCTCCAGGGAATGCCTTCCAAGTCGCTCAAGCCGGCGAGCCCGCGATCTTCCACGGTCCAATCGATGGCCTGCATTCCGTCGCGAAAAGACTCGGCGCTGAGCGGACGCCGAAGCCAGGAAACAATTTCTAGCGACGCGGGACGGCGACTCGGGGCACTCTGAACTTTCAGCAGAAGGCCCTCGGCAAAGGCGATGAGGCGGTGAACGAAGCCGCCGTGCTGACGCTGGGTATCCAGCGAGTGCAGTTGCTTTTCGATGGTGAAGCGGATGGCGCCCTTCAAATGACGGTCATCTCGCAGATCGGGAAAGGTGCACGGTATCGATAGGAAATTGGCGCGGGGCAATTCCTGCGTGGCGTACTGCTGCCATCGGACCGAGCCTTTGGGTGCGGACAGGGACTCATCGGCAACCTCGAAACGGCGATCGAGGCGGTCGAGGAGCGCCTTGAGGCGGGACAGCACCATGAAGGATAGAACCCAAGGCGGAACGCGCCTCTCGGAGCGCCTGAGAAGCGGGAGGCGCAGTGGAGTCGGGCTGACGAGCCAGCCCATTTCCGCCAGCATGGGGCCGATACCGGACCACGGAAATCTAGGTTGCACGATGAGTCCGAAGTCAGGGCGCGCAGTCAGCGGAGAGAGCAGCGGCACCGCGCCGACGGCATGGCCCGACTGCAGAAGCAACAGGACTTCGCTGCCATTGTAGTCGCGCCGCACCGAAACCTGGAGCAACTCGAAGATCGCGCGATTTTGTGTGAGGAACTGGTCGGTGAGCCGCGCCGCCTGAGCCTGCGGGTCGGCGCTGGCGCGCAGGTTGAAAAACTCCGCGGCTGGCTTGACGATGGTGCTGTGGTCGGCTAGTTCCAGGCAGATTTCCTGCCCGTGGCGGACCGCGGTAAGCGGCGCGCGCGGACGCTGGGCTACAGGCTTTCGAGCCATTGCAGGTAGCTTCGAATGGGCTCGGCAAAACCGCTGACGTAGCCCTGCGCGAGGTATTCGGTGAGCAACGGGGCAAGATTCGTCTGCAGATCGATTTTGGCTTGCGATTCGTCGCTGGTAAGAAAGTAGGAGTGGCCGGGAACCAGCGCCAGCGCGTCCTCTGGCGCGTGCTCGACAAAGATCGAGGTCAGGCGCTCAAACGCCTGTAGGGTGAGCGGGCAACCAAGTTGCGCAATGGCGGTGGAGTCGGGCCACAGCGAGAGGAAACCGAAGCGCCGGCGCACGGCAACATCCACGATCGCGATGCTGCGGTCCGCGCTGTTCATGGTGCCGAGGATGTGCAGGTTGTCGGGCAGGTAAAAGCGGCGGTGAAAAGGCGCCCCGAAGTCATACGCCAGGTCGATTGACCGAGGAGACTCTGGATGCGGTTCGAGCAGGTAAATCGCCTCCCCGAGAATTTTGCCGAGATCGGCGCGATTGATCTCATCAATGTGCAAGAGGTAGGGGCGCCGCGGGTGTTCGGCCGCCGCCGCAGCGGCCTGCATCAGGAAGCCGGGCGAAGGGGCGAAGCGGAAGCCGAGCGAAGCGGAACCGTTTTGGTCCGTGACCGGCGCAAGTCCTCCGATGAAGTTCTCGTAGGTGGTGTTGGGGTGAAATTGGATCGAGTTGCCGACGCCGCCGTAGGCGCTCTCCAGAATCTGGCGAGCCATGCGGGTCTTGCCCGTTCCCGGCGGCCCTTGCAGAATCGCATAGCGGCGCTGACGCAGCAATTGGATTACGCCTTCCTGCGTGGTGAGCGGCATCAGGCGGGAGAACCAGGCGGATTGGATCTGGTGGTAGTCCTCCAGGAATTCTTTCAGCGGAAGGAAGCCGCGCTCTTCGAACATGCAATCGAGCATCGCGGTGAGGGCGGCAAGAGTGGCTTCCCGATCCTCGTTTGGACGATAGAGCGCATAGAGCACGCCGCCATAGCGGCCAAAGACCCTTTCATATGTCGACCATGCCCTCCTGATCTCGTCAGGCACCTGGACGTCGATGCGCGTGGGGTCCTGTTTCGCCCAGGCGACGAGTTCGCCGCGGCCGAAAGTCCGATTCAACCAGGCACAGATGGCTTGCATACGGCGCGCGTGACCCGGCCGGCCCAGAATCGCCTCGTCAGGTGAGAGCCCCTGCGTGCCAATCACCATGCCGATCAGGCAGGGCTCACCTCCGACAGGGAAGACCACGAAAGACATCCCGCCGTACGCCCCCGAGTCTGGATTAGCCGGATGGATGTATGCGGCATAGGGAATGCCCGCTTCGCCGCGGTTCATGTCGGGGGCGCGGAGGGTCACGGACTTCTCGGCGCGCTTGGGG
>Ga0182030_10006279_pt1 | contig 25111 bp, 15 predicted proteins | sample 812S3MmetaG_FD_121299 | JGI IMG/M metagenome (GOLD analysis project Ga0182030, IMG submission 121299) | Permafrost microbial communities from Stordalen Mire, Sweden - 812S3M metaG (Illumina Assembly) | ecosystem: Environmental > Terrestrial > Soil > Wetlands > Permafrost | place: Sweden...
GGAGATAGCCTGGGGTGAAGCGAAGCGCAACCCCAGGTCTCCGATCCAATCCACGCCAGCGCCCTGAAAGCGGCGCTACAAAACCCCCGGGGCCAACATTGTCCCCCCAGCTCGCAATCCATATCCTCCACCATTATGTCGCAATCCCTCTCCAGCATCCTGGTCCACGTCATCTTCAGCACAAAGAACCGCAACCCCTGGCTGGCCGACTCCTGGCGCGAACCATTGCACGGCTACATCGGTGGCATTGTACGGGGCTTCGGGAGCGACTTATTGGCGATCAATTCCGTACAGGATCATCTTCATCTCTTACTGCCGCTTCCCAGAATCGAATGCATCGCCGATATCGTGAAGGAGATTAAAACCGGCTCGACCTCGTGGATTCACAAGAGGAACAAGAAGCTCGCGGACTTCCATTGGCAGGCCGGATACGGCGCATTTTCCATCAGCCCAAGTCACAAACGTGCCCTCCGGAAATACATCTCCAATCAGACGCAACACCATCGAAAGACGACATTTCAGGAGGAATATCGCCGTGTGCTCAAGAAGTATGAGATTGAATTCGATGAGCGGTACGTCTGGGACTGAACGGGCGGCGGAGGGGCGTCCCTTCAGGACGCGAGCGTTTTTGACGCCAAACTACCTGGGGTTACGCTCCGCTTCACCCCAGGCTATCTCCGGCGGCTCTTTCAGAGCCGGTTGTTTTCATTATCAGGCTGCCGCGTAACAAGCAGCGCTTATGCCCCTTCTTCCCCCTATTGCGCGTTTTGCGCCGCCGCCGCCGCTTGGGATTGCGCGTTGTACGCCGCCGCGCCGAACATCGTCTTGAAAAACTGATCCGCCTGCCATTGGGCAGTTTGCCATTTTTTAAGATACTCAGGACTCGACGGGTCCTGATTGCCGCCCGCCATCGATGCCGCAAATTGGTTCTGGATCTGTTGCCATGCCGCCGTCTGCTGGTCGTTCAACTGCCAATTGGGGTCTGGCGGCACCAGCGCGGCCGGAAGCCTCGCGGGGCTGGTTTGCGCAACATCGGCTTGGGCCGGCTTATTGGATTCGCCCCCCTGCGGACCGGACGCACCGGACGCGCCTTGATTGAACGTCAGAGCGCCCCCTGCACTCGCTGAAAATACGCTGCGGGCTTGCTCTGGGCTGCCGGCCTGCTGATCGCCATTCAGGTCGCCAAGCTGTTGCTCCTTTTCCTTCTCCAGTCCGGCAATCGCGGTTTCAGCCGCATTGGAATCTATCTTCCCTGCTTGAGCGCCTTCGGTGATCTGCCTTTCCCTGGATCGATAGGTGTTGGCGATTTCCCTGCCAACAATCTTACGGATTGCCTCCTCAGGGTATTTCATCGCGCGGAGCTTCGCAATGCGGCTCGGAAAATCCTGCGATTGATTCCGATCCGGCGAAAATGAGTCCACAGCCGCTTCTGGACCTTTTCGGACGGAAGCCCCGGTGAAAAGCGCTGGTTCCGTTGCCGGTGCGGAATCTGGTGTCTTCAACAGATACACCGTGCCAGCCAGGAGGACCAAATTCGCGGCCAGCAAAACGAGAAGGAGACGGGATCGCATGAGTTTGGGGTGGCGTGAAATTATCAGGCTTGGACCAGGATGGATATTAGCTTAGCGCGAACTTCCGCGTCACTCAAAGTCAAAAAAAACCGGCGCGGGCAAACTCGCCCACGCCGGCCAACGATCTTGCGGATTCGTTGATTTATTTTTAGTAGTTCACCGAGGTAATATTACCCCCGTCGATCTCGCGCTGGACTTGCATCACACCGAGCGGAATACCGGCCTTTGCCAGGCCACTTTCCGCCGCACCCGTGATGTAGCTCTTTACCGAAAGGGCGAAGGCATTTCCAGTCGCGTTGCTGGTGCTGAGCCCCGGAACGAGGAACATGTGCTCATAGCTCCAGAGCGTGAAACTGCCTTCTTCAACAGCGGTATTGCTGTAGTAGGTTCCATTGTAGGGGAGTTCGATGGCCGCCGTCGCGACGGAAGACGAGTCAGAGGTACCCAGAACAGTCATGAAGTAAGCACTGTTGGTGCCCGAGTTCGACAGCGAGGCGTTGAACGGATAGGCGAGGTAGCCGCGGACCGCGCTGCCGCTCGATTCACCGCCGTTGCCGTTTGCCCCAGTGGAGATGCCGTTGATCGTGGTAATCGCATACTCGTTCACCGCCGAGACGGTGTTGCTGCTGCTGACGGTCGGGAAGTACTGGACCACCGGGTTGTTCACGCCATACCCGGTTTCCGCCAGATAAGTCATGCGCGTGCCAGAGTCCTGGTTGCGGCCCGTGGCGTACACAATAGAACCCTCATCGCTGTGATTCCCCGAGTAGAGGGACAGCAAAGTGGAACCTGAGCCCCACGTAGCAGTGAAATTCTGAGGAGTCAGGCTGTAGCTCGAGACATTGAACGACCCGGTCTCATCAATAACATAGCTGGCCGTCCCCTGTGGGAAGGTCTTGCTGGCCATCGGCTTGAACGTGACTATCGCCACCTTGTTGTCGCCGAGGGAGGTATAGGTGTGGGCCTGATTGCTGCCGCTGATAATTGTCTTCACGCTTCCGAGGAATCCGGTTGTCGCTTGAAACACGTCCGACATGGCCGCATCGGGTACGACGTTGTCAGTAGTGTTTCCTGGATACGCGGGGGCGGCGGCGATGGTTGTCGGCCAGCCGGTATTGGTGCTGGACAGGAACGGGATCGCCAAGTTGCCGGCAACCAGTTGAGTACCAGCGCCCGAACCGTTGAAGGACGCTTTGATCGTGTAGTTGCCCAGGGACGAGTTGCTGCCGGTCCAGAGCAGGTTGTTCGCGCTCGTTGCAGTGGCGTTATCGGCCGCCGTAGGGCTCGGGGTGGAGTTTCCATTGATGGCCTGTTGAATGGCCGTCACCGTCGCGGCGCGGAAAGCGGTCGATCCGGTGATGTGGAACGTGACGTCCGCGTTTGCCATCTGGGCAATCGAGAGCATCGCGGCTCCCGTTGCGATGTGTTTGAACATTTTCATAAGTGGGTGGTATTGGTTTTATTTGGATTCTGACTTCCCCGGTCATTCAGGGAGACTGTGTTTTACGAGTCCCGACCCCTGCCCTCCAGACCTTTAATGTTAAATTTATGTGGCAAACGTGTGTCACTGCTGTGGAGGCGCTTTCGAAGCACCAGAATCAGGGTGTATGCAAAATTATTTATCCAGGCGACCGTCGAGAAACTTTGCCGAGTTATCGCCCTTCTTCCCAGCCGTTGACGAAACGAAAAGGAAAAGGCCCGGTCACCTTGCGATGACCGGGCCTTTTGAAGGGTTTATAGCGGCCAGCCGTAATTCGCTGGCAAGCCCTGTTCTTAGGCCGCGATGCGGCGGCGGCGTGAAACCAGGACCAGGATCCCGGCGCCGAGTACGACTGCCGCGTAGGTCGATGGCTCGGGCACGACGGTGAAGGTCACGTTAGCTCCGTTGTCGATCGTGAAGGTGCCTTGGTAGGTGCCCAGGTTGCCGGTTCCATTCGCCGGATTCATTTGAAAGAGGTCCAGCGCGGTGTTGCTAATGCCGGTGCTCGAATTACCTTCAAATTCCGGTGCGTAGTATTTAAACACACTGTCGGAATTATTGCTGTTGGCGCCAAAGGGCATATAAGATTCCCAACTGGCGGGATCGGAATTGTTTTGGATAAATGCGTCTGTGGCATTCGAGGATACTGTACTGAACGATACCGCGTTGGTCCCAATGCCATTGATTAGCCCGGCTGGCGTGCCCTGAGTGTGGGTGCTGGCCTCGCTCCAAGGGGTGCCGATGGTGCCGAGCGTCTGCTCACTCTCGCCCGCATACAAAATACTGCTGCTGGTGCTGCCCGCCACGCCCCAGTAAAGATTCGCGTCGGAACTCCAACCGGCGCCAAAGATGTTGGTGAGGTCGGCGTTAACATTGCCCAGGGAAAGGGTTTCCGTGAATCCGAGCGACTGCCCCGTGAAGGCGGAGGCGGAACCGAGATCGATCACGTAATCCTTACTGTCGCTGGTGTCACGGAAGCCCAGGAGCAGATCGCCCTGGCTGTAAGTTCCCTGCGCCTTCGCTGAGGACGCGCTGAATGTGGCGCCGGCCACGACGAGAACGGCAAGAATGAGGTTTTTGGTTTTCATGGTCATAAGTTGGTTAGATGGGTATTGAGCGGGTTTATCGCTTGGGGCGGATTCAACCAGCCGTCTTGAGGAGGGTCAAAATAATAAATGTAACGATATGATGACATTCTTTATCACGTAATTCGGAACCTTTAAATCATGGTGGATATTTCCGCCGATCCTCGGAGCGAGCGGCGCAGGAAATAAAAACGCCGCCCGCGCGATTTCGCGCGGGCGGCGTCAGTAAAACGGTGATCAGGAGATCCCTGATCCGGGAGGGTCAGCTCCGGAAGCCCCGCAATCCGCGCCTCCTCATCAGCGCAAAAGCTCCCAAGCCCGAGATTAGCAACCCGTATGTTGCGGGTTCGGGCACCGCCTCTTCGTTCGTAAACGTCAGGTCTCCGATCGAGTCAATCGTGAACGTGCCCAGATAGTTGCCCTCCGTAGTGTTGGACCCTGGCTTCAATTGATACAGATCAAGCGGCGTGTCGCCGGCGGTTGTCGCCGCAATCCCAAACGGACCTCCAATGCCGCCGTTAAAGTATGCGAATGCGGTGTCGCCGTTGCTGGAGGCTGCCATATAGGATTCCCAGCTTGATGTGTCGGAATCGTTCTGGATCACCGCATGCCCGCTGTTTGTGGTCGGTGTGTCCTGTGAAGAAGCCGTGGTTCCAATTCCGTTGATCTTTCCGTACGGGGTCCCTTGGGTGTGCGAAGTATTCTCATCCCAGCCAGCCTCGATGGTCCCCGGGGTCGATTCCGCAATCGATGCATACATCGTGTTCGTGGGATCGCCGGAACTCCCGACTCCGGCCACCGCCCAATTTAGGCTTGTGTCCTGAATCCAATTGGTGCCGAAGACGCTTTTCAAGTCGGCATTAATATTTCCTATCGACGATGTGCTCGATGACAGTAGCGTGATGGACGCGCCCGGAGCAAGATTCTCGAAATTGGTGACCTGGCCAAGGTCGATTAGGTAGTCCTGGCTCGATCCGTTTAGGGAGGTGGCCCAAAAGCCCATCAGCAGATCGCCACTACTGTAAGGGAGACCGCCCTGGGCTTCCGCCTGCCGATTTAAGAAGGCTGCGATTGACAGAATGAGCAGGAATAACGTGATACGTTTCATGTGGGTTGAAGGGATTATTTTTAAATGCTGCGCCGGGGGCTGAGCCGCGGATATTGGCTTCCAGCCCCCACCCGGTCAAAAAGTGAATTGTAACGATTTAAAGGAATATAATATTATCCCATTCGGTGGCACTTTATTAATTTACCCCCAATTTGATAAATGATTAATTAAACCCGGACCGGCGGGGTCAATGCTTGACAATTAAAATGGGCCAATGATGACCATTATCGCGCACCTGCGCAATTAAGAGGGATATTCCCTATCCCCCAGGGCTCGCTGGACCCCAGCCCCAGCGAACCCCTTGCCCCGCCTACGGCACCCGGATCTTTTGTCCCGTATAGGGATCGATCACCGTGCTCCCCGGCTCATAACCCCGCACATCGATGTAACCGGATGTCCCTTGCGACGGAGGACTCGTGACATATCCCGCCCTCCCCGGCACCGGATTTCCAAACGGCGCCCCATTGCCGGCATTTGTATTTCCTTCAGACTCCTTCTCGCGGTCCGCCGAATCGGAAACCATCTGATTCACAGAATCCTCCTCGATACTTCGCGCATAGAATCGATCTGACGAGATGCCGCCATCGATTGCCGCCCCCCCACGCCGCTGGTGGCTGGAGTGGCCCGCCAACGCAAGCGATTGCCTGTGCCCTCCCACGCTCGTCTGGTTCGCCGTTCCTTCGCCGGTCTCTCCCTCCGGAGAGACAAATACTCGCGGAGCCGACGCTTCAGCCAACTCAAGGCGTTGCTCAAATTGAAACTTCGCATACTCCGCCAGTTCATGCTGGTCCCGCGCCGCGTGGGCAGCCATCACGCTCGCGATTCGCTTTTCGTCCTGCGCGGACATGCCTGGCGCATTCGCCTCGGCCCGAATCTCCGCCTCGTGCTGTTTTTCAGCACGGATGCAATCCGCAGCCGACATTGTCTTCCCCGGAGCTTCGCTCTCGCACCCGCCGAGCATCCACACTCCCAAGGTCAGCAGCGCCAATACGCCCAGAAACATCCACAGCGTTCTCTCGCATGCATTTTCATTCGTTTTCATAAGCCCTCCCCCCGCTTTCTTTGTGGCGCGATTGATTGACCTCCAGCTCGCGGGCTCCCCCCAGGCCTCCCTCGCACCACTTGTCAGGAAACGTGACGTCGCCCACTACTTCCAATTTTCTACACCTGGATTTATGCCGATCCGCCTCCAGGCAATCTCATTTCGTGCCGCATCCTATCCTCGGACGTTTGTTGTTGGCAATTCGTCCAAAGAGGTAGTCTAATGTCTGACAGGAGGTCCGGTGGAAATTGAAGGGACGTGCGTTGAAGCGGATTTTTGATGGGGCGCCTGCAAACGAGCAATCGTGGGCGCCGGCAGATTCTTTGGCCTGTTGCCTCGTGGCTGCGCGCCTTCTTGTCCAGGACAGAGCCCCGGTGATGATCGTCGATGGCAGCGGCCGGACTATTTTCGCGACCGATCAGGCATGGCAACTGGTTCGCGAATATTGTCCGCATCTGCCCGACGAGACGCTGCCCGGCGATTTGCGGCAATGGGTGCGCCGGAATCCAAAGAGCGGCGAAACCTTCAAGCACAGTCAATCCGGGGATCGTCTCATCTTGAGGTGCGGCCAGCCGGCCCGATGGCCCGGCGGCCCGGCTGGCAGGCGCAACGGAAACGGCAACCGGGGGAGAATGGTGCGCCTGCTTAGGTTGGAGGAAGAGAAGGGCACGTCCGCGTTGAAAAAACTCGGGCTGACCGTTCGCGAGGCCGAGGTGCTTCACTGGATCGCCCAGGGCAAGCGCAACGAAGATATAGCCGCCATCCTCGCCATCAGCGTCGGAACGGTCAAAAAACATTGTGAGAACCTCTTCATCAAATTGGGGGTGGAAAACCGTTCGAGCGCCGTGGTGGCGGCGATCGATGCGCTGAGGATTGAATGAAGGTCGCGCTTGCGTTTTATGACCGTCTCGTAGACGTGCCGGTGGCGGGACTCGAACCCGCACGGTGGTTTCCCACCAACGGATTTTAAGTCCGTTGCGTCTGCCATTTCGCCACACCGGCAAGAACTGCTCATGCTGATTCACCCGGCGGGATTTTGGCAATAGCAGGGTTTGCCGAATATGAAGAAAGAATCGCGGTTTCTCGAACGCGGTGGTATGGCATGGATGCCGGTGGGCTTCTCTCTCGGCGGGCCTGAATTGGGGCCTCTCCACGGCAATGGCGGCAATGGGCTGCTGGACTTTCACACGGGTCGCGAACTGGCTCGGGTGTTGATCGGGCCGGGCGCGCGAAACCGCGTCATCTGTTTGGAGAATCAGCCTGGGTCAGCTTCCGGGTGCGATCCGCGGCGGACGTGCCTGCCGCCATCGCGGATGCTTCGGTCCCTGTTTTCTCGCATTGAGAAGGAATATTAGTTCCGGCATGCATGCCTTTACGTCTGTGTTACAAGGGAGTCGATGTGGACCGAATATTGGGGCTCTTTTTTCAGAATCCAGATTCTCATCGTTCATGGGCTCGGGGTGCTCAATGCGATCCATGCCATTCTTAAGGTGCGCACGCCGCAAGCGGCGCTCGGGTGGGCGCTGGGGCTGGTGGCGTTCCCCTATTTCGCCATTCCACTTTACTGGATATTCGGACGCACCAAATTTATCGGCTACCGGCGCGCGGTCACGGATGTCAGCGGCCCGCTGCACTCGGCCGCCCAGGAAGCCGCGGCGGCTACTGAGCCGTTTACTGTTGATTCCGACCTTGCGGATGGCCTGGCGCGGTGGCGCAGGCTGCTGACGACGCTGCCTGGCACGCGCGGCAATCATGTCGAGTTGCTCGTGGACGGGGACGCGACTTTTGCGGCGATCTTTGCGGCAATCGACTCGGCGCGGGATTATTTGCTGGTCCAGTTCTTCATTGTGCATGACGACGGGCTGGGGAAGAAGCTGCAGCAGCACCTCATCGAGCGAGCACGGGCGGGCGTGAAGATTTATTTTCTCTATGACGAAGTCGGCTGCCACAAACTGTCGCGGCACTGGCTGCGGGTATTGCGCGAGGGTGGCGCGCGGGTGGAGGGGTTCAAAACCACGCGCGGATGGGGCAACCGGTTTCAGCTCAACTTTCGGAATCATCGCAAGTTGGTCATTGCGGATGGCCGCGAGGCACTGACCGGCGGACTGAATGTGGGCGATGAGTATCTCGGGCGCAGCAAGCGGTTCGGGCCATGGCGCGATACGCACTTGCGCGTGCGCGGGCCGGCGGTCCAGGCTGCGCAATTGGCTTTTGTCGAGGATTGGTACTGGGCGACGGACGAAGTGCCTCCGCTCTGCTGGACGCCCACGCCTGCCGATGCGGATCAGCACGCGCTTGTTCTCGCCACCGGGCCGGCGGATGAAGCGGAGCGGTGCTCCCTGGCGTTCATTCGCGCGGTCAATTCCGCCCGGACGCGTCTCTGGATCAGCAGTCCCTATTTCGTCCCGGACTCGACGGTGCTCACGGCTTTGCAACTTGCCGCGCTGCGCGGCGTGGAGGTCCGCATCCTTCTGCCCTCGCGCGCCGATCACATCCTGCCGATGCTCTCGAGTTACTCCTATTACGAAAGCCTTGGTTCCGCCGGGATCGAGCTATGGCGCTACCAACCGGGCTTCCTGCATCAGAAGGCGCTGCTCGTGGATGACCAACTTGCCGCCGTCGGCTCCATTAACGTGGATTATCGCTCATTCCACCTGAATTTTGAGTTGGTGGTCATGGTGACCGACAAGCGGTTTTCGGCGGAGGTTGACGCCATGATGAAAGCGGACTTTGCTCGGAGCCGGCGGGTCGATCTGGCAGAGTATCTTGACCGGCCCTGGTGGTTCAGGACGGCCGTGCGCCTCTCCCGGCTGTTGTCGCCGGTGCAGTGAGGGGAGGGGAAATTGATTCCATTTCCTCCGCCTTCCTTTCTTTCCTTATTCTTCCTTAGTCTTTGACCCCGGGCTCATGGTACATCAACTTTTCCTTGTCGCTTCCAGACCATGACTCCGCTGCCCACAGGTACTGTCACGTTTCTCTTTACGGATATCGAGGGCAGTTCGCGCCTCTGGGAGAACCACGGCGACGCCATGGGCGTGGCCCTCGCCCGGCATGACGCCATTCTCCGCGAGGTGATCGAGTCTCGCGCCGGCCATATCTTCAAAACCATTGGCGATGCCTTCTGCGTTGCGTTTCCCATTGCCATCAATGCGCTGGAGGCTGCCATCGTAGCCCAGCGGCTCCTGCGCTCGGAACCGTGGCAGGACATCGAGTGCATCAAAGTCCGCATGGGCATCCATACCGGCAGCGCCGAAAGCCGCGATGGCGATTACTTCGGGCCCGTGCTCAACCGCGTCAGCCGGCTCCTGGCCGCTGCCCATGGCGGCCAGATCCTCCTCACCCTCGCCACCGAGGAGCTTGTTCGAGATCACCTCCCGGAAGGCGTCTCCCTGCGCGATCTCGGCGAGCGCCGCCTCCGCGACCTGAATCGCCCCGAGCGCGTTTTCCAAGCCGTCGCCCCCGATCTCCCGTCGGACTTCCCGGCCCTCCGCTCGCTGGAGATTTTCCCCAACAACCTCCCCGTCCAGCTTACCTCTTTCATCGGCCGTGAGAAGGAGATGACGGAGGTCAAGCGCCTGCTCGGCACCACCCATCTCCTCACTCTCACTGGCACTGGCGGCACCGGCAAGACCCGCCTCTCCATGCAGGTCGCCGCCGATTTGCTCGACCAATTCCCCGACGGCGTCTGGCTCATCGAACTGGCCACCATCGAGAATGCCGACCAGGTCGCACCCGCCATCGCCGCTCCGCTTCAGGTCCGCGACGAGCCGGGACAGCAAATGCTCGTCACCCTTACCAACTTCCTCCGCAACAAGAAGCTTATCCTCATTCTCGACAACTGCGAGCACCTCATCGCCGAGTGCGCCCGCATCGCGGAGACGCTCTTGCGCGCCTGTCCGGGACTCCAGATTCTCGCCAGCAGCCGCGAGCCGCTTGGCATCGCCGGCGAGCGCACGTGGCCCGTCCCTTCCCTATCCATCCCGGAGAGCTGGCGTGACGAAGTGCGAGGCTCGGAGGCCGCGGAGCGTCTTACCCAGTACGAGGCGGTCCGGCTGTTCATCGACCGCGCCACCGCCGTGCGCCCGGAGTTCCACGTCACCAATCAGAACGCGCCGTTTGTCGCGGAGATTTGCTGGCGGCTCGACGGCATTCCGCTCGCCATCGAGCTGGCCGCCGCCCGCATCCGCGTATTGAGCATCGACCAGATCGCGAGCCGGCTCAGCGATCAATTTCGCCTCCTCACCGGCGGCAGCCGCACCGCACTTCCGCGCCAGCAGACCCTCCGCGCCCTCATCGACTGGAGCTTTGACCTCCTCTCAGACCAGGAGCGCATCCTCCTGCGCCGTCTTTCCGCATTTGCCGGCGGCCGGACCCTCCAGGCCGTCGAGGCCGTCTGCTCCGACGACAAGCTTCCGGGCGACGAGATCATCGACATCCTCACCACTCTGGTTGACAAGTCGCTCGTCACCGTCGAGCGCTCCCCAGGCAAGGAGCCCCGCTATACCTTCCTCGAATCGGTCTGGCATTACGCCCGCGAAAAACTCACCGAGGCGGGCGAATACGATGCCCTCCGGACCCGCCATCTCCAGTATTACCTCGATGTCGGCCTCAACGCCGCCCCCAACCTCCTGGGCGCCGAGCAGTTCGCGTGGACCGAACGCCTCCGGCCGGATTTCTATAACTTTCGCTACGCCCTGGATTCCAGCATGGAGATAGAGGGGCTCGCCCCGCAGGGCCTCAGGCTTGCCACCGCTCTTGGCCGGTTCTGGGAGGTCCGGAGCCTGCTGGTCGAGGGAGCGGAGTTGCTCGCGGGCCTGCTCGTTCATCCTGCGAATGCCGCGGCGACGGCGGATCGTGCCGCGGGGCTCGCCGTCGCCGGCCGCCTCGCCTGGATATCCGACCGCATCGAGCCGGGCTTTATTTACACTCGGGAAGCGCTCGATATTTACCGCGCCCTCGGCGACGAGCGCGGGATCGCGGCCATGGATGTCGACTTCGCGTTTTTCCAATTCGACGCGCGCAAATTCGACGAGGCCCGGACGCTCATCCGGGAAAGTGAGGCCATTGCCGGGCGGCTCGCGGACAAGCGGCTGCTCGCGCAGGTGCGCCGGGTGCAGGCCGTGGAGACCACTATCGATCAGCAATATCCGGAGTCCCTCGTCCTCCACGAGGAAAGCCTCGCGCTTTTCCGGGAGCTTGGCGACGTCTGGTTCTGCGGCATCATCCAATGGGGGGTCGGCATCACGGCTACTTTCCTTGGCGATTTCGATAAAGCGCGCGCCGCCTTCAAGGAATGCCTGGAGGGCTCATGGTCCGTCGGCAACCGCTGGGCAGTCGCTTTTCCCCTCGAAGCCTTTGCGGCGCTGGCGGTTGCGCAGGGGCAATTCGTCCGTGGCGCCCGCCTTCTCGGCGCCGCCGAGGCGCTACGCTCTGAGTTCGGCATTTCCACGGAAACCACCGATCATCCCACCCTCCGCCGGATATTCGCCCAGGCCGCCGAGGAATTCGTCAAACCGGAACTCGTTACCGCGCGCAAAGAGGGGCGGGCGCTCACCGCCTCCGAAGCCGTAGCCTTCGCCTTGGAAGAAAACTCCTGATTCATCGTCATTGGAAAACAGCTCTCCGGAATCCCCGGAACGCCTTCACGTTTAGCGACCTCCGCCACCCCCTACGTCAACAGCTCCCCGTACCGCAAACCCTGAAAATTTTCGCAGCCAGCGTAGATTTTTGCTTATGCCCTCTCCCTCTTTCTTTCCTTCGTTTCCTTCTGTTCAAAAATCCCCTTCTCTGTTCCCCCTTCGCGTCCTTCTGTTCAAATCCCCGTTTTGGTTGCGGTCGTCAGGCCGCGCTACGTCAAAAGCCCCCCGCCAACCTCACCCCGGATCTCGAACTTCGAATCCTTGAATTCCTGCAACCCAACCGGCGCATCCAGGAATATCAGCGTCACCGACCATAGCCTTTCCCCGGTCGCCTCGCATCCCACGACCACCCCCTCCGCTCGCACCTTCTTCCCGCCCCCGCAAATCTCCAGCGTCATCGCCAGGGTCGTCCCGGGATCAAATTGCCATCGCGAGGGGAAGCACATCCCTTCCTCGCACAGACCGATTGGCTCTCCATTCAGCCACGCCTCATCCGCTCCATCCTCAAGCGAGATGGAAGAACACCGAAGCCGTGCCTCAGCCGTTTCTTCAAACATATACCCTGTGAGAGCCACGGTAACACGGATGCCCGGCGTGTCAAAGGCCCTCCGTGCCTCTTTGTGCAGCAAACAGCGTCTCCCAAAACTCTTTGGGCCTAAAAATGCCAAGGCACGCATGCTTCGGCTCCCGGCTATGGCATTTTGGTTTCGAAATTGGTAGAAACCATCGCCATGGATATCCAGCCTGCCGCCGACAAGAAAACGCGCCTCTTCGTCGCCGTTCACGGCATCGGCGACCAATTCCGCTACGCTACCGTGCAGGCAGCCGCCAGGCAGATTACGGGTTTCTGCGGTCGCCCCATCGGGCTGCCGCTCGGCGCTTTTCATTTGCTGGAGGATATGAAGGAAGCATACGGGTTCTCCGATCTTCCTTCGTCTGTAGGCAAGCTCGGCGATGTCGGTTTCGGCGAGATTTTCTGGGCCGATATTCATCGAAAGGCGGCGGTTGCCGGGGACACTATTGAGGAAGAGAAATCCTGGGCGAGAACGGTTGTGGAGCGGCTGCGCGCCATGGACGAATCCCCTGACGTTCATATCAATGGACGTCCGGCGGAGAAGAAATCCATTATCGACGGATGCGTCGGGTATCTGCGGGCCATTGGGAGGGGGCGGCGCGGGATCGATTTCCGGAGCCTTTCTGGTAAGAATCGGCTTGATTACGTAAAGACCGCGGCGGTCATGGATGAGATCATCCAGACGCTTGCGACCATCGAGAACCTCGTCGCTGTCGCCGATAAAGCGGGATGGTTCAAGTTCGACTTGAAAACCATCCTCACGGATTTCATCGGCACCGTCCAGGTCGTGGCCGAGTTCAGGGATTACCGCAACGAGATCATGGATCGATTCCGGGGCAGCATGAACGGTTTTCTTGCAAATCATCCCGATACGGATGAAATCCATATTATCGCTCACAGCGAGGGCACCGTGGTTGCTTTAAGAGTGCTCATGGAGATATTCAGCGGCGGTGGAGCGCCGGAGGATATGAATTGGGCCTCCAGGATAAGGGGATTGATGACCATTGGTTCCCCCTTGAATAAGCATTTCGTGATGTGGCCGGACCTTTGGAAATCCACCACAAATCGCGGCGCGATACCCCTGACGCCCCGGCCCGAGTATATATCCCCTTATCTGGACTCCATTGTCTGGCAAAATTACTATGACTATGGCGATCCAGTCGGGTTTGATCTTGCGATTAGCCGGACTTGGTTGAAAGACCAGCACTGGCTCTGGGAAGAGGGAAAGGGCGGGATTTTTAAATTTGATGATGACAAAGATCACGGTTTTACCCGCTACCCCTTGCCGGGCAAGGCGCACAATGATTATTGGGACGACCCGGACGTGTTCGCCCATTACATCGAGACAACGGTCTTGAAAATCAGGAAGGACAAGCCCGGCCCGGAGACAAAGCCTTTCGCCTACATTATCAGTCTTACTTTCCCGTACTGTCTTTGCTTCGTTATCCTCGCGGTCGGAGTCTATCTGCTCTATAAGCCGGTCATTGCCGTGATCGATCCGAAGGAATGCGTTTCCATAATCGCAGGGAGTGTTATGGGCCTGACCTGCCTCCTGTCTGGTATTACAGTACTCAGTAGGATTCCTCGTCTCATCAGATTTGGTTTCTGGCATCTCGTTGCATTGCTGATTTTTGGACTCGGGGCGTGGGCCTACTATGCCTGGGCTGACGGCATCACCCAGTGCACGGTCGCATCCGCGTTTGGATTTTTGCACATGCATTCTGGCGCCGCGGTGGGAGTCGGACTCGCGATTAGTTTGCTCTCCGGTGCGATATGGAAGGTCTGGCCCGGTACGGGCATGTACCCGTTGATTGTGCTCGGCACGATTGCCGCCTTGAAAGTAGTTGTGCAGGGTCTGCGACCATACTTGTGGGAAAGTCCACAGCTTTGGCCGCTCCTCCTTGCGGCGATCGCTTTCGCGCTTCTATGGACGCTCGCTGCATTGTTATTCGATCTCTCTTTTATCTGGCACCGATACATTCGTGGGAATGGAGCCATGGATGTCTTGAACGATCTTTGGTCCGATTATCAGAAATCCAGGTCGGGCGATCCGCACGGAAAAGCGTAAAACTCCCTTCAAAATATGCGAATGTGCCGGGTGTCGGGAAGAAATCCAAAAAAGTCTTACCTACGCACCACGCGGTTTGGCGAATATGGGAGAACCAAATTGCATCTCCATGAGCAAGACGCTTCTTTTCGCCTCCCGCCCACCAGCGAATTCATCGCCCTCTTCGACGCACCCTCTTGCGCTCTTTAATCCACCCAAATCCACGTTAATCCGGCCAAAAGCTTTCTTCCCGGCCACGAAACTTCATCAACCCTTCGAATCAAGGGATTCTGCGCTTAATCAAGGTCAATCAAGGTGAATCAAGGTCAATCAAACCACTTTTACCCCCCCCGGTGGTGGTCCGTTTCCATTTCTCGGGCTTCCTGGGCTTTGCATATTCTGCCCGGGGCATCTCCTTGCTTGCTCTCTGGAAACGGGCGCGCTAACACTCTGCCGCTTGCGGACTCCCAAGCCGTATGGAGTCCGTGAGCGGACGTGTACCCAAGCCCCGCCCATGAAACTTTCTTCATTATTTTACAAAACCCCGGGCACCCGGCCAAAGCCGCGCCCTTCCTCCTGCGCTCCTGCCGCCATCGAGCCCCTGGAGGATCGCATCGCCCCGGCCACGCTGGTCAATCCCACCACCGTTACCTTTCAGGACAAAAACGGTGACGCGGTAACGGTCACCATCTCCAAGCCTCTCTTCAATCCCTCCTTGGTCGCAAAGGTCTTTACCTTCGATACCGGCTCGGTCAATGGCAGCAACTCCACGGACCAGCAACTGGAGCTTCTCAACATTGACAGGCTCGGCGCTTCCGCCAGGGATATGAATATCTCCATTACCGCGGTCCCCGTCAGCGGCAGCCCCGGAGTCGTCAACGTAGGCTACATCAAGGCCAGCGGGATCGATCTGGGCAACGTCACCGTCGGCGGCGATCTAGGCCGCATCGCGGCGGGCGATTTAAACTTTTCCACCCCGGGCCTCGCATCTCTCACCGTCGAGTCCATGGGCGCCCAGGGGCTCGCCACACAGCTTTCCGGCGGCAATCTGAATTCCAAAATCTCCGGCCCGGTCGGCGCCATCACCGTCAATGGCAGCATTGATGGCGCCTCCATCGGCATCGGCGGCGGCCGCAGGGGCCTGCTCGGGAGCCTCCTGGTTACCGGCTCCATCAATGGCGGTGCCGGTGCTTACTCCGGTTCCGTACGGACCCAGGGCGGCATTACCAACGTGGAGGTCGATGGTTCCGTCCTCGGTGGCGCCGGGTCGAACTCCGGCATCGTCGGCACGGCCGGCGCCCTCGGCACTGTACTGGTAAAGGGCGCGATCACCGGCGGCGGCGGCACGTTCAGCGGTGCGATCCTCAGCACGAAGTCCATGAAATCCGTCACCATCGATGGCGATATCATCGGCGGCACGGGCACTGATTCCGGCCAGGTTGGCACCGGAGCCACCTTGGACGCCATAACCGTCGACGGATCCCTCCTCGGCGGCGTCGGGGCCCTCAGCGGCGTCATTCTTGCAACAGGGAATATTACGACTGTTGTTATTGATGATAGCCTTGTCGGTGGCGCCGGCGGAGGCTCCGGTCAGGTCGGCGCAGGCGCCAGCATTGGATCCGTAACCATCGACGATTTCATGTCAGGCGGCGCCCAAATCCATGCGCACCTGAATATCCAGTCTGTCTCTGTGAACGCCGGCTTGACCCCCGGGATCGTCTTCCCGGCGCTCCAAACCCTCGATCCGGTGGTCGTCGCCGGTATCGCCAATAGCTCGATCATTGCCAACACCGGCTCCATCGGCTCCATCCTTGCAACCGGCAACGGCGCTACTTATGCAATTTACGGCACAGAGGTGGTTGCCGGGGCGGCACTCGGCGATGTCACCGCAACTTCGGCCAATGGCACTGCCATTTACGCCAGCCATTTCCACGCTGGCGAGGGAATCGGGAATATCGATGGCGCAAGCACCAGCTCCGGAGAGGGCGGAGTATCGGACGGCATACTCAACTCGACCTTTCGAGCGGGAAACGCCATCGCCAGCATCACCGGCACTTCTGCTGATACGGTCAATGAGGGCGCCGGCGGCATCGTCAATTCCGGCTTTGACGCTGGCGGCAGCATCGGCCCCATCAATTCCACCGGAAACATCGACGGCAGCGTCTTCATCGCCGGGATCGATCTCGGGTCCGCCTTCAGCGTCACCGGCGCGGGTGCATTTAACAATACCAGCGCCGCCGGCTTTGGCTTCGGTGGCAGCAAAATCGCGGTGGCTGCCAATATCGGCAATATCAAAGTCGTGGATAACGGGGGCGTCGCTCTCATCGAGCAGAGCACCTTCCTCGCGGGTATCCATGGCGCGGGTGCGGATGGCGCCTTCGGCACCAAGGATGACTTGGTGGCGGTCGGCAGCACCATTGGCTCAATCTCCTCTCCGGGTGGCCTCAATACCGTCTTCGTGGAGGCTGGCAACATCGGGGCCACCTCTTCGGGCGCCATCGTTAACACAACCTATATCTCGACCGATACCGCCGTCACTGCCGCGGGCATTGGCCCCATTACCGTCAATGGCCCGGTTCTGATACCGTTTATCGTCCCACAGGATGACGGCGCCGCCATCGCCGGTGACGCGATTTACAATTCAACCTTCACCTCGAATGCAGGCATCGGCGCCATCAACGTCACGCTTAACGGCCTCCGGGGCGGGGGGGAAAATGCGGGCATTTCAACCAGCACCTTCCAGGCGGGCCACGCCATTGGCAAAATCACCATTATCGACAACGCATACGGGACCTCCGGAGTCAATTATGGCCTCGTCAATTCCACCTTCAAAGCCGGTCTCAATGGCTACGGCGGCACTGGCGATATCAGCGTCACGCTTACCGATGCCGGCCCCGACGGCAACAGCGCCGCCATCTACAAAACCAATATCGATGCCAGCGTCTGCTCCTGCATGGGCGCAAGCATGGGCAGCCTCACCGTTGCAAGCGCCGATACCTCCTCCACCGCCGCGGGCATCGTCGATTCCGTCTTCCGCGTCCACGGCAATATCGGCCCCATCAGCGCCACCATGGACAGCGGCGCGCCCACCACGTCCGCCGCGGCCTTCCAGACCGCCATCCAGGGAAGCACCTTCAGCGCCTTCGGCAGCATCGGCGCCATCAATGTCTATGGCTCCGTCCTTGCCGATGCCAATGGCCCCAGCCGGTTCCTGGCCGGCTACGATATCGGCGCTGATATGACCTTCGGCAACGAAGACCTCAGCGCCACATCCCTGGCCCTCCAGGGTGGCCAGAGCATCGGCAATGTCACCATCAGCGGCTACTTCCAGGGCTCGGATATCATCGCCAGCATCAATCCGGGCTCCGGTTATGTCTTCGGAGATTCCACCCAGGCCGCGGCCTCCACCAATGACACCAATGCCGGCGTCGGAGGGACGATCGGGTATGTCAACATCGGTACAGAGATTTCCATCGAGGGCAGCCCGTTCCGTTTCGATCACGCCACCTCTCACGCCATCGAGGCCAATACCTTCACCAGCAAAGACTCGCCCACGGTCACAGCGTTTGGCGATACCACCGATATCCCGGTCGTCCTCTACGTCGATGGCGGTTCAGGGGACGTCCGAATTACCAATCTGACCTATCCGATCACCTAACCGCGTTCGCGCTTTTCCCAGCCAGGTATCGCTCGCACACGTCGAAGAACTCCCGCTTGCAGGTCACCCGGCGGATGTCGTGCAGGAATTGCCCGGAAGTCTCCGCCCGCGCCGCGATGTAATTCATATATTTTTTCATTTTCTGCACCTGCGCGCTCTCCTTCACGTCCGGCGAGCATACCGCTTCGTAGAGCCGCCGAATATAATCAAGCAACTCCGGCCCTGTCGCCTCGGTTACCGTCTCGCCGCGCCGCTGCCGACGAATTTGGTCGAACAGCCACGGGTTCGCGATTGCCCCGCGGCCGATCATCAGGCCGCGTGCGCCGGTCCGTCGCAGCGTCGCCTCCGCCTCCGTCGCGGTATTGACGTTTCCATTGGCCAGCACAGGGAAGGGGAGAAAATCAACCGCCTGCGCGATCAGGCCATGATGGATATCGCCGCGAAACATTTCCGTCACCGTGCGCCCATGCACCGTCAGCAAATCGAGCGAGTGTTTTGCAAAGATCGGCAGCAGCTCCTCGAAAACTGCCGTACTATCAAAACCGAGACGCGTCTTCACTGTAAACCGCACCGTCACAGCCTCCCGCAGCGCCCCGAGGATTGCGTCAACCCGGTCCGGTTCCCGCAGCAGGCCGCCTCCCGCGCATTTGCGATAAACAACCGGGGCCGGGCAACCGAGGTTCAGGTCGATGGCTGCCACTGGGTAATTCTGTAACTCCCGCGCACTGCGTACCAGCGAGGGGATGTCATTGCCGATCATTTGCGCGATGGCCGGCCGGCCCGTGGGATTGCGCGTCAGCGACTCGAGGATCCATTTCTCCAAATTCGAGTCCCGATGGACGCGAAAGTATTCCGTGTAATACAGGTCCGCGCCTCCGTATTCCGTCATCAGCTTCCAAAATAGCAGGTCCGTCACATCCTGCATTGGCGCAAGCGCCAGCACCGGCTCGGGGCGGGCGAGCAGCGCGTCGAATTGCTGGCAGGGATCGGACTTCGGCGTCACCCGTGACCTTTAGCCCAGACTGACCCTTTCGTCCCGCCGCATCTTGTGGCAAAGTGCCGCGCCTCGCAAAATGCCACGCCCCATCTACGATCTCAGCTTTGCCGCGCTCGAAGGCGAACTCGTCGCCTCCGGCTTGCGGCCCGTGCATGCCCGGGCGCTCTGGCGCGCCGTGCATCGCGACGGTACGGCGGACCTCGGGTCCCGCGAGGATTTTCTTCCTCCGTTGCGCCGCTGGGTAGGGACGCGGCTCCAGGGGGACCGGGACGGATTCTCCAGCAGCCTCCCGCCCGTTCACGCGGAGACGGCCAGCTCCGACGGCCAGACTCGCAAGTTTCTGCTTACGCTTGCCGATGGCCAGACCGTCGAGACAGTGCTCATGGGATATCCGGGTCGTTACACCGCCTGTGTCAGCACGCAGGCAGGCTGCGCCATGGGCTGCGTCTTTTGCGCCACCGGGCAGATGGGCTTTGTTCGGCATTTGCGAGTGGGGGAAATCGTTGCCCAGGTACTGCATTGCCGGCACGTATTAAGGGAGGCCGCCTCGGGCGGTCTGCGCAATCTCGTCCTCATGGGCATGGGCGAGCCGCTTCATAATTACGATGCCGTGATGGCCGCCCTTGGAATCATAGAAGATCGGCGAGGGATCAATATCGGTCCCTCCCGCATTACCATCAGCACCGTCGGCGTCGTGCCTGGCATCCTGCGCCTCGCGGAGGAGGACCGTCCGTACGGTCTCGCCGTCAGCCTTCATGGCGCCTCGGAAGAAGAGCGCTCCGCCTTGGTGCCCGCCAGCCGCCGCTGGCCACTGGCGGAACTGATCGCCGCCTGCCGCGAGTATGGCCAACGCACCGGTCGCCGGATTTTCTTCGAGTGGACCCTCATCGCGGGCCAAAACGACTCGCCCGACACCGCGCGCCGGCTGGCTATCCTGCTTCGGGGCATTGACGCCCACATCAATCTCATCCCACTCAACCCCACGGGCAGCTTCAGCGGCCACGCCGCTTCCGCCGAGGCAGTCCATGCGTTCCAACGTATCCTCCAGAATGCGGGGTTCCCTGCGACGATCCGCCAGCGCCGCGGGATCGATGTCGCTGCCGGCTGCGGCCAATTGCGAGCCGAGCGGCGCAATTCGCCGTCTCCTGCAATGGAATAAAACCCCTGTCAGGGCATCTTATTGGGGAAAAACCGAATATGAAACGCATCGTTTCCGCCCTCATCGTCCTGGCCTCCCTTTTTGTCGCGTGCATGCATGCTGCTCCGGACGATCCGGCGAAAATTGTGCCTCCGGCCAATTCTTCGGCCGCCGTCTTCTCCGGCGGATGCTTTTGGTGCATCCAGCCTCCGTTTGACGTTGCAAAGGGCGTCCTGGCGACCTACGTCGGATACTGCGGTGGCTCCAGACCAAATCCGACCTACGAAGAAGTGTCCAGCGGGGAGACCAGGCATCGGGAATCGATCGAAGTCTTCTACGATCCGGGCAAAATAACTTACAAACAGCTCCTTGATATTTTTTGGCGCAATATCAATCCCACGCAAACAGACGGGCAATTTTGCGATATCGGTTCCCAGTACACGACCGCCATTTACTACTCGAATGAAGAGGAGAAGCGCGCGGCCACCGAGTCGCGGGATGCGCTGCAAAAATCAGGCAGGTTCAACACCCCCATCGCCACCAAAATCCTGCCGCTCGATAAATTCTGGCCAGCCGAGGAGCATCATCAGAAATACAGCCACAAGAACCCCGAGCATTACGAGGCGTACCATGACGGTTCCGGGCGGGAGAGTTATTTTCAGCAGACCTGGAGATAATGTCTTCGCGGCAGGCTCCCGTCCCTTCTCTTTAACGAGAGCCGCCGCCAGATGAAGACCTTTAGAGTGAAAAGCCCGGCACCGCGAAAAACGTCCATCGGCGCCGGGCAAATTGATGCGTTCAAGAAACATCAACGCGCCGCAATCGGCTCCACCGCGGTTGCAAATATCCGACCGATTATTGGCTCTGGAGGCGCTGCCTATTCCTTCCGCTGATTGCCGATTGACGGCGGAGTGACCGACATCGGGCGGATCGACGGCAGCCGCATCATCTCATCGCGTTGCGCGCGTAAATCGTCCCGTTCGGCGACAATTTGCACAAGGCGCTGGTTCGTTTCATCCAGGCGGCGCTGCAATTCCGCAACTTCTCCCGCCACCGCTTCCCGCGCGCCCGCCATCTCCGCCTCGGCCTTCCTCACGGCCTCGTCCCGCTCGCTGGTGGCACGGGCCATTGCCTCGCGGTTGTGTGCCAGCTCCTGCTGCATTTGGGCGACGCTGCTCTCGCGTTCCCGCATCAGGGCGTTAAAATTTTCCGCCATGGCGTTCGTCTCGAGCTTCTTTTCGCGGCGCAGTTCCGTGATTTGGTCGCGGAATCCCTCGATCCGCTTCCGCTCCTCGGCAAGGGCTTTGGCGGCGTTGTGATGGGCGGTCTCGATGCGGGCAATCTCCGATTGCGTCTTCTGTTCGGCGGCGGCGAGCGATTCCTGGGCCTTCTTCATTGCCTCTGCGTCTCGGCGATGGGCCTCCTGCTCTTCGGCAAGGCGCTTCTCCCAATTTCCGCGTTCGGCTTTCAACTTATCGAGTTCTTCGCGCATGGCGGCGAGGCCCTGGGCGGCAGCGGCGGACTGCGTGGCGTTCTTCTTCACTTCTTCGCGCACTTTCGCAAGGTCGGCTGCCAGCGCATCCCGCTGACGCTGGGCTTCCTCGCGGTCCTTGGTCAGAGTCTCGATTTTCTTTGCCGCTTCGGATTGGGCGCGGGCCCGTTCCGCCTGGGCCAGTTCCTTGTCGCGGGCGGCCTGGGCGCTGCCGGTGGTCGCGGCGGCGGCATGCTTCTTGACCTGTTCGTTCAAGGTTTCCAATTGCTGGCGGTGCTCCTCGTTCAGTTTCTGGATATTGGTCGATAACCCGTCGCGCTCGCGTGTCACGCGGGCGTGCTCTCCGGTGAGGGATTCCGCCTGCTTTTTGTGGCCGGCCAGATCGGCGGCCAAAGCGTCGCGCTCCTGTTGCAGCCTTGCTTGCTGCGCTTGCAACGCGTCGGTGCGGGCCTTTGTCTCGGCCTCTGCACGGGCGACTTGCTTTTTGTAATCTTCGGCCTGCGCGGCTTGATTGGCGGCGGCTGCCTTGTCGGCCTGCTCGCGCTGTGCGCGGGTGCGGGACAGGTCGGCGGCGAGCTGGGTTTTCTCCTGCTCGTGGCGGGCATGGCTTTCGCGGGAGGCGTCTTCGCGCTGCTTGAGTTCGGAGCGCAGGCCTTCGAGCTGGCGGGCGGTTTCGGCCAATTGAGTGGCGGTCTGATTGCGGCTGGCGGTGAGGGCGGCGAGCTGCTGGTCGTGCTTCGTCTGGGTGGCGGTGGATTGCTCCTGCCAGGCGGCGCGCTCGCGTTCGAGTTGGGCCTGGGTCTCGGCGCGCTCCTGGAAGATGCGGTAGGCGTTGGCGCCGAGGGCTTCGGCCTGCTCCTTGGCTTCCTTGCGGGTTTCGGCGAGCTGGAGGGTGAGCTTGTCGCGGTCTTCGGCGAGGCGGCGGATGGTGGCGGTGGCCTCGGTGTGCTGAGTGATAAGATCGTTCTGCTCCATGCATATGCGCTCAAAATCTCGTTTGAGCACCACGAGTTCCTCGCCGGCGGCTGTCAATTCGCCGAGTAATTGCTGCTTGAGGGTGCCGGCGCCTTCGCGGGTCCTTGCGTGATCCTCGCGCTCGGCTTCCAGGGCGAGCGAAGCGAGGGAGAGCTCGCGGGAGTAAGCCTCGTGGCGGCCTTTTGCCATCGCATCCTTGCGGCTGGCTTCCTCCTGGGAGGCGGCGACGTAATTTTCATGCTGCTTCTTGAGCGAGGCCATGGCCTGCTCAAAATCCACCTGAGCTTGCGCGGCGGCATCCAGCGCAGCGGCCTTTTCCTTTGCAAGATCGTCGTATTGCTGGGCGAGCAGATCGAGTTGCTGGCTATGTTCGGCGGCGAGCGCGTCGATGCGCGCCTGATGGGTTGCCTGGGCGTCCTGCGACTCCTTCTGATGCTGGCGGGCGATCGCTTCGATGTGGCGTTGATGTTCGGCGCGGGCCTGATCGAGCAGGACGGCGAGGCCGTCGCGCTCGCGTTCGGCGGCGGCGCGCTGGGCAGCGAACTGGTCGAGCTGCGCGCGATGATCGGACTGGACGGCGGCCAATTGCGCATTGTGCGCCTGGGTCAAGGTCTCGACCTGCTGTTGATGATCGGCGCGGGCAGCCTGCAACTCGTCCGCGTGCCTTGCGGCGAGGGTATTCGACTGACGGTCAAAGTCCGCACGCAATGCGGCCACGGTCTTGCCGTGCTGCTCTGCATTGCCGGCGATCTCCGCCTTGAGGGCGCCGATTTGCTCCCGATGGGCGTTGGCGGCGGATTCCGACTCCGCCGCATGCGCGCGCGATAACTCCTCCAACTGCACCGCGTGGGCGGCGGCGCTTGCGTCGAGCGCCTGCCTGTGTTCGGCCTGCGTCTTCTCCGCCTGGGCGACGAGTGCCTGCTTTTCCTGGAGGAGCCCGGCGTGGCGGTATTGTAATTCCTCGACGCGGCGGGCGTGGGCGGTCTCCAACGCGCCGATCTGGCCGGCGTGGGCAGCCTTTGTCTCGGCGGTCTGCTTCTCGAACGCGGCGCGCGCGGCCTCGGCCTGGTCCGCATGATCCTTGCGCAAATTCTCCAGGTCCAGAGCATGGGCCTCGATGGCCGCGTTCAGCCTTCCGCCATGCTCCAGATTGAGGGCTTCCACCTGCGCGGCGTGTTGCGCGGCGGCAATTTCGAGCGCCTGTTCGTGATCGCCGCGCGCTTTGGCCAGAGCGGCCGAGAGGGCGTCCCTCTCTTGCTCGGTAGTGGCCTGGCGGACGTGCAATTGATTGGCGTGTTTTGCGTGATCGGCCTTGAGGGCTTCGATCTGGCGGGCGTGATCCGCTTTCGATTCCGCGAGTTGGTTCTCGAATTGACCACGAGCGGCCTCGCCTTGGAGCGCGTGCTCCTTGCGCAAATTCTCCAGGGCCAGATTGTGGGCCTGCTGGGTTGCCGTCAGCTTCCCGTCATGCTCCCGGAGCAGGGCATCCACCTGCGCGGTGTGTTGGGCGGCGGCGTCTTCGAGCGCCTGTTTGTGATCGTTGCGAGCCTTGACCAGAGCTGCGGCGAGGGCATCCTTTTCCTGCTGGGTCGCCACCTGACGGGCCTGCAAATGATCGGCGTGTTTTGTGTGATCGGCCTTGAGGGCCTCGATCTGCCGGGCATGGTCGGCTTTTGCCCCGGTGAGCTGGTTTTCGAAATTGGCGGACGTCGTCCGGAGCTGATCCGCGTGCTCTGTGCGCAAATTTGCCAGGGCCAGATCGTGAGCCTCCTGGGTTGCCTTCAGCTTACTGTCATGCTCCTGGATCAAGGCATCCACATGGGACGTGTATTGCGCAGCGGCGTCTTCGAGCGCCTTTTTATGATCGGCTTGCGCTTTGAGGAGGGTGGCTGCGAGGACGTCCTTTTCCTGCTGGGTCGCGGCCTGGCGGATGTGCAATTGATTGGCGTATTTCGCGTGCTCGCCCTTTAGGGTTTCTATCTGCCGGGCGTGGTCCGCTTTTGCCTCGGCGACCTGGTTCTCGAAATTTGCCTGGGCGGCGGCGGCCTGGTCGGCTTGTTCCTTGCGGAGATTCTCAAGGACCATGGCGTGCGACGCGCGGGCGGCGGTCAGCTTGTCTTCGTGCTCGCGGGTGAGGGCATCGACCCGGGCGGAGTGTTGCGCGGCAGTGTTTTCGAGCGCCTGTTTGTGATCGGCCCGCGCTTTGACGAGCGTGGCGGCGAGGGTGTCTTTTTCCTGCTGGGTCGCGGCTTGCTGAGAGTGCAATTGGGCGACGAGTTGCGCGTGCTCGCCCTTCAGGGACTCA